>Ga0075288_1000014_pt1 | contig 18267 bp, 13 predicted proteins | sample SF_Rice_20C_0N_4_FD_69763 | JGI IMG/M metagenome (GOLD analysis project Ga0075288, IMG submission 69763) | Rice paddy soil microbial communities from Twitchell Island, California, USA - SF_Rice_20C_0N_404 | ecosystem: Environmental > Terrestrial > Soil > Paddy field/soil | place: USA: Twitchell... | reverse complement strand
GTCGTGAGCATCGCGCTCGCGCTCCACGCCGACACCTCCGACGCCGGGCTCCCCTGGGTGGCCGTGGCCACGCCCGATCGCACCTTCAACCTGCTCGAGCTGCAGAACGGCACGACCTCCCTGCTGGGCGGCGCGGTCATCCCTCCCGGCGATTACCGGGCGGTGCGGCTGATCTTCGATCCCGAGCGCTCGAGCATCACCGATGCGGCCGGCCACCAGATCGTCTCCACCACCACTCCAGGAACGCCGGGGATCGACTGGCAGGCCAAGGGCGGCAATCCCAGTCTGTTCGCCCAGGTGGAAGAGCCGGTCGCGATCGATGAGAATGGCGAGGAGATCCTGATCGATTTCGACGTGGGCCGCAGCTTCCTGTATGACGGCCACGGGGGATTCACCTTCATGCCCGCGCTCCGGGCCATCGTCCGTTCCCAGTCGGGCGCCGTGACCGGCCAGGTCAGGCGAGCCGACACCGGCGATCCGATCGTCAATGCTGGGATCGGTGTCCACTTGGCCTTCGACACGTCGGCCGTCATCGGCCCGCTGCTCGCGAGCGCGCACAGCGACGCCGGCGGCCGGTTTACCGCCTCCTTCCTGCGCCCAGGGTTCTACGACGTCGTAGCCGAGGATCTCGCGCGGCAGGGTCCGACGACGGTCATCAAAATCCAGGTCCAGGCGGGGAAGACGACCGACGCGGGGGTGCTCAGCTACTGATGATCGCACGGCGGCCACCACGTGGCCGCCGGTTCCCTCCAGCAAAATCCCCTCCTCGCGTGTAATCTCCATGAGCCGGAGCCGTTGAGTCGTGGCCGAACGCCATATTTCACACCCAGTTAACTCGAAATCTCCCTGCCTCACCGACCATTCAGGATGGACTGACGGTACCAGACCGACGCCACATGAGACTCCGCACTCCCTGGATCGCCGCGCCGGCCATCCTGTTCGGCGCGTGCGTGGGGACGCCGAGCGTATCGGGCGTTCCCGGCGCGTCGCCCGCGCCCGAGAAACCGTGGACGCCGCCACCGGGCCAGCGCAAGGTCGTCACCGCCACCGACACGTCCGCGCGCGCGGCCGTTCCCCCCGACCTCTCCGATCGGATCCAGCGACTGACACTGCCCGACATCGTCGAGCTGGGTCTCCGCAACAATCCCGAGACCCGGCTGGCCTGGGCCAATGCCGAAGCGGCGGCGGCGGCGTACGGGTCGGCCCGCGGCGAGTGGTTGCCGACGATCGATGGCGACGTCAGCGCCCAGCGCATCAAGACCGTCGCCAGCGCCGGACGGGTCAGTGTCGAGCAGTCCGTGCTCGCGCCGAGCGCTACGCTCTCGTACCTGCTCCTCGATTTCGGCGGACGGACCGGTCGCGTCTCGGGCGCGAAGCAGCGCCTGCTCGCGGCGGGTTTCACCCACAATGCCGCGATTCAGGATGCCGTTCTCCTGATCGAGGTGAGCTACTTCCAGTATCTCGCCACCCGGTCGCTCCTCGAGGCACAGCGCACCACTCTCGCCGAGGCCCAGGCCAACCTCCAGGCCGCCGAGGAGCGGCGCCGGGTCGGTCTCGCGACCATCGCCGACGTGCTGCAGGCGCGGACCGCGGCGAGCCAGGCGCAGCTCGACCTGCAATCCACCGAGGGCAATCTCCAGACGACGCGCGGCGCCCTCGCGCTCGCGCTGGGCCTGCCGGCCAATCTTCCGTACGACGTGGACTCGAGCGCGGCCGCCGTGCCGGTGGCGCCGCTGGCCGACAGCGTGAACGCGCTCATCGCCTCCGCGCTCGAGGGGCGGCCCGACCTCGCGGCCGCCGAGGCGGAGGCCCGGGCGGCACAGGCAGCCATCGGTGAGCTCCGCTCCGACCTGCTGCCGTCGCTCCAGTTCAGCGCGACCGGCGGCCGCACCTACGCCACGACCATTCCGAACGGCGCCAACAGCTACAACCTGACGCTCGGGCTCAGCATTCCGATCTTCAACGGGTTTTCCCGCCAGTACGATCTCAAGGGCGCCCAGTATCTGGCGGAAGCTGCCCGGGCCCGGTCGCAATCGCTGCGGCAGCAGGTGGTATTTCAGGTGTTCAGCGCGTACTACGCGCTCCAGACCGCCACGCGCCGGGTCCATACCACCGAGGTGCTGATCGGCAGCGCCGAGCAGTCGAACGAAGTGGCCCTGGCGCGGTACAAGGCCGGCGTGGGAACCGTGCTCGACCTCCTCGCCTCGCAGAGCGCGCTCGCCTCGGCCCGGGCCCAGCGGGTGGACGCGCGGCTGGCCTGGAGCGTGTCGCTCGCGCAGCTCGCTCACGATGCCGGAGTGCTCGACCCCCGGGGCGAAAATACGCTCCGGCTCACCAATGACACGACGACGGTACCACCGCGATGACGACCTCTCTTCGCCTGCTCGCGATCGCCACCCTTTGCCTCGCTGCCGGCGCCGCGTGCGACAAGACCGCCGCCCCGCCGGCTCCGGCGGTTCCGGTCACGGTCGCCGCGGCCGAGCTGCGGTCGGTGCCGTTCGAGCTGACGGCGCCTGGCACGGTCGAGCCCATTCAGACGGTGGCGGTGCAGCCGCAGGTGAACGGCATGATCCAGCGGATCGCCTTCACCGAAGGGCAGGAGGTGCAGAAAGGCCAGGTGCTCTTCCAGATCGATCCGCGCCCGTTCCGGGCGGCGCTGGCGCAGGCCCAGGCCGCCTACCAGCGCGACAGCGCCCAGGCGGCCAACGCGGATCAGGACGTCAGGCGCTATGCCGCCCTGGCCCAGAAGGAGTACGTCACGGCGCAGCAGTACGATCAGGCGCGCACGACGGCGGCGGCGGCCGGCGCGACGGTGAGCGGCAGCCGCGCGGCGGTGGAACAGGCGCGGCTCAACCTCCAGTACGCCACGATCCGCGCGCCGATCGCCGGGCTCACCGGCAGCCTCAGGGTGCGGGAAGGCAATCTGGTGCGCACCAGCGACGCCACGCCGCTCGTCACGATCAACCAGATTCGGCCCATTCTGGTGCGCTTCGCGGTGCCGGCCGCCAATCTCGGCCTCGTCCTCCGCTACCGCTCGCGCAATCCACTGGTGAGAGCCGAGCCCGTGGGAGGAGGCACCATGAGTGCGGGCACGCTGTCGTTCGTGGACAACACGGTGGATACGACCACCGGCACGATTCTGCTCAAGGCCTCGTTCCCCAACCGGGACGGGCTGCTCTGGCCGGGCGAATTCATCAACGCGCGGCTCCGTCTCTATGAGGACGAGAACGCGCTGGTCGTGCCGGCCTCGGCCGTGGTGAGCGGCCAGCAGGGCAGCTTCGTGTTCGTGATCCAGCCGGACAGCACCGCGAAGACGTTCCCGGTCACCGTCGGCCGTACGTCGGACACCCTGGCGGTGCTCGCGGGCGGCATCGAGCCCGGCGACCGGGTGGTCGTCGACGGGCAGCTCCGGCTCCGGTCGGGGTCGAAGGTGCAAATCAAGAACCCGGGCACGACGGCCCGGGCGGAGGAATCATGAACTTCACCGGGCTCTTCATCCGGCGGCCGGTCATGACGACCCTGGTCATGGCCGGCATTCTCATCTTCGGCATCGTGGCCTACCGGCTGCTCCCCGTGAGCGATCTCCCCTCGGTGGACTACCCCACCATCTCGGTCAGCGCGAGCCTCCCGGGAGCGAGCCCGGAGACGATGGCCTCGGCGGTCGCGACCCCGCTGGAGAAGCAGTTCTCCACCATCCCGGGCGTGGAGACGATGACCTCGACCAGCGGCCAGGGCAGCAGCGACATCACGCTCCAGTTCGCCCTCTCGCGCGACATCGACGCCGCCGCCCAGGACGTGCAATCCGCCATCTCCAAGACCCAGCGGACCCTGCCGCAGGACATGCTGCCGCCCAGCTATCGGAAGGTCGACCCGTCGGCCAGCTCGATCCTGTATTACGCCATGCGCACCTCGACGCTGTCGCTCACCAAGCTCGACGAGTACGCCGAAAACACCCTGGCGCAGCGCCTCTCCTCGATCGACGGCGTCGCCCAGGTGCTGGTGTTCGGCTCCCAGAAGTACGCCGTCCGGATCCAGCTCGACCCGCAGGCGCTCGCCTCCCGCGGTATCGGGATGGACGAGGTGTCGAGCGCCGTGGACAAGGGCAACGTCAACCTGCCGACCGGCATCCTGTGGGGCACCGACAAGGCGTTTTCGGTGGAGTCGAACGGCCAGCTCAACAACGCGGCCGAGTTCGGCGCGCTGGTGGTGGCCTACCGGGACGGCGCGCCGGTGCGGCTGCGCGACCTGGGCCGCGTCATCGACAGCGTGCAGGACTCCAAGCAGGCGAGCTGGTTCAACGGCGAGCGGGCCATCGTGCTGGCCATTCAGCGGCAGCCGGGCACGAACACGGTGGCGGTGGCCCACCGGGTCAAGGACGAGATCGACAAGCTACGTCCGAGCCTACCCCCGTCGGTGGAGCTGGCCACGCTGTACGACCGGTCGCAGTCCATCGAGCGGTCGGTGCGGGACGTGAAGTTCACGCTCTTCCTCGCCCTCTGCCTCGTCGTGATGGTCATCTTCCTCTTCCTCCGCAACGTCCGGGCGACCCTCATCCCGAGCTTCGCGCTTCCGATGTCGCTGATCGGCACCTTCGCGGTGATGTACCTGCTGGGCTACAGCCTCGACAACCTCTCCCTGATGGCGCTCGTGCTCTCGGTGGGATTCGTGGTGGACGATGCCATCGTGGTGCTCGAGAACATCGTGCGGCACATCGAAAAGGGCGAGCCGGTCATGGTGGCCGCGCTGAACGGCAGCCGCGAGATCAGCTTCACCGTCCTGTCGATGACGCTCTCGCTGGTGGCGGTGTTCATTCCGGTGCTGTTCCTCGGCGGGCTGATCGGGCGGCTGTTCCAGGAGTTCGCCGTGACGATCGCGGTGGCCATCCTGGTGTCCGGCTTCGTGTCGCTCACCCTCACCCCGATGCTGTGCAGCCGGTGGCTCAAGCCGCACGAGCAGGAGGAGCGCCACGGCCGGGTGTACCGGGTGATCGAGGGGGCCTGGGAGCGCTCGCTCTCGGCCTACGAGCGGAGCCTCGGGTGGGTCATGGACCGCCGCGGACTGGCCATGGCGTTCAGCGCGCTCATCCTGGTCGGCACCGTCGTGCTGGCCCGCGCGGTGCCCAAGGGCTTCATCCCGAGCGAAGACCAGGGGCAGCTCTTCGGCACCACCGAGACCGCGGAGGGCACCAGCTTCGACAACATGGTGCAGCACCAGCGCGCGGCCGCCGCCGTCGTGCAGGCGGATCCGAACGTCGAGGGCTTCATGTCGGCCGTCGGCGGCGGCCGGAGCAGCACCACCAACCAGGGGCGGCTCTTCATCCATCTCAAGGAGCGCGGCCGGCGGCCGCTCGGCGCCGATGACGTGGCGCGCGAGCTGACCCGGAAGATCTCGGCGATTCCCGGGATCCGGGTCTTCCTCAACAATCCGCCGGTGATCAACATCGGCGGGCGCTCGTCCAAGAGCCAGTACCAGTTCACGCTGCAGAGCTCTGACATCGACGCGCTGTACGATGCCGCGGCCACGATGGAGCAGAAGATGCACCAGGTGAAAGGCATCACCGACGTGACGAGCGACCTGCAGATCAAGAACCCCCAGGTGCAGGTCACCATCAACCGCGACCGGGCCGCGTCGCTCGGGATCGACGCCAGCACCATCGAGAGCGCGCTGTACGACGCCTACGGCGCCCGGCAGGTGAGCACGATCTTCACGCCCAACGATCAGTACTGGGTCGTGATGGAGCTGCTGCCCCAATACCAGCGCGATCTCTCCGCGCTCAACCTCCTGTATGTCACCGGACGCGACGGCGTGCCGGTGCCGCTCGGGTCATTGGCGCAGGTGACCCCATCCACCGGGCCGCTCACGGTCAACCACTCGGGCCAGCTGCCCTCGGTGACGCTCTCCTTCAACCTGGAGCCGGGCACCTCGCTCGGCGCCGCCGTGGACGCCGTGCAGGCGCTCGCGCGGCAGTCGCTGCCATCCAGCATCAATACCAGCTTCTCCGGCACCGCGCAGGCGTTCCAGGCGGCCCAGCAGGGGCTGCTGGTGCTGCTGATCCTCGCCATCCTGGTGATCTACCTGGTACTCGGCATCCTCTACGAGAGCTTCATCCATCCGCTGACCATTCTCTCTGGGCTGCCGTTCGCGGGCTTCGGGGCGCTGCTGGCGCTGTTCATCTTCCAGCTCGATCTCAGCATCTATGCCTTCGTCGGGATCATCATGCTCGTCGGCATCGTGAAGAAGAACGCGATCATGATGATCGACTTCGCCATCGAGGCGGAGCGGACCGAGCACAAGAGCGCGCGCGAATCGATTCTCGAAGCGGCGAGCGTCCGGTTCCGGCCGATCATGATGACGACGGTGGCGGCGCTGATGGGAACCCTGCCGATCGCCCTCGGGCACGGCGCGGGCGCGGAGTCGCGGCGGCCGCTGGGCGTCGCGGTCGTGGGCGGTCTGGCCTTCTCGCAGCTCATCACGCTCTACGTGACGCCGGTGGTCTACACCTATATGGATGCGTTCCAGCAGTGGCTGGGCCGGCGAAAACATGCCGTCCGGCCGGAGCGGGAGGGTTTCCCCGAGCAGGCAGAAGCGACTCCCGCGGGTTGAGGGCCTAGGGAGCGGACGACACCCCGCCCGCGAGCGCGGCCGGCACGGGACGCATCACCGCCCAGACCGGATGGTGATCGCTGGCCCCGTGCGTGTCTCCCGCGACGCCGCTGCTCCGGCTTCCCGCGGGTGTGAAGCCGGCCGCGAAGATGTGATCCCACGAGAACATCGAGATGCTGGGGCCGGTGCGTTCGCTGAGCCATAGGTAGCCGGCGCGAGTGAGCACCGGCCCGATGTCGTAGCTGTTGAAGTCGCCGGCGATGACCACCGGGCCCGCCATCCGCCGTGCATCGTCCAGCACCGCGCGTACCTGATCGGCGCGCTGCGTGGCGGTCAATCGAAGCTGAGCCTCGAAGTGTACCGCGTAAACCCGGACAGGCAGACCGTGATACCGGATGATGGCCGCAGTCGCCGTCCGCTGCTGATGCCGGAAACGCCCGAGGTGCGGCAGCGTGAGCTTCCAGCTGCGCTCGATGGGCCACCGCGTGAGGATGGCCGGACCGAAATACCGGTGATCGGTGGGATGGACCACGCCCGGGTAGTACACGTAGTTCATGCGGAGTGCCTGGGCGAGGCGGGCGGCGCCGGTCTGGTCGACCTCCTGCACGGCAATGACGTCCGCCCCTCGCAGGTCACCCGCCTGCAGGACTGCGGCGGCCTTGTCGATTTGCCGCCCGAGCTTGATGTTGAACGTCACCACCTTGAGCGATGCCGCCCCGTCGTCTGGAGACGCGGGTGCGAATCGGCCCTCGAACTTGGGTCCGGCGGGATCGGGCAGATTGAGCGTGGGCGCGCACGCCGACATCATGACGCCGCCCAGTCCGATGGCCCATGCGTATCTCAACAGGCGTTCTCCAGTGCTCGGCTTTCGCCTCGTGTCCGGCATCCGTGACTCGTGCGTAGTGTTCCGGGAACTCATCGAAAGATACCGCAGGTTGGGCCGAGGGGAGGGCCTGTCGGCACCCTCGCCTCAGGTGTCGTACAGCGCGCCGTACTTCCCGGCGGGCGGTGCTGCCCGACGGCCGCGCCGGACCGCTCCTCGAGTACGCCCGCGGCAATCACGATGCGCTGGTGCTCGGGCCGAACCGCGCGTACGGCGGCGACGGCATCGTCATCGGACCCGCGACGAGCGCCGCCGGATGGGAAGCCGCGCTGGACTCGGCGCTGGCCGATACGGACGACCGGTGGGTGGTGCAGCAGGTGGCCAGCATTCCGGTGCGCGAGTTTCCGGTGCTGGGCCCCGACGGCGCGGTGCATGCCGAGCCGTTCTACACCGTGATGGGCCTTGCCGCCGACGATGACGGCGTGGCCATCCTCGCGCGCGCATCGCAGAAGCAGGTGGTGAACGTGGCGCAGCACGGCGGACTCTGCGCGGTGATGGTGAGCCGGTCGCGCCCGCCGATCGGCGCGGCGGGCGCGGAGGCTCCCGCCGCCTAGCGGGTCAGCGCGCCGTCGGTCCCGGACCGGCCCCGAGCGCCCGGATCAGACGGTACATGAACTCGACCCCCTCGTAGAACTCCCGCACGCCCACGCGCTCGTCTCGGCCGTGCGCCCTGGTGTCGTCCACGTCGATGAACACCGCGGAGACGCCGTACACGGGAATGCCGGCGCGCCTGAAGTGCAGCCCATCGGTGGACCAGGGATCCATGACGGGCAGCACGGCCGCCCCCGGCCACATCGCGGCGGTGATCCGCTCGACCGGCCTCATGATCGCCGGGATCACCGGCGACGCCGGGCTGGGGTGTGGCTCGTTCGCGATGGTGACCCCGATCGCGGAGTCCGCCACCACGCGCTCGAGCGTGCGGCGCACGGTGTCCGGGTCCTCGCCGGGGAGCAGCCGGCACTGGATCGTGGCCCGCGCCCGCTGCGGCAGCGCGTTCTCGGCGTGGCCGGCGTCGAGCATCGTGGCGACGCAGGTGTTCCGCATCATCGCATGGTAGAACGGCGACCTGCCCACCCGCGCCACCGCTCGTGGATCGGGGTTCGGACGCGTGATGGCGAGGAGATCGGCGCCGAGCTGCCCCTGCTCCTGTCCGGCGATGGTCCGGAAGTAGGCGCTCGTCGTCTCGTTGAGCCGCAGGGGAAACTCGAAGCGGGAGAGTCGCTCCAGGCCGCCCGCCAGGTGATAGATGGCATTGTCGGGCACCGGCATCGAGCTGTGCCCGCCGGGATTGGTGACCTCGAGGGTGTAGGTCACGTATACCTTTTCGCTGGTCTGCACCGGATTGCGAAGGTGCTGGCCGTTCTTGAGCTGCCCGCCCGCCGCGTCGAGGTTGACGACGTACGCGACGTCCACCAGGTCGCGCCGGTTGGCGACCAGCCACGCGGCGCCGTTGAAGTCTCCTCCCTCCTCGTCCTCGGTGAACGCGAGAAGGAGGTCGCGGGCGGGCACGAATCCCTCGCGCCTGAGCCGGATGAAATTGGCGGCGAGGTCGGCCACTTCGTCCTTGATGTCGGACGTGCCTCGCCCGTAGAAGTACCCGTCGCGCTCGGTGAGCGTGAAGGGATCGAGCGACCAGTCCTCGCGCTTCGCCTCCACGACATCGAGATGGGCGATGAAGAGAATCGGCTTGGCCCGCGCGGCGCCGGCGCCGCGGTAGCGCACCACGAGGTTCTGGTGCGCCGGATGAGGACCGAGCAGGAGGACGTCGCTGCCGGCAAACCCGGCCGCCCTGAACCTCGCGGCCAGCGCCTCGGCGGCCGGGGTCGACCCCATGGCCTCGGTGGTGTTGATCTCGACCAGCTCCTTGAGGATGTCGCGGGCCAGCTGCTGCTGGTCGGCCGGGGGCGTGGTCTGCGCGGCGACGCCGAGCGGCATACCGGCCGCGAGCGCGCCCAGGGCGAGCAGTGCCGGCAGTCGCGTCATCGTCCGAGCAGGCTTCTCGCCTGGGTCGTGATGGCTTTCCAGGCCGCCGCCGAGGCGCCGGGGCGGGCCTCGTTCGTCGTGTTCACCGCGCCGATCACCGCCATGGTGGTCCTCGGGTTGAGATAGAAGAACGAGCGGAAGCCGGCCTGCTCGCCGGTATGCCCCACCAGGGTGACGCCGCCCTCTCGGGGAAAAAGAAAGAAGGAGAGCCCCACCGCCGCGCCGAGCCCTTCCGCGGCGTCTACGGGCGCCACCGGCCGCCACATCTCCTCCAGCGACCGTCGCGGAAGCACCGTCTCGTAGAGACGCGCCGTCGCCGAGTCGCCGCGCGTGGCGCCGGTGAGGAAAGCCAGGTACGTCGCGAGATCAGACAGCGGCGCGTTCCAGCCGCTGTTGGGCCTCGTGATGCCGGGGTCGAAGTCGCGCCCGTTGGCCGCCATCCGCTCACGTCCCGCGCTGTCGGCCTCGAGCGTGTAGTTGTTCGACCGCCACCGCGAGAGATGATGGGGAGTCGCGCCGAAGTAGCTCCGGGGCATTCCGAGCGGGGTCCAGATGTTCTTCTGGACGTAGGTCTCGTAGGGGTCGCCGGTGATCTGCTCGATAATCCGGGCGAGATAGATGAAGGCCGGATTGCTGTAGCCGAACCGCGATCCCGGGGCGAACAGCAGCTCCTGGTACGGCATCATGGCGACGAGCTGTTCCCATCGGGTGGGCTCGAACGGCTCCCACGACCGGCCGTCGCTGTACGGCCAGGTGGGGTTCTGGAAGCCCGACGAGTGGGAGAGCAGCATGCGTATGGAGACATCGTCCATCGAGCCGTAGGGATCGTGTACCTGCCGAAGCTCCGGCACCCATTTCGTCACCGGGTCGGCGAGCGACAGCTTGCCGCGGTCGCGAAGCTGCATGATGCCGATCGCCGTCAGCGTCTTGGTGATCGAAGCCCAATGGACGATCGACCGGTCGGTCATCGGCTCACGGCGGTCGCGGTCGGCCAGTCCGTATTCGTGGTGCGACAGCACCCGGCCGTCCCGCATGAGGAGCACGCTCGCCCCAACGACGCTGTCGGCCGCGGCGAACGCGTCGAACGCGCGAGTGAAGCGATCCCACTGGGCCATTGCGGGCGGGGACGCCGCGCCGCCGATGATGGCGAGCGCGGCGACGACTCGAGTCATGCTCATGGTCACCCAATCTAGCCGGAGCCGAAATCGTCCGGCGCGGCGGGCGGTCGGGCGTCAGGTGGCCCCTCGCGGTTTCCGCCCCAGCCATGCCTCCCTGAGCAGCCGCTGATCGGCCGTGGGATTCGGGTCGATTTCGAAACGCACCGGATTGCCCTTCTCGTCCTCGATCAGGTGGATTCCCAGCTTGGCGTAGTACTCCTTGACCGGCAGGTGGTGCGCCGACATGACGTACTGATCGAAGAACTCCCGGATCGATGGATCCGTGAGGGCGACCAGCGTGTCGACGAACGTCGATTCCGGAAAGGCCCGCCGCTTCCCGAACCTGCGCGTCAAGTCGAGGATCAGGTCCTGCAGACCTCGCTGCCCGTGCGACAGCTCCAGGAGGCGGATGTCGAGCAGTCCGGCGGTGACGGCGCCGCGCATGTAGATGTTGCCGTACTGTGCCTGGCCGGAGTCGCTGTACGACGTGAGCGCCAGCTCCCTGAGGCTGTAGGTGGAGTCGAAGGCATGGCGATCCACGTTCATCTTCCTGACCATCGTGGCGAGGTACTCCTCGGGCGACTTGAGTCCCGCGCGGAGCTGCATGGTTTGCGCGGCCCACTCGGTGGTTCCCTCGTAGAGCCAGAGATGCTGCGACGGCACCGGCGTCACGAAATTGAAGTGCTCGATGATCTCGCTGTGGATGTTGAGCGGCGTGACGACGTGGAAGAACTCGTGGGCCGCGATGTCGGTGACGTTCCTGCCGACGGAGTCGCTGTAGTCCGAGTCCTGGAGCACGTACTCGGAGCTGAGCGAGTGCTCCCAGGCTCCGGCCGGCTTCTCGCCGAAGTGATAGAGAAAGGTGTAGCGCTGCACCGGGAGTTTGCCGAGAAAGCGGCCCGCGGCATCGAGCATGCCCTTCATCGCGCCGAGGAGCTGCGTCGAGGTGATCTTGCCGCTCTCGCTGTACGTGTAGATCTCGACCGGCACGCCGGTGACGCGGGTCCCCGCCTCGGTCAGTCGCCCGAGCAGAATCGGCGAGTCCACCAGGTGGTCGTAGTCCTGCGCGACGTAGCGGCCGTCCTTGCCGCGCTCGAGCGCCGTGCCCGCGCGCCAGGAGGGCGGGTACGAGAGACGGAGCCGCACCGGGGTCGCCTGCATGCCCGTCGGGTAGCCGATCACGGCGTGCGGGTTGAGGAGAACGTGATCGGCGGCGATGGTCGTGCCGCACATGAGATAGATGGGATGGTCGAGGTCGGTGTCCCACGTCTCCACGACCGTGTACTTGATCGTCCGGACCCGCGGCGCGTCGGAGAGCTTCCACTGATTGACCGAGACCCGCTCCACCGGCACGCTCCGGCCCCGCTCGTCGAACGCCTCGAAGCTCCTGACGAACCGTCCGATGTTCATCACCTGATAGGTTCCCGGCGCCGTCGAGGCGAACTGGTAGACCGCGTTCTCGGGCCGGAGCCCCCGCACGGCCAGCGTCACCTTGAACAGGTCGTCGGCCCGGTCGTTCAGATTGATCGCGTACGAGAGCGGCCGCTGCTGCGCCGCGCCGGCGGTCGGGAGGAAGAGGGCGGCCGAAAGGAGCAGCCGGAAGGCAGGGGACATCGAACGGTCCTGTTCACGGGGTGAGAGCGAGATCGGGGACGCGACTACAGTGAACGTGCGGTGGCGGTGACAGGTTTCACCGCGCCGCCTGCCGCATCGCGGCCTCCACCTCGTCGATCTCACGCGGAGCCCGGGACAGCCACTCGACGCCGGTCGGGGTGATCAGGTAGTCGTCCTCGATCCGGATGCCGATGTTGTCGTACCGCTCGACGGCGCGCCGGACCCTGGCGATCATCGCGCGGTTCTGCGGCGTGTCGGGCAGCATGTCGAGGAGGCGCGTGCTCACGTAGACGCCGGGCTCGATGGTGAACACGTCGCCCGGCGCGAACGCGCCGGAGTCCACCCAGGCATATGGGTGATCGTGCACGTCGAGCCCGATGCCGTGACCCAGCCCGTGGGCCATGTAGAGGAAATCCTGCCGGCAGCGCGACGGGTCCCTGGCGCAGGTGTCGGCCCAGGGCGGGTCGAAGGTCGCGTCCACGCCCTCGGTGAGCCCGAGCCGCGCCACACCGCGGGCCACGACGGCGCGCGCGGAGTCCCGCCAGGCGCGATACGGTGCGCCGGGCCCCGCCACGGTGGCCGCCGCCTCCTGGGCCTCGCGCACGATACGGTACACCGCACGCTGCTCCGGGGTAAACCGGCCGCTCACCGGCACCGTGCGCGTGACGTCGGCGGCGTAGCCCCCGAACCCCGCGCCGACGTCCATGACGAGGACGTCTCCCGCGGCCATCCGGCGGTCGTTGGCGTTGTAGTGGTACTGGGTGGAGTTGGGTCCGGAACCGATGATCGAGACGAACGCCGGGCCGTCCCCGCCGGTATGGCGGAAGGCCGACGAGAAGAGCGCCTCGATCTGGTACTCGTAGAGCCCCGGACGCACGGTCCGCAGCGCCTCGCGCTGCGCGTCCACCGTGATCGCGATGGCCCGACGGAGCATCGCCTGCTCGGCGGGACTCTTGCGCGCCCGCAGGCTGTCGAGGACGGGGTGGGCGTCGTGCAGGGCGAGTCCGGCGTGGGCCTGGGCGAACGCCCGCATGAAGCTCGCGCCCCGCGTCAGCGAGTCCTGCACCGCGTAGTCCGTCATCGAGAAATCGCGCAGGGTGTAGAACGGGAGTCCGCGCGCGGCCAGCGAGTCGAGCGTGGGCCGCAGCGCGGCAAAGGAGCGCGCCCCAAGCCCGGTCGCCCGCGCGACCGCGGCTGAATCCGGCGGGAAACCGTCGTAGAGCGCGCGCCGGGGATCGCGGGGCTGGGTAAAAAGCGTCCCGGTCATGTGCTCGCCGCGGGCCACGAGCACCACCGCCGCGTCGGGCTCGAGGAACCCGGTGAGATAGCGGAACGCGGGCAGCTGCGATGGCCGGGAGAACCCGGTGGGCGCGGGCGCGCCGAACGCGACTACCACGCCGCTGTCGAGGCGGGCGGCCAGCGCGTCCCGGCGCGCGGCGTATTCGGCCCGGGGAATGGCCTGGGCGGCGAGGGCGGAGGGCACGAGCAGCGCGAGGGCGGCGGCGTGGCGCATGGCGATCCTCATGGGGAGATGCCGGACGATAGGAGCGGGCGGGTCGGCGGAAAAGGGGGACGGCAGATACTTGACGATGTCAACCAAATGCTTGACATTGGCACATGACCTCGACGCTCCCCCGCCAGGTGGACGCGGTCCGCCGGTTCAATCGCTTCTACACCCGCCGCATCGGCATCCTCGATGAGAAGCTGCTGGGCGGCGGTCTCAGCCTTCCCGAGCTCCGGCTGCTCTACGAAGTCGCCACCCGCGACGGACCGTCCGCCGCCCTGGTGGGCAAGGCGCTGCGCCTCGACCCCGGCTACCTCAGCCGCCTCGTCGCCCGGCTCCGCCGGCGCGGCCTCCTCGAGCGCCGGCCCTCCGCCACCGACCGCCGCCAGGGCGGCCTGCATCTCACCCGTCGGGGCCGCGAGACCTTCGGCGCGCTCGACCGCCGGTCTCACGACGAGATCGCCGCCATGCTGACCCCGCTTGGCGCCGAGGAGCGGCGGCATCTGGTGTCGGCCATGGCCCGGATCGAGCGCTGGCTTGGCGCCCCCGCCCCGGCCGGCGCCAGCGCCGAGCCCTACCTGCTCCGGACCCACCAGCCCGGCGACATCGGGTGGGTCATCCAGCGCCACGGCGCCATCTACGCGGAAGAATACGGGTGGAATGCGGAGTTCGAAGTCCTGGTGGCGGAGATCGCCGCGCGCTTCCTGCGCCGGTTCGATCCCTCCCGGGAGCGCTGCTGGATCGCGGAGCGGGACGGCGAGAACGTCGGTTGCGTCTTCCTCGTCCGGAAGTCGGCCACGGTGGGCCAACTCCGCCTCCTCCTCGTCGAGTCCTCCGCCCGGGGCCTCGGCATCGGCCGGCGCCTGGTCGCCGAATGCCTCCGGTTCGCCAAACATGCCGGGTACCGGAAAGTCACGCTCTGGACCAACAAGGGACTCGACGCCGCTCGGCACCTCTACGAAGAGGCCGGATTCAGGCTGATGAAGGAGGAGCCGCACCACAGCTTCGGCCACGACCTGGTCGCTCAAACCTGGACCCTTACGTGGTAGCTCTCGCATCCTGAGAGGGCGGGCGCGCGCCGCATCTCGACGACGCGCGCTCGGCCATTGTCTTCCAAGGAGTTGCGGCGCGTCGCCGCGCGGCATGTCCATTGCCCTCGCAGCGCGGCATGTCGACCCGCCGCCGCCTCCTTGCCGTGCTGATATTTGCACTCCTCGGCGGATGCGGTTTCGACCCCGCGGGCGAACAGCCCCTGGACGCCCCGGCCGTCTACCGGACCTGGTGGAACAAGACGGAAGCCTGTTCCGGGCTCAGCGGCGATTTCGACCGGATCGAGTGGCTGGTGGTGCCGGGTCACGGGTTCGCCTGCTCGAGCGGCCAGTGCGCCGGACACTGGGAGTCGAGCCACCGCATCTACATCGCCTCCGACTGGACCCGGAACGAAATGGTCGTGCGCCACGAGATGCTGCACGAGCTCCTGCGCCGCGGCGGCCATCCCGACCCACCCTTCGGCAAAGGCTGTCCGCTCACCTGGGCCACCTGGCCCGGCGGAGACGGGGCTGGTCAGCAGGCGGACAGCGTCAACATCGAGTAGCCTTTCCGCGAGACCATCGCGCCGGTGTTAGCTTGGGTCACCTCGACCCGGAGCCCATCGATGCGACTGCTGCCGCACGTGCTGCCCGCGATCATCCTGCTGGGTTGTACCCGGCCATCGCCTCGGCCCGATCCCTCCGCGCTCGACCCGATCGCCTCGCGATACGTGTCGCTCGTCCTGGCGATGGGCGCCCACGATCCCGACTACGTCGATGCGTACTACGGGCCCGACTCGATCCGGACGAAGGCGCTGGCGGAGTCCCTGAGCGTGCGGCAGATCCGGGCCGCGGCCGACTCCCTGACCAGCCGCCTGGGCGACAGCGTCCCGCACTACGCCGACTCGCTCGTGGCCCTGCGCCACGGCTATCTCCGCACCCAGTTGGGCGCCTTGTCCGCGCGCGCCCGCATGCTCGCCGGCGAGCGGCTGTCGTTCGACCAGGAGGCGCGAGCGCTGTACGACGCCGTCCCGCCCCACTTCTCCGACGCCCACTTCGACTCGCTTCTGGCGCGGCTCGATTCCCTGGTGCCCGGCCGCGAGCCCCTGGCCCGGCGCTATCAGCGTTTTCGCGATCGCCTGATGATTCCGCCGTCCCGGGTCGACACCGTATTCAAGACCGCCATCGCCGCGTGCCGCGCGCGGACGCTCGCCCACCTCGCGCTGCCCCCCGGTGAGCGATTCGATCTGGAGTACGTCAAGGGCACGTCGTGGAACGCCTACAACTGGTACAAGGGCGGGTACCGGAGCCTCATCCAGGTCAACCTCGACTTTCCGATTCCGGTGGATCGGGCCATCGACCTCGCCTGCCACGAGGGGTATCCGGGGCATCACGTGTACAACGCCCGGCTGGAGCAGGCGCTGGTGAAGGGACGCGGGTGGCGGGAGTTTACCGTCTATCCCCTCTTCACGCCTCAGTCGCTCATCGCCGAGGGCAGCGCCAATTTCGGAATCGACATGGCGTTCCCGGCGGTGGAGCGGACGGCGTTCGAGCGCGATTCCCTCTTCCCGCTCGCGGGCCTCGATACCGCGCTCGCCGGGCGCAACGCGGCGGTGCGCGAGGTGGTCGAGCGGCTCAACTATGCCCGGAACGAGGTGGCCAGGCGCTATCTCGATGGAGATCTCGACTCCGCGGCGTCCGCCGCGGCCATGCGGCGATACTGGCTGATCACACCGGAGGCGGCCGCGAAGACGCTCCGGTTCATCGACACCTATCGCAGCTACGTGATCAACTACAACCTGGGCCGCGATCTGGTGGCCGAGTGGGTCGCTCGCGAGGGTGGGCCTTCGGCCGAGGGCCGCTGGCGGGTGTTCGGTGAGCTTCTCAGCTCGCCCCGCCTGCCGCACGATCTGCAGTAGTCGTCACCGGCATCACCCGCCGAGGCTCAACGAGCCGGCCACCTGCTCGGGGCGGAGATCGAGGACCATCCTGCTCTGGCCCGAAGCCACGACCCGGAGCAGCAGCGCGTGGGGTGCCGCGCGGACGGTGAGCCCCTTTCCCGACGTCACGCTGGCCTGGAGGTGGACGCCGTCCGCCAGCTCGCGGTTGAGGTTCTTCTCCAGCAGCTCGCGCCCGTCCTCGATGAGCCCCGCCAGCGTGATGCGCAGTTTGGACCGCATATAGTCCTCCACCACGCCGTTCGCGAGCCAGCTCAGCGTGCCGGTCAGCAGATCCTTTGTGCCCACGTCGTACTTCAGGTCGGGCATGTACAACTGGGCCGTGGCGGTGTCGAAAGCCGGATGTCCCACCAGGTAGAGGGCGCCGTTCACCGCGCCGCTCACCGCAAGCCGCACCGCGGCCCGTCCGTCTCCCACGCCGTTCACCTGCAGACTGTCCACGATGAAGGTCTGGCGGGCGACGTGGATGGTGTCGCCACGGAGCTCGCGGCTCAGGATCGTGCTGGCCACCTCGTACGGCAGACGGCCCTCGGTCAGCAGGTGCAGCACCGGCGGGTGCGAGGTCGAGTCCTGCGGCTGCGGCATCGGACGCGTGGCGCTGTCCGGACGGGCGCCGCCCGTCACGCGCGGATGCGCGGACAAGCCGAGCGTTGTGACGAGCGTATCGCCATCGAGCTCGAGCATCCCGATCCGCACCGCCGTCGGATCGATGACCAGCCAGAGACTGTCGGTGAGCTTTTGCGGCGCCTGGAGGACATGCCAGAGCCGCTCCGACTTGGCCGGCAGATCGAAGGCCGCGAGGCGCGCATCGAAGGCACGCACCCGCTCCTGCAACGCCTCCTGAGCCGCACGCATGACCTTCTTCGTGACGTCGATGGAGAGAAGCGTGACCTTGCATTTGTCGCGCTCGGTGCCGGAGAGCGGCTCCGCGGAGGCGATGGTGTGCGGCCGCAGCTTCCAGTCGCTGGTAAGCTCGACGTCACTCTTTATGGTGAGGCGGGCGCGCGGACGGTGCTCATCGTCGCCGCACGAGGCGCCCACCTCCGGGAGTGCCGGCGGGTTGTACCACGCTTTGGCCTCGTATTCCACATCGGCCTGGAGCGTCGCCTGGCGGCCGGAGATGTCGAGCCGGAACGGCGATCGCCGCGCCGCGTATGCGTAATGCAGCCGCTCGTTGTCGCGGGCCGGACGCCGCTCCTCCAGGTCGCCGAACTCCCGGGGAACCTCCGACTCCAGCCATGCGAGCGCAGGCCCGAGGTCGTAGCGCACCGGCGCGTCGATGTAGGACTGGGGGACCGGTGGGAGGGTGTCCACCCAACTGGTGGTGGCGCGTGGCGCCGGCGGCGCGAGTTTGTCCCTGCCGCATCCCGACACCCAGAGCGCCCCGGCCCCAGCGATGCCTGCGGTGACCAGCATGCACGTGCGGATCCGAACTCTCATGGCCGGCGGGCGTCTCGCATCAGGCCTCCTGTAGCTGGGAGTCCTCAACCTTCGGCCTCGCCATTCGGCTGGCCATGACTGGCATCACCTGCGCCCG
>Ga0075288_1000013_pt1 | contig 18462 bp, 18 predicted proteins | sample SF_Rice_20C_0N_4_FD_69763 | JGI IMG/M metagenome (GOLD analysis project Ga0075288, IMG submission 69763) | Rice paddy soil microbial communities from Twitchell Island, California, USA - SF_Rice_20C_0N_404 | ecosystem: Environmental > Terrestrial > Soil > Paddy field/soil | place: USA: Twitchell... | reverse complement strand
ACGATGGGGATCGTCGACAGCGCTGCCAAGGTCATGAAGGGACTGGCCGCCGCGGGCCAGGCAGTGGTGGACGAAGCGGTCAAGGCCGCCGAGGGGGCCAGCCGGCCCTCGGAGCCGGCCCCGAAGCCGCCGGAGCTGCCCCGGCAGGAGTCGTCGCAGTAGCGGCAGCGTCAGGACCTCGCCCTCCCCTCACAATTCGGACCCATCATGGCCGCTCCTGCGCAGGCACCCGCGAGCACGTCCTCCGCGTCCGGCTCGGAGTTCATCCGCGGCATCGGGCCCCTCGCCGCGATTTCCCTCGTCGTCGGCTCGATGATCGGCTCCGGCATCTTCATCGTCTCGGCCGACATCGGCCGCCAGGTGGGGAGCTGGGGTCCGGGCGCGCTTCTCCTGGTCTGGGTCGTCACCGGCCTCATGACCGTCACCGGCGCGCTCGCCTATGCCGAGCTGGCGGCGATGATTCCGCGGGCGGGCGGCCAGTATGTCTTCCTGCGGGAGGGGCTCTCACCTCTGGCGGGATTCCTCTACGGGTGGACCCTCTTCGCCGTCATCCAGACCGGCACCATCGCCGCCGTGGCGGTAGCCTTCGCCCGATTCCTGAGCGTGCTGATGCCCAGCTTGAGTCCCGACGTCTTCCTGCCGTTGGGGAGGCTGCACCTGCCGGGGGCGGCCGAGGCGATTCAGCTCGGGCTTTCGCCCCAGCGCGTCGTCGCCATTCTGTCGATCGTGGTGCTCACCGCCATCAACGTGCGCGGCGTGACGCTCGGCGCCGCCATCCAGACGGTGTTCAGCGTGGCCAAGGTGGGCGCGCTGGTCGTGCTGGTCGTCTGCGGCCTCACGGTTTTCCGGCGCGCCGACGTGGCCGCGGCCAATTTTTCCAACCTGTGGGGCACGGGAGACTGGTCGCTTGCCGTCATTCCCATCCTCGGCGCGGCGATGGTGGGCTCGCTCTTCTCGAGCGATGCCTGGAACAACGTGACCTTCGCGGCGGCCGAGGTGCAGAACCCGAGCCGGAACCTGCCGCGCGCCCTCGCGGTCGGCACGGCGACCGTGAGCCTGCTCTACATCCTCGCCAATGTGGCGTACCTCAACATTCTTCCCTTCCACGGCGACCCGAGCGGCGCCGACGCGCTCGCGCGAGGGCTCCAGTACGCGGCCCAGGACCGGGTGGGCACCGCCGCGATCGAAGTGGTGTTCGGGGCCGGCGCGGCGGCGGTCATGGCGGTCGCGATTCTCTTCTCCACCTTCGGGTGCAACAACGGACTCATTCTCTCGGGCCCCCGCGTCTACTACGCCATGGCGCGCGATCGGCTGTTCTTTCAGCGGGTCGGGATCCTGCACCCGAAGTTCCGCACGCCCGTGCTCGGGCTCGTCGTGCAGGCGGTCTGGGCCAGCGTCCTGTGCGTGAGCGGCACCTACGGGCAGCTCCTCGACTACGTCATTTTCGCGGCGCTGGTCTTCTACTTCCTGACGACGCTGGCGTTGTTCCGGCTCCGGCGCCTGCGTCCCGACCTCCCGCGCCCGGTCAGGGCATTCGGATATCCCGGGCTGCCGGCCCTCTACATGATCTCGGTGGGCGTCCTGATGGTCATTCTGCTCTTCGAGAAGCCGCTCTACACCTGGCCCGGGCTCGTCATCGTGGCGTCCGGCATCCCGGTGTACCTGTTCTGGAGGCGGCTCGCCGGTCCGGCTTGACCCCGGCCGGATGGCTTTCTACACTTCGAGATGGAAATATTCGCGCAGCGTCCGGGCGCATGACCGTTATCCGCCCCAAGCCCGGACTCACGTTCGACGACGTGCTGCTGGTGCCGCGATACTCCGCGGTGCACCCTCGCGAAGTTTCGACCGTCACCAGCTTTACGCGCAGCATTCCTCTCAACATCCCGCTCGTTTCCGCCGCCATGGACACGGTCACCGAGGCCGACATGGCCATCGCCATGGCGCGGGCCGGCGGGATCGGCGTGCTGCACAAGAACATGACGCCCGAGCGGCAAGCCGCCGAGGTCGATCGGGTCAAGCGCAGCGAGAGCGGGATGATCCTCAATCCCATTACGCTCGGTCCCGATCGTCCGCTTCGCGAAGCGTACGCCCTCATGCGGCGGTTCAAGATTTCCGGCGTGCCCATCGTGGACGGCCAGGGTCGGCTCATCGGCATCATCACCAACCGCGATCTTCAGTTCGAGCGGAATCTCGAGCAGCCCATCCGCGAGGCGATGACGCGGGAAAATCTCGTCACCGCTCCCGTCGGCACCAGCCTCGATGATGCCGAGCGGATTCTCGCCACCCATCGCATCGAGAAGCTCCCCGTGGTGGACAGCCAAGGGGTGCTCAAGGGTCTCATCACCGTCAAGGATATCTTCAAGCGGCGCGAGCACCCCAACGCCAACAAGGACCAGCATGGGCGGCTCCGCGTTGCCGCGGCCGTCGGTGGGGGCGCCGATGCCACCGCGCGCGCGCGCGGGCTCGTCGACGCCGGCGTGGACGTGCTCGTCGTGGATTCCGCGCACGGGCACAGCGAGGGCGTCCTCGCCACCGTGTCGCAGTTGCGCGAGGCGTTTCCCGACGTGCAGCTCGTTGCCGGCAACGTGGCCACCGAAGCCGGGGCGCGCGAGATGGTGCGACGGGGCGTGGACGCGGTCAAGGTGGGCATCGGCCCCGGCAGCATCTGCACCACCCGCGTGGTCACCGGGGTCGGGGTTCCCCAGGTCACCGCCATCCTCGATGCGCTGCGCGGCGCGGAGGACATCCCCATCATCGCCGACGGCGGGATCAAGTATTCCGGCGACGTCGTGAAAGCGCTGGCGGCCGGCGCGTCCTCGGTGATGATGGGCTCGATGCTCGCCGGCACCGAGGAGAGCCCCGGCGAATCGGTGCTCGCCGAGGGACGGCGCTTCAAGATGATTCGGGGAATGGGCAGCCTGTCGGCCATGCAGGACGGGTCGGCCGATCGCTACTTCCAGGAAGGCGAGATGGCTCCCGCCAAGCTGGTTCCCGAGGGCATCGAGGGCCGGGTGCCCTACAAGGGCCCCGTCGCCGACGTCCTCTATCAGATGGTCGGGGGACTGCGGAGCGGCATGGGATACTGCGGCGTGAGCAGCGTCGGCCAGCTGCGGTGCGACGTGGAGATGATCCAGATCACCTCGGCGGGCCTGCGCGAGTCGCACCCGCACGACGTGACCATCACCCGGGAAGCGCCGAACTACAGCGCCTAGGCGGGTCGCCACCCCGCGCGAATCCGCGGTCGGTTCGTGTTCGTAGTAGTCTGAATCATCCTTTTCCGTCGGTCATCGTCAGGTCAATCGTCCGGCCGTTCCTCCGCGGAACCCCGATGCCGGTGGTCCGCCTCCCTCATCAGGCGAGTGTCCCATGAGTCTTTTCCGTCGCAAGGACCTGTCCGCGCTTCAGGCGGAAGTCGCCTCCGATCAGAGCCTCAAGCGTGCCCTCGGCCCCGTCAACCTGGTGGCGCTCGGCATCGGCGCGGTCATCGGCGCGGGCATCTTCGTCCTGACAGGCCAGGCGGCGGCGGCCTACGCCGGACCGGCCATCGTGTACTCCTTCATCCTCGCGGGCACCGCCTGCGCCTTCGCGGGACTCTGTTACGCCGAGTTCTCGGCGATGATCCCGATCGCGGGGTCGGCGTATACCTACGGCTACGCCACCCTGGGCGAGCTGCTCGCCTGGATCATCGGCTGGGACCTGATTCTCGAGTATCTCTTCGCGGCCTCGACGGTCGCGGTCGGCTGGTCGGGCTACGTCGTCTCGTTCCTGAAGGACCTGGGCATCGTCATTCCCCCCGAATACACGTCCGCGCCCTACACCCACACCGCTCCTCCCGGTGCCGGGTTGAACATCTGGCGCCTCTTCACCGAGGGGTGGTCGAGCACCGGCGCGGTGCTGAACGTGCCCGCCATGGTGATCGTCGCTTTCATCACTATCCTGCTCATCATCGGGATCAGCGAATCCGCGGGCTTCAACGACGTCATCGTCATCATCAAGCTGACCGTCGTCTTTCTCTTCATCGGGTTCGGCCTCGCCTACATCAACAAGGCGAACTGGGAGCCCTTCATCCCGCCCGCGGCAGGCCCCGGCAAATACGGGTGGGACGGCATCGTGCGTGGCGCGGGAGTGATTTTCTTCGCCTATATCGGATTCGACGCCGTGTCCACCGCGGCGCAGGAGACCCGAAATCCACAGCGCGACATGCCGATCGGCATTCTCGGCTCGCTCGCGATCTGTACCGTCCTGTACATCGCGGTCGCGCTGGTTCTCACCGGGATCGTGCACTACACCGAGCTCAACGTTCCCGATCCGATCGCGGTCGGCATCAACGCAGCGGGACCGGCGCTGGCCTGGCTCCGCCCCGTGGTGAAGATCGGCGCCATTGCCGGGCTGTCGTCGGTCATCCTGGTCATGCTCCTCGGGCAGCCTCGCATCTTCTACACCATGTCGAAGGACGGACTGCTGCCGCCCGTTTTCAGCAAGGTGCACCCGAAGTTTCGGACGCCCTACGTCGCCAGTCTGCTCACCGGTGTCGCAGCGATGGTGTTCGCCGGCCTGCTGCCGATCGGCCTCCTCGGCGAGCTGGTCTCCATCGGCACGCTCCTGGCCTTCGCCATCGTCTGCGCGGGCGTCCTCGTGCTCCGCTACACCGATCCCGACCGTCCCCGTCCGTTCCGCACGCCGCTCGTTCCCCTGGTGCCGATTGGAGGCATCGTCGCCTGCGTGTACCTGATGCTGGGTCTGCCGGTGGATACCTGGGCGCGGTTGATCGTCTGGATGGCCATCGGGCTCGTCATCTACTTCCTGTACGGCCGGCACCACTCGAAGGTGCAGCAGGAGGCAGCGGCGGGGCGCTAGGCGATTACTTTTGCCCCCATGCCGTTCGTGCTTGCGCCAGACCGCATCGCCGCCGCCCGGGCCTTCGCTTCCGCGTTCGTGCCCGGGCGGCGGGTCTGTCTCACCACTCACGTGAATCCCGACGGCGACGGGCTAGGCAGCGAAGCGGGACTCGCCCATCTTCTTCGAGCCCGGGGCATGGACGTCGCCATCACGAATCCGACACCGACGCCCCCGCGCTTCCGATTCCTGTTCGACGATCTGCCGGGCGTCGATCGGACCAGCGAAGCGATCCGGGAGCTGCGGCGCGCGGACGTGATCGTCGTGCTCGACATCTCCGATCTCGGCCGTCTCGGCATGCTCGGCGAGACGGTGCGCGATCGCGGCGTCCCGGTCGGGTGCATCGATCACCACGTGAGCGCGGGCATACTGCCCGACGGGCCTCGCTACCTCGATGCGGGCGCGGCGGCGACGGCGGAGCTGGTGTTCGAGATCGCCCTGGCCAACTCGTGGCCGATCAGCAAGGATGTGGCCCGGGGACTGTACGTGGCGGTGGTCACCGATACCGGGGGCTTCCGCTTCAGCAATACCCGGCCTCGTACGCTGCGGGTGGCCGCCGAGCTGCTCGAGGCCGGCGTAGACCCTGAGGAGATCTACCTCGAGGTCTATGCCCGTGCGCCCGAAGGGCGTCCTCGTCTGCTCGCCGAAGCGCTCCAGACCCTGGTCGTCGAGCCCGAGCGCGGACTTGCCTGGGTCACGGTGCCGCCGGGGGCCATGGAGCGGCACCGGGTCACGTCCGACGACCTGGACGGCGTGGTGGAGTACCCGCGCTCCATCGAAGGCGTCCGGATGGCGCTCCTCTTTCGCGAGATGAGCCAGGGCCGTATCAAGGTCTCGCTCCGGTCGGTCGGGAGCGTGGACGTCGCGGCGTTCGCCCACCGGTTTGGGGGCGGGGGACACACCAAGGCCGCGGGGATCGCCCTCACGGGATCCATGCCCGAAGTCCAGGCGAGGGTCCTCGAGGCGGCGCGGGCCTATCTTGGTCCGAAGGAATCGGATGGCAGGTGAGGAGCCGTTGACCGGGTCAAGAGCCGTCCTATATTGCCGATAAAGGCAGTAGGAATTGATCCGAAGGGGATATGGACACCATCGAGCGCATCGAGCGAACCCTCGACACATTACGACCGTACATCGCCTCGCACCGGGGCCATGTGGAGGTCGTGGACTTCGACGAACAGGAGGGCATCCTGCTGCTCCGTCTTGGCGGCACCTGCCACGGGTGCGCGGCGTCGACCGTGACCCTGAAACAGGGCATCGAAGTGAGGCTTCGCGAGATGGTGCCCGAGGTCAAACACGTGGAGGCGCTCTAGTGGCGGAATCGCTGGAGGCGCGGGTGACGGCAGCGCTCGCCGCCATCCGCAATCCCCGGCTGGAGAACGACATCCTTTCCGCCGGCATGGTCCGCGACCTCACCGTGAGCCCCACGGGCGACGTGAGCTTCACATTCCTGCTCGCCGCCGAGGATCCCGCCATTCTCGTGCGCCAGGCCCGAAGCGCCGTCCAGGGCGTCGAGGGAGTCCGCCGCGAGGGCATCCGGATTTCCGTGACCAATCCCTCCGGCCCCACGGCGCCGACGCACGGTCCGCCATCCGGCACCGTGCCGGCCACGCCCGTGGCCGCTCCCGTCGCGCCCGAGCAGGCCAATCTCGGCCGTATCATCGCGGTGTCGTCGGGCAAGGGGGGCGTGGGCAAATCCACGGTCGCGGCCAACCTGGCCGTGGCGCTGGTCCAGGCGGGCCATCGGGTCGGCGTCATGGATGCGGACATCTACGGGCCGAACATTCCCCGGATGTTCGGCGTCTCCGGGAAGCCCCAGGTGCTCTCGGGGCGGATCCAGCCGCTGGAGGCGTACGGCGTGCGCCTCATGTCGCTCGGCCTTCTCGTCGAGCGCGACGCCCCGGCCATCTGGCGCGGCCCCATCATCATGAAGATCGTGCAGCAGTTCCTGCGCGACGTCGAATGGGGAAAGCTCGACTTCCTGGTCGTGGATCTCCCGCCCGGCACCGGCGATGCCCAGCTCTCGCTGGTGCAGGCCACGCATGTCTCCGGCGCCCTCATCGTCACCACGCCCCAGGAAGTCGCGGTCGGGGACGCGCTTCGCGGTGCCAAGATGTTCGAGCGGGTGGGCGTGCCGGTCCTCGGCGTGGTCGAGAACATGAGCGCGTTCGTGGATCCGGAGACGGGGCGCCGGTTCGAGCTCTTCTCCTCGGGCGGCGGCGGCCGGCTCGCGTCGGAGATCGGAGTGCCCCTGCTCGGAAGCGTTCCGCTTCAACCGCATCTGGCCGAGCTGGCCGACGCCGGCAAGCCCATCCTCGTCGCCGAGCCCGACAGCCCGGCGGCCGCCACCCTCCGCGCCATCGCGGCCGAGCTGGAGCAGAAGGCCGCCCGGCCGGGAGTCGCCCTCCCCATTCTCAGAGGATAGCTCCTCGGGGACCCATGGGCCTCGTCACCCTGCTGACCGATTTCGGCATTGCCGATTCGTATGTCGCCGAGGTGAAGGGGGTCATGCTCGGCCTGGCGCCGCACATCACGTTGGTCGACGTCGCCCACTTGGTGGCCCCCGGCGACGTCCGGTCCGCCGCCTACCTGCTCGGCCGCACCTGGCACCGCTTCCCTCCCGGCACGGTGCATTTCGTCGTCATCGATCCAGGGGTCGGCACCGAGCGCGCCGCCCTCGCGCTCAAGACGGCGGGGCACTCGTTCGTCGGGCCGGACAACGGCGTGTTCTCACCGGTGCTCCGCGATTCGAAAGTCGAAATCGTCCAGCTTCCCGCGCCCGCCGACGCCTCGCCCACCTTTCACGGGCGGGATATCTTCGCGCCCGCCGCCGCGGCCCTGGCCACCGGCGCCAGTCTCCGGACGCTGGGGGAGCCGCTCGCACGGATACCGCACCGCCTCGCCTACACCGAGCCCCGCTACGAGGGCAAGAGCATCGTCGGCGAGATCCTGTACGTGGACCGCTTCGGCACCCTCGTCACCAACCTGACGCCCGCGCTGGTGCCGCCGTACGCGTCGATCGAGGTGGAAGGGGTAGACCTGGGCCGCCTGCGCCGCACGTTCGGCGACATGCCGACCGGAGGTCTGGTCGCCTACATCGGGTCGGGAGGGGAAATCGAGATAGCGGTGCGCGACGGCTCAGCCGCGCGGCGGCTGGGGCTGGGCGTGGGCGGGCGGGTTCGCGCCCGGCTCGGCTAGCGGGCGCCTGCCGGGCAGGCGGGTCACAATCTGTCTGAAGAAGCGGAACAACTTGACGATGAGCAGGATGGCGGCGCCGAGCAGCACGACGACGATGCCCGCCGTGATCAGCGGATGGGTGGATGCCATCCATGAGAGGAATACGGCCAGCGAGTCTTCGGCCAGGCTCAGGGTCCAGTTGCTGACCGGCTCGGGGCTTACGTTGGCCGCCGCGCGCGTAGTGGCCTTGGCGCTGTGCGAGGTCAGGGCCACGCCTCCCGCCAGCAGCGCCGCGCCGACCCGCCACTCTTCCGGCACGCCGCCGGCGAAAGCGCTGTACGACAGGAAAGCCGCGGCCGGCGGGCGGATGAAGGTGTGCACCGCGTCCCACACGCTGTCCACGTACGGAATCTTGTCGGCCACGAACTCGATGACGAACAGCGCGACGGCGACGCCGATGATGAAGGGATTGGCGAGAACCTGCAGCGGGTCTGGAAGGTGGACCACGCCGAGTCGCTGGAACAGCCCCGCGGCCGCGACGGTGGCGTAGAGATTGAGCCCGGAAGCGAACGACGTGCCGAGCGCGAAGCCGAGGGTCTCGAGCGGCGACATGGCCTAAAGGTGAGGGGAAAAAGGAGAAAGGAGAAGTCTCCCTTCTCACTTCTCTCCGATCCACTCCGTTCTCACCGCGCCGGCCGCCGTGGATACGGTGATGTCGAGATGGCGCGCGGCCTGGTCGTACCCGGGTGACCGGTAGCTGGTGCCGTGGCGCTCCAGTCCTTCCGGCTCGAAGCTGCTGAGGAACTTGTCGAGCGTGATGGCGACCCCTGCCTGGCGAGGCAGCCGGAGCGTCACTTCGCCGAGCGCCATCCGTACCTCCACTTTCGAGCTCGAGCTCCACGTGCCGCCGAAGTCGAGCACGACCTTCCCGACGCCCCCCTCGAACGCGATCCGGTCGCATCGGCTGTTGCCCAGGCCGCTGACGGTGAGCGCCGCTGCCCCGGCGCTCAGCGTCGCCGCTCGGCATCTCGCGCCGTTGGGCCGGGTGAAGCGCACGGTGGCGCGGCTCGCGCCGGCGGACAGGTCGAGGTCGGTGATGCGAAGGCCGCCGAGGTCGAGGTCGCCGTCCACGGCGCCAAGATCCACGTCGAGCGCGAGATCGGTTTTGGGGGAGAACGCAATGCCGGCGGTCTGACTCAGCTGGTGCTGCGAGACGACCCGCACTCCCGCGCCGCCTTCGGCGGCCACTCCGAGCGTGACGCTCCCGTCGGACGCGTCGAAGTCGCTCACCGGGACGAACCGGTCTTCGTCGTACGATACGTCCATCCGGTAGAGCTCGTCGGCGCGGCCGGCCCCGACCCGGAGGGTGCCCGCGGCGTACTCGAGCCGCGCGGTGAGCCTGGTTTCGCCGTGCCACTGCCGGAAGGTGGTGAAGGGACGCATGCTCTGCGCGGCCGCGTTGGAGGCGCAAAGCAGAAGTGCCGCGGCGATGAGTTGCGGCCGCATCAGAGACCCCGAGTGGGCGTCCTGGAGCCGGGGCGGCGCGCGGCCTGCACCCCGAACTGCGGGGTAGCCCACAGGTATTCGTCGGTCAGCGCCTCCGGCGGCAGCAGCCGGCCGGCGAAGCTCTCCCTGATTCCTGCGCGGCTCAGCAGCGCCGCGCCGAACCCCGCGGTGGCGAGGAGCCAGGAAACCAGCACCGCCACGGCACGAATCAGGTTGCCCGCCACCGGGACCCACCCGAACACCGCCCAGGCGATCCAGAAAGCGGCCAGCGCGCCGAGACCGATGAACATGTAGCGATAGCTGTTGGGCGATCCCATGGCCTGGCCCAGGGCCATCCGCCGCCGTACGTAGGTCTCCCCCATCGCGTGGGCCACTGCGAGATAGCCACCCAGCACTCCCACCACGACCAGCAGCGCGTACACCGCCACCGCGAATGGAAGCAGCAGAATGCCGGCGACGCTGAGGACGAGGCCCACCACCAGCATGCCGAAGGTGGGAAGCAGGAGGATCTGTCCGAGCAGGCCGGTGAGGAACGAGCGGCCGAAGGAATGTGATACCGTGTCCGAGACCACCTCGAGATTCTGCCGGCCGAACATCACCAGCCCGAAGCCCAGCACCCCAAGCGTGAGGAAGACTCCCACCGCGCCAGCGCCCCGGCGGAAGAGCGTCTCGAGGGTGGATGGCGGAGGCTCGGCCGGGGGCGCGGCGGTGGCCGTCAGCGCCGACGCCGACTGCAACGTGCGCACCTCTCCCCCGATCTCGCCGGCACTGTCCCGCCGTACGTGGCCGTTGAATGCAAGGATGTCTCCCACCACGACGCCGCCGTTGTGGACCACGACGTCTCCCTGAACGGTGACCAGGTTTCCGAGCAGGCGGCCGTACACGTCAGCGTCGCCCTGGACCACCAGAAGGTGTCCGGGGATCTGCTCGCCGGTGCCGATGGTGTAGTCGCCCAGGCGTGCGGTGCCCCCGGGGATGGTGATACGCACGACGCCATCGGTAGGGTGCAGTGCGGTCCGAAGTCTGGCCTCGAGGTCGGGCGGCTTGCTCAGGTCATTGAGATCGAGCTCGGGGCTCCCTGGAGGCGCCGCGGGGATCGGCTGCGGCACGGGACCGGACTGCCTGGGTGCGCGGGTGAAGGTGGAGACATCGGAAACGAGACGCAGGAGGTCGGACACGAGCGTGGCGGACTTGGAATCCGGATCGGACCGCCCTGCCGCGCGGGCGGCCCCGGGAACGGCGAGGCAGAGTACGCACGCGGCGACTGCCACCCGGCTAGCCGTTGGCATGTGCCACCTGCCGGGTCGGAACGGTCAGCAGGCGGCGGAGCGCGACGATGCCGCCGATGTACATCGAGAAGACGATCGCGGAGGCACCCCCCAGCAAGGCGGGATGCGCCAGCGAGTCGCGAAGAGTGGAGTACCAGGGCTGCTCGATCAGGTTCGATGCGATGCCACGGACGCCGATCCAGCCGGCCTGCCATGCCTGGCCCATGAGCCACGTGCCCATGGCCGCAATGGTCTGCTGGTGGCTCAGGCTCCACGCGATGCTCGCCGCCATCGATCCGGCCACCACCATTGCCAGCGTCGCGGCGAGCGCGGCGGTGCGCCGGGTGGCGAAGAGCCGCCGGCGGATGCCGGCCATGGAGCGCAGCGAGAACGGATCGGGCATGGCGACCCGCTGCATGACCCGGTCGGCGAACCCCTCCGCCGGGCTCACGAGCGGAAGCGCGGACACCATCGCCACGATCTCGCGCTCCGCCTCCGCGCGCTCGCGGCATTCCGGGCAGGCGTCGAGATGCGCCCGTGCCTCTGCTGACGGCGCGTCCGACATCCACGCGTCGAAATCGTCGGAAGAGAAATGCGGCCCCGGTGCGGAGTTCATAAGTGGACCCTCCTACGGTCCCGTCCAGGCGAAGGTTTCACTCTTTCAGGTGGGCCAGCAGGACGCGTAGCTCGTTGCGAGCCCTGTGGATGTAAGTCTTCACCGTGCCCAGCGGAAGGTTGAGGATTTCCGCGATCTCCTCATAGGCGCGCCCCTCCACGTGGCGCAGCAGAATGCACGAGCGATACTCCGGCCTGAGGCGGCCGATGGCGGCCTCGATGGCGCCGCCCAGCTCCTTCGCTTCGACCGTCTCCAGCGGCGATTCCTGGCGCGCGCCGATCTGCAGCGCGGTGGCCTGCATCGCCTCGGGCGTTTCGGCGTGCGGGGACCCGTCGAGCGACAGCGTGTCGAGCTCCCGCCGCCGTAGATGATCGATCGCGGCGTTGTTCGCGATCTTGAAGATCCAGGACGAGAATTTGAATTCGGGCCGGTAGGAATCGATGGCGTTGAGCGCCTTGACGAACGTCTCCTGCGAGAGGTCTTCCGCTAGCTCGCGGTCGCGGAGCATCCGGAAGAGCAGCGCGAATATCGGACGCTCGTAGCGCCGGATCAGCTCTCGATAGGCTGCCTCGCGCCCTCCGCGGGCGAGCAGCACTACCTGCTGGTCGGTAAGGGTCGCCCACTCGGGGCTGCTAGCCACCGGTCGCCCGTCTTGCCAAGGATCTCGCGGCCGGACTACATTGAGCGCCTATGTTAGCCTCGGATCGTGAGTTACCCGTCGCGGGCGGCCCCGAGAAGCGAGCCTACGTCCGGGACGTCTTCACCGCCATCGCTCCGACTTACGACCGCCTGAATCACATCATCAGTCTGCGATTCGACCGTCGCTGGCGACGCTACGCGGTGGGACGGCTGGATTGGGAGCGCGTGCCGGAAGGAATCTATCTCGACCTCTGCGCCGGTACCCTCGACTTCGCGGCGACGCTGGCCGGCCGGCCCGGGTTCCGTGGCCGCATCGTCGGCGCCGACTTCGTGCGCGCGATGCTGAGTCTCGGCCGCGCCAAGTCCGACCGCGTCGAGCCGGTGGCCGCCGACGCCCTCGAGCTACCCTTTCCGAGCGCGGCGTTCGACGGAGCGATGGTAGGGTGGGGAGTCCGCAACCTGGTGGATCTCGATGCCGGCCTTGCCGAGGCGGCGCGGGTCCTCAGGCCCGGGGCGAGGCTCGTGATTCTCGAGATGACGCTTCCGCCCCAGCCGCAATTCCGGCGGATCTACCAGTTCTATTTCCGGCACATCATGCCCTGGATCGGCCGCCGCATTTCCAAACATACGACCGCCTATGAGTGGCTACCAGAGTCCACCCAGACCTTTCCCGCGCCCGGAGAGCTCGCGACGCGCCTGGCCGCGAGCGGGTTCGGCGATGTGACCTACCGGCTCCTGATGGGCGGCGTCTGCGCGCTGCACGTGGGAGTGCGGCGGTGATGCCCCTGGACAACCTGCGCGAGTTCCTCGGCGAGATCGAGCGGATCGGCGAGCTCGCGCGGGTTTCCCATCCGGTCCGGGCCCGCCTCGAGATCGCCGAGATTGCCGACCGGTGCATGAAGAGTCCCGGAGGCGGCCCGGCTCTCCTCTTCGACCACGTGCTCCAGGACGACGGGACCCGGAGCTCGCAGCCGGTCGCCATCAATCTCTTCGGGTCGATGCGGCGGATATGCCTCGCGCTCGGTGCGGAGAGCCTCGACGCCATCGGGGACCGGATCTCCGAAATGCTCGAGCTCAAGGTGCCCGAGGGGCTCCTCGGCAAGCTCGCGCTCCTGCCCAAGCTCGCGGAGATGGGGAAATTTCCTCCGAAGGTGAAAGGCGGACACCCGCCCTGTCAGGAAGTGATTCTGCGGGGCGACGCGGTGAACCTCGACCAGATCCCGTTCCTGACAACCTGGCCGCAGGACGGCGGCCGCTACATCACCCTGCCCATGGTGATCACCACCGATCCTGCCCGAGGCATCCGCAACGTCGGGATGTACCGTATCCAGGTGCTCGGCCGCGACACGCTGGCGATGCACTGGCAGCGCCACAAGGTCGGCGCGGCCCACTGGCGCGAGATGGCCGCCCGGGGCGAGCGCATGGCGGTGGTCATCGCCATCGGCGGCGATCCCGCGAGCATTTACGCCGCGAGCGCGCCGCTTCCGCCGACCATCGACGAGTTCCTGTTCGCCGGCTTCCTGCGCCGCTCGCCGGTGGAGCTGGCCAGGGCCGTGAGCTGCAACCTGGAGGTTCCCGCGGAGTCCGAGATCGTGCTCGAGGGCTACATCGACCCGGCCGAGCCCCTCGTGCTCGAGGGCCCGTTCGGCGACCACACCGGGTTCTATTCGCTCGCGGATTACTATCCCCGGGTTCACGTCACGGCCATGACCGCGCGCCGTGATCCGATCTATCCGGCCACCCTGGTGGGCCGGCCGCCGATGGAGGACTATTACCTTGGCCACGCGACGGAGCGGATTTTCCTGCCGCTCCTCAGGCTCACGGTGCCGGAGATCGTGGACTATCACATGCCCGCGGAGGGCATCTTCCACAACCTGGTGTTCGTCGCGATCGACAAGCAGTATCCGGGGCAGGCGTACAAGGTGATGAACGCGCTCTGGGGGCAGGGGCTGATGTCGCTGGCCAAGGTGCTGGTGGTCGTCGACAAGCAGGTGAATGTTCGCAACCCTCAGGAAGCCTGGTGGGCGGCGCTGAACAACATCGACCCCGAGCGCGACGTCCGCTTCACCATGGGTCCGGTGGACGTCCTGGACCACTCGAGCCGCGGGTTCACCTACGGAAGCAAGATGGGCATCGACGCGACGCGGAAGTGGAAGGAAGAGGGTTTCGACCGTGAGTGGCCGCCCGTGATCGAGATGGACGCCGAAACCCGGCGCCGGGTGGACGCGATGTGGTCGTCTCTGGGAATCCGGCTATGAGTCGCGAGTCGCGAGTCGCGAGTCACGAGTCGCGACCCGAGACCCGCGACCCGCGACCCGCGACCGAAGGCCAGACGTTCACCGGCGAGTCGCTGCTGGTGCGGTACGTCAACCTCGTCAAGCTTCCCCACACCCTCTTCGCGCTGCCGTTCGCCTTGCTCGGCGTGCTCGCCGCGTCGCGCGTCTCGAGGGTCGGCGGGCGGGCGCTGCTGCTCGTCGTGGTCGCCTTTTCGGCGGCGCGCTGGGCGGCGATGGGCTTCAACCGTATCGCTGATCTCTCCTTCGACGCCCTGAATCCCCGTACCAGGAATCGCGAGCTTCCCCGCGGCGCACTCACCGCCGGCCAGGCGTGGGTCTCGGTCGGCATTGCCGCCGCGCTCTTTCTGCTCGCGGCCGCCCTGCTCAATCCCCTCTGCCTGATCCTGAGCCCGGTGGCCCTGGCGTGGGTCCTGGCCTACAGCCTCTCCAAGCGGTTCACCTGGTGGCCCCACCTCTGGCTCGGTATGAGCCTGGCCATCGCGCCGGTGGGCGGATACCTCGCCATCACCGGGCGCTGGAGCGAGCCGGCCTGGGCGCTCCTCGCCGTGAGCGCCGGCGTGGCGACATGGGTTGCCGGGTTCGACATCTTCTACGCGCTGCCCGACGCGGGCTTCGATCGCGACCACGGGCTCCGGAGCGCGGTCGTGCGGCTCGGCGAGCGCCGGGCGATCCTCCTGGCCAAGCTGCTGCACGGCGTCACGATTCCGGCATTGGCCCTCTTCGGCTACGGCATCGGGTTCGGCCCCTGGTACTACGCGGGCCTGGCGGTCGCGGCGGGGATTCTCGCCTACGAGCACCACCTCGTGCGTCCGGGCGACCTCTCGAGACTGGATGCGGCGTTCTTCACGATGAACGGCGTGATGTCGGTGACGGTTTTCGCCTTCGCGCTCATCGATCGGACGCTGAGGTGACCACCGGGGCAGAGCCGCTGGTCCTCGCGCTGACCGGCGCATCGGGCGCCCCGTACGGCCTGCGCCTCCTCGAAGTCCTCGCCCGTAACCGGGTCCCGGTCTGGCTCATCCCCTCGAGCCACGGCATGCGCCTGCTCGCCGACGAGTGCGGCATCGAATCGATCGAGGCGCTGCGGAAGGCGACGGGTGACGACTGGAGCTCGGTTACGGTGTTCCCCGACACCGATCGCGGGGCGCTTCCCGCGTCGGGGTCGCGGCGCACGCGCGGCATGGTAGTATGCCCGTGCTCGATGGGGACCGTGGCGGCGATCGCGGCGGGAACGAGCCGGTCGCTGGTGGAGCGCGCGGCGGATGTCACTCTCAAGGAGCGTCGGCGGCTGGTCCTGGTGCCGAGAGAGACACCGGTCTCCCTCGTGCACCTGCGCAATCTCGTCTCCGTCACCGAGGCCGGTGCGCTGGTCATGCCGGCGGCCCCGGGCTTCTATCATCGCCCGACCCGGATCTCCGAGCTGGTGGACTTCATCGTCCAGCGCATCCTCGACCACCTCGACCTCGACATCGAGATCGCTCGCCGCTGGACCGGCGACCGCCCCTGAGCCGTGCGACTCGGCGTCATCTCCGACACCCATGGCCTGCTGCGGCCGGATGTCTTCGACGTCTTCCGCGGCGTGGATCATATCGTCCACGCCGGCGACGTCGGTCCCGCGGCGATCCTGACCGAGCTGGAAACGCTCGCCCCCGTGACGGCGGTGTACGGCAACACCGACGGCTGGGACCTCCGGAGCCGGCTGCCCGCGGTGGCCACGCTCGAGCTCGATGGCTTCACCATCGTCATCACCCATGGCGACGAGCTTGGCTCGCCGACCCCGGAAGCCCTGCATGCGGCCTATCCCGATGCCGAGATCATCGTCTTCGGCCACACCCATCGCCCGCTGCTCACGCTGGTGGACGTCGTCGTGACGGTCATGAACCCCGGCGGCGCCGGCCGCCGCCGGTTCAGTCTGCCGGCTTCGGTGGGGATTCTGGAGCTGGAGCCTGGGATTCCGCCGCGGGGCAGGCTGATTCCGCTCACTCCGTTCGAGACTGCGTAAAGCCTCGGGCGAGCCCTCGGCTTCTTCGTCAGATCCAGCCCAGATGGCGGTAGGAGTCGAGCGTCAGCCGGATGCCGTCCCGGAGCCTGACCCGGGGCATGAACCCGAGCTCGGTGCGGGCGCGGGAGATGTCGAACCAGCGGTTGTTGGTGAAGAACTTCACGCGGCGGCGGAAGATCGGTGGCTCGATGCCGAGGGGCACGCAGACCGCCTCGCAGACGGCGCCCGCGATCCAGAACGGCCAGACCGGCAGCCGGACGTTCGGCACCGGCACCTGGGCGACGTCGGCGATCTCGTGCACCAGCTCCTTGAGGGTCGGGCCTTCCTCCCCGGTCAGGATGTACGTCCGCCCGACCGCCTGCGGACTCTCGGCCGCCAGCCGGAACCCATCCACGAGATCGTCGATGTAGATCATCTGGAAGTGGGGAGAGCCGTCGCCGAGCAGGAAAAAGTGCCGCCGCGCCACGCCGCCGATCAGCTTGAGAAGCCGGCGGTCGCCGGGGCCGTAGATGGGCCCGGGCCGGACCACGGTGATCGGGACGCCCGTGCGCTGGGCGGTCTCCCGAGCCACTTCCTCTCCCTCGAGCTTGGTGAGCTGGTAGATGTCGCCCGGGTGCAGCGGTGCATCTTCCGCGGCCGGGCTCTGCGGGTCGACGTCGCCGTGGACCCCGACCGTGCTGCAGTGGATGAATCGGCGGACGCGCGCGGCCGCGCTCTCCTCGACGAGATGTTGGGTCGCGGTAACGTGTACGGCACGATATTCCGAATCCGGCACGCCCGCCCGACGGAACACGGCTGCCAGGTGGAATACCGTCTGGATCCCCTGCAACGCTTCTCGGAGTATGCCGATATCCCGGATGTCTCCGCCGATGACCTCGGCGCCCAGATCCTCCAGCTCACGGCGATGGGCCCCGTTCCGGACCAATGCCCTGATCGAGTAGCCATGCGCCGCCAGAGACCGAGCCAACGCCAATCCGGTAAAGCCTGACGCACCTGTAATGAGTGCGGGGCCGAATCTTCTCACCATCGTGATGCATGGTGTGAATAATCGGCTTGATGGGCTGTGAGCAGGATCACGCCAGGGCGCGCCTCGGCTGCGTAGAGTTACCGGAATGGCGTCTATTGGCTATCAGGTGGCATCTCGTAGAGAGAGTGAGCCCACACTCAGCGGAATCGTTCGGCCACCGCTCCGCATCGGCATGATGCTGCGTGGGATCGCGGAGCACGACGGGGCCGGGGTCTACATCCGCAGGCTGCTGGACGCGCTGCTCGATCTCGATGACCGCAACGAGTACGTCCTCTTCTACTCGGCTCCGGAGCATGTGGGGAAATACGGGCAGAGGCGCAATGTCCGTGAGGTGGTCGTGCGCGCGCCGGGGCGGCTGCTCTGGGATCAGGTGGCCGTCCCGGCAGCTGCGCGGCGCGAGCGTGTCGACGTCCTGTTCCACCACAAGTTCAGCATTCCCGTATTCGCTCCCTGCCCGACCGTGGTCCAGCAGCGGGGCACCGAGTATTGGACCTTCCCCGAGTACTACCCGACACTCGGCGACCGGGTCAACCGGCTGTACAACGTCGCGACTATTCCGCTTTTCTGCCGCCGCGCGGCTCGAGTCCTCACCAATTCCGACAGCCTCGCCGCCGAGCTGGAGGAGCTGGCCCGGGTGCCCCGGCACAAGATGTCCACGGTCTACGCCGCCGCCGACGAGCGGTTCGCCCCGATCACCGATCCGGTCCTGCTCTCGCGTGTGCGCGCGCAATACGGCCTTCCGGATCGTCCGTTCTTCCTGATGGTGGTCAAGGGATACGCGCGAATCGAGTACGCGGGGCAGGACCTGTGCCCTCGGAAGAACGTGGAAGGCACCCTCGCGGCCTACGCGCGCGTCCGGGAGCAGGAGCCTCGGTGCCCTCCGATGGTCATTCTCGGGGCCGGTATCCGAGGACGCCTCACTCCGGACGTGCTGCGGGAGCGGTTCGGCCTCCAGCCGGAGTCGGTGGTCGTCCCGGGCCTGATTGATCAGGGCGACATGCCCGCCGCGTACAGCCTCGCCGGCGCGTTGCTCTTCC
>Ga0075288_1000012_pt1 | contig 18567 bp, 16 predicted proteins | sample SF_Rice_20C_0N_4_FD_69763 | JGI IMG/M metagenome (GOLD analysis project Ga0075288, IMG submission 69763) | Rice paddy soil microbial communities from Twitchell Island, California, USA - SF_Rice_20C_0N_404 | ecosystem: Environmental > Terrestrial > Soil > Paddy field/soil | place: USA: Twitchell... | reverse complement strand
TCTGCCCGAAGATCGCCATGTTGGACGAGTGGCCGGGATTCACCTTGGCCTTGGGATTGATGAAATGCACCGCGTTGTTGACCGCGATGCACGCCTCCGCGGCGCCGGTGGCGATGAGCTTGAGCTTGCCGGGATAGCTGGTGATGTCACCGGCGGCATAGATGCCGGGCACGTTCGTGGCCATGACGCGGTCCACCTTGATATCGGCCTTGTCGGTGTCGAGTCCCCACTCCTTGATGGCGCCGAGATCGGAGTGAAAGCCCAGCAGCGGGATGACGGCGTCCACCTCGAGCACTTCCTCTTCCTTCGTCTTGTTGTTGATGATCGTGACGCCTTCCAGCCGGCCGTTTCCGTGCAGGGTCTTCACTTCCCAGAATGTCCTGAGCTCGCAGCAATGACGGCGCTGCAGCTCCTCCACCTGTGAGATCGTGGCGGCGTGCGCGCGGAAGCCGTCGCGCCGATGAATCAGCATGATGGATTTGGCGACGCCCTGGAGGTTGACCGCCCAGTCGAAGGCCGAGTCGCCGCCACCCACCAGCAGGACCCGCTGCCCCTCGAACTGCTTCGGGTCGAGCACTTTGAAGTAGAGTCCCCTGTCCTCGTACATCTCCTCGCCCTCGACGCCGAGCTTGCGGGCCTCGAAGGCGCCGATGCCGGCGGCGATGACGATGGTGCGCGACGGGTAGACGCCGGCGGAGGTCTCGAGCACAAAGTAGCTCTCCTCGCCGCTCTCGACCCGGTTGAGGCCGGTCACGACCTCGCCGAGATGCGTGGTGGCCCCGAACTGGAGTCCCTGCGCCGCCATGTCGCGGATCAGCTCCTTGGCGAGAACCTTGGGAAATCCCGCGACGTCGAAGATGTACTTCTCCGGATACAGCGCCATGAGCTGCCCGCCGAGCGCGGGCAAGGCGTCGATGATCCGCGCGGAGGCGCCGCGCATGCCGGCGTAGAAGGCGGCGAAGAGGCCCGTGGGTCCCCCGCCGATGATCGAGATATCTTTGAGCTCCTGCTCGGCCACGTCTGCTCCTGCGTAGGATGGAGAGGCTCGCTGTTGCATAAATATAGAAGCCGGAGGCGGTGTCGCGCCCGGGGGTCGGTCCCCGCCGGCGCTGCGGTCGGCTGCGCCCGGGAGAGGGAGTGGGCACGCCTGCGCCCGACTGACGCGCCTTCGGGACCCACCCCCGGCGCGACGAGGACCGCTCGGTGAACGGGACGAGGCCGTTGACTGCAGCACACGAAGCCCGGGTGCGTATCTTTGGGCGCGGCCCGGTTATGTGGCGCGAGACAGCGCGGAGGCAGGTAGACCATGTCGACGAAGATCTATACCAGGACGGGCGACAAGGGCGACACAGGGCTCTTCGGCGGCGGGCGGGTTCCCAAGGATCACCCGCGCACGTCCGCCTACGGCGACGTGGACGAGCTCAACTCCGTCATCGGGGTGGCGCGAGCCACCGAGCCGGCCGATCTCTTCGATCCGCTTCTGGAGTCCATCCAGCGGGACCTGTTCTCCATTGGCGGCCAGCTCGCCACGCCCGATCCGGACAAGGTCACCAAGGCGCTCGAGAAGGCGGAGCTGTCGGTGGAGCGCGTCGCTCTCTTCGAGCGCACCATCGACGAGGCCGATGCCGAGCTGCCGTCGCTCCGCGCGTTCATCCTTCCGGCCGGCACCGCCAAGTCCGCGACGCTCCACCTGGCCCGCACCGTTTGCCGGCGAGCCGAGCGGAGCGTGGTCGCGCTCGCCCGGGATCACGAGGTGCCCGCGATCTTTCTCATCTATCTCAACCGTCTCTCCGATCTCCTCTTCACGCTGGCCCGGCTGGCCAATCATCGCGCGGGCGTGGAAGACCGGACGTGGTAGCCACTCCGCCGGTCACCGTCGCCCACGCCTTCGGCTCGTATCCCGTCTACGTCGAGCCGGGCGTACTGGGCCAGCTCGAGTCCCTGACCGCGGAGCATCTGCCCGGCCGCGTCGTCACGATGATCGCCGACGCAACCGTCTGGGAGCTGCTCCAGTCGGGGAAGCTGGCCCGGCCGCCCTGGCGTGGCGAGGCCATCACCTTTCCCGCGGGCGAGGCGTCGAAGACACGGGAGCAGTGGAGCCGGCTCACCGATCTCCTGCTGGAGCGGAACCTCGGTCGCGACAGCGCCATCATCGCCCTCGGCGGCGGCGTCGCGGGCGATCTGGCGGGGTTCGTGGCCGCGACCTATCTGCGCGGCCTGCCCTACATCCAGGCGCCCACCTCCCTCCTCGCGATGCTCGACGCGTCCGTGGGCGGCAAGACCGCGGTGGACACCCCCCAGGGCAAGAATCTGGTGGGCGCCTTTCATCCGCCGGTCGCGGTCGCGGCCGACCCGGGAGTCCTCCGCACTCTGCCGGAGCGCGAGTACCGGGGCGGTCTGGCCGAGGCGGTCAAACACGGGCTCATCGCCGATGCCGACTATTTCGCCTGGATGGAGCGCGAGGCGGTGGCCCTCGAGACCCGCGACGAGGCAGCCCTCACGCGCCTGATCCGGCGCAGCGTGGAAATCAAGGCCGACGTGGTGGGAGAGGACGAGCGCGAGGGCGGCCGGCGCGCGATCCTCAACGCCGGCCATACCGTCGCGCACGCGCTCGAGCAGGCCACCGGGTACGCCATGCCGCACGGCGAGGCCGTCGCCCTGGGGCTGGTGGCGGAGTGCGCACTGGCGGAACAGATGGGAGCCGCGCCCGCCGGAACCCGGAAACGGGTGGCGTCGCTTCTCGGTCGGTTGGGCCTTCCGGTGCGACTGCCGGGGACCCTCGATCGAGCGCGCATCGTGGCCGCGATGGGGCGGGACAAGAAGAACCGGAAGGCGCACATCCACTTCGCGTTGCCTGGTGCAATCGGCTGCATATCCACATCGGGGGGCTGGACCCGTCCGGCGAGCGAGGCGGCGATTGGCGCGGCACTCGAGGTCATCTCGTAAGTCATTGTCTCGGCCAACGTTGCACCACTAATCCACGGATTTCCACATGACGATTTGTGCAGACTGGTGGACAAAGATGGGAACCATCTAGGCCATAACGATTTGTGATGTGGAAATTCTTTTTTGCTTGACCGTGCCCCCGCCAATTCCTATATTCGCTGCTCCTCTCTCCATCTGTTCTGTCGCAGACCCGACAACCAGAGTAGTCCTTTTTCAACCGCCTTGGGGTTGACTATGGCCCATGTCCGCGTTCGCACCGGAAAAGCTCGCGCGTTGCTGCGCTCAGCCCCGTCCGGATCCTTCGACCAGTATCTCCTCGACATCCAGAAGCTCCCCATGATCTCCGACCCGGAGGAGGAGAAGCGTCTGGCCCGCCGGGCACTCGCGGGAGACGAGGTGGCCGCCGAGCGGCTGGTGACCGCGAACCTCCGGTTCGTCATTTCCTACGTCAAGAAGTACCAGGGCCACGGGCTGGACCTGTCCGAACTGGTGGCTATCGGCAACGAGGGCCTCCTCAAGGCGGTCAAGAAGTTCGACCCGGACCACGGGGTCAAGTTCATCTCCTACGCGGTCTGGTGGGTGCGCCAGGCGGTCCTCAAGGCCCTCGCGGAGCAGACCCGGAGCGTGCGCATCCCGCTCAACCAGAATTCCGCGCTCGTCCGCATGTCGCGAGCGCAGAGCTTCCTGGCCCAGGAACTGGGCCGCGAGCCCACCGACGCCGAAATCGCCACCGCCCTCAACGACACCATCGACAACATCCGCTCCGCCCGCCGCATGAGCTCCACCGAGGTCTCGCTCGACGCGCCCGTCGAGCGGCAGGACCGCGGCGCGAGCACCTTCGGCGAGCGGGTCGCGGGTACGGGCGGCGGCGAGATCGAGGACATGACGGATACGCGCCTGCAGCGCGAGTTCATCGACCGCATCTTCCAGCGACACCTGACCCCCCGCGAGCGCAAGATTCTCTCGCTCTACTACGGCCTCGAGGAGGGCTCCGAGGCGCTCACGCTCGAGAAGATCGGCGCGCTGCTCGGTGTCACCCGCGAGCGGATCCGGCAGATCCGGGAGCGGGCCTTCGAGAAGCTACGGGACAGCCCCGACGTCCGGGCGCTTCGGGGGTTCTGGGGAGCCGCGTAACGCGGCTCAACGCTACGGGCTGTAGTCCGGCTCGCGAAACAACGGCCCTCGTCGCGCCCGCGATGAGGGCCGTTTCTCATCGGGCCCATAGCCTTCGGCCCATAGCCTCCAGCTTATCTTCCACCCATGCTCCCCCGGCTTCCACTGTTCCCACTCTCCGCTGTCCTTTTTCCCGGCACGACGCTTCCCCTGCACATCTTCGAGCCACGCTACCGCCGCATGCTCGCCGATTGTCTGGCCGGCGACCGGCGCTTCGGCATCGCGCCGCCCGGCGGCGAGCAGGAAGCGCCGGAGACGGGAACGGTCGGGTGCATCGCGGAAGTGCAGGTCAGCGAGGAGCTGCCCGACGGCCGCTCGAACATCATCGTGGCCGGAGGCCCGCGCTTCGTCGTCCGGCGCCTGCTGCCCGACACGGCGCCCTACTACGTGGCGATGGTCGAGACGTTCGAGGACGAGGAGAGCACCGCGCCGGGAGATGACCGCGTCGCACAGCTCCGCGAGAGCTTTGTCCGCTACCTGGAGTTGGTCCGCCACCTGAACGACCTCGAGTCCGAGGACTCGGAGCTCCCTCCCGACCCGGTCGGACTTTCCTTTCATGCCGCCGCGGGCGCCGACTGCGACCCCGCGCTCAAGCAGCGGCTCCTGATGGAGCGCTCCACCGCCCGCCGGGTGGACGCGCTGCTCCTCCTGCTGCCCGCGCTCACCACCGCCCTCGAGAAGGCGCTGCTGATCCACCGGCGGGCGCACGGCAACGGCCGCGGCGGCAGCACGCTGAGCGGGGGAGGTGCCGGCACAGAGCCGGGACCGGCGGCGGGGCCATGACGCCGGACCTGATCGAGGCGTTGGGCCGGATCGTCGGCTCCCGCTGGGTGCGGCACCGCCGGGCGGAGCTCACGACCTACGCCATGGACGGCCTGCCGACCCGGGAGTCCTATCCCGGGGTCGTGGTCGTGCCGGCGGACGCGGCGGAGGTTCGCGAGGTGGTCCGCCTGCTTCACCTGATCGGCGTGCCGTTCGTGGCGCGCGGCGCCGGCACCGGGCTTTCGGGCGGCGCGGTGGCCGACCCGGACGCGGTGCTCATCACTCTCACCAGGATGAACCGCATTCTCCGGATCGAGCCCGGGCGCCGCCGCGCCGTGCTGCAGCCCGGCGTGGTGAATGCGCGGCTCTCGGAGGCGGCCGCGCCGCACGGTCTCCAGTACGTGCCCGACCCGTCCAGCCAGACGGCGTGCACCGTCGGGGGCAACGTCGCGGAAAACGCCGGCGGCCCGCACTGCCTCAAGTATGGCGTCACCACCAACCACGTCACCCAGCTGGAGGTCGTGCTCTCCGACGCGTCGGTGGTTCGGCTCGGCTCGCCGCAGGGCGATCCGTGGGGGCCCGATCTCGTCGGCCTGTTCGTAGGCAGCGAGGGCATGTTCGGCATCGCCACCGAGATCACGGTGCGCCTCGAGCCCATTCCCCCGACCGTGCGTACCATGCTGGCCGACTTCCCCACGGTCCGGAGCGCGAGCGAGGCGGTCTCCTCCATCATCGCGGCCGGGGTCGTGCCGGCCGCGCTCGAGATGATGGACCGTGCGTGCGTCGCCGCGGTGGAAGCCTCCATCTACGCCGCGGGGTATCCCACCGACGCCGCCGCGGTGCTGCTCGTGGAGCTCGACGGGCAGACCGAAGCCGTCGAGGCGGAGGCCGGGATGGTCGCGGGCATCCTGCGGGAGCGCGGGGCGCGCGAGGTGCGGAGCGCGTCGAGCCCGGCGGACCGGGCACGGCTCTGGCAGGGCCGCAAGAAGGCCTTCGGGGCCATGGGCCGGATCGCCCCCGACCTTGCGGTGCAGGATGCGGTGGTCCCGCGCTCCGCCCTCCCCGACATCATGGACCGCATCGCCGAGATCCGCGACCGTCACCGGCTCAGCATCAGCAACGTCTTCCACGCCGGAGACGGGAATCTCCATCCCAACATCAGCTTCGACCGCCACGATTCGGCGGTCGCCGCGCGGGTCTCCGAGGCGTGCCGCGAGATCATGGCGGCCTGCGTCGAAGCCGGCGGGAGTATCACCGGCGAGCACGGGGTCGGCAGCGACAAGCTCGATTACATGCCGCTCATCTTCGACGGCGAGTCCCTCGCCGCGATGCACGCGGTGCGCCGTGCGTTCGATCCCTGGGAAGCGGCCAACCCCGGGAAGGTGGTCCCCCTTCGCGCCTGCCGCGAGTGGCTGGCGGCCCCGGGCGCGCGATGAGCGACCCGATCTACACGCGGCTTCGCGCGCTCCTGGGCAGCGGCGGCGTGGAGCGCGACGCGGACGGCCTCCCGCGCGCCACCCCAGAATCGCCGGATGCCTTGTCGCTCGTGTGCCGGCTCGCCCACGAGGAAGGGTGGAAGATCCGGATCGAGGGACAGAGCACCTGGCTCGCCGCCGACGCGCCCGCGGACCTGGCGGTGAGCACGCGCGGCCTCGACCAGGTCCTCTCGGTGAGTCCGGCCGACCTCGTGGCGACGGTGCAGGCCGGAGCGCCGCTCGACACGCTCCGGCGCCGCCTGGCCGACGAGGGCATGTGGCTCGCGCTCGACCCGCCGGGACGCCCCGAGCGCACCATGGGCTCGATCGTCGCCACCGCCACCGCCGGCCCGCTGCGCCACGGCTTCGGGCCGGTGCGCGACCACCTGCTCGGCTGCACGGTGGCCACCGGCGATGGCCGCGTGGTCAAGGCGGGAGGCAAAGTGGTCAAGAACGTCGCGGGATACGACCTCACCAAGCTCCAGGTAGGCGGCTTCGGAGGATTCGGCATCATTGCCGAGGTCCACCTGCGGCTCCGGGCGCTTCCCCGTGCCGACGTGACCCTGATCGCTCGCGGGCCGCGCGACGACCTCACCTTTGCCGCGCGCCGGCTCGTCGAGGCCAGGCTCTCCCCGGCCGCCCTCGAGCTCCTCTCACCCGCTCTCGCCGCGGAGCCCGAGTGGGTGCTGGCCGCGCGGTTTCTCGGCACCGACGCCGCCGTCCAGGCGGAAGTCGGCGGTCTCGGCTCCGGCGGCGACCTCGCCTGGGAGGCGCTTCCCGCCGAGCGGACCGCGGCGTTCTGGGGCGCGGTGGCGCGCGGCAGTCTGGGCGGCCCGATCACGATCAGGCTGGGCGTGCTGGCGGACGGGGTGGACGAGGCGCTGGATCTGGTGGCGCACGATCTCGACGAAGGACTGCTCTCCGCCGGTCCCGGGTCCGGCATGATCCGCTGGACGGGAGATGCTCCCATCGAGCGGCTCCGCGGCGTACGCCGCACCGCGGCGGCGCGGGAGGCCCCGATGACCATCGAGCGCGCGCCCTGGGCGCTCCGGCGCGCCATGGGCCATTTCGGCGCCTACCGGGAAGGCGTCGGCCAGCTCGTGGGTCGGCTGCGCGACAGCTTCGATCCGGGCCAGTGTCTGAGCGTGGCGCTGGAGGGAGGGGAGTGACCGACCCGCTCGCACCCTGCGTGCACTGCGGATTCTGCCTCCCGGCGTGTCCCACGTACCTCGCCACCGGCGACGAAGCCGACAGTCCGCGCGGCCGCATCGTGCTCATGCGTGCCCTCGAGCGCGGCGAGGTGGCGCCGGACGATCCTGCGCTGGTGCAGCACCTCGACGCCTGCCTGGGCTGTCGCGGCTGCGAACCCGTCTGTCCCTCGGGAGTGAGCTACGGCCGGGGACTCGAGCACGCCCGCGAGCGGCTTTTTGCCGACCACGGTCTCGGCGGCATGGCCCGCCTCGTCCTCGGCGTATTCCGTCACGAGCGGGTCTGGCGGCCGTTGTTCACGCTGGCCCGAGTGCTGCGAGGCAGCGGAATTCCCCGATGGCTCGCCGGCACCGGGCGTGCCGGATTCTCGATGGGCATGCTGGAGGCGACCCGACCCGCGACCCGTGACTCGCGACCCGCGACCCGTAACTCCCGACCCGCGACCCGTGACTCCCGACCCGTGATCCTCTTCCGCGGCTGCGTGATGGACACGCTCTTCGGCCACGTGCACGCGGCCACCCGACGCACGCTCGAGGCCAACGGCTACGACGTGCGCGACGCCGACGGCCAGGTGTGTTGCGGCGCGCTGCACGAGCACGCCGGCGACCGCGCCGCGGCGCGCAGGCTCGCCTGGCGCAATGTCGCGGCATTCGCCGGAACCGACCACGTCATCGTGGTGAACAGCGCCGGTTGTGGTGCGCTGCTCAAGGACTACGGCCATCTCCTGGGCGACGAGCAGGGCGCCCGTTTCGGTGACAGGGTGCGGGACGTGACCGAGCTGCTCGCGGCCGCCGGCCCCCGCAATGGCGGCGCCATCGAGCAGGAGGTGGTCTACGATGCGCCGTGCCATCTCCAGCACGCGCAGCGGGTCCAGGACGCGCCCCTCGCCGTCTTCCGCGCGATTCCCGGCCTGCGGCACCGGCTCCTCCCCGGGTCCGACAAGTGCTGCGGCAGCGCGGGCATCTATTCGCTGCTCCATCCTGCGATGGCCCGCGCGGTCCTCGACGACAAGATCGAGGGGATCCGGGCGGCGGTGCCCCGGCCGGCCGTCGTGGTGACCGGAAATCCGGGCTGTCTGATGCAGATCGGTGCCGGTCTGGCCGCCGCGGGACTGGGCGTGCGGGTGGCCCACCCGGTGGAGCTGCTGGATGAGAGCTATCGGCGCGCGGGTATCTACGATTAGGGCTGCGGGCTCGTAGCTCGTAGCTCATAGCTCGCAACTCCCTTAGTCTTCTTCTCATGACCGCGGCCATCCTCTTCGACTTCAACGGCGTCATCATCGACGACGAGCCTCAGCATTGCGAGTCGCTGATCGCGACGCTGGCCGAGTATGGCCACGAGCTCGACCGCGGCACGTACTACGCCGAGTATCTGGGCTTCGACGACCGCGAGTGCTTCAGATTCACCTTCGAGCGCATGGGCCGGCCGCATGACGACGGGGCGATCGCGGCGGCCATCGAGCGGAAGAACGCCCACTACGAGCGCGCCATCCGCGACTCGATGCGGCTGGTGCCGGGCGCCGGGGAGTTCATCGAGGCCGCCGCGCTCGATGGCTTTCAGCTTGCGATCGTATCGGGCGCCTTGCGCCGGGAAATCGAGATGGTGCTGGACCTGACGGGCCTGCGTCCCTGCTTCGCCGAAATCGTCTCGGCGGACGAGGTGACCGCCTGTAAGCCCGACCCGCAGGGCTTCCAGCGTGCGCTGGCGGCGCTGGCGCTTCCGGCCCGGCGGTGCGTCGTCGTGGAAGACTCGCTGCCCGGGCTCGTGGCCGCCCGGTCCGCAGGGCTTCGCTGTGCCATGCTTACCACGTCGCACGGCCCAGACGCCATGGGAGATGCCGATCTCGTCTGGCGCGACTTCGTCGGTCACACGCCGGCCGAGCTGCCGTGGACCCATGCCTGACACCGACCTGGTACTCGACCGGACGAGACTCGACCGGGTGCGCCACGGCGCCACGGCGGTGACCGGGGAGACCGCGGTATTCCGGATCTCCGGATCCGGCGCGCTCGGGTGCCTGCAGGGCATGCTCACCAACGATCTCGAGAAGCCCGGGGAGAACAGCCTCGTCTACGGCGCTCTGCTCACCCCCAAGGGGATGATCGTCGTGGACGCCTGGGTGCTGCGGCAACCCGACGCGCTGACCGTGCTCGTTCCCGGGCGAGGCTCGGCCGACGCGGCCGGGCTCTTCCAGCGCCAGCTGCCGCCGCGCCTCGCCAGGGTCACCAACCTCACGGATCAGGCGCGCGTGATCTGGCTGGTCGGCGGACATGGTTTCCACGTGCTGATGGACTCCGGTCTTCCGATACCGGAAGCGGCGGGACGGGTCGTCGTCGCCGGCGATGCCGGCAGCGTACTCATCGCGCTGGCGCCGGAGTCGGCTCCGTTCACCGCCGTGCTGGTGGCGCTGGAGCCGGCGACCGACGACCCGCTGGCGCGGCTGCTCCGCGCGGGCGCCACGGCCGGAGACGAGGCCGACCTGCACGCCGCCCGGGTGCTGGGCGGATGGCCGACGCTCGGAATCGAGATCGACGAGCGGACGCTTCCGCAGGAAGTGCGCTACGACGACATCGGGGGCGTCTCGTACACCAAGGGCTGCTACACCGGCCAGGAAACCGTCGCGCGGCTCCACTTCCGCGGTCACACCAACCGCGAGCTGCGAGGCCTCCGGTGGAGCGGCACGCCGCCGCTCGACGGACGTGGTGTGACGCTTGGCGAGCGGGAGGTCGGGTCGGTGCGCTCCACGCTCACCCTGGAGGACCGGCGACTGGGGTTGGGGACGATCCGTCGTGAGATCGGTCCGGGCGAAGTCGTGACAGCGGGCGGCGCCGAGGCAAAGGTCGTGGCGCTTCCCTTCGGGCCGGACGAGCTGGATGCGTAAAAGCAATCGGGCCCCGAAACGGATTCCGGGGCCCGATGAGAAGTGCGCCGGCGAGATGCTACTTGGCGCTGTCCCTGGTCATCGTCGAATCGGAGCTCATGGACATGCTGTCGTGCGACATGCCGCCCATGCCGGTATCGGCGGGGGCGGCCATACCGCCTTCGGCAGCGGGAGCTTCGGCTTTCTTCTCGCCACAGCCCGCGAGCACGAGGGCCGCGGCGATCAGGAGGGTCTTTCTCATCGTTACTCCTCAAAAGGGATAAGGGGCAAATCAGAGTCCGCGCGTCGCGCGTCGCCACGGTCTTCGAGCGAACCGTGGCGAAGCTATACCGCCGAACGGTTTTGTCAAGCGAGCCGTGGTATCGGCGCCCGGCGACACGGCGCCATCCAACTATTCAAGTCATTGTCACACAGTACATTACGGCCTTGTTTCATGCGTCTCCATACTTCAGCGAGTGGTAACCGCAATGCCAGAACCGCGCACACTGCACGACCTAAAGAACAGCCCGTGGGGCGAAGCGCCGCTCAGGAGCCGGACCGTCCGCGACGAAATCCGGGCCAATCTCCTGGCCCGTTTGGAGTCCGGCGCCACGCTCTTTCCGGGCATTGTCGGCTACGAGGACACGATCCTGCCGCAGATCGTGAACGCCCTGCTGGCCCGGCATCACTTCATTCTGCTCGGGCTGCGGGGCCAGGCGAAGAGCCGCATTCTCCGCGAGCTCACCGCGTTCCTCGACGAGCGGATTCCGGTGGTCGCGGGAAGCGAGGTGAACGACGACCCGTTCGCACCGATCTCGCGGTACGCGCGCGATCTCCTGGCCGAGTGCGGTGACGCGACGCCGATCGCGTGGCTCACGCGCGACCAGCGCTACGTCGAGAAGCTGGCGACGCCCGACGTCACCATCGCCGACCTGATCGGCGACGTGGATCCGATCAAGGCCGCGCGGGGCGGCCATCTGCTCTCCGACGAGCTGACGATGCACTTCGGGCTGCTGCCCCGCGCCAACCGCGGCATCTTCGCGATCAACGAGCTGCCCGATCTGAGCGGCAAAGTGCAAGTGGGATTGTTCAACATCATGCAGGAGGGCGACGTCCAGATCAAAGGCTACCCGGTGCGGTTGCCGCTGGACGTGCTGCTCACCTTCACGGCCAACCCCGAGGATTACACCGCGAGAGGCAAGATCATCACGCCGCTCAAGGACCGGATCGGCTCCGAGGTGATCACGCACTATCCCCGCACGGTGCAGCTCGGCATGGAGATCACGGCACAGGAGGCGTGGACGGCCCGGGGCGGCAAGGACCTGGACATTCCCGATTTCGTGCTCGAGCTGGTGGAGCGCGTCGCCTTCGAGGCGCGGGAGGACAAGCGGGTGGACAAGCGCTCCGGGGTGAGCCAGCGGCTGCCCATCAGCGTGCTCGAGAACGCGATCTCCAACGCCGAGCGGCGGGCGATGCTTTTCGGCGAAAGCAGGATCGTTCCCCGCGTGAGCGACGTCTACGCGGCGGTGCCGTCGATCACCGGCAAGCTGGAGCTGGAATACGAGGGCGAGCTGCAAGGCGGCGACGCGATCGCGAAGGAGCTCATCCGGCGCTCCGCGGGACGAGTGCTCGACGAGCGGCTCGGCGGCGCCGACCTGGGCCGGGTGGTGGCGTGGTTCGACCAGGGGGGCGCGCTCAAGGTGCCGGGCGACGAGCGCACCGACCTCTGTTTCAAGGGATTCAACGTAGTGCCCGGCCTGGTGGACGTGGTTTCGGACGTGGGGTTGTCGCCGCGGTCGGACAAGCCGCGCGTGGTGGCGGCGTGCGAGCTGGTGCTCGAGGGCCTCGCGGCCCACAAGCGCATCAGCCGAAGCGAGGAGCTGGGCTACACCCGGCTCAAGCCGGAGCGCCGCGATCCGGGATACGGCAAGGGCGGGATGGCGTTCGGATAGCTACCATCCCAACGCCCTCGCCCGCGCGACGATCACGCCGACCGTCCCGTCGATGCCTAACGCGGCGGTGTTCAGCACTATGTGGTAGTTGACAGGGTCGTTCCAGTCGCGGTGGTAATACTCCTGGTTGTACCGGCCGCGCATCCGGTCGGTGTCCTCGAGGATCTCGGCAGCCTTGGCCACGGGGACGCCGAGTCGCTTGGCCGCCGCTTCGATCCGGTAGGCCTTGGGTGCCACCACCTTGGCATTGAGCGCGTCGCTCCGGCTCGCGAGCACCGCCGGAGCCGACCGTCCCACCAGCACCACCCTGCCCCGGTCGGCGATCTCCGCCACCACCGTCTCGGTGATCCGCACGAGGTCTTCCTCCTCCAGCGGAGATCCGGTGCCGCCGCTCCCAGCCGCGGGGAACAGCTCCGGCGTGGCGGCGGCGAGGGTTCTCGCCAGCCGTTCGATGAAGGTGGGCACCCGTTCCTCCCGCTCGGCCACGTCCTCCGGCGGGAGTCCGGCCCGCGCGGCCACCTGCTCGACCAGCTCGTTGTCCACCACGTGCCATCCCAGCGCGCCGGCGACGAGACGCGCGACCTCGGAGCCACCCGCGCCGTACTGGCGTGATATGGTGATGAGCATGGACTGAAGCTATGCCTCCGCGGGCGGAGGGGCGAGAGGGTCCGGCGTCTCTCTCGACCTGTCGCCCCACATCCGCCACGACACCACCGCCGCGACCACGAAGCACGCGGCGCCGCCGATCCCGATCGAGGCGCGGACCCCGAGGTGCTCGGCGACCCATCCCGCCTGGAGCGACCCGAACGGCGCCATGCCCAGCACCACGAACGAATAGAACCCCATGACCCGGCCGCGCAGGTAATCGGGCGCCTCGACCTGAAGCATGTTGTTCGCCGCGATCCCGTTGAGCGCCATCACGCAGCCGGCCAGCGTGAAGAGTACGATGGCCGATCGGAACGAGGGCGCCAGCGCGGCGGCGCCCAGAACCAGCCCGAACGAGATGGCCGAGCCGAGGACCAGGAGCGGCTGGGGCACTCGGCCGCCGGCCGCGGCCATGAAGATGGCGGCCGTCGCCGCGCCGAGTCCCACCGAGGAGAGTATGGCGCCGTAACCACTCGCATCGAGGTGCAGCACGTCGCGCGCGAAGACCGGCATCATCGTGATGAACGAGAAACCGAAGATGGCGAAGGTGGCGATGATCGTAATCAGCGCGCGGGGCCAGGGATTGCCGAAGATGTACCGGAAGCCCTGCAGCAGCGCCTCGAGCGGAGACACGGTCGAGGGAATGGGCGGGGTGTCCTTTCGCATCATCATCAGGCTCGCGATCACAGCCAGGTAGCTGGCCGCGTTGACCAGGTAGCATGCCGCGATGCCCGCGGTCGAGATGAGCACGCCCGCGATGGCGGGCCCGATCACGCGGGCAACGTTGAAGGCGCTCGAGTTGAGGGCGATCGCGTTGAGGAGGTCCCTACGGGGGATGATGTCGGCGATCAGGGCCTGGCGCGTCGGCACCTCGAAGGCGCTCAGCGTGCCGAAGAACACCGCCAGCGCCATGACCCAGTGCACCGTGATCCGGCCGGTCAGGATCAGAATGCCCAGCGTCAGCCCTTCGAGCACCATCAGCGACTGCATGGTGAGCACGAAGCGCCGCTTGTTCACCCGGTCGGCAACGACGCCGCCGTACAGGGTGAGGAGGAGGATCGGGAGCGAGCCGAGCGCGGTCACCAGCCCCACGGCGAAGGCGGAGTTGGTCAGCTGGAGCACGAGCCACCCCGACGCCACGGTCTGGATCCAGGTACCGCATTGGGAGATGAACTGGCCTGTAAGGAAGAGCCGGAAGTCTCGATGCCGGGTGGCGGAGAGAAAGGAGAGGGGAGGCACGGGGGGAAAATAGTCGCGGGTCGCGGGTCGCAAGAGGCTAGCAGGTAGGGCGAAATCCAGCTATGCATACTGGAGACTCGTGACTCGTGACTCGTGACTCGTGACCCGCGACCCGTGACCCCAATGAGATTCACCACCTACTCCAAATACCATCCCGAGCTCGCCGATGCGGTCAACCTCCAGGGGCTGCTCGACCAGCTGAGCGACTTCCTGCTCCAGAGCGGGTTCGCCGGAGGGATCCCGTCGCTCTGGCACGACGACACGGGAGAGGGAGAGCGGTCGCTCGACGCGCTGCGCCAGGCCATCCTGCAGGCGCTCATGGAGTCGGGCCAGCTCACTCCCGAGATGCTCAAGAGTCTCCGGGGCGAGTCCAGCGGCGACCCTGCCCAGGACCGGGAGATCGAGCGACAGCTCGGGGAGCTGCTCGACCGCATCGTCCAGCGGCTCATCGACGAGGGGTACCTCAACGTCGGCCAGGCGCCCCAGGTGCCGCAGGGCTACCAGTCGATGTTCGGCCCCAACGGCCAGGCCCGCTCGGCGGCGCAACAGGTGCAGTTCAACCTGACCGAGAAGGGCATCGACTTCCTGGGGTACAAGACCCTCAAGGGCCTTCTCGGCAGCGTCGGCAAGTCGAGCTTCGGCTCGCACGATACGCCGTATCTGGCCACGGGGGTCGAAGCCGAAGGGGTGAGCAAGCCGTACGAGTTCGGCGACGTGCTCAACCTCGACGTGCCCGCCACCCTTTCCAGCGCCATCGCGCGGGAGGGTCTCGGCGTCCCCATCAACCTGGAGTACGGGGACCTGATGGTAAGCCAGAGCGAGTACCGGTCGTCGGCCGCGACGGTGCTGATGCTCGACTGCTCGCACTCCATGATCCTCTACGGCGAGGACCGGTTCACGCCTGCCAAGAAGGTCGCGCTCGCCCTCACCCACTTGATCCGTACCCAGTATCCCGGCGACAGCCTCCGGGTGGTGCTCTTCCACGACTCGGCGGAGGAGATTCCCCTGAGCGCACTCGCCATGGCGCAGGTGGGGCCATATCACACGAATACCGCGGAGGGGCTCAAGCTGGCCCGGCGGATTCTCCTTGGCCAGAAGAAGGACATGCGGCAGATCATCATGATCACCGACGGCAAGCCGTCGGCGCTCACGATGGCCGACGGCCGGGTCTACGTAAACTCGATGGGACTCGACCCGCAGATCCTCCAGGCCACCTATCGCGAGGTAGCCAACTGCCGGCGCAGCGGGATCATGATCAACACCTTCATGCTCGCGCGCGACCGGAGCCTCGTGGAGTTCGTCAAGCAGGTCGCCTCGATCTGCAAGGGCAAGGCCTACTTCACGAACACGATGACGTTGGGGCAGTTCATTCTGATGGACTTCATGAAGCGGAAGACGAGACGGGTCAGCTAGGCGGACGGACGGACGGACCGGGAATGTATGCGACGCCGGGCTTGCGCTCCGGGCGGGACCGTCTCGCCCGGAGCGCAAGCTCGGAGCCGTATTGCTCGCCGGCCTGTTGGCCCGCCTGCCCGCCCCGTCCGCCTACTTCCCCGTCCCCCCCGTCACCCGCTTGACCGTCCGTCCGGCTGGAATCGCCGAGTCGGGCCCATCCACCTCATTGATGATGGCGAGCTGCTCGATCGGAATGGTCGAGGGGTACTGCGCATTGAACTGCGCGAGCGTCATCTCCTTCGGCAGCTTGACCAGCTCCACCTTGGGTGCCGTGACCGAGAGCGCCGCCTGATCCTTGAGCTCGCTGAAGCTCCCCGCCGTCTGGCGGAACGCGGCGTCGTACGTGCCCAGCTTGCCCGAGGGGGTGTACGAGAGAAGCATGTAGGTGACGCCGCCGTACGAGATGAACGTCGCCAGGCCCTCGATGGTCCCCTGATCGGTCTGCGCCTGGAAATAGCTCGAGGCCGCCGGCAGTCCGTTGATACTGGCCGACGAGCCGTTCCCCGCCTTGATCCCCTGCTGTGACAGGAACTGCGTGGCCGCCTCGCGCGGAGTGCCCTTCCCCGCCAGCGAGAGCTGGATAATGGCATCCTGACTGGGGCTGCCCGCCATCACCGCCTCGGCGGTATTCTGCGTCTGCCATCCCTGCGGGAAGGTGACCTGGAATTTGAGATCGGGATGGTAGAACTGGTTGCCCTTGAAGAAGCCCTGGCGGGGATCCTCGCCGAAGGTGAGTCCCTGCACGTGCTGGAGGTACTGGTCGCGGTTGATGATGCTGTTGCTCAGGTCCTTGTGCAGCGTGTCGAGGCGCGCTTCGGTGGCAGTCACCCGGTCGGCCGGCGCCGGATGGGTGGAGAGCCAGTCCGGAAGCTTGCCGCCGCCGGCGGCCTCGCCCACCCGGTCGAGGGTATGGAAGACGTTGGCCATCTCCCGGACGTCGTAGTTCTGGCTGAGCGCGTAGCGGAAGCCCGCAAGGTCGGCCTCGCTCTCGGCGTCGCGACTGTACTTGAGGAAGAGCACCTGGAGGCCCTGGCTGGCGACGCCGGCGTACTTGGCCACGTCGGACGAGAGAATGCTGCCGACCCCGAGACCGAGCTGGGCCACCTGCGCCTTGCTGATCTGCTGCACCGAGTGCCGGTTGGTCACGTGCCCGATCTCGTGGCCCACGACGGTGGCCAGCTCGGCCTCGTCGTTGATGTAGGTGAGCAGGCCCCGGGTCACGAAGATGAATCCGCCGGGCAGCGCAAAGGCATTCACCGAGGCGTCGTTCACCACGTGGAACTCCCAGGGAAGGTTCGGGCGCTCGGAGGCCTTGGCCATCTTCATGCCGATGCCGGAGACGTAGGCTTGGAGCTGGGGATCGTTCACCAGGCCGATCTGCTGAATGGTTTGCTGTGACGCCTCCTTGCCCATCTCGATCTCCTGCGACTCGGAGACGAGGGACAGCTCTTTCTTTCCGGTGACGGGGTTGGTGGCGCAGGAGAGCATGGTGGAGCCGAGCAGCAGTGAAACCAGGACAGAACGAGGGCTAGGCGTCATGGTCTTCCCCGGTAACGGTCGGCCAGCACGTCACGGACCCAGAGAATCTACGGCAAAATCCATCGGACGCTGTGACCCCCATCGCGCTTCGCAAACGCGAGCGGCCCCACGCCTAAGCGCGGGGCCGCAATCACTACGAGGCCAGACGGTTACTACGCGACGAGCGGCGGCCGGCTAGACCGCCTCAGGCGCCGGGCGGCGGGCCCGCATTTCCCGGGAAAGACGTCCGCGGAAGTATTCCACCGTGCGCTCCAGCCCTTCGGCGAGCTGAACCTTGGGCTCCCATGCGAGCCACTCGCGCGCGCGGGTGATATCGGGCTTGCGCTGCGTCGGATCGTCGGCGGGGAGCGGACGGTAGGTGATGCGCACCTCGTCGCCCACGGCCCTGGCCACTTCCTGTGCGAGCTGCTTGATGGTGAACTCCACCGGGTTGCCCAGGTTGACGGGCTCGTGGCGCCCCTCGGCGGCCATCAGCCGCATCAGGCCGTCCACCAGCTCGTCCACGTAGCAGAAGGAGCGGGTCTGCTCGCCGGTGCCATAGAGCGTCAGCTCCTGCCCTCGCAGCGCCTGCACGATGAAGTTCGACACGACCCGCCCGTCGGACTCGGCCATGCGCGGCCCGTACGTGTTGAAGATCCGCGCGATCCGGATGTCCACCTTGTCCTGCCGGTGGTAGTCCATCATCAGCGTCTCGGCGACGCGCTTGCCTTCGTCGTAGCAGGAGCGCGGGCCGATGGGATTCACGTTGCCCCAGTAGCTCTCCGGCTGCGGATGTACGGTCGGATCGCCGTAGACCTCGGAGGTCGAGGCCTGCAGCACCCGGGCGCGCACGCGCTTGGCGAGCACGAGCATGTTGATGGCGCCCATCACGTTCGATTTGACCGTCTTGACCGGGTTGTACTGGTAGTGAATCGGCGAGGCCGGACACGCGAGATTGTAGATCTGATCCACTTCCATGAAGAGCGGCTCGGTCACATCGTGGCGCATGATCTCGAAGCCGGGCTCGTCCATCAGGTGCTCGACGTTGTCGCGCCGCCCGGTAAAGAAATTGTCGAGACACACGACGTGATGCCCCGCCGCGAGCAGTCGTTCGCAGAGATGGGAACCGATGAAGCCGGCGCCGCCCGTGACGAGGATTTTCATGTGTGCTCGCAATCCGGCAGGTGTCGTGCCACAAGCCCTTGCGGTCATTCCCTGAGGCAGGACTGGCTTAAACTACGATATAACAATGACTTATGCATGGCCCCCATACCGGAGGCACCGCGCGCCCGACGGTCACTGTTGAGGCACCCACGCCATGCCCCCGCGAATTCAG
>Ga0075288_1000011_pt1 | contig 19999 bp, 19 predicted proteins | sample SF_Rice_20C_0N_4_FD_69763 | JGI IMG/M metagenome (GOLD analysis project Ga0075288, IMG submission 69763) | Rice paddy soil microbial communities from Twitchell Island, California, USA - SF_Rice_20C_0N_404 | ecosystem: Environmental > Terrestrial > Soil > Paddy field/soil | place: USA: Twitchell... | reverse complement strand
GTCATATACACGAGCACGGCCGGCCCGGGACCCCGGCCGCCGGGACGAAAGACGAAGCTCCGGCATGAGCCGTCTCTGGTGCCGATCGAAACCTCGCTCATGCACCCACCCGTCGAGGCGCGACGAAGCGCCTCGACTGCCGCTCGTAGCCGTTGGCCAGCGCCAGCACCCGTGCGTCCTCGCCCGGAAGACCCACCACTGACAGATTGAGCGCCGGCATGCCGTCCGCGCCGAGCCCCGCCGGCACGGACACCTCCGGCAGGCCGAGCCAGTTGCCGTAGCCAAGCGCGGTGCGGATGTCGGGCCAGTCGTCCACCGCGCGCGGGGCGTTGAAGGGCATGGTCGGATAGACCATCGCCGCGACGCCGGCCGACCGCATCGACTCGGCGAGCGCGGCTACCACCTCGGCCCGCGAGACGGCGAACGACACGCCGGCCTGATCCTCCACCATGGGTTGCTCCAGTAGCGGATCGCATTCCTCGAACGTGGCGGGCAGCACGTCGTAGTACTTGCGGTAGGCGGCGTAGCCCAGCCGTACGGCCGCGCGCGGATCACGCGTGCGGCGCGCAAAGTAGCGGTAGAGCGCGTCGGCGGTGGGTGCCGGCGACTTGGGGTCGCCTACCACGGCACCGCGCCCTCCCGCCGCGTTGGCGAAGGCAGTCCGACACGTGGCGAGCGTGACCGCCGGCGTGAACGGCTCGACCGTGGCACCCGCCGCCCCGAGGTCTCCTACCGCTCGGTCCCATATCGCGAGCGCCTCGGCGGTCATCTGTGCGCGGGGGACGTGGGCCTCGACCAGCCCCAGCCGGACTCCCTGGAGCGCGTCGTCGCGCAGCCCCGAGAGCGGCGCGCCCTGCCACGCGGCCGCGAGCGCGAGCGGATCGGAGATATCGGCGCCGGCGATGGCGGCGAGGAGGAGCGCCGCGTCAGCCGCGGTGCGCGCCAGCGGCCCGTGCGTGTCCAGGTAAGGCCACGTCGGGATCACGCCGGTGCGCGGAACCAGCCCGAAGGTCGGCTTCATGCCCACCACGCCGGTGAACTGTGCCGGGATCCGATTGGAGCCGCCGTCGTCGGTGCCGAGGGCCGCGAACGCCATCCCGCACGCGACGGCCACCGCGGAGCCCGCGCTGGAGCCGCCGGGTGTGCGGGTGCCAGTGGGATCGTGCGGGTTCAGCACCTGTCCGGTGTGGCTGCTGGTGCCGTTGCCGTGGTAGGCGAAGTCGTCGGCGGCGGTCTTGCCGAGGACGACGGCGCCGGCCGCGCGGAGCCGCGCCACCTCGAGCGCGTCGCGACGCACTGGGTCGGGAAAGAGCCGCGCCCAGTCGGCGCTGGACCCGGTGGTGGGGAGGCCAGCCATGTCGTAGATCGCCTTGGCGAACACCGGCACACCGTCGAGCGGGCCGCGCGTCCGGCCGGCGCGGAGCCGGGCGTCGGCCGCGCGCGCCTCGGCGAGCGCGGTGGGCGAGAGCGCATCGATCGCGCGCCAGCGTTTTCCTTCGCTTCGGCACCGGTCGAGCGCGCGCGCGGTAACTTCGGCTGCGCTCCACGCGCCCCGGCGGCGGCCGGCCTGGTAGTCGGCGATGGTGCCGTCGAGCGGGTGCTGGTCGGTACGGGGCCACGCGGAGAACGGAAGGGCGGCGAGGGCGGCGAGCTGGGCGAGGACTTCCCGTCGAGTGGGGGACATGGGTGGAGAAAGGTGGCGATCGTGGGAGCGGCGTCAACCCGAATGGCGCCGCCCAGGACACCCGCGCGCGCAGCACGATCTCTGCTACATTCAAATCTGCCGGATGCGCCTGCCCACGGTGTGCGCGTCCATACCGCGAGGATCCGGGTGCTCCCTGTCGCTGTCTGCTTCCTTATTCAGACCGCTGCGCTCCCAGCCACGATCTCGGGCACGATACGCGCGGCCCCCGACGGGCGGCCGTTGGCCGGCGTCCGGGTCGAAGAAGGCGGCGCGCCGGCGGCGTTCTCGGACACCGCCGGCCGCTATGTCCTCCCCGGCCTGGCCGCCGGCACACACCGTTTGCGATTCACCCTCGTCGGCTACGCCCCCGAGGAGCTGGGCGTCCTCCTGGCCGATTCGTCCGCCCAGGTCCGGGTGGACGTCGAGCTCGAGGCACTGCCCGTCCTTCTACCCACGGTCCAGGTCGTGGCTCGGACGCCGGCCGACGACCCGGCTGCCTCCGGCGAGGGCGAGACCGAGATTGGCAAGGTGAGCCTGGCCGACGGCTGGCTCGCCCGCCGGCCCGCTGGCGAGGCCGACGTGCAGCGTGCGCTCGCCGCCGTGCCGGGGGTGCAGGGCCGGCGCGAGAGCGCCGTCGGCCTGCACGTCCGGGGCGGCGCCTCGTCCGAGAACCTGGTCCTGCTCGACGGGATCCCTCTCTTCTCCGCGGTGCACTTCTCGGGGGCGGCGAGTGCCGTCAACCCCGACGCGATCGCCGGCGTAGACCTGCACACCGGCGTGAGTCCGGCCCGGTTCGGCGACCATCTCGCCGGGGTTCTCGAGCTGGAGACCCGGGACGCGGCGCCGGTGCCGTTCGGCGCGAGGGGGTCGGTCGGACCGGGCGAGATTCGGCAGACGGTGTCGGGCTACCTGCCTGGCCTCGAGACCGGCATCGTGGTGGGCGGCCGCGCCACCTACCGCGACGCCCTCCTGGATGAAGGGTTCAGCGGCCGCCACAACGGCTACGGCGACCTGCTCGGCGTCGCGACGACGCGGGTTGGCCGCGGCCGGCTCCGCCTCATCAGCTTCACGGCGGGGAACCAGCTCGACTTCCCTTCGATCAGCGATGCCGGCTCCGAAAGCCCCGGCCCTGCCGACGGGGCGCCGGCCGACGTCGAGAACGGGACCGGCGGTTCCCGGAACGCCATCGCCTGGAGCAGCCACAGCCAGGGCCTCACCTGGAGCAGCACCGGACCGCGCGGCCGCACGGTCGCCGCCGCCGCCTGGTGGGCGGGCAGCGCCGCCGACGTGACGTGGCTGGGCAGCGGCGGCGCCCAGCGACTCCGGAGCGAGCTGAGCGAGCTGGGGGCGTCGGCGCGAGCGGCGTGGCCCGATGCGGACGGCAGCACGGGACTCGGCGTATCCCTGGTGCGCCCCGCCACACGGTACGCGGTCTCGAGCGGCGGCGTTGCGGACCCATCCGCCGGGCTCTCGCTCCGCGCCGGACCCGTGGTAGGCTCCGTGTTCGCGGAGCGCCTCTGGCGCCCGGCGTCGCGGCTCGCGCTGTCCACCGGCCTTCGAGCGAGCACCGACTTCTCGGGCTGGGCCGGCCTCGAGCCCCGCGTCGCCGCGCTCCTCACCCCCGATTCGCGCACACAGCTCGGCCTGGGTTTCGGCCGCAGCCACCAGGTCCTCCAGTCCCTCGCCAACGACGAGTCGGCGCTCGGCTCCCTGCTGGGCTTCGACCTGCCCGCGGCCGGAGGCAGCGAACGCCTGCCGATTGCCAGGTCGGACGAGCTGGAGGCGGTGGTCGGCCGCCGGCTGACGCGAGGGCTCGATCTCTCGGTCACGGGCTATCTGCGGCGCACGAGCGGCATCGCGCTCGGCGCGGTTTCGACGCTGGGACTGTTTCCGGCGGACTCGATCGCCATCGGGCGCGGGAGCGCCTCGGGAGTGATCGGCGCGCTGGCGCTCGAGCGGGGACCGCTCTCGGGCCGCGCGAGTATCACCCTGGCCCGCGACGTCCGAGCGGCAGGCGCCACGACGTACGACGCCGGCTACGGCCAGGGAACCTCGGTGGCGCTCGACCTGGACTACGAGCTGGTGCGGGACACCCACCTCCAACTCCAGTTCCGGGACGGCGCGCGGCAGTCGGCGTCCATCGTGGCGCCGGGGTTCGAGTGGCGGCCCATCCAGCCGCTGCTGGAATCGGGCGAGCTGGGGGGCACGCCGGAGAACCTGCCGGGCGCGGTGAACGGCGCGCGGCTCCCCGACTACGCCCGCCTCGACCTGGGCCTCAGCCGCGCCTGGCATTTCCCCGGCATGGGGCAGTCCGCGGCCCTCTTCACAGCGGTGTCCGTGGTGGACGTCCTGGGCCGCCGGAACGTGCTTGGCTGGGTCGCCGGCCCGGACGGCATCACCCGGCCCATCCTCGGCCTCCGCCGCGGTCTCACCTTCGAGGTCGGCTGGCGCTTCTGAGTCCGGGCGCGGCAGCCGAACAGCCCGGCCGTCACAAGGGGCCGGGTCCGCGCGTTCATCTGACGTGCTCGGACACCAGTCGTCACTCGCCCTTTCCTCGATGAGCCTCGACTCTCCGCGCGAGCGCGGGCCGCGCCTGCTGCCCGGGGACATCGGGCCCGCCTCCTCGTTCGAGGAGGATTTCCGGGCCTGCTACACCGCCCGATTTCCCGCTCTGTTCCGCTACCTCGACCGGCTCACCGGCGATCCCGACCTGGCCTCCGACATCGCGCAGGAGGCGTTCACCCGCCTGCACCGGCGCGGCGCGATGCCGGACGAGCCGGCCGCATGGCTCGTCGTCGTGGCGAACAACATGCTCCGGGACGAGCGCCGCCGCGCGTCGCGGCGGCTCCGGCTCCTGGCCGATGAGCGGTCGCGGGAGCCGTCGGCGACGCCGTCATCCGGTCCCGAGGCCGACCTCGAGCGCGCCGAGCAGGTGCGGGCCGTCCGCGCCGCGCTCGACAGCGTGAGCGCCCGTGACCGCCAGGCGCTCCTGCTGCGTCACTCGGGCTACAGTTACCGCGAGATCGCCGTGGCGTTGCACCTGGCCGAAACCAGTGTCGGGACTACCCTCGTGCGCGCCGCCCAGGCCTTCCGGCGCGCCTTCAAGGAGATGCACGGTGCACCCGAGTGACGCCACGCTCCTCGCCCTGGTCCAGGGCGAGCTTGGGCGGGACGAAGTCGCCGAGCTGTGGACCCATCTGACCCAGTGCGACACCTGCGCGGCGAGCGCGGAGAAGCTGCGACGCGGCGACGAGGAAATGGGCCGGCTGCTCGGCGTGCTCGATCACCCGCTTCCGAGCCTCGAGCCGCCGATGACCACCCCGCGCCCGCGGCCGCTGCGCCGCGCCGCCATTGCCGCCGGCGCCGCCCTGTTCGCCGCCGGAGTGGCGGCGGCCTCCGTGCCCGGCACGCCGGTGTACCGCTGGATCCGGGAGCGGATCGAGGCCCAGCACAGCGAGCTGCCCCGTCCGGCGCGCGCACCGACCTCGACCGCTCCGGCGCAGGCCGCGGGAGGCATCGAGCTGCCGGCGCCGAATGCGCTCATCGTTCAATTCACGGCGGCGCAACCGGGCGGCGTGCTGACCGTGGCGGTAGGGTCGCGCCCGGTCGTGTCGCTCCGCGCCTTCGGCGGCGCCGTGGCCTATCGCGTGGGGGACGGCCGGCTCGTCGTGGACAACAGTCACCCGGCGGATCACTACGCACTCGAGATTCCCGCCGGGCTGGGACGGCTCACCATTACCGCGGGCCAACAGGTGATCTACCGCTCGGACACGGCTTCCACCGTCCGCTCCGCCGCTCCCGACACCATCTCCCTCGCCCCGGGCTCTCCCAGGTGATCCGCTGGCATCTTCTGCTGGCGACGGCTCTGGCCGTCGCACCCCGGCTCGCCGCCCAGGCGCCGGCCGACTCCGCGTCCGCCGGGCCTCGGCTCTCGGCGCTGGCCGTGAGCTTCCCGACCGATACGACCCTGGCAGCCGCGGCCGACACCGGCGACCGGCGCCCGCGAGCGATCGAATACAGCGATGGCTATTACACCCGCCTGACCATCCACCGCTACGCGAGCTACGCTGAGCTTCCGCTGTTCGCGCTCGAGTACGGCCTGGGACAGCGGATCCTCAATGGCCAGCGCACCGGAGACTTCGCGTCGTCGGGCACGCGCTCCGCGCACAAGGTGGTGGCCGGCGGCCTCGGCGTGCTGTTCGCGGTCAATACCGTCACCGGCGTGTGGAACATGATCGAGGCGCGGCACGATCCGGCCGGCCGCACCCGGCGGGACATCCACGCCCTCAGCATGCTGCTCGCCGACGCGGGCTTCCTGTGGACCGCCTCGCTGGCCGGCGATGCGCGCGAGAGCCAGAACGGCGCAAACCGCCACCGGAACGCGGCGATTGCGTCCATTTCGGTCGCCACCGCCTCGACGCTCATGATGTGGCTCTGGAAGGACTGAGGATGACGATCGTCCCCCAGCTCGTGCAGGCGCTCGAGCCCTGGAAGTCGCTGTACTCCGACTCCAAGGCGGTGGCGTCGATCGTCACCGGCGTCCACCTGGTCGGGCTCCTGTTCGGCGGCGGCCTGGCCGTCGCGGCCGACCGCACCACGCTCAGGGCCCTCCGCCGGCCACCGGCCGAGCGAGCGGCGGCGCTCGGCGAGCTGCACGCGGTACACCGGCCGGTGCTGGTGGCCCTCACAGCGCTGTTCGCGAGCGGCGTGGCACTCGCCGCGGCCGACCTCGAGACCTTCCTCGGCTCTCCGGTCTTCTACCTCAAGCTCGGCCTCGTGGCGCTGCTCCTGGCCAACGGCCTTGCGCTCGAGCGCACCGAGCGCGCGCTCCGGCGCGCCCCGCCCGGCGCCGGCGTCGAGACGCGCCTCTGGCGCCGGCTCCAGGCCACGGCGTGGCTGAGCCTCACCCTCTGGGCCTCCACGGTCGTGGCCGGCACGGTGCTGGTCAACGCCGCCTGACCCACTCCCACTTCACGCAACCCGACCCTACGATGTCCCAACCCCACGATCGCGTGGTGCCGCCCGACTGCGGCGCGTGCGAATTCTCCCTCGACCGCCGCCGGTTCCTTGCGGGTATCGGCTTCACTTCTCTCGCCGTGCTCGCGGGGCTCGGCGTGCCGCGGAGCGTGGCGGTGGCCATGACCCCCACGCCGACCCGCTCGCGCCGCCGTCTGGGCGGCAACCCGGCGTACCCGATTCCGGCGCAGGACGGCGTGCAGATCGACCGCGAGCAGGAGGTGATCCTGGTCCGGTGGCAGGGCGCCGTCTACGCATTCAACCTCTCGTGCCCGCACCAGCGCACCGCTCTCCGGTGGAACGGGGGCGACGCGCAGTTCCAGTGTCCCAAGCACCACTCGAAGTACCGGCCGGACGGCACCTTCGTCTCCGGCCGCGCCACCCGGGGGATGGACCGGTTCAGCATCAGCCGCTCGGGCGACGAGATCGTGGTAGACGTGGATGCGATGCACAAGGAAGACAAGGACCAGGCAGGCTGGGATGCCGCGGTCGTCCACCTCTGAGACGGAGACGAGACCCATGAGCGACCACGCCGAGCGACTGGCCCCGACGCGCCTCTGCGCCGGATGCGGGGCGGTGGACCGCCGCACCTTTCTGGCGCAGACAGCGGTCGCCGCCGCGGTGGGCGCCTTCCTCGCCGCCTGCTCCGCCGGGGGGAGCGACATCACGGCTCCCCCCTTCTCGGGAACGCTGGTGGTCGCGCCGACCGACTTTCCGGCGTTGTCCGCGGTGGGAGGAATCGCGCGGGTGGACGGCGGGCAGGGCTCGCCGGTGGCGGTGGTGCGGACCGGCGACACCCAGTACGCGGCGTTCTCGCTCGTCTGCCCGCATCAGGGGGCGACCGTCGCCATCAAGGGCTCGGGCTTTCAGTGCCCGCAGCACGGCGCGCGCTTCGCGACCGACGGAAGCTGGGTGGGCGGTCAGCCGACTTCGAACCTGCAAACGCTCTCGGCCGCCTACGACCAGTCGAACGGGTCGCTCACCATAACCTGAGGCGATACGAGATCGTGTAGATACGCGAGAGTGACTGACCCTCGGGCGGTGCTGTTACGCCTCGAGCAGATGGTGGGTGCTCCCTGCTGCTTCCTTCAACCCACCAGGTGTGACTATGTCTCTGCATCGGCTCGAGATCGTCGTGTGCGCCCTCGCCGTCTTCATGGCCGTGGGGTGTGACTCGGACTCCTCCCCATCCACTGCTCCCCCTCCGGACTCGCCCGGCGGCAACATGCCGTTCGAGCAGGGCGTCGCCCTCGATCTCGTCGATCCGGGCGAGTTGCTGCCGTTCACACCGCTGCCGCAGAGCGCGACCTGCGCGGTCGGCGGCACCAGCCAGCAGCTCCAGCTTCCCACGGGCTACGTCCAGACGCTCGTCGCCCACGAGGGCGAGGGCTACCCCGATCTGCCCGACATGCAGACCGTGAACGAGACCGGACCGGACGCGGGCCGATTCCTGTACCGCACGCATGAGCTCTCGACCAATGCCGCGGTGTCCGTGACCGATCTTGAGAGCGGCTTCACGACGATCCTCGCGCAGCGACCCGACTGGGAGCGGTTCGACGGTCTCGTCTGGACGCCCTGGGGCACGCTCCTCGCCGCGGAGGAGGCCGATCCGTCGGCGGTGAAGGATCCGACGCAGCCGGACGTCACGGGTGGGCACGTCTACGAGATCGATCCGAGTAGCGGCACATCGCGGGTGGTCACGGGTCTCGGCGCCAAGGCGCACGAGGGGATACGGTTCGACAAGCAGGGCAACGTGTACGGCATCTCGGAAAACGATCCCGGGTACATCTACCGCTTCGTGCCCGCCACGCGGGGCGACCTGTCACGCGGCGAGCTCTTCGCACTCAAGCTCGTCACCGATCTGGGCGATCGGACCGGCTGGGGCGAGTGGGTGAAGCTCGACTCGGCGGCCGCTCGGATCGACGCGCAAACCGAAGCCGGCGCGAAGGCCGCGACGAGCTGGTCCCGGCCGGAGGACGTGGAGATCGGCACCAGCACTGGCCGCGATCGACGCGGGAATCACACGCTATACGTCGCCGTTACCGGCGAGGACCGGGTCCTTGCGATCGATCTGCATCCCGCGGGCGGGGCGCCGGGCCAGGTGTTCGTCTCCGACTACGTGCGAGAGGGCGTCAATGCCCCGCCGGATTTCGATTTCCCCGACAACCTGGCGCTCGACCGTTCGGGCAACCTGTACATCACCGAGGACCCGGGCGGGAACGGGGCGGAAGGCAAGACCTCGGGCGACGATGTGTGGTTCGCGCCGTTCAACGACGCCACCGCGGCGCGCTCGATGCCGGCGCAGCGCTTCCTCTCGCTCACCGACTGCGACGCGGAGCCGACCGGCATTTACCTGAGTCCCTCGGGGCGGAGCCTCTTCATCGATATCCAGCACCGCGGCGGCGCAAGCCCCGAGGATCAGACCTACGCGATCTGGAAGCTGCGGGACGTGAGCTTCCTGAAGCAGGCGCCGTAACGGACGGTCACGGGCTCGGTTGCGTCGCCCTACTCGCTCCGGACGTGCACGGGCACCGACGTGAGCTTGGCGCCGGGGACCTTGAGCGCCGCGGGAACGCCGAATGTGAGGGCCAGCTCGCCCGGCGCGCTTGGCGTGTACTGGAAGTCGTAGATCTCGCCCGGATCGAACACAAGGCTCGCCGGGCGCATGACGGCCTGACTCCGGGGAAGGTCGGCGCCGTCCTTCGCGACGGCGCGCCATTCGATCGGCTTGTCGCCCTGGGTAATGGCGAGTGAATTGGGAAGATCGCCGGTCAGGCCGATCACCCGGAACCGGTAGGTCACGCCGGAACGCAATTCCATCGGCCCGGGATTGGCCTGTCCGTTCATGAGCACCGGCGGGAACGGCCCGGCGATCACGTTCTTCGTGGGTCCCCCATCGCTGAACATCAGGACGCGATCCGTCTCCGGGTCGAACTTTTGTCCGGGCTCGAGCACCACGAGCGGCCCGTACAAGCCCGAGGTGATCTGGCGGAATTCGTTGAAGTGCGAGTGATACATGAACGTGCCTGCCCGCGGCGGCGTGAAGCGCACGGTGTAGGAATCGGCGGGAGCGATCGAGGGCAGAATGTCCTTCCCCGACCCGCTCCATCCCGGCACCCCGTCCGGAAAGCTCTCGAGCTCGATGCCATGCCAGTGCACCGCGGCGCGATCGCTCGTCTGATTGACGATCGTGACGGCGACCGGTTGGTCTTTCTCGAGGACGATCGTGGGACCCGGGACGGGCAGCGCGTCGGGGTCGGCCTCGTCGGCCGATCCGCCGAGGACGAAGGCGTAGCCGGGCTCCTGGCCGTAGATGTGGGGCCTGGATCGCACCAGCAGCCGAATGCGTCGCGGCTCCAGTGTCGAGCGCACCGGCGCGCCTCTCGGCGCCACCCGGATCCCCAGCACCAGCCCGTACATCTGGTGCGGCTGGTCGGAGGGGTGTTGCATTTGCTCCGCCGTATCCGGCTCGGAAACGCCGCGCTCCGTATCGAGCGCCACCAGGTGGGACAGGTGGCCGGCGAAATGGCAGTGATAGATCCAGTTGCCCGGTCGCGTGGGCTTCCATGAGAGCGACATCGTCTGGAGCGGATCGACGACCTCGGTGACCGCCAGGCGGCGATCGGCCGGCGCGTAGGTCGTGTCCCTGATGCCGTCGCCCTTCTCATCCACCCGGAAATAGAACCCGTGCAGGTGCATCGGATGATCGACGCCGGTCAGGTTGACGATCCGCCAGTGCACGCTGTCGCCCTGGGTGTAGTCGAGCCGCTCGGTGTGGGGCCACGAGAGGCCGTTGATCGTCATCGTGCCGTGCCCCAGCCCGGTGCTGCTCGTGGAGTCGAGGGTGAAATACCATGAGATGACGAACACGCGATCGGGGGGCGGCGCCGCGCCGGCCGGGTCCACGATGATCACCCCGTTGAGCTGCGAGTCCTCGGCAAGGCGCGCGGGAAGCGGTCCCGCCACGGTCTTCCCGGCGTAGTAGTACGTGCCGGCCGCCGTCGCCGTGAAGCCGACTTCCCGCGTCGCGCCGGGCTCGATGGTGACGCTGTCGGTGGCCCCTCTCGTCGCGCCGAACCCATAGACGGTGAGCCGCTGGGCGAGGGAGTTGCGCAGCGATGCGCGGACCCTGGTGCCTTCGGGCACGCGAATGAGCGGCCCGGGATTCTGCATCGGCTTCCCCTCTTCGGCCCACGCGGCGACGTCGAGCGACTTTCCCTGATCGCCCTCGGGGAACCACTGTCCGGCGCGCGCCTCGAGCCGGATGCTGAGCGTCCCGTTCTTGAGCCGCCCGCCGGACTGGCGGTTGTCGTTGGCGGCGATGCGCGTCGGGGACATCTCGGAGGAGGTTGGACGGGAGTAGCCGGTCGAGCCAAGGGCCAGAAGGGAGGCCAGAGCCACGACGGCGTACTTCGTCCCGCGTTCGAGTTGGCGAAAGCGGCTTCGCATGGTGTCGTCCGGCGCTTGGGGGAGGAGAGGGGAGAGCTTCCAGCCGGCCCAAATGTGCCTCTTCTGCGGGCCCCGTCAATGGCAGGGTCGCCGGGGGGCTGCTCGACTGCTTGCCCGACCGCGCCTCGGCCTGCAGCTTATGCCAGAACGCAGGCCGAGCGGAGAATCATGGGACTTCTCGAGCAGCTCACGGCGGCGCTCGGCGATCGCTACCGGGTTGCCCGGGCCCTCAGTGCGGCGAGCACGGAGCAGCTCACCCAGAGCGGAATCGTGGTCGGCACACCGCAGTACATGAGCCCGGAGCAGGCAGCCGGCTCGGCGGTGGACGGTCGCAGCGATCAGTACAGCCTGGCGTGCACCCTGTACGAAATGTTGATCGGCCAGCCCCCCTTCAGCGGGCCGTCGTCCCAGGTCGTGATCGCCCGGTACTCGCTCGAGCCCGTGCCCAGCCTGCGGTTGATTCGCCGGACGGTGTCGCCGTCGGTCGAGGGAGCGGTCATGCAGGCCATGGCCAAGCTTCCCGCCGACCGCTTCGCCTCGATGCAGCGGTTCCTCGACGCGCTGGCGTCTCCGGAGGCCACCGCGGCTGGTGGCGGCCGGGTGGAGGCTTGTGACCGAGCGGGCCGCCAGTCGTGGCCCTTTTGCCCCACCAATGGTGACCGCGGTGGCGGTGCTTCCCTTCCAGGACTTCGCGAACAGTCCGGATAGCTCGTATCTCGGCGAAGGGATGACCGAAGGCCTCACGGCCGATCTGGCCGAGGTCGGCGCATTGAAGGTCATCTCGCGCTCGTCGGGAGCCGTGGCCCAGGGCATGGCGCGGCCGCTCCGCGAGCTGGCCCGCGGGCTCGGCGTGGACGCCATCGTCAACGGCTCGATTCGGCGGGCGGGCGACACCGTAGGGATACACGTGCGAGTGCTCCACGCCGCGGACAGCACCCTCCTCCTGGCGAGAGACTATCACGGTCGTCTCGGCGAGCTGCCGGACCTGCAGCGGCAGATCACCGTCGATATCGCGAGCGCCATCAGCGCCCGGCTCGAGGGCGCAGAGCGCAGCCGGCTCGACTCGCGCCGCGAGGTCGATCAACGCGCGTACGATGCCTATCTGCGAGGCCGCTTCTCCCTGGAGCGTGCCGAGCTGCCCCAGGCGCTGGCGCTGTTCGAGCAGGCGAGCCGCATCGCCCCCGATTGGGCGCCGCCGTACGTCGGCGTGGCCACGTACTACACGTCGCTTCCTTTCTATAGCGATGTTCCGCCCGCGGACGTGTTGCCCAAGGCCCGGGCGGCCCTGGTTCGTGCGCTCGAGCTCGATGAGACCCTGGCCGAAGCGCATGCGGTCAATGCCTACATCCGGGCCTACTACGAATGAGACTGGCGAGCCGCCGAGCAGGAGTTCAGGCGCGCCCTCGAGCTGCGGCCCAACTACGCCGATGCGTACTTCTCCTATAGCCGCTTTCTCGCGTCACGCCGCCGGCTCGACGAGGCCATCGCGCAGGTGGGACGAGCCGTGGAGCTGGACCCATTGTCGTTCTCTCTGCAGGCAAACCGCTCCCTGCTCCTCTACTTCGCGGGCCGGTACGACGAGGCGGACCGTGGATTGCGGAAGGTTCTCGAGGGCGACTCCACCGACGTGACGGCCAGGTGGGGGCTGGCGCTGGTGGCCGAACAGCAGGGGAGACTGGACGAGTCGATCGCGATTCTGGAGGCAATCAGCGGCAGCAGCCCCAACCGCAAGGCCTCGCTCGGCCACGCCTACGCGGTCGCCGGCAAGAAGGCCAAGGCGCGCGCCGTCCTCGCGGGACTCACCGCCGAGGCCGCTCGGCACTACGTCCCATCCTACTGGTTCGCGCTGATCCACACCGGCCTCGGCGAGCACGATCAGGCGCTCCGATATCTCGAGCGGGCCTATGAGGAACGCTCGACGGTGCTGGCCTACGTGCAGATCGATCCGCGCCTCGCGCCGCTACGGAACAGCCAGCGATTTGTGGCCCTGACGCGCCGGCTCGGCGGAGACTGAGCCACCATCGCGGACATCGCCCGTCGGCCCGTCAATGGCAGGGTGGTCAATGAGGGGAGCCCACGTCACGCTGCCACTCGGCGAGCTCGCGCTCGAGCGCCATGACCACCTCCGGATGCCGAGCGGCAAGATCGGCCCGCTCGCCGAGGTCCGTGCTCATGTCGAAGAGAAGCAGCTGGCCGCCATCGACCAGCAGCTTCCAGTGTCCCGACCTGACCGCGCGCTGTTGCCGGTCGGGACGGTCGACGCGCCAGAACAGGCGGCGCTCGACGACCGGCGTGTCCCCGCGCAGCATGGGAAGGATGTCCATTCCGTCGGGCTTGTAGCCCCGTGGCGGCGTGGTGCCGGCGGCCGCGAGGATCGACGCGGTCAGATCCATCGTGATGGCCACCTGCGCGGACGTCTTCCCGGCTGGAAGCTCGCCGGGCCAGCGCATGATCAGCGGTACCCGGATTCCCCCTTCCCAGAGCGTGCCCTTCCGATGGAACAGCGGCGCGTTGCGCGACAGCCACTCTCCGCCGTTGTCGTTGGTGAAGATCACGAGCGTGTTCCGCGAAAGGCCCTTTCGCTCGAGCGCCGCCAGGATTTCCCCCACGCCCCGGTCGGCCCGCTCGAGCATGCGCACGTAGTCCTTGCGCGTCGCGCGCATGGAGTCGTCGGGCATCTGCCGCAAGCTCGAGCGCGACGCGTATCGTTCCACCTCGCCCGGCGGGAGGTCGGGCGGCTCGAACGGCCAATGGACCGCATTGTAGGCCACCTCGAGGTAGAACGGCGCGGCGGCGTGACGCCCGATGTAGTCCACCGCGCGACGGGTGATCTCGTCGGTCAGGTACCCGGCGGGGGCGACCGGCGTCGTATCCTGAAAGAGGCTGAACACCCCGGTGCCGCCTGCGTAGTAGTCGTGCGCGCCGGCCAGAAATCCGTAGAACTCGTCGAACCCATGGGCGTTGGGGTGGAATTCGCGTTTGACGCCGAGGTGCCACTTGCCGAGGAGCCCGGTGGCATAGCCGCTGCTCTTGAGGAGCGCGGGGAGCGAGGTGCCGGTCACGGGAAGCCCGCGCTCCAGGTCGGCCGGCGACTCGGTGAGAACCCACTCGATCCCGGCGCGCTGCTGGTAGCGGCCGCTGATGAGGGCCACGCGCGTCGGCGTGCACACGGCGCCGTTGGCGTAGGCATCGGTGAGGCGCACGCCCTCGCGGGCCAGGCGATCGATATTCGGCGTCCGTGCGTCCGGCGCCCCGTAGCTGCCGAGGTCGCCGTAGCCGATGTCGTCCATCATGATGAGGACGACGTCGGGTCTGGTCGCGGGCCGCGGGCTACCCTGCGCGAGGACGACGGCGGCCTGCCGCGTCCAGCAAACGGCCAGCGTCGCGATGATGATGACTCGAAGGTGCATCGAGATCCTCGCCAGGTTATCTGACTCGGGTACCGTCGTTGATGCGGTCGGTCGGGTGCCGGATGACAGTCTCCCCGCGCGCGAGTCCGCCGGCGATCTCGGCCTCGGCCGACGATTCGTGGCCCACCGTCACCTGCCGCTCCCGGGCTCTTCCGTCCTCCACGACGAAGAGCGCCCACCGGTCGCCGCGCCGGAACAGGGCGCTCGCGGGCACCTTGAGCACGCTGTCGCCCTGCCAGAGCACCAGCCGGACGTCGAGCCGGAACCGATCACCGAGCCCGGCCGGCACGGCGACGAAGTCGCCGACGACATTGACCCGCTGCTCCTCGACGCCCAGCGCGGAGACCTTGGTGAAGCCCGCGGGCTCCACCCGCCGGACCCGCCCCTCGATCACCGAGTCTCCCCCCCATCCGGTCACCAGCATCCGCATGCCCGGCGATACCTTCACCGCGTCGGTGGACAGCAGGGGGACGACGATCTCGAGGTCGGCCGGGTCGCCGATTTCCAGGAGCGTCTCTCCGGCCTGCACCGTGCGCGCGCTCCGCTCGGGGACTGCGAGCACCCGCCCGCCGATCGGGCAGATGAGGCGCAGAGTCCGCGCGCCCGCGGCCGAACCGGACGCGACGAGCGCCGACCGGGCCGCCTCGAGGTCGTGCGCCGCCGCGCGCGCGCCGGCCTCCGCCCCCTCCAGCTCCCGCTGCCTGGTCTCCTCGACGTGCCGGAGCCGCTCCACCTCCGCGGGGGCGATGCCGCCGGGCTCGAGCAGCGGCTCCGCGCGCCGGCGATCCTGCCGCGCCTGCTCCAGCGCCGTGCGAGCCCGAGCCACTTCCGCCATGCTCCTGCGCTCCAGGTCGCGGGACGCCTCGAGCACCGCCTCGGCCTGGAGGCGGCTCCGCGCGTCGAGCGGTAGCGGCGCCAGGCGGGCGACGACCGCACCCACCGCCACCGAGTCGCCGGCCTGCAGCGCGATCTGCTCCAGCCGTCCCGGAACCGGCGCCGTGACGATGTGCCGGTGCCGGACCCGTGTCTGCCCCTCGTCGCCCACGGTAACCAGCAGCGGTCCCACGCTGGCGTGCGCGATCTCCACGGCGATCGTCTCCGGCCGCAGCAGGCGGAGCGCGAGCCAGGCGGCGGCCAGCACCCCGACCGCGTACCAGAGATGTTTCCGCCGCAGCTTCATGAGCTCACTCCCTCGTCTTCAGCACCGCCACCAGGTCGAGCCGGTGGATCCGCTGCCGCACGGCCACCGCGGAAAGCAGGGTCGCGCCGGTCACCACGGCCAGGCTGTACGCGATCGTCGCCGGGCGGATCACGAGCGGGATCCGGAAGAGGTCGGACTCGAATCGGTAGGCGACCAGCCAGGCGAGGCCGTATCCAAGCAACAGTCCCGCCGGCATTCCGGCCAGGGTCAGCAGCACCTGCTCGCCGAGGAGCAGGCGGGTGACCTCCGCGCGGGAGAAGCCGAGGATGCGGAGACTCGCCAGCTCGCGGCCGCGCTCCGACAGCGCGACCCGCGCCCCGTTGTACACGATCCCGGCCGCGATGATGCAGGCGAACGCCACCAACAGCGTGATGGAGATCGAGAAGCTCTCCGCAATGGTCGCCTCGAACCCGCGCATCACCGCTTCCCGGACCACCACGCCGCTCACCGCCGGGGTCTGTTTGAGTGTCCGGTAGACTGCGGGAGCGAGCCGCCTGTCCACCGACAGGTACGCGCCCGAGATGGTCCCGCCCTCGCCCAGCATCGCATCGAGGGCAGGCAGGCTCATGGTCGCCGAGCTTCCGAGGATGTCCGCGGAGATCGACGCCACGACGACGCTGCGCACCGGGCGCTTCCCTTCGAGCACCTCGACCGTCACCGTGTCGCCCGCTCGTACCCCGAGCTGCCCCGCGAGAACGTCGGAGAGCAGCAGTCCGCCGCGCGGCACGTCGCGCACGGCCCTGTCCCGGTCCACCAGCCGCTGCAGCTCGCTGCCGGGCGCGAGTCCCAGAATGGCGGAGCGCCTGGACAGGCGCGCATGACGCAGACGGACGGGGACCGCCCGGAACGGCTCCACCTTCCGGACCCCCCGGATATTGCCGAGCTCCCACGTCGCGCGGGAGGACCGCGCCGTTCCGAACACCACCATCACGTCGTAGCGCTGGACGGACTCGAACTGGATCTGCTTCATCACGTCCAGCACGCCGAAGATGAACCAGCCGGTCATGACGATCGCGGTGGCGAGCGCTATGCCCGTGACCGAGAGGAGCGCCCGCAGGGGCCGGCGCTCGATGCTGCGGATGACGATCCGCGCGGCGGGGGATATGACGCGCTCGAGGCCGAGCCGCTCGACGATGCCGGCGCGGTAGGACGCGGGCGCTTCGGGCCGCATCGCCTCGGCCGGCGGAAGCGCCACCGCGCGGCGCACGGCGCCGACCGCGCCCAGGAGCGCCGCGCCCCCGGCCACGAGCAGCCCGGCGCCCACGACGCTCCAGTCCTGGGAGTAGGTGGCGATGGGGAACTGGTAGAACCGCGCGTAGACGCGGGCGAGCGCGGCGGCCAGCCACACGCCGAGCGCGGTGCCCACCACCAGACCCGCGAGCACCGGGCCGAGCGCGAGCATGAGGTAGTGGACCGCGACGGCCGCGTTGTCGTAGCCGAACGCCTTGAGGACGGCGATCTGGTCACGCTGGGTGGCCACCAGCCGCGCCAGCACCATATGGAGGAGGAACGCCGTCACGGCCAGGAAGATCGCGGGGAGGAGGACGCCGGTGACCTGGGTCTCCTCGATCTCGCTGGAGACGAACATGTCGGAGAGATGATCGGCCCGGCCGTAGGCCCCGGTGCCGCCGTAGGGTGCGAGCACCCGGTCGACCGCCTCGATCACGTCCGCCTCCGACCCCCCCGGCGCCAGGCTGATGGCGACATCGTTGAACGCGCCCTCCATCTGGAACGCCGCGGCCAGCGCGCGCTCCCCCATCCAGACCACGCCGAAGCGGCGGTTGTCGGGAAAGACGTCGCCCAGGCCCCGGATCTCGTAGACGTACTCCGGGGAAAGGGCGAAGCCGACGACTCGCAGGAGCTGCCACCGGCCGTTGATGACCGCGGGAATGGAATCGCCGGGCTGCAAGCCGTTGGCGCGGCCGAAGGCCTCGCTGACCAGCACCTCCTCAGGATGGCCCGGCTCGATCCAGCGGCCGCGGCGGAGGTAGAGGTCGTTGAGCGTGGACACGTGCCGCTCGGGAATCGCCACCAGCCGTCCGGTGCCGGGCTCGTCGAGCCCCGGCAGATCGAGCGTCACGTCCATGACCACGCGGGTGCGCACGGCGGCCACGCCTGGAATGGCCGCAATGCGGCGCGCCGCCGCCGCGGGCGCCCGGCGGGCGGCGGCGAACACGTCGGCGAACCGGAACGCCTCGTAGTAGGCCTGCTGCGCCTCCCTGAGCCATCCGTGCATGGACCGCAGGGCCACGAACATCGTCATGCCGCACGCCATCACGACGGCGACCGCCGCCATCTGGCTGCGGAGGTGCCAGAGGTCGCGCAGCACCTTCCGGTGCAGGGGACGCAGACCCGCTACCACGCCAGCTCCGTCGGCGCGAGGGGATGCTCGTTGCGCGTGATGCCGCTGATGCTCCCGCTCCGCATCCGAACGACCCGGTCGGCCATGCCGGCGATCGCGGCGTTGTGGGTGATGACGGCGACGGTGGTGCCGAGCGTGTGATTGACCTCCGCGAGCGCCTGCAGCACGACCAGGCCGGTCTCGTAGTCGAGCGCGCCGGTCGGCTCGTCGCAGAGCAGCACGTCGGGCCGCTTGGCGATCGCCCTCGCGATCGCCACCCGCTGCTGCTCGCCCCCCGACAGTTGGGCCGGGAAGTGCTGCACCCGGTCCGCGAGCCCCACCAACCGCAGCGCCTCCGCGGGATCCATCGGCCGCTCCGCGATGTCGGTCACCAGGGCCACGTTCTCGAGAGCGGTGAGGGAGGGGATGAGATTGTAGAACTGGAAGACGAAGCCGACGTGCTCCCGGCGGAACCGGGTCAACTCCCGGTCGTCGCTGACGGTGAGGTCGTGATCGAGAAAGCGGACCGTGCCGCTCGTGGGGACGTCGAGCCCGCCGAGGATGTTGAGGAGGGTGGACTTGCCGCTGCCGGAGGGGCCGAGAAGGACGACGAATTCGCCCGCGAAGAGATCCAGGTCCACGTCCCGCAGCGCGTAGACGTCGACCTCTCCCATATGGTAGACCTTGGTCAGCCCGCGCGCCTGGAAGACGGCAACGGCCTGGCCGCTCACACTGCCCTCTACGCGCCGGGAGGACTGTACGCGATCGCCTTCTTGACTCCGGCGTCCATCTCTTCAGGGGTCACCAGCACCGTGGTACGGAAGCTCACCGCGCCGCTCGCGTTGACCGCGAGGCTCAGCCCGATGGCCGTGGCGTGATCGGGGAACTCGGCGATGCCGCACACATCGGAGTCACCGAAGGCAAAGTAGAAGGCGTGCTGCTTGCCCCCCGCCTTTTCCACCATTTGCTGCACCGCGGCACGTCGCTTGGTGCCTCCGTCCTTCCGCAATCCTTTCACGCCGTCCACGGTGTATGAGGCCTGCCAGAGGTACATCGGCACGTAGGACTCCTGGTGTGGGGTGCGTTAAGGTATGCGTCGCGGCTTGGTGGGGTAAGATCAGGAGCGCCCGACTCACTCATCTCGACGGTCATGTGGCCGCCGAGGACGCCGCGGGCCAGAGCGCAATGGCGATACCCCCGAGAATGACGCCAGTCGCGACGACGAGCCGGCCGGTGAGGGGCTCGCCGACCAGGGCGAGGAGAACCGCCGCGCCGGTCACGAGGCGAATGGCGGTGAACGAGGCCGGATCGATTCCGCCGGAGGTAAGGGCCAGGCGACAGAGAATGGAGTTGGCGGCAAAGGCAACGAGGGCGAGGAAGGTGTAAGCCGCCGTCCGCCGCCTCACACGCCGAGGGTGGCGCGCCAATGGTCCACATAGTCCGGGTCTTCGTACCTCGGGTCCGCATAGTCGGGTTCCGCATGACGGTATGCCCCGACCATGGAGTCCCCGGCTGCCGGAAACCCTTCCACCTCCCATACGGGCGAGGCCAGCAGGTAGTGGACGAGGATCTTGCCCTTGCGCACAGGGCTCAGGAGACGCCGGGCGCCGGGCAAGGCGGCATTGTCCACCAGCAGCACCGCCCCCGGCTGCAAGCGCGGCTCGACGATGAGGAACTCCCGCCACGTGTGCATCGCGGACGCGGCCGAATCGAGAAACACGAGGTCGAGGTACGCATGATCGGCGACGATGGCCCGCAGGCTCTCCTGGCTGTCGCCGGCACGAAAGACGACATCTGCCGTGTCGCTGCTCCGGCGTTGCAGCTCCGCGATCTTTTCCTGGTTGTAGTCACAGGAATACGCCACGGCCTCGAGGCGCCGCGCGGCGCGAGCCAGGGCC
>Ga0075288_1000010_pt1 | contig 20252 bp, 22 predicted proteins | sample SF_Rice_20C_0N_4_FD_69763 | JGI IMG/M metagenome (GOLD analysis project Ga0075288, IMG submission 69763) | Rice paddy soil microbial communities from Twitchell Island, California, USA - SF_Rice_20C_0N_404 | ecosystem: Environmental > Terrestrial > Soil > Paddy field/soil | place: USA: Twitchell... | reverse complement strand
GGTCGGAGAGCGATGACCAGCCGAATCGCCCGAGCATGTTGAACAGGCTCAGGAGCCCCACGAAGCCGGCCGCGGCACTCGCCTTGACCGTTCCCTTGAACACTTCCTGGATCATCGGTGAGGCCTGCTCCAGAATGCCGATGCCCGCGGTCACGTTGAGAAACAGGACGGCCCACAGGAAGTAGAAGGGTGCCGTCTTCATGGCCTGGTCCACGTGCACGTGGCGCCGGGTGATGAGACTCTGGGCGCTCACCGCGGGTGGCGTCCACCCCGCCGGCTTCCAATCGGGAGCCGGCACGCGGAAGAGGAACGCCCCGAAGAGCATCGCGACCAGGTACAGACATCCCAGGGTCGTGAACGATTCGGCGACCCCGACGCTCGTGGCCGACTTGTAATGGTCGAGGAGAATCTGCGAGAGGGGACTCGCGATGAGCGCACCGCCGCCGAATCCCATGATCGCCATGCCGGTGGCCATGCCGCGTCGGTCGGGAAACCATTTGATGAGAGTCGACACGGGGGTGATGTAGCCGAGACCGAGCCCGCAGCCGCCGAGTACGCCGTATCCGAGGTACAGCAGCCAGAGCTGGTGGGTCTTGACCCCGATCGCGGAGAGGAAAAATCCGAACGACCAGCAGACGGCCGCCACGACCCCGCTCTTGCGGGGCCCCGCCCGTTCCAGCCATCGGCCGAACACGGCCGCGGAAGCGCCGAGAAAGAAAATCGCGAGCGAGAAGATCCACGCGAGCTCGGGTTGGCTCCAGTCTCCGGCGGTCGGCTGACTGATGCCGAGTACCCTGGTCAGCGGCAACTTGAAGACGCTGAAGGCATAGACCTGACCGATGCTGAGATGGATGGCGAGAGCAGCGGGAGGCACGAGCCACCGGTTGAATCCAGGGCCTGCGACGATGCGTTCTCTGGCGAGCAATCCGGCCATCAGCACACTCCTCGATTAGATTGCGCCGGCGTTCCGGGCACGGGCAACTCAAACTACGGCTATCCGGCAAGATGAACAAATACCGACTCTCGCGCGCGCTCGTTCTCGCCGCCCTGCTGGCGCCGGGCCCGACGTCCGGGCTCGTCGCTCAGGATGCCGCGGCGCCCGCCGGCGATGCCGGCTGGGTCAGATCCGACGGCGCCCTCCACATCGTATCGCTCCGCCTCGATGTCACCCGCCCGCCCGGCGCCCCGTCGGCTCTCCTCAGTGGCGAAAGGTCGGGCCAGGTTCAGGTGGTCGTGCCGCTCGGGTGGACGGTCGAGTGGGACTGGGGATCGCACGACTCCACGTCGACGCACAGCCTGGTAGTCATGGCCGAGCGGGAAAAGGTCCCGGCCGAAGGGGGCACGCCCGCCTTCGACAACGCGATGACCAGCGCCGTCACCGCCGGCCTTCCGCCCGGGCAGCGCGATCATACCACGTTCATCGCCGACCAGCCCGGATGGTACTGGCTCCTGTGCGGGGTTCCCGGCCACGCGCTCCAGGGTGAATACATCGGGCTCCGGGTGGACCCCGGCGCGACGTCGGGCGGGGTGAAGAGGGGAAGCAGGTAGCTCCCTGCTATCTGCTTCGCGCTTCCCGCTCTGTCAGCAGCTTTTCGATCTCCCCCTCGAACTCCCTGATCAGCCGCTCGTGCTGGGGACCGGTAGCCGGCCCGTAGAACCCCGCGTGTACCAGCCGCACCTTTCCATCCCGCCCGAGAAAGACCGACGTCGGAAACGACGTGAAGCCGTGGAGCTGCGGCAGTGTCGCCCCGGCGGCCTCGACGTCGTTGATGCCGGCCAGCAGGAGCGGGAAGGGGAGCTGGAACTTGTCGCGGTATCGCCGGACCTGCTTCGCGTCGATGGCCGTGTCGCCGGTGACCTCGTAGGCCAGACCGACCATCTCGAGGCCGCGGGCGTGATAGCGGCGGTACAGGGCCGCCAGCACCGGCGCCGCGTCGTGGCAGGTGGGACACCAGGTGCCGAAGACGTCGAGGAGCACGACCTTCCCCTCGAACCGCGGATCCCGCTCGGTCACCAGGCGGCCGTCGAGATCGCGCGCCGAAAACCGGAACGGCGTGGTCGTGTCCGCGCCGGTGACCTCCGTCGGGGCTTTGAGATGCGGAGCGCCGGTGCTCCGCACCGCCTCGAATGGCGTCTGAGTCCGGAGCCCCGCGTGAAAGAGCCCGCGCAGCGTGTCCCCGCGCTGTACGCCGGTGATCAGGTAGACGAATGATCCATCGAAGTGGGAGAGGGAAAAGCTGTCGCCTTTCACCGCGCCGGCGAAGTGTCCGTAGTCGCCGCTGTTCGAGATGAGAGTGCCCTCGAGCCCCGCGCGGCCGTTTCTCAGCTCGATCACCCGCGGACTGGTGCCCAGCTCCTGGAAAAAGGTCGCGTCCCACCGGCCCATGAGGCGCGCGGCACCCGGGGTGCTCGGCCAGCGTCCCCGCGAAGCGCGAAAGGGAATCGTTCGCGGTCCGCGATTGCCGACGTTCCGGTAGAACCCGGCCAGCGAGTCCCCGCGCATCGCGGCGGCGATCGTCGCCGCGTAGTCCGCGATCTCGAAGATCACGCTGTCGCCGGCCACCCGAACGCCCGAGAGCGGCTGGCAAAGCGTCCCGTTGCACAGCGCTCCGCGCCACCCCGCGCCGGCTCTCTGCACCTCCATGCGGAAAGGCAGCGTCCCGCCCGCCAGGTCGAGGACGGCGCGCCAGGGTCCCGCCGGCGAGGGGGAGGGAGCCCGCGCGAGAGCGGCTGCGGTAAGCAAGGCGAGGCCGGCGGCACGCATGCGGCGGCTCACGGCCGGTATCTCTCACCGGCCCGAATCGGCATCGGTACCTTGTTTCCCTCCCACGGCGCCGGGCAGGGATAGGCGGTGCTGTAGGCGCAGAAGGGATTCCGCGCGAGGTTGAAGTCGAGCCGATAGCGGCCGTCGGGCGTGGGAACGAGCGCGACGAATCGGCCCGCGGGATAGGTTTCCGAGCCGTTGGTCGAATCCCGAAAGAAGATCTCGAGCTCCGATTCGTCACCACCCATCGGGAGCCGGCGCACCTGCAGCCGAACCGGCCGTTCGCCGAGAGGCAGGCTCACACTCCCTGCTTCGATCGCTTCCACCTCGATCCCGTCAGCGCCGAGAATCCTCACCTTGCGCGGTGCTTCGGTCTCGAGAAGCCGGCCCGTGAACACCATGCTTCGATCCACCGGGTAGTACTCGACCCGATGGTTCCTCGCGGATGCCCCGCCATTTCGAAACACCGTCAGGACCGGCCCCGAGGCGGGCCCATCCACGACCAGGGTGTACCGGCCCAGCCGGAGCGGCAGGGCGCGAGGCACCGGCCGTGTTCCGTCCGGTCCCTCGAGAGCGATCCGCCCGCCGTTCGCGGTGAGCCGATGCTCCACGACACCTTCGAGGGGAACGTCGGCATCGGCGGGTCCGAGCCGGAGGTCCCGGCCGATGGGCTGCTGGGCGACGGCCGCGAAAGGAGAATTGGGAGCGGTCTCGAGCCAGGCGATGTAGTCCGAGCGCTCGCGGGCGATCTGGTCGTCCTGGGCGAGGAGGCGTCGGGCCGGCACTGAAAGAAGGGCCAGCGCCGAGGCGACGGAGATCAGGACGGCAACGCGGCCACGAGGAGAATCGGCGAGGTCGGCTGCGGCGAGCCTCCGGCGGGCTCCACCGTCACGGCGGCGGCACTCAGCGCCCCTCCCGCCGGCACCTGGATCTGCTCGACCTTGGCGTGGCCGTCGGGTTCGGGCTTGAACGTGACCGACGGCACCGGCTTGCCGTCCTTGATGAACCAGAGTTGGTACTCCCTTCCGCTCGGCACCGGCTTGAGCCGGTATCCATGGATGATGGCCGTGTTCCGTTGCTGATTCCAGAAGAGCTGGATGCCCGGCTCGGGATCGCCGCTCGCGGTGAGCTGATAGAGCTTGACGCCCGGCTCGAGGAGCCTGTCGAGCGTTGCCTCTCGCTCGTCGAGCATCCGCTGCCGCTCGGCGAGCGCCGCATCGCGGGTGGCCACCGTCTGCTGAAGATCGGTCACACGGTCACGAAGCCCGGCGAGCGACCAGGCCAGTGCGGCGACTGCCACGAAACTGGCGGCCAGCGCACCCCAGTAGACCGGAAAGACGCGAGTCCTTCGCGCGCCCGCACCGGCCGCCTGGCTGATCGGCACGACGGTGTCCTGACGGATCCGGGCCAGCATTCTGTCCCGCAGATCCGCGCTCGGCGCGACGTCGACCTGCCCAACCGCGAGGAGCGCCGCCGCGTCGCGCAGCTCGGCAACCTCGCGCTGCGTCTCCGGTGACGAGGCCAGGAACGCCTCGAAGCGCTCAGCCTCCTCGGCGGAAAGGGCGCCGAGCGCGTAGGCGGCGGCAAGGTCGCGCATCGACTCCTGCCCTGGCGGGGGGGCGCTCATGTGCCGTGCTCGAGATAAAAGGCGCGCAGGCCCTCGCGCAGCTTCTGCATGCCGAGCCGGACCCGCGTCTTGACGGTGCCCAGCGGCTCCTGAAGCCGCTCGGCGATCTCGGATTGCGAGAGCCCCTCGAAGTAGGCGAGCTCGATCACCGTCCGTTGCGGCGGCGACAGTGTCTCCAGCGCCTGGCGCACGCGAACCCGTCGCTCGGCATCATCGAGCGCGCTGCCCGCGTCGGGCCGCCAGTCGCTCATGCCGGGCGACGCGCCGGGGCGGTCGGCGGCGGCGGAGGCGGTGATCCGCTCTCGCCGCGCCCGCGCCCGCACCAGGTCGAGCGCGCGGCTGCGGGCGATCATGGTGAGCCATCCTGCCACCGATCCGCGAGCCGGCTCGAAGCGCGGGGCCTCGCGCCATGCCTGAGCGAACGCCTCGATCACCACCTCTTCCGCGTCGGCGCGCTGACCCGCGATGCGGTACGCCACGGCGAATAGCACGTCGCCGTACCGGTCGTAAAGCGCGCCGATCGCGCGCTCGTCTCCTCCCGCCGCAGCGGTGACGAGGTCACGGTCGCCGGGAAGGGAAGGCGAGGATGCCGAATCAGCCATGACGCATTCGCCGAGCGGACTCCCAGAATGAGCGACTGGGCGCTGACCGTCGCCAGAGATAGTACACGCCGGGATGACGGAGCCACAAGCGCACAAGACCATCACGGCAGCACTTTCAATGCGTCACCTCTCCCTCCGTGCCACGCCTACGGCCGCCGGCGGCTTTCGGATTGCTCGCGACGGACGCATCCGATGTCCGATGCCGGGCGTATGTGGGGTGTTGTCGAACCCACTCACACAGGAGACCGACGATGGAGAGCTACAGGCGGCAGGTGCTCGCGGCGCTCGCGCTCACACTGGCGAGCGCGTCGACCGCGGCCGCGCAGGGGATGGCGAAGGGCGACATGGCGATGGAGAAGGGCACGACGATCGTCGGCGGCCAGGCGATGTATCGCTCCCGGGACATCGTGGACAATGCGGTCAACTCGGCCGACCACACCACGCTGGTCCAGGCCGTGAAGGCCGCAGGCCTGGTGGAGACGCTGAAGGGGACGGGCCCGTTCACCGTGTTCGCGCCCACCAATTCAGCGTTCGCGCAGCTCCCCGAAGGCACGGTGTCGACGCTGCTCGAGCCGGAGAACAAGGCACAGCTCACGAAGGTGCTGACGTATCACGTCGTGGCCGGCAGCTACGACACCGAGGCGCTGCTCAAGGCGATCAAGAGCGGCCACGGCCAGGCGGCGCTCAGGACCGTCAACGGCGAGTCGCTGAGGTTCATGATGAACGGCGACCGGAACATCGTGGTCCGTGACGCGAAGGGCGGCGTCGCGAACATCTCGACCTACGACGTACGCCAGTCGAACGGCGTGATTCAGGTGATCGACCGGGTGTTGCTGCCGAGCTGAGCCCGGCACTGTCCACCCCGGCAGCGTCGCCGGCTATCCGCAGGCAGGGGGCCGCAGGTTCGTTCTACTGCTCTACTGACCCCTGCAGGCGAATAGCCGGCGACCGCCGGCTACCATCGCCAGAATCGGGTCGGCGAGAAGGCCTGCATGTCTTCTCCCGGCGACTCTCCCGAGAGAAGCTGGCGCACGATGACGCCGGTGATTCCGGCCAGCAGAATGCCGTTCCGGCCATGGCCGGTAGCGTACCACAGACCCTGCAGCCGCGGCTCGGCTCCGATGATCGGCAGGCCATCGGGGGTGACGGGACGGAGCCCCGCCCAGGTACGGTGCACGGCTGCTCGGTTCAGCGTGGGACAGAGTCGCGTGGCGCCGGTGAAGATCCTCGCGAGGCCGGCGGAGCTCACCTCCGGCCGGAAGCCCACGTACTCCATGGTGGACCCCACGATGGCCTCGCCGTCTCGCGCCAGCATGTAGCAGCCGTGCCCGTAGACGATGGCGGGACGGACTCCCGCGGGCCAGGGCAGGGCGGCCATCTGGCCCCGCACCGGCTCGACGGAGACAGGCCGGGGTACTCCCTGGATCCCGCCGGTCCAGGCGCCGGCCGCCAGCACCGCCTCGCCCGCGGGGTATCGGCCCTTGGCGCCGACGAGTCCCACGACCCGGTCGCCGCGCTGGTCCACGGCGGTCACGACGTCTTCCACCACCTCCACGCCCGCGCGCGCGCCATCGGCTCGGAGAGCCTCCACCAGCTTCCGGGGATCGACTGCTCCTTCGTGCGGCGCCCAGAGCGCACCGGCGGTCGGGCCGAGCCAGGGCCACCGGGTCCTGACCTCCTCGGCATCGAGCCAGTCGGAGAGGTGGCTCTGTTGGCGCTGCCAGGCTACCCGCGATCTCAGCTCTCCCGCCTCGGCTTCGGTGGCGGCCACCCAGGCGATGCCATCGCGCCACAGCCCGATGTCCAACCCAGTCGTCTCGCGCAGCGACTGGGCCAGCGCGGGATAGAGCTCCCGTCCCGCCAGACCCAGCTCGAGCAGCGGGTCACCGGGCTCGGCCTCGATCTGGGGCGCCAGCATGCCGGCTGCTGCCTTCCACCCCTGGCCCTGGTCACCGCCCTGCTCCACGACGAGCACCCGGCGGCCCGCCAGCGCGAGTTCCCTGGCGCAGGCGGCCCCGACCGGCCCACCCCCGGCGATGGCAACATCAAAGGGTAAAGTCACTTATATTTCAACGAAACTTTTTGAAACGTCCGACCGTATGATGCGGCGACCTGCTTCCACGAGGACACTGCCATGATCCGCAATCTGCTGGGCTTCGCGATTTTCGCTGTCATCGCGATCTTTATGATCAAGGTATTTTTTGGACTCTTCGGGCTCATCCTGGGTCTGCTGAGCACTGTCCTCTTCTTCGCGTTCATCGGGTTCCTGATATACCTGCTTTTGAAGGTCATCGCGCCCGAGACCGCCGCGAGGGTGAAAGAGACGATTGCGGGCAATCGGGCGGCGTGAGAGAGTCGTGAGTCCCGAGTCGCGGGTCTTGCTGCCTGGAGTCCATCGATTGACCCGCGACCCGCGACTCGAGACTCTCAACCCATCTCCCCCAGCACCCCCCACACGAACAGGGGCATCATGATCTCGTGATGTCCGGTGAGGAGATATCCCGTCCCTCCCGACAGCGTCGGCCGGCGCACCACGTTCATGGCCGGCCGATAGTGGCGCAGCATGTCGAAGTCGGCGGCGAGGAAGCCGGAGGGCCGGCCGTGGTCGAGGTTGCGCGCCACGGTGAGGGCCTTGAGAAACACCTCCGGCAGCACGACCGCGCTGCCCCAGTTCAGCACCGCCCCGCCGCGATCCAATCCCGGTAGCGAGCCGGCGAGCCGCCGGAAATCGCGGTGACTCGTTGCCCCGAGCGCGGCCCCGTCCGCCGAGGGGTGCTGATGAATGATCTCCGCTCCCACGGCGGCGTGCACCGTCACCGGAACGTCGTGCTCCAGCGCCGAGCGAAGAATGGAGGCTTCGCCGCCGGGCAGCTGGCTCCGGCCCGCGAGCGCCCGAGCCAGGCCCTCTCCCATGCCTCGTTCTTCCCGCGCGGCGGCAAGGATCGCGGCGTTCATCTCGCGGCCCGTTTCCTCGGCCATTCCGAAGGTCCCGTCGGCCAGGCCGTCCGCCACGTCTTCACTGGTGCCCCCGTAGGCGGCCAGCTCGAAGTCGTGGATGGCGGCCGCTCCGTTGAGAGCGATGTGGGTGACTACCCCGCGCTCGATCAGGGTGCGGATCAGCGGCCCGAGACCCACCTTGATTACGTGGCCGCCGAGGAGCAGCACGACGCCCCGCCTGGCGCGCGCGGCCGCCGCCACGCCCGCGATCACGGCACGCAGGTCTCGAGCGGCGAGGACATCGGGAAGAGAGGAAAGGAACGCCGCGAAGGAGCGGTCGGTGCCCGGGGCGGCGGCGAGGAGCGACGGATCCACCTTGTTGCGCCGACCCGCGACAGGGATCGTCCGCAGGCGATTCAGATCCGCCTCCCGGTAGCCCACGCTCAGTCGCTCGAGGCTGAGGGCGAGGGGCTCGAACCCGGAACGACCATATCCTTGAGGCGAAGGGTGATGGTGCCGAACGGAAACTTGGTGCGGATCTGCACCGGCAGTCGGCGCTCGTCGTCGGTGAGCCAGAGGCGAGTGTCGGAGCGCTTGGAGAACATGCCCTTGGTGTCGATGACCGGGTGCAGCACCAGGCACTCGACCTCGGTGCCGTCGGGCAGGTCCATCTTTTCCCGTTTCGTGACCTCGATGGTCACCGGGTTTTTGTCCTTCCGGAAGTAGTTCTGGTAGACGTACTTCCTGCCCACCTCGAGCGGCGTGAGACGCACGAAGTAGAAGAAGGCGGCGTCGTCCAGCGGCGCGGCGGGTGTCGGCTCCCTCTTCTCCTTGCCCTTCTCGCGGAAGAAGCCCGAATCGGCGTAGATCTCGTAGGTGCGATGGGTCGGCTTGTTGTTCTCGAGAAAATCCTGCACGAACCGGCGCGACGCGAAATCGCGGATGCCCACCCAGGATTCGATGACATCGTCGAGCGAGTAGAAGACCGTCTTTCCCTGCAACCGGAACCGGAAGCGGTAGGTCTCGCTGCCGCGGACCGAGTCCTTGCCGGCGACCTCGAGGGTTCCGGATCCGAGCGAGATCAGGCCGAGCTTGGCGCTGTAGGTGAGCTTCTCGCCGACGGCGAACGGCATGTCGGAGGTATCGCGGGCAGCGATGCTGCCCTGGAGTAGTGCCAGGCCCAGGCCGATGACCTTCATCATGAGACGGCCTCCGCCTGTCGCTCGGATTCACGCCGCGGGGCGGGCTCCGCCGCCGGCGGTGGAATCGGGGCGGCGCGAAGCTTGGCGCGAGCCGACCACAGGCTGGCCGCGGAGTCCCAGATGTTCACGCGAGAGTCCCGGCCCCTCAGGTCGTGCCGCTCGGTCGAAGGCAGCGCCTCGACCCGTCGCGCGTACCGGCTGGTTCTCCAGAGGAGCTCGGCGTTGGCGGCCCAGTCGTCCGAAACCAGCAGTGACCCGGGCTGGCTTCGAAGTGCATTGCGGAGCACGACGAGCCGGAAGATGGCATAACCGGACACCACGTCCTTCACGCCCGGGACCGACACCACGCCGCGCAGCAGCAATGGGGCGTAGCGCCGGAGCAGGCGTTGCGCCTTCGAGGGCTCGCCGTCGATCCTGCCCTCCGCGACGACGACATCGGCCCCGCTGTCCACCCGCCTCACGAGGTCGGGGAGCGTCTGGGGGTTATGGGTAAAGTCGGCGTGCATGAGGATGGCCGCGTCCCGCTTGGGACGATCGGTGAGCTCCACGGCCTTGCGGAGCAGCGCTTCAACCGAGGCGGCGTAGCCCCGCCGCTCCGGATGCCGCAGCACGGTCAGAGGGAGGACCCTCGAGTACGGCTCCAACGCCTCGGCAGTGGTGTCGGTCGATCCGTCATCGAGCACCAGAAGCTGGTACTCCCTGGGAAATCCCGCGAACACCTGCCGGATCTTCCAGAGAAGCAGCCCGACCGTCGGCCCTTCGTTGTAACTCGGTATGCAAACGTAAATCATGATCCGTCAAGGAAATGAGGCGCACGAACGATACACCGATACCACATCCTCTGCCATGCGTCTCGCGGTGAAGCGCTGAACCCCGATCGTCGCCCGCGATATCAGCGCTGTTCTCAAGGTCGAATCGGACACGACACGGCGGACCGCGTCCGCCAGCCCCTCGGGATCTCCCGGCCTCACCAGCAGGCCGCTGCCGTCGGACAACATCTCAGGGAGACCACCGGCCGTGGTGGATGCAACCGGGATGCCAAGCGCCATCGCGTCCAGAACCGACGTCCCCAGGCCCTCTTGGCTCGAGCTCATGACGTAGACGTCGGCGTCCGCAATGAGACGCGCCGGATCGGGAATGTGCCCAAGAAGGTGGACGCGTCCGTCCAGACCGAGCTCGAAGCGCAGCCTCTCGATCGCTCCCCGGAGGGGCCCTTCGCCCGCGATGATCCAATGGACGGCCGGCAGCGATTCACGGAGCGCCGCCGCGGCATGAAGAAGCGTGGCGTGGTCCTTGTGCGGGACGAGGGCGCCGACATTGGCGGCGATCAGACTGCCGGGAGGAAGTGTCAGCCGCTCGCGAATCCCAAGGCGGGGCGTGGCGCGGGTCTCCTCGAGCGAGATACCGGAGGGGACCACCGTCACGCGCTCTGCGGCGATGCCGTCGGCCACGAGCAGGTCGGCGACCGCACGCGAGATCGCGACCACCCGATCGGCGCGTCCCCAGAGCCCTCGGCGCCGGAGCGGAAAGTCCACCCGCCGGGTCGCGATGAAAGGCGTGCCCGTAAGGCGTGCGCCGATGCCGGCGAGTGTCAGCGCATGGGCGTCATGCGCGTGGAGCACGGTGTGGTTGGATCGGGACTCGCTGACAATGGGGGGGAGCACGCGAGGGTCGAGGCCGGCGCTCCACCGAGCGCCGTGCACCGGAATGCGCGCATCGGCGAGGCGCCGCGCCAGCTCGCTCCCCGCTCCGGTCACCACGATCTGTTCGACCGATCCGGTGCGGGCGAGCTCGCGCGCGAGCAACCACACCTGGCGTTGTCCGCCGCGCCATTCCCGGCCGGACGCGACGTGCACTACCCGGAGCATCACGTACCCGGCAGCGCCTCCACCGCGGCCGCGTCGGGCACGCGGCCGAATGCCGGCGCGTTTCCCCGCCGGGTCACGTCCGCCAGCAGTGTCCGAAGCTCGGCGAGGCTGAACGGCTTGTGGAGATACGGGCGGTCCAGCATCTCGAGAAAAGCGAGCGTATCGCCGCGGACGGTGTCGCCGGTGCTGAAGACGATCCGATCGCTCATCTGGGGCATGCGCCGCGCGATCTCGTCGTAGAACTCGCGCCCGCCGAGTTTCGGCATCCGTAAATCGGAGATGACGAGATCGAAGCGCTCCTCCTCCATCAGCGAGAGGCCCTCGACGCCGTCGCGGGCGATGACGGGAATGTGACCCCAGGCCTCGAGCGTCGCGCGCATGTAGTGCAGGATGTGCGGCTCGTCGTCCACCACCAGCACGCGGAGCGGCCTCGGCGCCGGACGCTCGCCGGTGTCGGGCTGGGGCACGGCCGGCTGGATGGCGAGGGGCAGCTGGACCTTGAATGTGGAGCCACGGCCCTCCTCCGTCGCGAGCAGAATGCGTCCGCCGTGCTCCCGCACGATGCCCTGGCTGATCGACAGGCCGAGTCCGGTGCCTTCGCCCTCGGGCTTGGTGGTGAAGAAGGGCTCGAAGACCTGGGCCGCGAGCGATTCCGACATGCCGGGTCCGTCGTCGATCACATCCACCGCCACGCCATCGAGCCATGGCCGCGCCCGCACGACGATCGTACCGGGCCGCCCCGACGACGCGATCGCCTGCGCGGCGTTGTTGATCAGGTTGACGAACACCTGCTGGATCTGGTTGGGGTCGATGCTCGGCATCGGAAGGGCGGCATCGACCTCGAGCCGTGCCTCGACCCGATGCGACATGAGCTGGTTGCGAAGCAGGGCGAACGTCGCGTCCAGCAGCGGACGGAGATCGGCGGGCCTGCGCTGATGCTCCTGCTTCCTCGCGAAGCTCAACAGGTTCTTCACGATGTTCGAGGCCCGCTCCGCCTCTTCCCGAATGACGGACAGCGGTTCCCGGAGAGCGCCGGGGACGTGGGGGACCTCGGTCAGAAAGTCGGCAAAGCCCACCACCGACGCGAGCGGGTTGTTGAGATCGTGCGCGATGCCGGCGATGAGCTGTCCGATCGCCGACAGCTTCTCGGACTGGATGAGCTGGTCCTGCAACCGGCGCCGCTCCGTCTGATCGTCGAAGAGCAGGACGAGCGTGGAGCGGTCGGTGCTGGTAATCGGTACCGCCGTAACGGCATAGGTCCGGTCCCCGGTGCGAAGGTCCACCTCCCGGCCCGCTCCTTGCTGGTCCAGAGCCCGTTGCAGATCGGCGGCCCACTCGGGCGGGATGAACGCCTGCCACGGCCGGCCAATCAGGCTCGCGGGCGGCGCATTCACCAGATCGGCAAAGGCTAGGTTGGCCCGGCGGATCCGCCCGCCGCGGTCCACGATGCAGATCGCGGGCGAAATGGCATCCACCACCTCCTGCCAGGTCCGGCGTCCGTCGTCGTGCAGATCCACCAGCCGGGCGCTCTCGAGCGCGATGCTGGCCTCGGCGACGAGGCCTTCCAGCAGGAGCAGCGCCTCCCTGTCGTAGCGGTTCGGTTCGGCCCGGAGGGCGACCGCTCCCGTCACCCGGCCCTTGGCCGCGAACGGGACGATGAGCCAGGCCCCGCCGCTGTCGGGCTGCGGCGCCAGCAGGCCGCGATCCACCAGGGGATCGAGCCCGTCAGGCAGCACCATCGATCCCTCCCGCTCGGCCACGGCCAGCAGCGGCTGGCGGTCGGGACGCCCCGCGGGCCACATGTGGGACAGATCCTGGATGTCGGGGCCCCGCTGGAAAAGGGCCAGCGCGATCTCCGTGGGGGCGTGGCTGCGCTGGACGTGTCGCACCAGGAGGTCGATCACCGACGCACGACGGAGGGTGCCGGCCAGCTCCTGGGCAAACGAGGTGAGGTGCTGCACAGCCCCGGACCCGGGAGTGTCGATAAGATTAGGGAGGGAGGACTCAGGCATGATTCGACCGAATATGCGGGGCCGCCTGACCGCCGCGGACCTGCAGCTGGTAATCCTGCTGTTGAGCCGGGGCAGCGCGCACCGGCGAGCCTACCTCGAGCGCCGGCTGGCCGCCGAGGGGCCCGACTACCTGCTCGATGCCCCGGACTTGCTGGAGCGCCTGCTGGCTGTGCGGACGATGCTCGTCCCCTCCGAGGCGCTGTTCTTCTTCGTGGTCGTGCGGCATGCGCTCAGGAACGCCGGCGTGGACGACCGCGATCTGGCCGACTATCTCGCGGCGCTGCTGCTCGAGTTCGGCCAGCGCGACCGGGCGTGGCGCGTCGACTGGAACGACGACCAGCGCCACCGCTATCTGGTAGACATCCTCGTCGATCTCGAGTCGAGCGCGGGCGAGCGCCGGTTCCGCGTGATGCTCCACCTGGGCAACTACGCCCTCTGGCTCGCCGGTCTCTTTCCCGATTATATCGCCGCCCGACACCTCCGGAAGGCCGGTCCGGCGGTGACGTATTACGACGCGCTGGGACGCCGCGGCTTCGGCATGGCATCCGACCACGCGCTGGCCGGCGAGTACGGACTCGATGCCCTGCTGCGGACCGCCGCGGAGCGCTTTCCGTCCGTGCGCGGTGCCCTCAACGGGGTGAGCGACCGGCTGCTCTTTTCGAGCGGTCAGACCCACGATCGGATTCTGCGGGATCTGGGCGTGCACTGAGCGCCAGCGCGTCTCGCTCCTTCCGGCCCGACTCCTCGATCAGCGCACGAAACAGTCCCCGCTCCGGCGCGCTAGCCTCGGCGAACATCTCCTCCGGATGCCACTGGACGGCCAGCAGCCACGGAGCTCCGGCTTCCGACTCCGCCGCTTCGATCAAGCCGTCGTCGCTCCACCCAGTCGCCACGAGTCCCCGCGCGAGATCGCGAACGCCCTGGTGATGGAACGAATTGACCGTGAGCCGCTCGCCGCCCAAGGCCTGCTCGGCGCGGCTTCCCGGGGCCAGGCGCACCGCATGGGTGCGCGCCGCTCGATCGCCCGAGACATTGTGATCCACCGGGCCGGGGCGCTCCGACGGAAGGTCCTGGAAGAGCGTGCCACCCAGCGCCACGTTGACGAGCTGGATGCCCCGGCAGATGCCGAGCATCGGCAGCTCCATCTGCCGGGCGGCCGCGAACAGCGCCAGCTCGAAGAGATCGCGCTCCCGGCTCGGCGGATACAGGTGCGGCGACGGCTCCGTCTGGTACCAGGCGGGGTGGATGTCTTCGCCGCCCGTGAAGACCAGGCCATCCACTCCGGCGAGCGCGCGGGCGGCATACGATGGCCCCATTACCGGGGACAGAATGATCGGCACGCCCCCCGCGGCGAGGATCGACTTGACATAGGCGGCGTTGACACCGGTGCGCTGCGAACCGTCCCAGTTGCGCACGACTCCGCCGATGCCGATACGTGGCGCGCTCACGAGAGCACCGAATCGGGGAAGAACGGGCAGCGGGGATCTTCGATCTTGGCCGGATTGACCTGAATGCCGATCAGGGGGAGCGTGGCCGAGTCGGCGTTCACCGTTCCGATCTGCGGCGCGCCCTGCACCGGCAGACCCTCGTACACCATCACACCCCTTGCCTTCTCCGACTTGTCGAGCACCAGGACGCCATAGCCAGGCTTGATGGCGGCGGGAATCGCGCCCTCGATGCCCACGACGAGCGTGGTATCCGCGCGGCCGATCAGCGCGACGAGCGCGGGACCGGCCACGACCCGGGCCACCAGCTTCTCCGGGAGCCGCGCCGGCGGCTGGCTCAGGGTCTGGCCGGGAATACCGAACTCGTTGAGAAGCGCCGTCGGTCCGGCCAGCGCGGCAAGGCCGCAAGCCGCGCCGCCGGGCGACGGCTTGTCGCAGGCCGCGAGGAGCACGAGGGCGAGCACCAGAAGAAGGCGACGCACGGTGTCACCAAGATAACCCGGCGGCCAGTTTCCCGACTGGCTCACTCCCAGGTCTCGCGCTCCTCCCACGTCTCGCGGGTGGCGGCGACGCCGTTCGGGAACCGCTTGGCGAAATCGGCCCGGAACGCCGCGGCATGCTCCGCCAGGTAGCGGTTCAAGGCGGCCTCGGTTTCCGCGTGATAGCAGGTTCGGAATCGGGTATCGGAGGCGCGATCGAACCGGATACGAAGGAAGCAGCCGGTGGCGCCGATCTCCGGGATGTGCGTCCGCCGCATGTACGTCTCGACCACCTCCGACAGCGGGGGCTCGACATCCAGGGTTACCTCGTAGCGCAGCATGACTCCTCCGGTTGAGAGTCTACGAACCGCCTCGTGCCTTCAGCCCATCCAGGGCCCGTCGAAGGTTGCCGCGGGCGGCGGCCTCATAGCGATCGTAATACCGGTCGGTGAGATAAAGGCGTGGGCGGGCGAGAAAGCCGGAGAGCACGGCGGCGCGGCCGGCGCGGTACGCCGATTCGGGCACCCACGCGTACTCCTCGCGAATGCGATCCTGATACGCATCGAACTCCGCGGGGGGCGCCCCGAGGATGGAAAGGTCGATGTCGCAGAGCAGCCGACCGGCGGGATCGGTGGTCTCGGTGGAATGGTCGGTCATGTGCACCAGTCCCTGCACGCGTGCGACCGACTGTTCGGAAATGCCGGCCGCCGAGAGCACCCGGTTGGCCCACTCGCCGCTGCGCTTCTCGTTGTCCGAGCGGCGCGGGTCGTACACCACGTCATGAAACCAGATGGCAGCCTCGATCAGGTCCCGTTTCGGCACGTCCCGTTCCGGTGGCACGTCACGCGCCTCATCCAGCCGGCTCAGGCAGTCGAGCACGTGATCGAGCGTGTGATAGGCGCGACCCGGCTCCGCGTAGGCGGCCGCGAGATCGTCGAACGGCGCATCGCTCCGGCCGGCCGCGCCCAGCCGATGCCAGAGCTCGCGAAATCTCAGTCGCGGGTCCGCGGCCACACGCCTTCGCTCCGCATGCGCGTGGCCGCCTCCGCGCGCTCGGCCGGCGACGGATTGCGCGCCAGCCCCCACCCGCGCAGCAGACCCCGGGCGCGGCGGAACAGGTCGGAGGTGACGTGGCCCGCGGGGAGCGCGGCGGTGCGGGGGAGGAGAAAGAAATGAACGTGGCGCACCCGCTCGTTGTACGAGGCGGCATACACCCGCTGGGGCTTGACGACGCGCTCGATCACTCCGACGCCGCCACGGAGCACCGGACCGAGGGCGGCCGCTTCGGCATCGGTCAGATCGCCGAGCGTTTCGGCATGACGGCGGAGAATGACGAGCAGCTCGCCGGGATCGGCGAACGATCCGGGATGGTGGACGACGAGCCAGAGCCCGTCGTCGTGAACGATACCGCCGGGTGTGCTGGAGCGACCGGCGACCGTGGCGCAGCGCGGACATTCGTCGGCCATGGTAGCACGCTAACCATGACCCGCTCTCGTCGGTAGGCCGACTCGCTTGACGACCTCTCGCGCGAGTCCTACCATTCGCATCTCTTTTGTATCGGCCTACCACCCGGCGGGCCGCCCCCAGCGTTTCGACCGTGGACATTCCCGAGGGGTGCCACTCATGTCGGCTTCGACCGGACCGTGCTCGACGGTCTGAGGGCACGACTCGACCAGCTGCTGCGAGACCGGGGGACCGATCCCAGGGCCCACGCCGCTGCACTGCGCGAGGCGCTGCTCGAGGCAAAATTGGGACTCACCAGGATGAATGAAGCCATCACCGCCAGCGAGCAGGAGCTGGCCTCGGAGCGCAAACACCTCGAGGACGCCGAGCGGCGGGGTAGGCTGGCGGCAGCGGCCTCGGATCAGGAGACCGTGCTCGTCGCGGAGCGCTTCGCGACGATACACCGGAGCCGGGTCGAGATCCTCGAGCGAAAGGTCGTGGTGCAGCGGGACGAGCTGGTCCTGGCTCAGCGCGAAATCGAAGAGATGACCGTCGAGATCCGGAGGGCCGGCGCGGCCGGCTCGAGCGACTCCATTCGAGCCGCGTGGCGCGATCTCGAGGCGGCGGGCGCCGAGCGGCCGGTGGAGGGCGAGGTCGAGCGTGCGGAGATGGACCGCAAGCGGCTGGAGCAGGCCATCGAGGCGCAGCTCGCGTATCTCAAGAAGAAGCTGGGGAAGCAGTGAGCGGGGGGCGGGGAGCGGGTCAAGGCAAAGCGGACATGGTCACCGGGAAGTGCATCGCGTCCCGCTTCATGCTCCCTGCTTCCCGCTTCCTGCTTCCCGCTTCCTGCCTCCTGCACCCCGCTTCGCTCCTGTCCCAGCAGCCCCTCGCTCCTCCTTCCCATTTCCAGAAGCTCGCCCACACCTACAGCATCGTCGCCTGGGACTCCACCACCGGCGATCTCGGCGTCGCTGTGCAGTCGAAGTTTCCCAACGTGGGCGGGATCGTCCCCTGGGCCAAGGCCGGCGTCGGTGCGGTCGCCACGCAGAGCCTGGGGAACACCGCGTACGGCGAGCGAGGGCTCGAGCTGCTGGCGGAAGGCGCCACAGCGGAGGAGGCGCTACGCATCGTCATGCGGACGGATACGATGCTGCAGGACCGTCAGGTGGGAATGGTGGACGCCCAGGGGAATGCCGCCAGCTTCAGCGGCACCAGGACGTTCGACTGGTCTGGCGGGCGGGTGGGCGCTCCCGCGGGCCACGGGAACATTTCGGGAGGCAAAGGCGCCGTCATCGTGGGTCACGGTTTTGCGACGCAGGCGAACATCATGGTCTCGGACCAGACGGTGAAGAATCTCGCCGAGACCTTCGAACGGACCACCGGCGGCCTGGCCGACCGTCTCATGGCCGCGCTCAAGGCAGGGCAGGCGGGTGGCGGCGACAAGCGTGGCATGCAATCGGCCGCGCTGCTGGTGGTGCGAAAGAACGGGGGCTACCTCGGAGCCAACGACCGATTCATCGACATTCGGGTCTATGACGCGCCCGACCCGATCGCTGAGCTGGAACGGCTTCTGGCGCTGCACAAGCTCCATTTCTTTCCCAGCGAGCCCGCCGACCTGCTTCCGATCACACCGGATCTCGTGGCTCGCCTCGAGCCCATCCTCATGACCGAGCCGGTCAACCAGTCCCAGAAGTGGCTCGACCGGAAACAGGGCTCGGCGACACCCCAGTTCCTCGAGGCGCTCAAGAACTTCATGTACTGGGAAAACTACGACGTGCGGGTGCGCATGGATGGGAAGATCGACCGGGTGGTGCTGGAGGACATTCTGAAGAAGAGGAAAGCGGGAAGAGGAAAGTAGGAAGCGGCCCGCTCTCAGCCTAAGGAGCTTGCTTGGCGACCATCACTCCGCCTTACGAAACCGCCGCACCGGGGCGCGACACCCGGTTCTTCGGCCATCCCAAGGGCCTCTCCACCCTCTTCTTCACCGAGATGTGGGAGCGCTTCAGCTACTACGGGATGCGCGCCCTTCTCATTCTCTTCATGACGGCGCCGCTCGCGGGCGGCGGCCTGGGATTCGATACCGCCAAGGCGGGGGCGATCTACGGGACGTACGTCGCGCTGGTCTACCTCACCTCTCTCCCGGGTGGCTGGATCGCCGACCGGTTCCTGGGCCAGCGACGCGCCGTCCTGTACGGCGGCGTGATCATCATGCTTGGCCACATCTCCCTCGCGATCCCTTCGGTGGCCACGTTCTATCTCGGCCTCGGATGCGTCGTGACCGGCACCGGACTGCTCAAACCCAATGTGAGCACGATGGTGGGGGAGCTGTACAGCAGGGAGGATATCCGGCGGGATTCGGGATTCTCCCTGTATTACATGGGGATCAACCTCGGGGCGTTCATCGCTCCGCTGATCTGCGGCTGGTTTGCCCAGAGCCGGCAGTTCCGTGGCATCCTGGCGGAGTCGGGACTCGGCGCGGAGGGCTCCTGGCACTGGGGATTCGCCATGGCCGCGCTCGGCATGTTCTTCGGGCTGGTGCAGTACATGCGCGGCTGGAAATACCTTGGCTCGGCGGGCCTGCACGCCGCGCAGCCCGACGACGCCGAGGCGCGGGCGCGCCAGCGGAGCAGGCTCCGGCTTGGCATCTTCGTGGTGGCTCTGGTCGTGGCGGTGATCGCCGGCGGATCCGCTACCGGCATCATTCCCATCACGGCGGAGTGGGTGGCCAACGCGTTCGGCGTCCTGCTGCTGGTGGCGACGGTCGCCTTCTTTTTCTGGATGTTCGCCCTGGCCCACTGGACACCGGATGAGCGGAAGCGGCTCGTGGTGGTGCTCGTGCTCTTCGTGGCCGCCACCGTGTTCTGGTCCGTCTTCGAGCAGGCCGGCTCCACCCTCAATCTCTTCGCCCAGCGCAACACCAGCACCGTCGCGTTCGGCATGGCCTTTCCGCCGAGCTGGTTCCAGTCGATGGAGCCGTTCTTCCTGGTCATCTTCTCGCCGGTGTTCGCGTGGCTCTGGCTCCGCCTCGGCAAGCACGACCCCTCGAGTCCGACCAAGTTCACCATCGGCCTCGTGTGCGTGGCGGCCAGCTTCGCGCTGCTCGTGCCGGCTTCCCATCAGGCCGGCGGCGCGGCCCTGGCCAGCCCGCTCTGGCTCACCGGCACCTATCTCCTGCAGGCCTTCGGCGAGCTGTGTCTCAGCCCGGTCGGGCTGAGCGCCATGACCCGGCTGGCCCCGGCCCGTATTGCGGGTCTCACGATGGGAGTCTGGTTCCTGGCGACGTCGGCGGGGAACTACCTGGGCGGCCGCGTAGGCGGGCTGTACGAGGCCTTCTCACTGCCTCAACTGTTTGGCTCGGTGGCCTTGTTCGCGCTGGCGGCGGCGGCCATCATGGCCTTGCTGATCAGGCCGATCCGGCGAATGCTGGCGCGCTGACGGCATAGACCAGCACTTCACCGATGTCGTCGTCCTCGTCGGCGGCGACGGGATGCATGCCGACGTTCTCCGCGACGCGCAGTGCGGGCGTGTTCCATACCGGCGCCAGCGTGCGGACCACCTGCACGCCGGGCTGCCGGAAGGCCCAGCCGATCATCGCGCGCACCGCCTCCGTGGCGTAGCCGCGGCCCTCGAATTCCGGATACATGGCATAGCCGATCAGCACCGACTCGGTCTCGTCCGGCTTCCCGCCGAACGAGACCGATCCCGCCGCGTGACGGGTCTCCCGATCCACCACGAGCCAGTTCCACCAGACCGACTCGTCGGGATGGGCGCGCAGCCGCGCACCGACTTCGGGCACGGCATCGCCCATGTAGGGCGGCGGCGCCACGGGCCGGGGAAAGACGGCTCCGGTCGCGCGCTCGAGCCGTTCCGGGT
>Ga0075288_1000009_pt1 | contig 20526 bp, 20 predicted proteins | sample SF_Rice_20C_0N_4_FD_69763 | JGI IMG/M metagenome (GOLD analysis project Ga0075288, IMG submission 69763) | Rice paddy soil microbial communities from Twitchell Island, California, USA - SF_Rice_20C_0N_404 | ecosystem: Environmental > Terrestrial > Soil > Paddy field/soil | place: USA: Twitchell... | reverse complement strand
GTTCGAGGCGGCGCTCGCCGATCCCGGCGGCGAGATATGGCTCGAGAAGAGCCGCGCCCCAACCGACTCCGGCAGCCGGTATCAGGTGCTGGACCGGCAAGGCCGTCTGCGCCGTGAGATCCGGGTGCCCGGGCGCGGGCGTATCGTTGCCGCGGGAGACGATGCCGTGCTCGTGGCCGCGCCCGCCACGGACGGCGTTCACCTGCTCCGCTTCGCGGTTCCGCCCGAGGCCGCCGCCCGATGAGTCCGGCGCAGCGCCACTACCTGTTCCACTGGAGGCATCGCATGAAGGTCGTCGCCGCCGCGTGTGCAGCCGCGGTGCTCGTCGTCTGCGCCTGCACGTCGGCCGAGAGCCAGGGCGCCCTCAGTCTCGACGCCAAGCTGCCGACCACGTTCGGACAGTTGAGTAATGTCCTCGAGCTCACGGACGGCCGGATCGCCTTTGCCGACACGAAGAGCAAGCTTTTCATGTTTGCCGATCTCAAGACCGGCAAGCTCGACACGCTCGGCTCGCGGGTGGACTCGCTTCCGTCCGGCGCGCCCGCCGTGGTCTACAAGTTCCCCGGCTGGGTGGCGCATCTCAAAGGCGACACGGTGGCGCTGGTGGATTTCGCCGGGCAGCGCACCACGCTCTGGAGCGAAAGCGGGAAGGCCCTTTCGGTGCTGTCCCTTCCGCCGGTAGCCGGCCAGGCGCCGGTCCTGCTGTACGACACCATGGGGCACGGCTACAAGATCGACTACCAGTCGGTGATCGGCGGGGGTGAGCCGGGCAAGGCGTACCATCCCGACAGCATCGCGGTGCTTCGCATCGCGCTGGTCTCCCACGCCGTGGACACCGTGGCCAACCTGCGCTCGCCCGAGTTCGGCAACGCTACCTTCGGCGAGCAGACGCAGGAAGCGGCGACGGTCTTCGCCCCGAACGATTTCTTCGGCGTGCTGTCGGACGGCACCGCGTGGGTGGCACGGGGGCACGAGAACCGGGTGGACTGGCGGGACCCGAACGGCAAGTGGACTACCGGGAAGCCGCGCTCGTACGAGCCGATTCCGGTGACGCAGTCCGATCGCGACCGGGTACTGGCGCAGGTGCGGGAGCAGGGCAAGCAGTACGGCATGCCCCAGGAACTGGAAATCGTCTATCCCTTCGCCCAGAACAAGCCGGCGTTCGACTACGCGCTCGGCCGGCCCAACGGCGAGGTGTGGCTGCAGCGTCCCCGGGCGAAGGACGACGCGCCGATGATCTACGGGATCTACGACCGGAAGGGGAGCTGGCGCCGCGAGGTCACCTTTCCGAGCGGCGTATCGCTGGCGGGCTTCGGCAAGGACGGCGCGATCTACGGGTCCATCAAGGCGTCCAACGGCGAGCGCACCGTGGGGCGCTTCACGCTGAAGTAGCCGCCGCTAGTCCAGAATCGGCGGCTCGTCGCCCGGCGGGCTGTTGGGACCCGGCCGGTCGGTGCGCCGCCGATCCCGCCGCCGTCCCTCCTCGTACCACCGCCGGGTGATCTCGCCCGCCAGCTCGCGGTTGCCCAGCCCGAAGGCCAGCCCGACCGCCAGCGCGACCGCGCCCACCACGAGGGTGAAGCCGGCGGTAATGATCTCGCCCGCGACGCCGAGCTGCTGCAGGGCGAGGAACATCGAGACCAGGATGACGGCGCCCTTGGCCATCTTGGCGAGGGTCGGCACCCCGGCCACGGTGCCGGCCGACGCCAGGATCAGGCTCCGCACGAACTCGCCCACGATCATGCCGAGGATGACGATGACCGTGGCGGCGATGAGCGTCGGAATGAAGCCGAGCATGGTGCCGAACATCTGATTGATGCTCTCGAGTCCGAGCGCGGTGCTGGCGAGGAGGATCACCACCAGCATCACGAGCCAGAAGATCAGCTTGGCGAGCGCGCGGACCGGGTCGAGCCGGGAGCCGGTGCGGCCGACCACTTCGTCGAGGCCGCCGGCCGCCGCGACGCGGTTGAAGTCGAGGCGCTTGAGGACGTCGTCGGCCCAGCGCTGGACCTGTCGGGCGAGAAAATAGCCGGTGAGCAGAATGACGGCCGCTCCCAGCAAGGCGGGCATGACGCTGCCGATCTGGTGAGCGCCGGCGCGCAGCCGTTCCCAGAGTTCGTTCACGGAGCCACCTCGATCACGAGTTTGCCGGTCTGCGCTCCCCGCGCGAGCCGCTCGAGCGCGGCCCCGCTCTCGGCGAGCGGCACCGCGCGATCCACCACCGGCCAGAGTCGTCCCTCATGAGCCAGTCGCACGATCTCGCGGTACTCCCCGCGGTTGCCCAGCGTCGAGCCGAGCAGGCTCCACTGGTGCCAGAAAAGCCGCCGGAGATCCAGGGAGACGGTCGGGCCGGTCGTGGCGCCGCAGACCACGAGGCGCCCGCCGCGCCGCAGCGCGCGCTGGGACTGCCGCCAGGTCTGCTCGCCGATGCTGTCCGCCACGACGTCGGCGCCGAGACCGCCGGTGAGGCGGCGGACTTCGGCGGGCACGTCGGCCGATACATGGTTGATCGTCTCCGCCGCGCCGAGTCCGCGCGCCACCTCGAGCTTGGCGTCGGAGCCGCTGGTCACGATCGCCCTGGCGCCCAGGTGGACGGCCACCTGGAGCGTCGCCATCGCCACGCCGCCGCCGATGCCCCAGATGAGCACCGTCTCTCCGGCCACGAGGCGGGCGCGGGTCACCAGCATCCGCCACGCCGTGAGCGTGGCGAGCGTGAAGGCCGCCGCCTGGGACCACGGCATCCCGTCCGGCACCGGCGCCAGATTGGCCGCGGGCACGACGACGTGCTCCGCGATGGTGCCGCTCCGATGCTCCCCGATGACCACGAAGCGCGAGCAGAGCGACTCCTCGCCCTGGGCGCAGGCCGGGCAGGTCCCGCAGGAGATGCCGGGGTTGATCATGACCCGGTCGCCCGGTCGCACCGACGACACGCCAGGACCCACCTGCTCGACGATGCCGGCGCCGTCGGACCCCAGGACGTGGGGAAAGCCCAGGGTGACGCCGGGCAAGCCCTCGGCGACGAAGAGATCGAGTCGGTTGAGCGCCGCGGAATGGATCCGGACCATCGCTTCGCCGGCTCCAGGCGGAGGCGGTGGCGGGACTTCCGCGACGTGGATGTGCTCCAACCCTCCCGTACCGGTCAGGGTGAGCGCCATCATCGCCGCGGTCCGATCAGAACGAGAGGCTCAGGATCTGCTCCCCGACGCGCAACGGCACCGGTGCGGGAGTACTTCCCGCCGCGAGGGGACGCAGCATGAGCGCGACCCTGGTTTTCCCTTTTCCGCCCTGGGCGATCTTGCCGGCCGAGTATGCGACCCGGCTGCCGTCGCGCGACACGTCGAGCGCGAGCACGGGCTGATCGACCTCGAACACGGTGGCGGCCTTCTCGCCGGTGAGGCGGTGCAGCCGGCTGCCGCCGCCCTTCTCGACGGTGTAGACCAGGTCGCCGTTGGGCAGAAACCGGGGATGGGACTCACGATCGGACCCCTTGGTCACGCGATGCGGTCCGGTGCCGTCGAGCGCCATCTCGAAGATCTTCGAGTTGCCGTCGCGCGTCGACACGAACGCGATGGTGGAGCCGTCGGGGGAGACGTCGGCCAGCGAGTTGCCGCCTGGTGGCGCGGTGAGCGCCCGATTGTCGGTGCCGTCGGCGCGGATGCTGGCCAGCTGGGGCAGACCCGTCCTCGGTGTCGCGGTGTAGATGATCCGGCTTCCGTCGGGAGTCCACGCCGGCTCGCCTTCGGTGCCGGGATCGGTGGTCAGGCGGCGAAGGTTGCGACCGTCCGCGTCCATCACCCACAGGTCGAAGCTCCCGCCACGATTCGAGCTGAGCGCGACGTGGGTCCGATCGGGCGACGGGACCGCCTGAATGTTCGCGCTGTTGTCGGCGAGCAGGGGTGCCAGTGAGTCGGGATTGCTGGATCTGATCTGGTACACGCCGGGCGTGCCGCCCCGGTTCGAGGCCACCAGCAGATCGGTCATGACGTACACCTCGGCGGAGTCCTTGCCGCCCCACGGCGCGGACGCCGTGATCGTGGTGCGGCCAGGAGATATCGCGGTGATTTCCCCGGTGGCGGCCACAGTCGCGACGGAGGGCTTGGCGCTGACCCACCCGAGCGCGCCGGTGGGTCCGACCGCCTTGCCCTGGTCGTCCAGCAGCCTGGCCGCGAGCGTGGAGCGGTCGCCGGGTGCGAGACCCACCCGCTCGCGGTCGAGGCTGAGCAACCCGGGCACCACCTGGATGTTCCACACGACCGGCTCGAAGCCCCGGAGCCGGGCGGTGAGCGTCGTGGTGCCGGGCGCTTTCGCAATGATGGTGCTCTTCGCCGAATCGCGCGCGATGATGCCGGTGTCGGCCACTTCCCAGACGATGTGGGCCTCGGGAATGGGGGTGGAGTCGGCGGTTTCGGCGTGCGCCGTCACGCTTCTCGTCCCCTTGACCGGGATCTGGATCGGACTGGCGCTCTGGCGTGGCGAGACGACGAGCGACTGCGGGGTACGGTACACCAGCACGGACACCCGCCGCTCCTGGCCGAATCCCGCGGCGGCGACTTCCGTCTGCCCCGGCCCAAGAGCGGTAACGACACCGGTCGAATCGACGGAGGCCACACCCGTATCCGCGGAAGTCCACCGAACCAGTCCGTGGATGACGCGGTTGCCCTGCGCGGGCACGAGAATCCGGAGGGTATCGGACTCGTCCGGTGCGAGGGCCAGGCGGCTGTCGGAGAGCGCCACCTCGGCAGGCACCACCTCCACGGGCGCGGTGGCCATCAGTCCGTTCGAGGTCGAGGCCTGGATGATGCTTTTGCCCGCGGCAATGGCGATGACCCTGCCGGTGGAATCCACCGAGGCGATCTCGGGCCGGAGCGACTTCCAGGACACGGGCCCAACGGCCGCAGGCGACCCGTCTTCCTTCATCACCTGGGGAACCACCGTCATGCTCTCGCCAGGCAACATCACCAGCGACGTCGGATCGAGCGCCAGCACCGATCCAGGCGGCGCGGCTCCGTGACCGGCATCGCCGCCGCGCTCGGTGCCGGTAATCAGCACGGCGAGCGACGCCCGGCGGCCCTGAATCCTGGCTTCGACCTTGGCGAGTCCCGGGCTCACCCCCACCACCGTCCCGTCGGGGCCCACCTTCGCGATGAGGGTGTCGGAGCTCCAGAAGGTGAATTTGGCGGAAGGAATGAGGTTACCCTGGCGGTCGTAGGCGGCGGCAAAGATCGTCTGCCGCTGACTGACACCGAGGGTCATGGTTTCGGGAGTCACCTGCAGCTCGGCGGCCGTTTGAGCGCCGACCGACGAGCTCCAGGCCGCGGATGCCGAGACGACAAGGGCGAAGAGGCGCGCAAGTCGGAAGCGTGTCACGGGATCGCCGGCAACGGGAGAAGGGGAAGAAGCTGGGGTAATCCTTGCACAAGCCTCGAAGATGTGCAAGTTATATCCCATTCCCGCGCAGGCGCCCGCGCGCCCTACGACCAGCGGCGGGTTACGCCGCAAACGCGATCGAAGGGGGTGTCAGATGGCGGACGTTCATTATATGGAAATGGGCTGGTCGGGCTCTGGATGGATGGATCCTCTCCCCACGGAGCGGCCCCCCGCCCCCGCGCCGACGCCGGCTCCCGCGCCGGCCGCGGCACCTGCCGCAACCGCGCCTGCACCAACGACTAAGCCAGCCAAGAAGGCTGCCAGGAAGAAGGCCGCGAGGAAGAAGGCCGCGAAGAAACCGGCCGCCAGGAAGAAGGCCGCGAGGAAGAAAGCCGCCAAGAAGGTGGCCCGGAGAAAGAAGCCCGCCCGCCGCAAGCCCGCCCGGAAGGCATCCCGGAAGAAAGCGGCGAGGAAAGCGGCGCGGCGTCCAGCCAAGAAAAGCGCCAGGAAGAAGGCAACGCGAAAGAGGACAAAGAAGGGCCGTAGAAGGTAACCGCTTCCAGCCGGTTACTTTGCCGCCTTCTCCCGCGCCATCGCCGCCGCACAGTTGATCAGCGCGATGTGGGTCAGGCCCTGGGGGAAATTGCCCAGGAACTGGCCGCTCGCCGGGTCGATCTCTTCAGAGTAGAGACCCACGTGGTTGGCGTGCTTGATCATCCGGCGGAATACACGCTCGGCCCGTTCGCGCTCGCCGATCATCGCCAGCCCCTGGGCGAGCCAGAACGTACAGATCGAGAAGGCGCCCTCCTCGCCTTCCAGCCCGTCCGCGTGGCGGTACCGGTACACCAGCTCACCATCGGCGCTGGTGAGCTCCCGCGCGATGGCTCGCACGGTGGTCTGGGACCGGGGGTGGCTCCAGGGGAGGAACCGCACGATCGGGATGGCGAGCGCGGCGGCGTCGAGCGCATCGTCTCCGTAGGCCTGGACGAACGACTGGTGGCGCTCGCTCCACCCGCGTTCCATGATCTCGGTGTGCAGTGCATCGCGCGCGGCGCGCCATCCCGCCGTATCCGACTCGAGGCTGAGCTCCTCGGCCATTCGGATGCCCCGGTCCAGCGCCACCCAGCTCATCACCTTGCTGAAGACGTAGTGCCGCGTCTCGCCGCGCACTTCCCAGATGCTCGAATCCGGTATGTGCCAGTTGTGGCTCACCCAGTCCACCAGGCCGCGCAGGACTCTCCAGGTACCCTCGGTCATCTCGTGATTCCGCCGCCAGATGTCGGCCGTCTCGAGTACCTCGCCATAGACGTCGAGCTGGAGCTGGCCCGCGGCGCCGTTGCCCACACGTACCGGCCGGGAGCCGAGATAGCCGGTAAGGTGATCGAGCTGCCGCTCCACCAGGTCGCGCCGGCCATCGAGTCCGTACATGATCTGGAGGTGACCGCCTCCTTCGTGCCGGCTGATCCGTTTCAGGAACCGCATGAACGCGTCGGCCTCGCGGTAGTGCCCCACGGCGTCGAGCGCGGCAAGGGTGAACGCGGCATCGCGTAGCCACACGAAGCGGTAATCCCAGTTCCTCATGCCGCCGATCGACTCGGGCAGGGACGTGGTGGGCGCCGCGATGATCGCCCCGGTTTCGGCGTGGGTGAGGAGCTTGAGCAGCAGGGCGGAGCGCTTGACCATGCCCCGGAAAGGTCCGGTATAGCGCACGCCGGCGGCCCAGCGGGCCCAGAACGCGGCGGTGATGTCGAGCTTCTGCTGGCTCTCGTAGCGGTCCACCGGGTGAATGTCGTCGTCGTCATACCGGAGGACCAGCCACCGATCGTCACCGTGCTGGACCTCGAATTGGGCCACGGCGGTGGATTGCTCGACGACCCACGGGAAGGGCTTGGCGCTCGACAGCGTGAGCACCTGATCGGTGCGGTCGGTGGCGAAGAGGCCGGCCCGCAGCGGTTCGAGCCGGGTGGTGCGCGCACCGTATTCGAACCGCGGCATGAAGACGATCTGCATCGGCACGCGCCCCCGGGTGCAGCGGATCTGCCGGTGGAGCTCGGGGTGCGGGCCCTGCGGCGTGCCGTCCTCGTTGACCGGCATGAAGTCGGTGAGCACGACGACGCCGTCCGCGGTGCGGAACTTGGTCTCCAGAACGTTGGTGCGCGGAAGATACCGCTGGGTGGAGGTCCATTCGCCGAGGGGCCGGATCGACCAGGTGCCTCCGCGTTCGGGGTCGAGCAGCCCGGCAAAGACGCTGCCGCTGTCGAAGCGCGGAAAGCAACACCAGTCGATGGCCCCGTCCAGGCCGACCAGGGCCGCGGTGCGGAGGTCGCCGATGATGCCGTAATCGGATATGGGACGCTGACGCCCCGCGGGCCTGCCGGCCGCTTCCGCCAGTGAATCGGTGCGAAGGTCGGTCATCGCCCAACAATAGTAACGACGCCTCGAGGGGATCTTGCATCTCCCGTCGTTCTCCGCTCACTTCCACCGTTCTGACCTCGATCATGAGCATGCGAACCCCGTTGTTCCGGGCGGCCGGCACCGGACTGGTGATCGCCGCGGCCTGGGTTCCGATGGCTTGCCGCAAGCAGCCGCCGGACGGGACGGCGCTGGTCGGCGCGACGCTGATCGACGGCTCGGGAGGCCCGCCCCTGCCGTCGTCGGTCGTGGTCGTGCGGCGCGGCACGATCGAGTCGGTAGGGGCGGGCGCCGAGTTCGAGCTGCCCCCTCGAACGGTCGAGGTGGATGTCAGGGGCCGGTGGATCATCCCCGGCCTGATCGACTCCCACGCCCATCTCGCCCGCTGGGCGCTGCCCCGATACGTGGCCTGGGGCGTCACCACCGTCCGCGACGTGCACGGCACCCTCGACTCCATTCTGCTCCTGCGGGAACAAGTGAAGCGCGGCGGGGTCTTGGGGCCGCGGATCTACGCCGCTGGCGCAATGATCGACGGCGTGCCCCCGACCTACCCGGACGCGCTTCCGGCCCGCGACGGCTCCAGCGCGCGAAAGCAGGTGGATCGGCTGGTTGGGGCCGGCGTGGACCTGATCAAGGTCTTCAGCCACGTCGACTCCGCGCTGCTGCGCTCGATCCTCGACGAGGCCCGCACATTCAACCTGCCGGTCACGGGGCACCTCGGGCTCACCGACGCGGTAACGGCGGCCAACGAGGGAATCGGCTCGATCGAGCACATGAGCGGCGTCCCCGAGGCGGCCTCCCCCAGGCGGGAGGCGCTGTTCGATGCCCACCGCAAGGGATTCTTCGACGGATGGACCGCCTTCGAGCGCGAGTGGTCCGCGCTCGACTCCGCCTCCCTGGCCGGGGTGGCGCGGACGCTCGCCGCCAAAGAGGTGGAGATCGTCCCGACTCTGGTCCTCCACGAGACGTTCAGCCGCCTGGACGATTCGGCGGTGGTGCGGGACACCATGCTGCGATACGTGCCCGAGGCGGAGCAGCGACGGTGGGACCTTCCCGGCATGATCGCGCGTGCCCGCTGGACGCCGGACGACTTCGAGGCGTTCCGCCGGTCGCGGGCCAACCAGAACCTCTTTCTCCGCCTCTTCGCCGCCGCCGGAGGGAGAATAGCCACCGGAACCGATGCCTCCAATCAGATGCTCATCCCGGGCTACTCCCTGCACCGCGAACTGCAGTTGCTCGTGACGGCCGGCTTCCCCCCGCGTGACGCGCTGCTCGATGCGACCCGGAACGGCGCGCTCCTCCTCGGTGTAGACTCGATCGGTCTGATCGCTCCCGGCAAGGCGGCCGATCTCGTGATCCTCACGCGAAATCCGCTGAGCCGCATCGAGAACACGCTGGATATCGACCAGGTCATGCTTCGCGGCAATCTCTACAACTCGGACTCCCTTCGGGCCTCGTGGCGATGATCGCCCAGGCGGTGGAGCGCCTGGCGCTCTACTTTGGAAGCGAGCGCACCAGACAGGGCGTGCTGGCGCGCGCCGCGCTCGGTACCATGGGCGACGACGACACCGGGGTGACCGCCACGATCGGGGCCGCGCTCGAGGCGGATATCCGTCCCGACGGGAGTGTGGGCGGCATGGCCCTCCCCACCGTCTGGCGAGTGCACGAGCTCTGCGATCTGGGGCGTCGCGATAGCGAGGCGGCCGCGCGCCTGCTTCGGTGGGTGTTGGCGCTGCAGGGGCGGCCAGGCGCCTTCGGTGAGGGCTGCGACCGGGAGCGGCATGTGCAGCGGGCCTGCGAGCACTACATCCAGGGCTTCTTCTCTCCGGCACCTTCGCACGTGCGCCTGGCGCCCATGACCCTTCCCAACGGCAAAGCCTTCCGCTCGGAGCCGGGCGCCCGGTTCGTCCTGAGCTGCCTGGCCCTTCGCGCCGCGCTTCGCGCCGGCGCCGGCGGGCGAGACGCCATCAACCGGCACATCCGGAGCCTCGCGACCCTCGCGACGGGGTGGACCTCCTGGAACGGGTACTTCAGTCCCGATGCCATCGTCGCCGGCATGCACGCGCTCGCCCTGGCCGGACCGGCCTACCAGCCGACCGTGGCCAGCCTGGTCGGGCTGGTGGGGGCGAATCAGGAGCCGTCGGGAAGCTGGCCGAACGCCGACCTCTTCCACACCCTGCAGGCCCTGCTCGCCACCGGCCTGCCCGAGGCAGCCGAGACGGTCAGGCGTGCTACGCCGGCGCTCGTGGAGCGGCAGCGTGCCGACGGCACATTCGGCGCGACGGCGCAACAGGAGCGCGCGCTCATCGGATTGCAGGCGCTGCTCCGGGCGAACGGCAGGCCATGACCGACGCCCCCCGCCTGACTGCCCTGTCGCATGGCGCGGGCTGCGCCTGCAAGCTCGGCTCGCTCGAGCTGGCCGAGGTGCTGCGACACATTCCCGGAGTCGAGGACGCGCGCGTCCTGGTCGACGCCACCACTCGCGATGACGCGGCCGTGTTCCGGTTGAGCGAGTCTCGCGCCCTCATCGCCACCGTGGATTTCTTCACCCCGATCGTGGACGACGCGGCCACCTGGGGCGCGATCGCGGCGGCGAACGCGTTGAGCGACGTCTACGCGATGGGCGGCACGCCCCTCTTCGGGCTCAATCTGGTCGGGTGGCCCCGGGACAAGGCGCCTTTCGAGCTCCTCGGCGAGCTGCTGCGAGGCGCCGGTGAAGTCACGGCGCGGGCCCGGTGCCTGGTGCTGGGTGGACATTCGATCGATTCGCTGGAGCCCCTGTTCGGCATGTGCGTGATCGGCGAGGTCCATCCCGACCGGACGCTCACCAATGCGGGAGCCTGCGCCGGAGACCTGCTGGTGCTCACCAAGCCGCTCGGCACCGGCATCCTGACCACCGCACTCAAGCGCGACGCGCTCCTCGCCACGGGGCTCGCCGAGGCGGTGCGCTCGATGACCACGCTGAACGACGGCGCCGCCAGGGCCGCGCTGGCGGTCGGGGTCAGCGCGGCCACCGACGTCACCGGCTTCGGCCTCCTCGGGCATCTCTCGCACATGCTCGCGGCGAGCAAGGTGGGCGCCGAGATCGCCTTCGACTCGCTGCCGATTCTCGATCACGTCCGGAACCTGGCTGCGCGGGGAGTCGTACCGGGCGGGACCACGCGGAACCTCGAGGCGGCGGCCGCCGTGGAGTGGGCCGAGGATCTGTCTCAGACCGATCGCATTGTGTGCGTCGACGCGCAGACGTCGGGGGGGCTGCTGCTGGCGGTCCCGCCCGAGAACGAGGCGCCGCTGCTCGAGCGCCTGCGCGCCGAGGAGACCCCGGCGGCGGTGACGATCGGGAGACTCACCGGCGGGCCGGCCGGCGCGATACGCGTCCGGCGATCACTGTAGCTTTCCCGCATGTCTCCTCTGCGCTGGACCGCCCAGCGGATGGATCAGCTCGAGCATGCCGCGCGGCAGGGCCGCCGGGTGGCGCTCATGCGACGGGGGACCGAATTCATCGTCGTCGCGCTTCGCGTCACGTCCGAGAGCGGCCGCGACGTACTGGTGGGACGGCTGCCCATGACCGGCGAGGAGCTGAAGCTTCGGCTCGACGAGATTGACGCCATGCAGGTGATCGAGTAATCCACCCCATCGGAGTACCCATGACTTCCAGGGCCACGGACGACAGACCGGTCGCCTCCACCGACCTGCTCGGCGAGCGCCTGCTCAGGGCAAGGACCATCGTCGTCAGCGGTGAGATCACCCAGGCGCTGGCGGCCGACGTCACCGCCCGGCTGCTCGCCCTCGCCGCGGAATCGGACGATCCGATCACGATCTACATCAACTCGCAGGGCGGGCACGTCGAGGCGGGGGACACCATCCACGATCTGGTGCGCTTCGTCCGCTGCCCCGTCCGGATGATCGGCACCGGATGGGTCGCGAGCGCCGCCGCGCTCATCTACGTCGGGGTGCCCAGGGAGCGCCGCCTCTGCCTGCCGAATACCAGATTCCTGCTGCACCAGCCGGCCGGCGGTGCCGGCGGCTCCGCGAGTGATATCGAGATCGAGGCCAAGGAAATCCTCCGGATGCGCGACCGGCTCAACCGGATCTTCGCCCGCGAGACCGGGCAGCCGCTCGAGCGGATCGAGGAAGACACCCACCGGAATTTCTGGCTCGACGCGAACGCGGCGGTTCGCTACGGGCTGGTGGGCAGGATCGTCGAGCGCATGGACGAGCTGCAGGACGCGCAGGGCGCTTGAGCACCGGCGTCGCGATCCTCCATCTGGACGAGAGTTGTCTCGGCAACGGACGCGAGGGTGAGAATCCGGGCGGCGGAGGCGGCTTGATCGAGGCCCGGAGCGGCAGCGGACGAGTTCAGCGGCGCGACTTCTTCATTCACGCCCCCGCCACGACCAACAATCGCATGGCGCTGGCCGGTGCCATCGCCGCGATGCACCTGCTCGCCCGGAAGGGCGCCCGGATGCGCGGCCTCGTCGTGTCGGATTCGGAATATCTGGTGCGCGGCATGCGCGAATGGATGCCGGGGTGGGCGGCGCGCGGCTGGAAGCGCAAGGGCGGACCCATCGAGAACCTGGAGCTGTGGCAGGCGCTGCAGAAGACGGGCAGGCTGCACGACGTCCAGTGGACCTGGGTGCGGGGACACCGGGATCATCCCAAGAACATCTACGCCGATCACCTGGCCGTCAGCGCCGCCCGCGAACAGCGGACGTCCGACGGGATCGTCGAGTCGGGATTCGACGCCTGGCTGGCGGAACAGCAGGCGAAGGGAAAGTTCCCGGGCTACGATCCCGACGCCGCGTTCGCGAGCCTGGAGCGGCGGGTGGCCGCGGGCGAGTCCTTTCCGCTCGCGGAATGACTCAGGGCAATCCGTAGCTCAGGGCCACCCGGCCGGTGACCGCGTCGCCGGGAACGCCGTAGATCTCTCCCGTAAGGCCCAGTCCCGACGCGGCGAGCCAGGTGGCGCCGCCGAGCAGCGCTCCGCGGGTCAGGTTCACCTCGATCCGGGTGTTGTCCACGTTGCCGAACCGGTTGGTGAAGTTCACCATGAACCGCGGGTGCAAGAAGTTGGCGCCGCCCCCGATGAAGGGGCGCACCCGCCCGCCGCCGAGCGCCCAGGCGAAGATGCCCTCGAGGCCGAAAATGTTGGGATGATACCTGTCGTCGGACTTGGTACCCAGGAAGCACTCGGAGACCGGGTCCGCGAGATCGTCGTCGTCGCAGGTGACGGGCGCCCGTACCAGCCCGAAAGTGCCATGTGCACGCAGCGTCAGCTCGGCGCCATGTGCGCCGACCGGAAATCCCCGGCCGAGCGAGAAGCCGACCAGATTGCTCTTTACCTGATCGAGGCGGATTGGCGGGATCCAGCTGGCTTCGAGACGAAACTGTCCGGGCAGCCCCAGCTCGACGCGGGGCCGCGGAAAGGCGAAGAGGAAGTCGGTGTTCTCCGGACCCTTCCCCGGACGGCAGAAGGTGGCGGTACGGATGTCCTCCGCGACTTTCGGCAGATAGGTGCCCTCGATGATGATCCGGACGGATCCCGGGGCCAGCGGACCGGTGGCCTCGATGAACGCGTAAGCGAGCGGAACGGAATGGGCCGCGAAAATCTGCGCCTCGTGGGAATCCTTGGGCGGAGCGCACAGGGTCTGCTGAGCGGTGGCGGCGCGAGGAACGAGCAAGAGAGAAAGCCAGAGGACGGCGGGTGAAACGCGCATGCGAGACCCCTTCCTTGACACTGCCGGAGACGACCTCTAACCTGGCTCACCGGCCCGCAACGTCGCGAGGCGAGCGTTGAACGATCTGGATCGATTTTTCCGAAGGCTGGTATCTAATCTGGCGGCAGCCGACGTCCGCCGCTTGGGCCGACCGGTTGCGCTCGCGGACATCCCCACCACCATCGTTCCGTATCGCACCAATCGCCGCGCACTCCAGATCGACAGCAGCGAAGAATACGAGATGGTCCTCCTGCGACTCGTGGCGGGCGAGGGGGGCTACGTGCGGACCGATCCGGAGGAGGTTCGCCGCAGGTTCGAGGAGGAGCTCCGAAGCCCCAATCCCGATCTCGAGGTCATCCACCGGTTCGAAGCCGTGTCCCTTCTCCTTCGGCCGGACCGGGTGGACGAGGCGCTGCAACCCTCCGACGACGAGTACCATGCGCCGGCGGCTCAGGTCTCCGCGCAGCCGGCCTTCGACGAATCGGAGGAGATGGTCGAGGAGGAGGAGATCGTCGAGGAAGAAGTGGAAGCAGAAGAAGTGGTGGAGCCGGACGACGTGGACCCGGAGCCGGCCCAGGCACAGTGCCTCTACTGCGGCGGTGCCCTTCCCGACCGGCCCGTGAATTTCTGTCCCCATTGCGGGCAGAGCCAGGCGGAGCCGACCTGCCCCCAGTGCCATGCCGACGTCGAGCCGGAGTGGCGCCACTGCGTGAACTGCGGCTTCACGCTCGGCGGCCGGTAGCCATGTCCTGGAACATTTCCGTCCGGCCGCACGATGTCGTCGCGGTGATCATGGGCGGAGGCGCAGGCACGCGTCTCTTTCCCCTCACGAAGGATCGGGCCAAGCCCGCGGTCCCGCTGGCGGGCAAGTACCGGCTGGTGGACATCCCCATCAGCAACTGCCTCAACTCCGACCTCCGCCGGATCTTTCTCCTCACCCAGTTCAACAGCGGCTCGCTGCACCGGCACATCCAGGAGAGTTACCGTTTCGATTCGTTCTCGCCGGGGTTCGTCGAGATCCTGGCCGCCGAGCAACGGCCCGACCGGATGGACTGGTACCAGGGCACGGCCGACGCGGTCCGGCAGAATCTCCTTCACCTCAACTCCTATCCGCACCGACTGGTGCTCATCCTCTCGGGCGATCAACTCTACCAGATGGATTTCCGCGGCGTCATCGAGCAGCACGTCGCCACCGGCGCGGAGATCACGGTGGCCACGACCCCGGTGCGCGCGGAAGCGGCGAGGGCCTTCGGCATCATGGAGGTGTCGGACGACGGACGGATCACGCGATTCGTCGAGAAGCCCAAGGATCCGGCGGTCCTGGCCTCGCTGCGCGGCCATCCGGACGACCTGCCGGCCTCGATGGGCATCTACGTCTTCGACCGCGACGTCCTCGATGACGCGCTCACCGGCGTCGAGGCCGATTTCGGAAAACACGTGATCCCGAAGCTCATCCAGGACCGGCGGGTGTACGCATTCCGACACCGAGGATACTGGGAAGACATCGGGACGATTCGCTCGTTCTACGAGGCCAACCTCGATCTCTGCGAGCCGCTGCCGCGCTTCAACTTCTATGACGCCACCAGCCCGATCTTCACCCACGCGCGGTACCTGCCGGCCACCAAGATCATCAAGAGCCGGGTGGAGCGCTCGGTCATTGCCGATGGGTGCATCATCAACGACGCCGATATCGAGCACTCCCTGCTTGGCGTACGCAGCCGGGTGGAGGCCGGAGCTACCCTCAAGGACGCCCTGGTCATGGGGCACGATTATTACGAGACGCCCGACCGGACCTCCCCACCCGGATCGCCGCCGATGGGGATCGGCCACGGAACCTGGATCGAGCGGACCATCGTGGACAAGAATGCCCGAATCGGCGACGACGTCCGCATCACCCCCGACGGCAAGGGGCCGGACTTCGATGGACCCAACTTCTACCTGCGCGACGGGATCGTGATCATCCCCAAGAACGGGGTGGTGCCGAACGGAACGGTGATCTGACTTATCTTTCGGACATGGCCCCCCCGCGCGAATCCTCGGTCGTCTTTCTCTCCGGTGTGCGGACCGGCTTCGGCTCGTTCGGCGGTACGCTCAAGGACCAGTCGGCCATAGACTTGGGAGTCGTCGCGGCGCGTGGCGCGCTTTCCTGGTCCGGCCTCGAGCCCTCGGTCGTGGACCACGTGGTGTTCGGCAACGTGCTCCAGACTTCGGCCGATGCCCCGTACCTCGCGAGGCATATCGGTCTCAAGGCCGGGGCGCCGGTCGAGACTCCCGCGCTCACGGTGAACCGCCTCTGCGGCTCCGGGTTCGAGGCGGTCATCCAGGCCGCGCAACAGATCCTGCTGGGACGGTCGAAGGTGGTGCTCGCGGGCGGCACCGAATCCATGAGCCAGGCACCGCACGTGGTGCGCGGCGCCCGATGGGGAATGCGCTTCGGCCCCGCGACACCGCTCGAGGATCCGCTCTTCGAGGCGCTGCGCGACTCCTACTGCGGACTCTCCATGGCGGAGACGGCGGAGCGACTCGCGGAGCAGCACGGCATCTCGCGGACCGACGTGGACTGCCTCGCGGCGTTGAGCCAGGCTCGGGCCAAGGCCGCGTGGGATGCCGGGGTCTATGCCAACGAGGTGGTTCCAGTTCCTATCGTAGACCGGAAGACCAGGGAAACCGGGTCGTGGGCGGCCGACGAGCACGTGCGTCCCGGCACGACACCCGAGGCCCTGGCCAAGCTCCCGCCCTACTTCCGCAAGGACGGCGTGGTGACGGCCGGCAACGCGTCGGGTATCTGTGACGGCGCTGCCGCGCTCGTCGTGGCCGGCGAGGATTTCGCCCGATCGAACGGCCTCAAACCGCTGGGGCGCCTCGTCTCGTGGGCCACCGCGGGCGTCGATCCGGGAATCATGGGAATCGGCCCGGTCCCAGCGTCGCGGCAGGCCCTCGCCGCGGCGGGGCTCGGGCTCGCGGAGATGGACGTCATCGAGATCAACGAGGCCTTCGCGGCGCAGTATCTGGCGGTCGAGAAGGAGCTGGGGCTGGATCGCGAGCGAACCAACATGGATGGCGGCGCCGTGGCGCTGGGGCATCCGCTGGGCGCCACCGGCGCCCGGATCACTCTGCACCTGCTGCACGCGCTTCGCCGCAGGGGCGGCCGGTACGGCCTGGGCGCCGCGTGCATCGGCGGTGGACAGGGTACGGCCGTGATCGTCGAGGCCTTCCCGTGAGGACATCATGGACCTTCTGATGCCGGCCCTGGCGGTCGCCTTCGTCTACCTCTTCCTCAGCCTCCGCGTCGTGCGCCAGTACGAGCGCGGGGTCGCGTTCTTTCTCGGCCGCTACTGGGGGACCAAGGGTCCCGGGCTGATCTTCCTGCCGGCGGGGTTTGCCGGACAGAAGCGCGTGTCGCTCCGCATCGTGGCCCTGGACATTCCGCCCCAGGACGTCATCACGCGAGACAACGTCTCGGTGAAGGTCAATGCCGTGCTCTACATGCGGGTGAGCGACCCGGCCAAGGCGATCATCGAGATCGAAGACTACCTGTACGCCACGAGCCAGCTGGCGCAGACGACCCTGCGCTCGGTACTGGGCGAGGTGGAGCTCGACGAGCTGCTGTCCGATCGCGAGAAGATCAACGGAGTGCTCAAGAAGATCATCGACGAGCGCACCGACCCCTGGGGGATCGAGGTCTCCGCGGTCGAGGTCAAGGACGTGGACCTCCCCGACCAGATGAAGCGCGCGATGGCGAGGCAGGCGGAGGCCGAGCGGGAGCGGCGCGCCAAGGTGATCGCCGCGCAGGGCGAGCTCCAGGCCTCGGAGGCGCTGGCCTCGGCGGCACGCACACTCTCCAAGGAGCCGAGCGCCATCCAGCTCCGGTATCTGCAGACGGTCACCGAGATCGCCGCGGAGAATAACTCCACCACCATCTTCCCGATTCCGATCGACCTCTTCCGGCCCTTCCTTCAGGCGATGAAGGGATCACCCGGGCCGAAGTCGGACGAATCGGGGAGCGACGCGCCCGCCCTTCCAGCCGCCGAGCTTTCCGACCTGATATCCCGCCTCCGTCTCGCCGCCGCCGAGCCGCGCGGCGACACCTAGCATGGCCGACACGGACCTCACGCGCATCGACCGGCCGGCACTGGAGCGGATCCTTCAGCGCGCGGCCGAGCTGCAGGCGGGCGAGCGCGACATCACCCACGGGCTCTCGTCCGACGAGGTGCTCGCGCTGGGCCGCGAGGTCGGCATTCCCGACCGCTATCTGCAGCAGGCCCTGCTCGAGGAACGGGTCCGGGTGGACGTCGAGCCCGGGGGACCATGGGAGCGGATTGCCGGACCGGCCATCGTCGTCGCGCAACGAGCGGTGCCGGGCACCCCGGAGCAGACGCAGCGCTTGCTGCTGCGCTGGGTGGAGCAGAATGAGCTCTTCTGCGTGCAGCGGCAGCAGCCGGGACGCGTCGTTTGGGAGCCGGTGGGAGGGCTGGCCGCCGCAGTCCGCCTATCGGCCGCGGCGATCAGCAGCAAGCGGCCGTTCATGCTTTCCCGCGCCGACACCATTTCGGCAACCATCCTGCCGCTCGGCTCCGACCGGTCGCATGTCGCCCTGAGCGCCACCTCGCGCCGGGCGCGCGCGGAGCTGGTGGGGGGAGGCGCGGCACTCGCCGCGGCCGGCGTCGCCGGCACCGGCGTGCTGGTGGTGCTCGGGGCGCTCCTGCCGGCAGCCATCGCCGTGACGCCGCTGGGTCTCGTCGCGGGCTACGTCACCGCCCGGCGCTATCGCGACGCACGGCAGCGGATCCAGGTCGGCCTCGAACGCGCCCTCGACCACCTGGAGCACGGCTCCGCCCGCCCCGAACATCAGCTTCCCGGCCGCCGGGCCGGTCTCTTCGGCCTTCTCGCCGACGAAGTCCTCAAGTCGTTGCGCTCCTGACCCGCGAGCAGGCTCATGGCACCGATCAACGAGATCACGAGCGTCGGCGTGCTGGGGTGCGGCCTCATGGGCAGCGGGATCGCTCAAGCCGCGGCCACCGCGGGGTTCCCGACCCTCGTGCGCGACGTGACCGATACGCTGCTGGACAACGGAAGGGGCGTCATTCAGAAGTCGCTGGCCAAGCTGGTCGAAAAGGGAAAGCTCGATCCCTCCGCGCGGGACGGCGCGACGGAGCGGCTCCGCTTCACGACGGACATGGCGGAGCTCGCGGAGTCCGGGCTCGTGATCGAGGCGGTCACGGAAGACCTCGCGCTCAAGAACCGGCTCTGGCAGGAGCTCGATGGCATCTGCCCGCCGGCCACGATCTTCGCCTCCAATACGTCGAGCCTCCCGATCGGCGCGATGGCTTCGGCCACCAGCCGCCCCGATCGCTTCGTCGGCCTGCACTTCTTCAATCCGGTGCCCCTCATGCCGCTCGTCGAGGTGGTGCGTGCGGTGACGACCTCGCGGGACACCTTCGACCGGGTGATGACCTTCGCCCGCCGGCTCGGCAAGGAGGCGATCGTAGCCCGGGACCGGTCGGGCTTCATCGTGAACCTCCTCCTGGTGCCCTTCCTGCTCGACGCGGTGCGCGCCCTGGAGCACGGGGTCGCCTCCATACCCGACATCGACCACGGCATGCAGCTCGGGTGCGGGCATCCGATGGGCCCGCTCATGCTGCTGGACTTCGTCGGACTCGATACCACCGCTCGCATCGCCGAAATCATGTTCGAGGAATACCGCGAGGCCCGTTACGCGCCCCCGCCGTTGCTGCGGCGCATGGTCGCCGCGGGGCTCTTTGGACGGAAGAGCGGAAGGGGCTTTTATGATTATGCTTCCGAACCGCCAATCCCCGCCGACCTACGCTTCTGAGGAGCCCGCATGCTCGGTTACGACTGGCCCCGCCTGCATGCCGCCCTGAACGACCTTCCGGCGGCGCTGCTGCTTATCGCGGTGGTGTTCGATATTCTGAGCGCCTTCACCAAGCGGGCCGCGCTCAGGACCGCCGGATACTGGACGATGATCGCCGGCGCCGTGGGTGGGATCCTGGCCGTGCTGTCCGGGCTCGAGGCGGAGGACCACATCGCGCACAGCGAGGCCGTCCACGAGGCCATGGAGACGCATGAGACGCTGGCCCTGGTGACGCTCGGAGTCTTCGCGGTGCTGGCCCTGTGGCGGATTTTCCGGGAGAGTCGCATGGGGAGCGGGGAGCGGACGCTCGCGCTGGTGGTCTCGATCGGCGGACTGGGCGTGCTCCTGGCCACCGCCGCCCAGGGCGGAAAGCTGGTGTTCGAGCACGCAGCCGGGATTCCCACCGCCGTCCTGCAAAACGAGATGCACGAGCGCCAGGAAGGCCATCATCATCACGGGGAAGGCGAGGACGCGGATCACCACGACGAGAGCGCAACGCCGGCCTCCGACGCGGACTCGGCGGCCGCCGCTCCCGCGGGCGGCCACACTCACCCACCGGGTACCCCGCCGCACAAGGATTGACGATGCGACGCGCGGGGGCACTCGGACTCGCCCTGACCGGGCTGCTCGCCTGTCACCCCGGCACCACCCGGCCTTCCTTTACGCCGCTCCCCGAAGCCGAGATCGTCGAGGTTCGGCTCCTCCCCCCGGAAGCGACGAAGCGCCTGGCCGAGCTGCTCGGCGCGGACTCGATTCCCGCCCGGCGGGTCATGGTGCAGGACGGCTATATCGAGACCCAGTGGTTCGACTCGTCCACCGGACAGCCCAGCCGCCAGCGGCCGCTCGGCACCCGCTTCGTGCGGGTGCGCGCGTGGGCCGATCCGGGCCGGCCGGGGTTCACCCTCCTGTCGGCCGAGACGGTCTACCGCCCGCTGGCCGACCCCTCGCTCCCTTCACGCGAGCTGGAGCGTGAAGTGCCGAAGGACCACCCCGTGGCGGCCAAGGTGCGGACTGCGCTGCAGAGTCTGGTGAAGAAGTACGGGGGGCCGCCGACCGTCGAGCCGACGAAAGACAGGGGGGAACAGGGAGCCGGGAACGGGGAACAGGACAACGCGGGACAGGACACGGGGGACCAGGAGTCGGATAGCGAATAGATTC
>Ga0075288_1000008_pt1 | contig 21015 bp, 15 predicted proteins | sample SF_Rice_20C_0N_4_FD_69763 | JGI IMG/M metagenome (GOLD analysis project Ga0075288, IMG submission 69763) | Rice paddy soil microbial communities from Twitchell Island, California, USA - SF_Rice_20C_0N_404 | ecosystem: Environmental > Terrestrial > Soil > Paddy field/soil | place: USA: Twitchell... | reverse complement strand
CCGAGCGTGCCTCCCGTCGTGTAGACGAGCGTGCCATTGCGCGAAAGGGACAGGTCGACGTTGAAGCCCCCGGACCGGACGCCGACACCTTCGATGATGGCCGCTGGAGAGCCGGTGATCTCGAGCTTATCGGGATCGAACGGGGTTGCCACGAGCTTCCCCTCGGCCGTGACCACGAGCAGGTGGCCGCTCGGCGAGTACCGCGCGTAGATGCCATGGGAAAGCGCGTGCGCCGGACCGCTGGGAAGCTTCATGGCCATGATGTCGAAATCGGCGGGGCCCTGACCGACCTTCCTGAGCCGGAACAGGATGCCATGGGCGCCCGGGAGCACGACGGGCCACTCGGTCGCGACCTCGTTGGCCTTGGTGTTGATCTTGTACACCGGCTCGATGGCGCCGCCGGTGGGTCGCACCCGGGCGATTCCCGAGTCCACCTCGAAGTAGACGTAGCCGTCGTCGCCCCAGTCACCCGAGGTCGAGTTGGCCTTGTCGGTCAGCGTCACCGTCGGGGCCCCGTCCAGGGAGGCGACGCGCACGGTCGTTCCCTCTTTGAGGAACCCGACCCGCCGGCTGTCCGGGGAAAAGAAGGGGCTCGAGCTGCTTTCGCTGCCGGAGATCGGCGTGGCCGTGAGCTGATCGAGCCGCCGGAGCCAGAGCCGCGACGTGCCCTCGCCCGGCCCGAGGTACGCCAGAGTACGGCCGTCCGGAGAGATCGCGACGCGGGCTCCGCCCGTGTTCTGAGGAGGCTGGAGGGCCTGCGACGGCGGGAGAGCCAAACTGAATTGAGTGAGTGGCTGAGCGGGGGCCGGCCGCAGCCAGCCCCAAAGTGCCACCGCAGTGGCCACGATGGTCGCGGCGGTCAGGCTCATGGTGACGGCGCTCCACCGCCGCGCTTTGCCGCGCGGCGCCGCGCCGGGGCCCGCTGCCTCGAGCGACACCGTGCTGGCGTAGGTCTTGTCCTTGAGCGCATCGGAAAACTCCGCCGCCGTCCCGAAGCGGTCGGCCGGCAGCTTCTCCAGCGCGGTGAGCACCGCGGCCTCGAGGTGGCGCGGGATGGTGTGCCGCTGGGTGGCGAGCGGCCGAGGGCTCTCGGTCAGCACCCGGGCCACCACCGCCTGCGCGGTGTTCCCCGTGAACGGCGGCTCTCCCGTGAGGCACTCGTACAGCACCGCCCCCAGCGCGTAGACGTCCGAGCGGGCCGTGATCTCCCGCTCCCCCATCGCCTGCTCCGGACTCATATAGTGCGGCGTCCCGAGCGACATCCCGGTCTCGGTCATCCGGGCCCCGCTCGCCTTGCTCGCCGCCAGCGCGATCCCGAAGTCCGCTACCAGGGCCTGCCCATCGTGCAGCAGGATGTTCTCCGGCTTGATGTCCCGATGCACCACCCCATGCCGGTGAGCATAATCCAGCGCGGAGGCCACCTCGGTGGCGATCCGGACCGCGTCGGCCACCGGCAGTTGTTTTTCCCGATTCAACCGGTCGCGCAGGGTCTCCCCCTCCACGAACGGCATCACGTAGAAGAGGTAGGAGTCGGCCTCACCGGAGTCGAACAGCGGAAGGATGTGGGGATGCTGCAGGTTGGCGGTGAGCTTGATCTCGGCCAGGAAGCGCTCGGCCCCGATTACCGCGGCCAGCTCGGGCCGGAGCACCTTGAGTGCCACCCGGCGATCGTGGCGCAGGTCCTGGGCGCTGTACACCGTCGCCATGCCCCCGGCCCCGATCTCGCGGTCCAGGCGATAGCGGTCCTCCAGAGCGGATTGGAGCCGGCTGACGATCTCGGGCATCGGTCGCGACTCCTCGTACACCGTCAAGGTCGTGACAAGACGGCACGCCGCGGGCGCTACGAGCGAGCACGCGCGTGGCGCCATCCTGATGCGAAGCCTGCCGTACTGAAGCTGGGTTCCATTCAAGCTACAGCCGTCGGACCCCTTCGGACAGGAGCCGCGGCGCTACTCGATGCGCACGAGGCCGGCGGATCAGGTGGCGGCCGGGGGGGAGGGCTCAGGGCTTTTCCGGCACGCTGACCCCCGGACAACCATGGCCGGCGATCATGACCACGACCAGTCTGGCAGGCTCGGTGGGGCTCGTATTCTCGGCGACGAGATGGACCGCCCCCGGTGGTTCGAACCAGGTCTGTCCCGCGTGGTACGTCCCCGACGCCCCTCCCTTCACCTCCGAGTGCACCGACCCCTCCAGCACGAATGCGGTCACCGAGCCCGGATGGTGGTGCGGTGGTGATTTGGCGCCCGGGGGGAAGTCCACCGTGAGCGTCGCTACGGATTTGCCCGGAACGTCGGGAAGCCTCTCGCACGAGAGGAGCTTGGGTGCGGATACTGCCGGGGTGGGCGCAAAGGCCAGGGACGCCGCGGCCGAGGCGGCGATGAGTTTCGGGATCATGGTGGCCCGTCTCCTGCTACTCCTCCTGTTTGCCCCTGGCGGTCGGGGGCAGCAGGTTGTTGAGTCTGAGATAGTTCGCCAGCTGGCTGTAGTGGTCGGCCCAATCCTCGGCGGCGGCGAACATCGCCTCGGCCCGGGAGACTTCCCGGTGCCCGAAGAACGGCACCTTCGCATTGAGATTCGAGTCCGTGGCCTTGGCCAGGGCCGTCTCGCAGAACTGGAACGTCTCCTTCAGCCGCGCCACGAGCTTGTCCTTGCCGGCGGCCTCCGTGATCTCCGAGCGCTTCGGCGCCTCGACGCCGCCGATGCGCGAGCACAGGAAATCGTTTCCTCCCGAGAGATGCTCGATGACCTTGCCGAAGCTCATTTGCGCCGCGGTGGGCTTGAAGCCGTACTTGCCGGCCGGCATCTCCTCCGCCGCGGCGACGAGGTTCTTCCCGCTCTGCGCCGCGATGCTCCGTAGTGCGTCGGACACGGGCGTAGCGGGATCCTGCGCCGTGGCCCGGCTCGCGAGAGAGAACATCGCGAGTGCGACGAGCTCGAGTCTGAGTTTCATGGTAGCGAGTCCGGTGTGAGTGGTGGTGACGTCTGGACTCAAGGTATAGCGACCCGCCGCGCGCGCAATCAGCCGCCGCGCTCGGCGCTCCTCTTCCTCCTGACGGCCGGCGTGCCGGCAGCCGCGGGCGCTCAGGGGCCCTCCCCGGATTCCCTTTCGGCATGGATTGCGCCCGGCATCTCCCAAACGCTCGCGCGCCATCGGGCCTCGACCATCTCCGACGTGCGATATGCGCTCGCGCTCGACGTCACGGCGCTCGACAGTGCCACCGGCCGCGTCACCGTGAGATTCAGCCGCTCGGATGCGGGCGACGCGATCCTCGATTTCCGCGGGCGCCGTCTTACCAGTGCGCGCGCGAACGGGCACGCGCTCGGCACCGGGACCGCCGCCGGACACATCGTCGTCCCCGCGCGGCTGCTCGAGGCCGGCGACAACAGCCTCGATTTGGAGTTCGTCACCGACATCGCGCCAAGCGGCGCCGGCATCATCCGGGTGCACGATGCGACCGACGGCAGCGACTACCTGTACACACTCCTGGTGCCCGCGGACGCCAGCCAGCTCTTTCCCTGCTTCGACCAACCCGATCTCAAGGCCCGTACCCGCCTCACGCTCACGACCCCAGCCGGATGGCGCACGGTAGCCAACGGCGCTGCCGGCTCGATGGCCACCACCGGTGACGGGACCATCACGCACTTCGCCGAAACCCGGCCGATCAGCACGTATCTGATCGCATTCGCCGCGGGGCCGTGGCATCGCGCCAGCTCGACGCGGCACGGACGCACGATCAACGCCTACGTGCGGCGCTCCCGGGCGTCCGAGGCCGACCTCGACACCCTCCTCGCGCTCAACCAGCGCGCCATGGACTGGATGGAAGCCTATTACGGTCGAGCGTATCCTTTCGAGAAATTCGACTTCGTCCTCGCGCCCGCGTTCCCGTTTGGCGGGATGGAGCATCCGGGCGCCGTGTTCTACAACGAAGACCGGTTCATCTTCCGCGAGCGGCCCACCCTGCCGCAACGCCTGTCCCGCTTTTCCACCATCCTGCACGAAGTCGCCCACCAGTGGTTCGGCGACCTGGTCACCATGCGGTGGTTCGACGATCTCTGGCTCAAAGAGGGGTTCGCCACCTTCATGGCGGCCAAGGCGCTCGCCGACATCGATTCGGCCGCCGACGCGTGGAAGACCTTCTATCTCGGCACCAAGCCGCCGGCCTATGCCGTGGACCAGACCGATGGGACCCGCCCCCTCTGGCAGGCGCTCGACAACCTGACCCAGGCCAAGAGCAACTACGGGGCGATCGTGTACGACAAGGCTCCCGCGGTGCTGAAGCAGCTGGAGTATCTGGTGGGCGATTCGGTGTTCCAGGCCGGTGTCCGCCGCTTTCTCGATCGCCACGCGTACGGCAACGCGACCTGGCGGGACCTGCTGGGCGCCGTCAGCCGGACAGCGGGCCGCTCCCTCGAGGACTTCGGACGTGACTTCATGTTGCGCCCCGGTATGCCGCTGGTCGAGCAGCGGTTGCTGGTACGCGGCGGGAGCATCGCGCGGCTCTCGCTCCTCCAGCGCCCCGCTCGGCCCCTGTCGGGAAGCCGGCCGTGGACCGAGCGCGCCGAGGTGCTCCTTCTCTACCACGATCGCGCGCCGATACGGATCCCGGTCGAGCTTCGGGGGCCGGTCACCACGGTGGACGCGGCGGCCGGTCGTCCCGCGCCCGACCTGGTCTTCGCCAACGCCAGGGACTACGGCTATTTCCTCCTGCTCCTCGACTCCGCCAGCGTCCACGCCCTGGATAGCGGGGCGCTCGAGCGGGTGGACGACGCGTTTCTCCGCGCGATGTTGTGGGGCGCGCTCTGGGACGAGGTCCGAAACTACCGGATGGAGCCGGCGCGCTTCGTGGATCTCGCGTTGCGCGAGCTGCCGCGCGAGAGCGACGAGCAGATCGTGCCGGTGGTCCTGCGCCGGCTCGATCGCGCGGTGTCGGCCTATCTCGGCGACGAGGGTCGCCGGCGCGTGCAGGAGGATGTCGAGCGCGTCCTCTGGCAGGGTGCGGCCGATACGGCACGTGCCTACGGCGTCCGCAAGGCGTTCGTGGATGGGTTCATCGGGCTGGCGGCGTCACCGCGCGGCATCGCCCGGCTCGACGCGCTGCTCGACGCGGACGCGGTGGCCGGCGCGCCGCTGCGCGACCCCACGCGCTGGGACGTGGTGACCCGCCTCCTCGTGCTTGGGGCCGGGAGCGCCCAGCCGCGCTACGCGGAGCAGGCGCGGCGAGACACGACCGCCGACGGCCGTCGTCTGGCGTTCATCGCCCGGGCCGCCCGGCCGACCGCGGCGACGAAGCGGGAGTACTTCACCCGATACTTCGCCGACGCCGGGCTCAACGAGGATTGGGCGGCAGGCAGCCTGCCGTCGTTCAACGCCATCGAGCACCAGGCGCTCACATTTCCCTACCTGCGGCCGGCACTCGATTCACTCGGTTTCATCCAGGCCCACCGGCGGATCTTCTTCCTCGAGACCTGGCTCGCCGCGTTCTTCCGGGGACAGACCGGCGACTCGGCGCTCGGAGTGGTGCAGGCCTATCTGCGGGAGCGCCCGCGGCTTCCCCGCGACCTGCGCCGGAAGGTGGTGCAGCACATGGACGAGCTGGAGCGAACGGTGAGAATCAGGGACGAGTGAGAGGCTGGGACGGCTGCTCGGGGGCGCGGCGGGGCGCGCGTCATCGGTCAGCGGACCGTGGCGCTCCCCGCAGCAGCCACCGGGCCGCGAGCACGTCAGTGCTGGAGTAGAGAACGATCGAGGCGGTGATGACGACGGCCGCGAGATCGAAGAGGCGCCCCGCCGACGGCACTCCGGCGCGAAGCACCAACACGGCATAGAGCACGGAGGCGAATCCCCTGGGACCGAAGAAGGCGGCCACGGTCCGATCGCGTCGGGACATCCCGGTTCCCACCAACGCCAGGGAAAGCACCACCGGCCGTACCGCGAGGAGCGCGAGGGCGGCAAAGACATAGTCCTGCCACCCGAGGCCGCGGAGGATCTCGGGCGAGAGGAGGGCACCGAAGATGAACAGCCCCGCGAACTTGAGGAGCGAGGCGATGTTCTCGATGAACTCGCGGAATTCCCGCGAGACATCGGGCCGGACGGAGATCACCGTGACGCCCGCGGCGAACGCCGCCAGGAACTCGTTCGCATGGACCATCACCGAGAGGGAGAACACCAGGAGCGCGATCGCGAACGCCGCCAACGGGCGGTAGGCCGCGTGGGCCCCGAACCACCGGCTCCCCTCGAGCCGATTGGCCACCCAGGGAATGGCGACCCCGATACCCACCCCGCCCGCGAGCGGCACGAGGATGTCGAGGGTGTGTGCTCCGCCGCCGGTCGAATGCATGAGCCAGAGTACCAGCGGCAGCGCCAACCCGTCGTTGATGCCGCTTTCGACGTTGAGGAGGCGGCGCAGGCTGCCCGACAGGTCCTGCCGCCGCACCAGGGATGACGCGAAGACCGGGTCGGTCGGCGCCAGCACCGCCCCGAGGAGGAATGCCGACCCCCACCCGAGTCCGCCGACCGCGTGGGCGAGGACGGCGGTCCCGAGCACGGTGAGCGGGAGCCCCAGGAGCAAGGCCCGGCCCGGCAGTCGCCAGCACCCGGCGAGCTCCCTGACGCCGACCCTCATCCCGTCGGTGAAGAGAATCGTGAAGAGCGCGAGGGTCACGACCTCGCTCACCAACGGCGATTCGGGCTGGAGCCGCACGACGTCGATGCCGACAGGCCCCACCAGCAGTCCGGCGAGGAGGAACAGCACCGCGGTCGACAGAACGCTCTGCTCCGCCAGGTCCGAGATGAGCACCGCGGCGAAGAGGGTCAAGGCGAACAGGAAAACCGCCGTCATCCCCGAGACTCAATCGTCGTCCGGCTCGGCGCCGGAACCGAGCCAGCCGCGGCGGTGGAAGTAGATCACCATGCCCACCGCTACGGCGGCCATTGCACCAAGGACCACGGGATAGGCCCAGCGGACGTGCAGCTCGGGGAGGTAGTCGAAGTTCATGCCGTACAGGCCGGCCATGAAGGTGAGCGGGATGAAGGTGCTCGCCATGATGGTGAGCACCTTCATCACCTCGTTGCTGCGCTGGCCAACGGTGGACATGTGGGTCTCCATCAGGCTCGAAGCCAGCTCCCGGTAGGTATCGATCACATCCAGGATCTGGACCGTCGAGTGGTTCACCAGCATGTCGCCGATGATCTGCTTGTTGGGAATCACCACGTACGTGTTCTCCATCGGCGGATCCGGGTGGTGCGCATCGTGATCTCGCGCACCTCGCCATACTTGTCCAGCGTCGTAACGAAGTCGCCGACCTTGAAGGGCCGGTCCCAGAAGATGAGAAACCCGGAGATCGTGTTGGCGATGGTCTCCTGCGCCGCGAAGCCGAGGGCAATGCCGGCTACGCCGATGCCGGCGAGGGCCGCGCCGACGTTGATGCCGAGCTGGCTTGCCGCCATTCCCACAGCCAGGACGACGACCACGCCCTTGAAGAGACCGTCCACCAGGAGGTGGATGAGAGCCGGCGCGAAGTGGGCCCGATGGAGGATGCCTCGGAGTGCCGGCCGGGTCAGCCTGAGGCCGGCCCAGAACAGAAGCAAGACCAGGATCGCCGCCATGACATGCAGGGCGACCGCCACGGCAAGGGCGATGACGCGATCGCGATCGGCAAGGAGGAAAAAACGGTCCATCGAGGCGCTCCCCGTTGTGGATGCGGGAAATGTCGCGCCTCGACCGGAGCGGGGCTACGGGGCCGAAGTCCCGTCCGAGCGCTGCGGAACCCTCGTTGCCTCCCTCAGGCTGGAAACAGCTCCTCGAGTGCGGCCTGCGCCCTGATCCGGAACGTCCGCACCCCCACCCTGCGGTCGTGGCCGGCGTGGCCCCGCAGGTAGTGGCGCAGGCTCCGGAGCTCCGCCTGCCCGGCGGGAGCTCGCGACCTTCGCTGTCGTACGGCCGGGCGTCCTCCTGCACCAGACGGAGCAGGCGGCCCGGCTCCCATGCGTCGATGCGGGTCTCCCAGTCCTCGCCCACGACCAGACCATGCTTCCGCCTGCCCCGGGCGTGACCCGTGCGTCCAGCGGGAACCAGCGCACCAGCTCGCGGGCGTCGGTGAGCGCCCGCCACACGTCATCCGGGGATGCGTCGAGATCGAGCGACATCGCGAAGGCGCGCCTCCCCTCAGTCATTGCGTCTCCCATGGGCACCTCGTTCGAGTGGAATCGGGTGGACGGCGGCGAGCAGCCGGAAGCCGCGCCCCCCGGGCGCCCGCTCGTCGTTGTACTTGGCCGCCAGACGCGCAACCGCCTCCGCCAGCTCCTCGGCGAACGCCGAGCGACGCTCCGCGCTGGCAAACCGGATGTCGGCGTCGAGCGTGAGTGTGGCGAGCCGCTTTCCCTCTTCGCGCGCGCGCGTCTCGAGCGACGCGACGTCCCGGATGGCGCGGCCGGCAGAGGCGATGAGGTAGGCCGCGCTCAACCGATCACTCACGGTTTCCGGAGTGGGTCCCGCGGCGCCAAGGGCTTCGGGACTGATGATGAACGCGCGCGCGGTGGCGCGGACGACGCGCTCGACGCAATTGCCCTTGCGGCGCTCTTGGACGAGCTCGACGAGCCCCGCCCGCTCGAGCTCGCGGAGATGGTAGTTGATGCGCTGACGCGGGAGACCCAATCGGCGCGCGAGTCCCGCGGCGGAATCGGGCTCGGCGAGCTGGCCGAGGAGCCGCTGCCGCGTGGCGTGGAGCGCAGCCGCCGCCGCCTGGGGCGAGCGAATGACCTGGAGGGCCGGTGTCATGGGTCCACAATGCTGCCGACAAATTATTTCGTCAAGACCTGGTATCCTGTCGGCGACCTACTGCCCGCCCACGATCCCGGGTACTACTTCTCCGGCATGTACACCGGGGATCGATCGTGTTGAGTCTCGCCGCGAGCACGGCGGCGTGATCTCCATGCCTGGCTGGGGCGGAGCCGCCGTCGCGGCGGGTCTCGGCGTCGTCGCGGGCCTCCGCTCGATGACGGCTCCCGCCGTGGTAAGCTGGGCCGCTCATCTCGGGCGGCTTCGGCTGGCCGGCACGAGCCTCGGCTTCCTGGAGCACGCCGCGACGGCATACGTCCTCACCGCCCTCGCACTCGCCGAGCTCATCGCCGACAAGCTGCCGCGCACGCCGAGCCGGAAGACGCCGGGACCGTTCGCCGCCCGGGTCGTGCTCGGCGGTGTGTCCGGCGCGGCGGTCGTCCTGGGCACGGGTGGTTCCGGAATCGCCGGAGCGCTGCTCGGCGCGGTCGGCGCGACGATCGGCACGCTCGGCGGATTCCAATGCCGGACCGGGCTGGTGCGGGCGCTGCACGTTCCCGACTGGTGCGTCGCGGTCGTCGAGGACGTGATCGCGGTCGGCGGGGGCATTCTCCTCGTGTGCTCCCTTGCTTCGGCTCCGTGAGGTTGCCAGATTTTCTCACCCCCCTGCTTCAGAACATCCATCACTGAAGCGCCAACCGTTCGGATCCGGATTTTTTTCATGCAGCACGTCCGCATGTCCCGCGCGCTCGCGGTTCTCGTCACGGCTTTTCCGCTGATCTGGCTCGGCTGCGGCGGAGGCGCGGACTTGTCGGCTCCGGAGCTGGGGACGCTCGAGATCGTTACGACGACCTCGGGTCCCGAGCCCGACGCCGACGGCTACACCATCAGCGTCGACGGGGCGGCACCGGCTGCGGTGTCCGTCAATGCCACCGTTCGTCAGGCCGGCGTGCCCGCCGGCACGCACACGGTCGAGTTGTCCGGCCTCGCCGCCAACTGCACCGTCTCCGGCGACCCCCGCCTGAGCGTCTCGGTCGCCGCGAACGCCGTGGCCACCGCGGCGTTCGCGGTCACCTGCGCGCCGACCACCGGCGCCATTCAGGTGACGACCACGGCGGGCGATCCCGCCGATCCCGACGGCTATCAGCTCCTCGTGGACGGCGTGACGATCGAGGCGATCGCGACTGCCGCCACGGTCACTCTGCCCGGGGTCAGTCCCGGAACGCACAGCGTGGCCCTCGACGGCCTGGCCGACGGCTGCCAGGTGGACGGCGACAATCCGCGCAGCGTCCCGGTCGCCGCGGGCGACACCGCGGCGGTGGCGATCGCCGTGACATGCGCGCCTCCATCGCCCGACGCCGGGACGCTCGAGGTGACCACGCAGACCGGGGGCGCCGAGCCGGATCCGGACGGCTACACGCTCAGCGTCGACGGCGGCGCGGCGCGGGCGATCGGGGTCAACGCCACCGTGAGCGTCGGCAGCCTTCCGGCCGGCAGCCACCGGGTCGAGCTCGCGGGCGCGGCGTCCAACTGCGCGGTTGGAGGTAACAATCCGCGCAACGTCAATGTCCCCGCCGGCGGAAGCGCCACGGTGACCTTCGCCGTGACGTGCAGCGCCACCTCGCTCAACCTGCGCGTGGATGGCTGGGAGATTACCCAGAGCGTGCAGTCCCAGGACGATGCCGTGCCGCTCGTCGCCGACCGCGACGGTTTCATCCGGGTGTTCGTCCTCGCCAACCAGGCGAACAGCGCGACGCCAGGCGTGCGGGTGCGACTGTTCAACGACGGCACCTTGAGCAGCACGCTCACGATTCCCGCCCCGGGACCCTCGACCCCGCAAGCGCGCGACGAGGGAAAGCTCGCGAGCTCCTGGAACGTGAAGATCCCGCACGAGCTGTTCCGCCCCGGCCTCACGGTTCTCGCCGACGTCGATCCCGACAACCTCATCGCCGAGACCCATGAGAGCGACAACTCATTCCCGGCGTCGGGAACGCCACAGTCGCAGGATGTGCGCGCGTCCTCCGATGCCGGGATCAGCTTCGTGCCGGTGAGGCAGAAGGCGAACGGACTCCAGGGAGACGTGACCGCGTCGAACAAGTCGAGCTTCCTCGAATTGGTGAGACAGATCTACCCGGTCTCCCTGGTGGACGGACAGATGCACGCGGTGTACACCACCAGCACCAGCGACCCCCTCCAGGCCGACGACGGGAACGGGGCCTGGTTCACGATTCTCAGCGAAGTGGACGCGCTCCGGCTCGCCGAAGGATCATCCCGCACCTACTACGGGGTGGTGCACGTGGGATATCTCTCCGGGATCGCGGGACTCGGATTCGTGGGCGCGGCGACGGCGATCGGGTACGATCGCGACGGCGACAAGGCCCGGGTTACCGCGCACGAGCTCGGCCACACCTGGAACCGGCTGCACTCGCCGTGCGGCAATCCCGGCAGCGACACGGATCCGAACTATCCCTATCCCGACGGCCGGATCGGCGTCTTCGGTCTGGAGCTGCGCAATACGACGCTCAAGCCTCCGTCCACTCCGGACATCATGGGCTACTGCAGCAGTCCCTGGATCAGCGACTACACCTACAAGGGTGTCATGCAGTTCCGTGCCGCGTCGGGCACGGTCGCGGCCCTGTCCGCGCCCGCGCAGCGGTGCCTCCTCGTGTGGGGCCGCATCGTGGATGGCCGTCCGATGCTCGAGCCCGCGTTCGAGGTGGTGACCCGGCCGAGCCTCCCCAAGAAGGCCGGCCCCTACTCCGTCGAGGGTCTCACCACGGGCGGGGGCCGGCTCTTCGATCTGTCGTTCGAGGCCGAGGTCGTGGCCGACGATCCGCACGACGCGCGTCACTTCGCGTTCGCCGTTCCCATCGACGAGGCGGGCGCCGCGGCCCTCGGCAGCCTCCGGCTCGCGGGGCCCGGCGGGGCGGCGGCGGCCATGACGCGCGCGCCGGCTCCACTCGTCGCCGGGAGAGCCCAGGAGGCGGTCGAGGTTCGGCGGAGCGCGGGCGGGGCCGCCCTGCGCTGGGACGCGCGGGTCTACCCGATGCTCATGGTGCGGGATCCGCGGACGGGCGAAGTGCTGTCGATCGCGCGCGGCGGCACCGCCGAGATCGCGACCGACAACAGCGAGCTCGACGTGATCGCCTCGAATGGAGTGGGAAGCGAGCAGATGAGAATGCCGGTGCGTCCCTGATCAGGCCTGCTGCGCGGCCTCGATCGGATCCGAGGCCGCGCCCTCGCGCCGGGCGAGCGCCAGGAACGGAATCGCGGCCACCTGGATGGCCGCGCTGGCGAGATATGACGCCGGATACCCGGATACGTCGGCCACCCGGCCGAGTATGGGCTGAGTGACCACGCCGCCGGCGGACGCCATCAGGTTGTCGAACGAGAGCACCGTCGCTCTCTGCTCCGACGGAATGAGCCCGTTGAGATAGGCCTGACGCATCGGGGTGCCGGCGGCGAACGCCATTCCCCACACGGCCACCACGGCGATCACCACCCAGAAGCTCGACGTCCATCCGATCACGGCCAGGCACCCCACGCTTATTACGGTGGAGAGCATGAGCGCGTGCGTGCGCCGGGTGAACAGGCGGCGCAGGTACGGCACCAGCAGGCCGCCGGCGATCTGGGCCCCCGCGACGAGGGCCGCGGCCAGGCCGGCGACGCCGAACGCGGTCTTGTCGCCGTAAAGCTGGAGCAGGTAGGGCTGGAGCGCGTAGAAGGCATAGATGGCGACGCCCATGTTGAACGGGGCGCTCAGCATCAGCCATCGCACCGGCGGATTGCGCCAGCCGTTGTTCATCGACGCCGAGACGACGCTCCGCACCTCCTCGATCGGTCCCCGCCTCTTACCGGGCGTGAAGCCGAGGTCCTTCATCAGAACGAAGGCCGCGACCAGCGTCAGGCCGAGCACGAGCGAGCGCAGGATGTAGGGCATCCCGAGGTTGGTGAGCTGGGCCACGAATCCGCCCGCGACCGAGCCGGTGAGCATGGCCGCGCCCGTGACCGCCTGCCCTTTCGCGAACACCGACTCGAGGTCCCCGTCGAAGCCGCTGAACCTGAGGGCGTCCACCAGCCAGGCCTCGGTGGCGCCGGAGAAGAAAGTGAACCCGAGACCGATCAGGATGGACGCGATCGCCCAGCACCAGAGCGGGGCGTGTATCCGCCACATGAGGAGGTAGACCAGCGTGGAGACCAGCAACGTGCCGGCGCCAAGAAGGTAGGACACGCGCCGTCCCCGAACGTCGGCGAGGACCCCGGTGGGTATCTCGAAGATGACCTGCCCGGCCGTGAAGAACGCATTCGCCGCGAACGCCTCGGTATTGGTGAGTCCGGCGTCGAGCAGGAAGAGTGTGTTGACGCCCCAGATGAGCGACGCCGCCAGGGTGGACAGCAGCGTCAGCAACAGGTAGGTGCGTTGCACCCGCGCCGCCGCCGGGGGCTTCACCATCCGCGCGCCACGATCGCCGCCACGCGGCTCCCACGATCTCCGTCGGCCCGCGCGATCCGACCATTCCACCGAGACGCAGACCCGTATAGTTTGCCGAAGATGCGCCGGGATCCCTTTCCGGTCGCCCCCTCGAGCTCCCGCCGCCCGAAGCCGCCACCGTGAGACCTGAGCTCCAGCCGGACACAACCGACACAGCCGCTCGCCGGTCCTCCATCATCCGGCACGGCATCCTCCGCTTCGGTCTGCCGCCCGGCGCGCTGGTGTTTCTCTGGATCGCGGCCGGCGAGTATCGCACCGCCCTCGAGCGCCTTCGCACCTCGGCTGAATCGCCGCGGGGCGCGCCGAGCGGCGGCCGGCGATGACGACGGTACAGCGGATTCTCCGCTGGCTGGACGAGCTGCGGCGAAAGGAGAGCCAGCTCGCTCTGGTGCTGAGCCTGGTGATCGGCGCGCTGGTCGGGCTCGTTGTCGTGGCGTTCATCCTCCTTACCGGCCGGCTGGCGGCCCGGCTCTACCCCGCCGGAGGCTCCGGATGGAGGCGCTTGCTGGTGCCCACGCTCGGGGCTCTCATCACCGGCATCCTGCTCTCCCGCTGGTTCCCCGATGCGCGCGGAAGCGGCGTTCCCCAGACCAAGGCGGCGCTGTTCATCCGAGACGGCATCATCTCCTTCCGCACCGTTCTCGGCAAGTTCTTCTGCTGTTCCGTTACGCTGGCCAGCGGCATCGCCCTCGGTCGTGAGGGGCCCGCGGTGCAGATCGGCGCGGGACTGGCCTCGGTCATTGCCCGCCGGCTGGGGCTCAGCAAGGAATACGTCCGATCGCTGGTGCCGGTCGGCGGCGCCGCGGCGCTCGCCGCGGCCTTCAATACTCCCATCGCCGCGGTGCTCTTCTCGCTCGAAGAGATCATGGGGGATCTTCACGCGCCGATTCTCGGATCGGTGGTCCTGAGCTCGGCAACCTCGTGGATGGTGCTGCACCTGGTGCTGGGCGACGAGCCGCTGTTCCACGTATCGGCCTATCACCTGATTCATCCGCTGGAGCTGATCGCCTACGCCGCGCTGGGAGTCGTCGGAGGGCTCGGGTCGGTCTCGTTCGTGAAGCTCCTCCTGGGCCTGCGCAGGTGGTTCCTCGAGCTTCCGCGCGCCACGAGCTGGCTCCAGCCGGTCGCCGGAGGGCTGACGGTCGGCGTCATGGGCTACTTCGTTCCCCAGGTGCTCGGCGTCGGCTACTCGGATGTCGACCGGGTCCTGGCCGGCGACCTGGTCCTCAAGGTCGTGATCATCCTCGCGGTGCTCAAGATCATCGCGGCCGCCGCCTGCTATGCCTCGGGCAACGCGGGTGGCATCTTCGGCCCGAGTCTGTTCATCGGGGCGATGCTGGGCGCCGCCGTCGGCAGCATCGCGCATTTGATCGCGCCCGGCTACACCGCGGGGCCCGGCGCGTATGCCCTGGTAGGCATGGGAACCGCGTTCGCCGGCATCGTCCGCGCCCCGCTGACATCGGTCATCATGATCTTCGAGCTCACGCGCGACTACACGATCATCGTGCCGCTCATGCTCTCCAATCTGATCGCGTACTTCATCTCTCAGCGCATGCAGCCGCAGCCGATCTACGAGGCCCTCGCACGCCAGGATGGCGTTCATCTGCCGACGGGCGAGTTTCGGCCCCGTTCCGCCCGGTTCCGGGTCATCTCGGCGATGCGGCCACCACCCGGCTCGCTGCCGCCCGACGTCGCGGTGGGAGAGGCCCTGACCCGTCTCCGCGAGAGCACCCTCGATGCGTGGCCCGTCATCGACAAGGGGGGGCTCGCGGGCATGGTGGCGAAGGCGGAATTGGAAGCGGCGGTCGAGGCGGGACGGACCGAGCAATCGCTCGCCACTTTGCTTCGGGAGCGCACGGCCCGACAGGGCCTGATGCCGACGATACCCGTTCCCCACCTCCATCCCGACCACAGCCTGACGCTCGCGCTGGAGCGATTGGGAACGTTGCCCCACGATGTCCTTCCGGTCGTGAGCCGCGAAAATGTCCGCCGACTCCTGGGCGTCGTGACGCTCCAGGACATTCTGAAGGCGTACGGCGTCGCCAGACCGGCACGCGGAGGCACCAAGAGTGGCCGGCCCTGACACCTCCCGACATCCCGCGGCGGAGGCGGGGGTGTTCCTGGGCACCTTCGCGCTGATCTTCCTCGCCATGGGAGCGCTCTTCGGATTCGATGTGTTCCTGGCGAGCCTCGAGCGGGCGGAGCGCCGGAACGAGGCGCGCTCCCTGTACGAAGAAGCGATGAGCCTGGAGGCTCGCCGGCATGGACCCCAGGCCGTCGACCGGCTCCAGGCGGCGGTCGCTACGGAGCGAGGGAACCCGGTGTACCAGCGCGCCCTCGCTGCCGCGCTCCTCGGGACGGGACGGGTGGCGGAGGCCAGGGCCGTCGTCGCCGCGCGGCTCGAGCACGAGCCGACCGACGGGGCGGCGAGCCTGCTCATGGCCCGCGCTCTCGTGAGGGAAGGCCGGCCGCGCGAGGCGGTCTCCTACTACCACCGCGCCATCTACGGGCAGTGGGACGACCAGGCAGGGGATCATCCCGTGCAGGCCCGCTTCGAGCTGGTCGACCTGCTCGCCCGGCTCGGCGCGCGGCGCGAGCTGCTGGCCGAGCTCCTGCCGCTGCAGGATGAAGCGCCCGACGACCAGACGACCCGGAAACGCATCGCGAAACTCTTTCTCGAGGCCGGGGCCCCCGCCCGCGCGATCGAGATCTTTCGCGGGCTGCTTCGGGAGCACGGCCGCGACGCCGAGACCTACGCGGGCCTCGGCGAGGCGGAGATCGCGCGGGGCAACTACCTGAGTGCCCGCGCAGACTTCGCCGCCGCCGCGGGCCTCGACCCCGCCGACACCGCCGTGGCCGATCGCCTCACGTTGGTCCGGCGAGTCATCGCGCTCGATCCGACGCAGCGCGGACTCAGCGGCGAAGAACAGTACCGGCGAAGCGTCGCGCTCCTGGACATCACGTACCGCTCGGCCGCCGACTGTATCGGGAGCGCCGCGCTCACGTCGAATGGTCCGCTGCTGGACAGCGCGCGCGTGGCGATCGCGACACGCGCGCCGATCGCGGGCCGGCCGGAGGCGATCGACGCGAACCTCGACTTGGCCGAGCGGCTGTGGACGCTTCGTCGACGCGCCTGCCCGGCCGCGCTCGCCGAGGCGGAGGAACCGGTGCCACTCGTGCTCGAGAGAATCTCACAGTAGGAGAACGATCGGAGGAGAGCCACCCCCGCTGAAACCCACCCCTGCCGGCGACGTAGGCCCTTGTAGGCCCCTCATCATCTCCCCGCCCTGAAACACCTGAAACGTCGCCGGAGGACCACATGCCACGCGCGTTGCCTTCGCCAGTCGTCTGTCTCGTCACCCTCACCGCGCTGGGCATTGCCAGCGCCTGCTCGCCGGGGAAAGCCGACACCGAGTCCGCCAGCGCCGGCGCCACAGCGGCCGCCACCACGCCGGCGGTCGTCTCGCTCACCACCAGCTCTCCCGAAGCCAGGCGGCTCTACCTCGAGGGCCGCGCGCTCGCCGAGAACCTGCGGGTCCACGACGGCCGCAAGGTCTTCGAGCGGGCCGTCGAGAAGGATCCGTCGTTCGCCATGGCGCACTACCAGCTCGCCCTCAATTCCGCCACCGCCAAAGACTTCTTCGACCACCTGAACGAGGCCGTGAAGCTCTCCGACAAGACGTCCGAAGGCGAGCGTCTGATGATCACGGTGGCCGAGGCCGGCGCGAACGCGCAGCCCAAGAAGGCGCTGGAGCTGGCCCAGCAGCTCGCCACCAAGTATTACGGCGACGAGCGCGCCCACTTCATCCTTGGCAACCAGTATGCCGGCCAGCAGGAGTACGAGAAGGCGGTCGAGCAGTACAAGAAGTCCATCGAGCTCAACCCGAAGTTCGCCGGCGCCTACAACTCGCTCGGCTACACCTACCGGCCGATGGAGCGGTACGCCGACGCGGAGGCGGCATTCAAGCAATACATCGAGCTCATTCCCGGCGATCCGAACCCGTACGATTCCTACGCCGAGCTGCTGATGAAGACGGGCCGGTTCGACGAATCGATCGCGCAGTACCGGAAGGCCCTGTCCGTGGATCCGCACTTCAGCAATTCGTTCATCGGCATCGCCACCAACCTCATGCTCCAGGGCAAGCACGACGCCGCGGCGGCGGAAGCACAGAAGCTCTACGACGCCGCGCGCGACGACGGTGACCGGCGCTTCGCGCTTTTCGCCCGCTCGACCATTTACGCGGACGCGGGAAAGACCGCCGCGGCGCTCCGGGAGATCGAGAAGGAGTACGCACTCGACGCGAAGCTGGCCGACACCGCCAACATGAGCGGGGACGCGCTGCTGCTCGGCAACATCCTGCTCGACGCGGGCAAGCCGGACGAGGCGGCCAGGAAGTTCCAGCAGTCGTCCGATCTCGTGGAGAAATCGAGTCTGTCGGACGAGGTGAAGGCCGACAACGCCCTGGCCGTTCATTACAACAAGGCGCGCGTCGCCCTCGCCAAGGGTGACGTCGCCACGGCGAAGACGGAAGCCGAAGAGTACATGAGTGGCGCGGCGGCCCGGAACAACGCCTTCCGCACCCGTCAGGCGCACCAGTTGGCCGGCGCGATCGCGCTCAGGGAAAAGAGCTACGACGCCGCGATCGAACATCTCGGTCAGGCCAACCAGCAGGATCCCCAGGTGGTCTACTACACGGCACTCGCCTACCAGAACAAGGGCGACACGGCCAAGGCCAAGGAGCTGGCGGCCAAGGCGGCCAACGCGAACGTGCTGCCGCTCATCACGTACTCGTTCGTACGGCAGAAGGCGAAGCGGATGAGCACGTAGCCCCTCCCCGGGAGCGGGGGGCGGGGTAACTTATCCACGTCCCCCGCTCGCTCCTCTCCACCGGAGGCTCGTCGCATGGTCACGCTTGGCGCGCTCTGGCTCCCGATCGTCCTCTCCGCCGTCCTCGTCTTCATCCTCTCCGCCATCGTCCACATGGTGCTGCGCTACCATGCCAGCGACTACTCCAAGCTGCCCAACGAAGACGGCGTCCGCGCGGCCATCCGGACGGGAAACCCGGGGCCCGCGCAGTACATCATTCCCTACTGCGCGACGCCCAAGGAAATGGAGTCGCCCGAGATGAAGCAGAAGTATGCCGAAGGGCCGATTGCCGTCATGAACCTCAAGGCGCCCGGCTATCAGGGAATGGGACCGATGCTGCTCCAGTGGTTCGTGTTCACCCTGGTGGTCTCGTTCTTCGTCGCGTACGTGGCGGCCCACACCGTTCCCCCGGGCACCGCGTACCTCGAGGTATTCCGCGTGCTCGGCGCGATCGGCTTCCTCGCCTACGGCGCCGGCCAGATTCCCGCGGCGATCTGGATGGGCAAGCCATGGTCCGTGGCGCTGAAGGAGCTGTTCGACGGGCTGCTCTACGGGCTGGTGACGGCGGGAACGTTCGGCTGGCTTTGGCCCCGGTGATGCTTCGGGTTGACATGCCGTGCGTCATTTCTTAGTTATGGGATGCACTCCGGATGAGAGGAGGGTTCCCCCGGCGCTCGCCCAGTCACGGGTACCCACGAAGCGATCGCCGCCCCATGAACCGATCCCGCCAGAGACACTCGACGCATTATCGAAGCATCTGATGCCGCTCGGCAAAGACGGCAGTTGATCGAGCGACGCCACGCGCGGCAGGATTGCCGCAGGCCGAAATAACGGCGCCGGGGACCATTGATGGATGGTCCCCGGCTTTTTCGTGCAGGCCCCCCCGCTCAGGCGTACGCGACGGGCCGGATATTCTGATTGCCTCGGAAGAGGTTGGTCGGGTCGTACTTCGTCTTGAGCCGCTCGAGCTTCTCGTAGTTGCGGCCGTACGCGTTCCGGACCCGATCGCCCTCCTCCTGGGTCATGAAATTCACGTACACCGCCCCCGTCGCGAACGGCGCGGCGGCCGCGAAGAGATCGCGCGCCCAGCCGATGCACGCGGAGTCCTTGGCCGGGTCCTCCCACCGTCCGTGGACATTGAGGACGAACTGCCCGTCCCGGTGGGAATACGCGGTGGCATCCGCCGGCACCCGGCTCACCGCGCCCCCGAGCTGCGCGAAGGCGATCTCGCTGTTGGGATCGGGAATCTTCCGGGCGTGAGCGATCAGAACATCGATCAGCCCGTCGCTCAGCTCCGCGAAATCGTGCGACTTCCAGTAGTTGCGCAACCCCGGCGTGAGCAGCGGGTCGAAAATGGTCTGCCAGGCGGTGTAGGGGTGCGGGGCGACGACGTCGGCGATGGGCTTCCCGAACGCCCTGAGCGGCGCAGCCACCCGCTCGCCACGGGCGATGTCGCCGGAATGGCACATCGCGAGCGCCAGAATCTCCTTGCCATGCCACTCCGGCGCCAGGAACGGGAGGGGCGGCGCCTTCCGCATCACGAACCAGCAGACGAACTCTTCCGGCGTGGTCGGCAGGAAGTCCTTGAGGAAGCGGAGCACGTCGCGGGCCGCGTCGAGCGGGTGAACCACCATGCCGGAGAGCACCTCCGGACCGACCGGATGAAGCCGGAAGTCGAACGAAGTGACCACCCCGAAGTTGCCGCCGCCGCCACGGATGCCCCAGAAGAGGTCCGGCGACTCGGTTTCGCTCGTCCTCACGATGTCCCCATTGGCCAGCACCATTTCCGCCGACATGAGGTTGTCGATGGTGAGCCCCAGCCCGCGGCTCAACCACCCGAATCCGCCGCCGAGGGTGAGGCCCGCGACGCCCGTGGTGGAGTTGATGCCGAGCGGCGTCGCCAGCCCGTGCGCCTGGGTGGCGCGATCGAGATCGGCGAGCGTCGCCCCGCCGCCGACGCGCGCCGTCCGCGCCGTGGCATCGACCTCCACCGACTTCATGGGCGACAGATCGATCATCAGACCGCCGTCGCAGAGCGCGCTGCCGGCGATGTTGTGCCCGCCACCGCGCACCGCCAGCACCAGCTCGTGCCGGCGAGCGAACTTGACAGCCCGGGCAACGTCGCCGGCGCTGGAGCACCGGATGACGAGCCCGGGCCGCCGCTCGATCATGGCGTTCCAGATGGTGCAGGCCTCGGTGAACCCGGGCGACGGGGGCGCGTGCACCCGCCCGGGAAGCCCGGATGACAGGTCGTCGAGGATGTCTTGGGAGAGCACCGACTTGGAGCCACTACAGGTAGCAAGCGTGACGGTCATCAGTCACCTCCAGCAGGGAGCAGAATGGCGAAGAGTCGTCCGGCGGAAACCGGTTGAGAAGTCGCCCCGAATCTGCAGAGGCGTACCCGGCTCCGCCAGACGGCTCTTCCGCCACCCTAGTAGTGCCACCTCCCGCCAAGGACGAGCCGGCGCGGCCCGAACCAGAACCCGCGGCTCACGACCGGACCGTACCCCCACCAGGGGTCCCAGCCCCACCAGCCGAATCCGTAGGGATACGGACGGAGCCGGGCATATCGCGGTTGGGGCGACACGACGTAGTTCGCGACATCGTACTCGAAGTGCCCGTCGGCCGACTGCATATCGTGCACGACACTCAGCAGCCGGGCTTCGGCGTCATCGCTCACCAATTTCTGATCCCGCCCGGTCAGGGCCGCGACATCCCAGTGACCGTCCTTCGCGAACCCGTCGAACCGGAAAGGTGTGAGCGAAAAGGCGGCCAGCACGGTGCCTTGGCCCTTCGAATCCTCCGCGACGAACGCCTCGCGGCCTCCCCGGCCCTTCAACTCGTACTTCTTGCCCCCCTTGACACCCTGGTCGTCA
>Ga0075288_1000007_pt1 | contig 22066 bp, 20 predicted proteins | sample SF_Rice_20C_0N_4_FD_69763 | JGI IMG/M metagenome (GOLD analysis project Ga0075288, IMG submission 69763) | Rice paddy soil microbial communities from Twitchell Island, California, USA - SF_Rice_20C_0N_404 | ecosystem: Environmental > Terrestrial > Soil > Paddy field/soil | place: USA: Twitchell... | reverse complement strand
CGCCTCGTACTCAGGATGTACGGCGCGCAGATCGTGACCGAGGAGCAGGCTCCGGAGCTGTACCGAATGGTCGACCGCCTGCGGCAGCGGGCCGGGCTGCCCATGCCGAAGGTCGCGGTCGCGCCGCACGACCAGCCCAACGCCTTCGCTACCGGGCGGAGTCCCGAGCACGCGGTCGTCGCGGTGACGACCGGGATCCTCAAGTACGTACCCCAGGAGGAGCTCGAGGGGGTCATCGCGCACGAGCTCGCCCACGTCCGCAACCGGGACATGCTGATCACGACGGTCGCGGCGGGCATCGCGGGCGCCATCAGCAACCTGCCGTACCTGATCATGTTCGGTGGCGGGGGAGATCGCGACGACGGGCACCCGCTGGCACAGCTCGGGCTGCTCCTGCTCGCGCCGATCGGCGCGATGCTCATCCAGTTCGCCGTCTCGCGCCAGCGGGAATACGAGGCCGACCGGGTCGGCGCGCAGATCCTGGGCCGGCCCATGCCGCTGGCCAACGCGCTCAGGCGTCTCGATGCCCTGGCGCACCGGATCCCCATGCAGGTGGCGCCGGCGGCGGCGCCCCTCGCCCAGGTGAACCCGCTCGCGGCGAACGGCGGCGGCATGCTCAAGCTGTTCAGCACCCATCCGCCGACGGAAGACCGCGTCGCCCGTCTCGAGGCCATGGCCGCGGGGCGGTAGTTGGGCCACCACGGCCCGCTGATCTGGCTGGGGTTCAGCGCCCTGGTCGTGGCCCTCCTGGCCGTCGACCTCGGCGTCCTCAACCGTCGCTCGCACGTGCTCTCCCTCAGGGAGGCGACGACCTGGAGTCTCGGGCTCGTCGCCTTTGCCCTGCTGTTCGGTGGATTCATCTACTGGCGGGAAGGCCTCCACCACGCGCTCGAGTACTACACCGGCTACCTGATCGAGCTGTCCCTCAGCGTCGACAACCTCTTCGTCTTCATCCTCATCTTCAGCTACTTCAACGTGCCGGCGGCGGCCCAGCCGAAGGTGCTCAAGTACGGCATTCTGGGCGCGATCGTGATGCGCTTCGTCATGATCGCGGCGGGCGCGTTCCTCCTCCAGCGGTTCGAGTGGATCATTTACGTCTTCGGCGGCATCCTGATCCTCACCGGCATCCGGATGTTACTGGGCAACGATCACCGGATCGAGCCGGAGAAGAATCCGGTGGTGAAGGTCGCCCGCCGGCTCCTGCCATTCTCCGACTCCTACAGCGGCGCCAGGTTCTTCACCCGTGGCTCCGGCGGCCGGCTCCTGGCCACGCCCCTGCTGCTCGTGCTGCTGGTCATCGAGTGGTCCGACCTGGTATTCGCCATCGACAGCATTCCCGCCATCTTCTCGGTGACGCGCGATCCATTTCTGGTTTACAGCTCCAACATTTTCGCCATTCTCGGGCTCCGGGCGCTGTTCTTCGTGCTGGCGGGCATCATGGACCGGTTCGCGTACCTGAAGCCCGGCGTGGCGCTGATTCTCGTGTTCGTGGGCGCCAAGATGACGCTGAGCGAATGGGTTCACCTGCCCATTTACGTCTCGCTCGGCGTCGTCGTGTTCGTGCTGGCGGCCTCCGTGCTGCTCTCCCTGCGGCGCCGCGCGCGCGAGGCCCGAGCGGCGGCCTGAGCTCCCGGGTTGCCAGAGCGTCCGCCCGGGGCATCTTCCACAGCCATGCGCAAGCCTTCCCTCCTCGCCCGCCTGGGCCTGGACCGCCCGGAGCTACGGGCCTGGGCGATGTACGACTGGGCGGCCTCGGCCATGCAGACCACCGTGATGGTCGCGGTATTTCCGATTTACTTCGTGAAGGTGGCGGGCGCTGGCCTGGTGGAGAGCGGCGCGACGCAGCGCCTCGCGACGGTCAATACGGTCGCGCTGGTGATCATCGCGCTCGCCTCACCCGTGCTCGGCGCCATCTCCGATTTCGGCGGGACCAAGAAGCGCTGGACCGCCGCCTTCATGCTGCTCGGCATCGCGGCGGTGGCGGGGATGTTCTTCGTGCAGAAGGGCGACCTCGACCTCGCCTCCCTGCTCTTTCTCCTGGCGCTGGTCGGCGTCGCGGGCAGCTTCGTTTTCTACGAAGCGCTCCTGCCGCACATCGCGAGGGGCCACGAGCTCGATCGGGTCTCCACCGCCGGCTATGCCGTCGGCTACATCGGCGGCGGAATCCTGCTCGCGCTCAATCTCGCGTGGATCCAGAAGCCGGCATGGTTCGGCCTGCCATCGGGTCCGGGACTGAGCGAGGCCCAGGCGACGCTGCCTGCCCGGCTCGCGTTCCTGTCGGTGGCGGTCTGGTGGCTGCTCTTTTCGATTCCCCTGTTCCTCCGGGTACCCGAGCCGCCGCGGCGACTCGAGCGGGACGAATCGAAGGGCGAGAGCCCGGTCAAGGCGGCGTTCGCCAGGCTCGGCGAGACCCTCCGTGAGCTGCGCGGCTATCGGCAGGCGTTCCTGATGCTACTCGCCTTCCTCATCTACAACGACGGCATCCAGACCATCATCAAGATGGCGACGGCATACGGCACGGAAATCGGCATCGGCCAGAGCGCGCTCATCAGTGCCATCCTGCTGGTCCAGTTCGTCGGTATTCCCTGCTCGTTCCTCTTCGGCATGCTCGCGGGGAGGATCGGAGCCAAGCACGCCCTGTTCCTGGGGTTGCTCACGTATACCGCCATCAGCGTGCTGGGGTATTTCATGAAGACGGCCGCGCACTTCTTCGTGCTCGCGGGACTGGTGGGGATGGTCCAAGGGGGGACGCAGGCGCTGAGCCGGTCGCTCTTCGCGAGCATGGTGCCGCAGCACAAGTCGGGGGAGTTCTTTGGCTTCTTCAGCGTCTTCGAGAAGTTCGCGGGAATCTTCGGGCCGCTCATCTTCGCGGGCACGATCGCGGCCACCGGGTCGAGCCGGAACGCGATCCTCTCGGTCATCGCGTTCTTCGTCGTGGGGGCGGTCCTGCTCGCGCGGGTGGACCTCGATGAGGGTCGGCGAGCGGCCGAGGCAGGCGAGGCCGCGGTCCGGGCCAATGCCTAGGCGCCGTTCCCGCCGCCGCAGGATACGTCCAACCGCACGGTGACGGTCTTCCCCGCGATCAGCGTGGCCCGGCGCGGATTGCCGCCCACCAGCGCGCACCCTTCCGCGACACCCTTGAGCGTGATGAGGTGCACACCAGGAGTCAGATCGAGGAAGATCTCCGACGCGTTCGGCGGAATGTTCACGGATTCCTGCGCGCCCGCCACGAACAGCTCGTAGCCGTCGAGATCGGCGGACGCCCCGCTGGTCGACACGACGACCTTGAAGCCGCCGGTCGTGGCCCGAGCACAGACCACGGTGAACGACACGCTCACCGCCCCGTCCCCGCCGACGACGACCGAGCGCGGATTGGGACCGTCCACCGTGCAATTGTCCGACAGACCACCCACCAGGACCGTATGGTCGCCTCGATCGAGCTGCAGGACGAGCGACCCGGCCGCCGGAAGCACGTACGCCTGGCGGCCGTCCACGGTGAGGCTGTACCCGTCGGGATCGAGGTCCTGACCGCGCGTGCTGATGGCGACCTGGATGCTGCCGTTGGAATCGAGGATGAACGCCGAGTCGCAGCCGCTCGAGATAAGGAGGGCCAGTGCGACCACACCGAGGGAGTGATGGGCGATCATGAGCACCTCCGCGTCGCGGACCCTCTTGCCGTGGACCGATGGCGTTTCTAAGTTGCCATCGGGCTCACTTCCGCGATAGAGGCCATGCTCTCGAACCGCCCCGCCGCGCCTATCGTCGGCGGGGCATTTTCTTTTATGGACCCATTCGAGCTGACCCGGGCACTGGTCGCCCTCGAGACGCCCACTGGCTCCGAGGGCGCCGCCACCGATCTCCTCGACGGCGCCCTGAGGGCGGCCGGCTACGCGGTGCTGCGCCAGCGGGTCTCGCCGGGGCGGGACAATCTGTACGCTTACCGCGAGCGGCCCGAGCTGGTCTTCTCGACCCACCTCGACACCGTTCCACCCCACCTGCCCCTCGCGGAAGACGACCTCGCGATCCGGGGGCGCGGCACCTGCGACGCGAAGGGTCTGGCGGCGGCGATGGTCGCGGCAGCGGAGCGCCTGGCCGCGGGCGGCGAGCGGCGGATCGGGCTGCTCTTTCTCGTGGGCGAGGAGAACGGGTCGGACGGGGCCAAGGCCGCGGCGGACTTCGGGCCCAGGGGCCGATTCCTCATCAATGGGGAGCCCACGGACAACCGGCTGTCGATCGGGCAGAAGGGAACGCTCCGGGTGGATCTCACCGCCACCGGCCGGGCCGCGCACTCCGCCTACCCGGAGGAGGGCGTGAGCGCCATCGCCGCCCTGCTCGACACGATCGAGCGGCTCCGGAAGCTGCCGCTCTCCCACGACCCGCTGCTCGGCGCGTCGACGCTCAATGTGGGGCTCATCGCGGGAGGCGTCGCGCCCAACGTCATCGCGCCGAGCGCGAGCGCCCAGATCCTGATCCGGACCGTCGAAGCCACCGACGGCCTCAAGGCGGCCATCCAGAGGCTCCTCCCGCCCGAAGTGTCGGTAAGCTTCCCGGTGGAGCTGCCCTGCTATAAGGCCGGCCCCGCGCCGGCCGGCTGGGAGACGACCGTGGTGCAGTACGCCAGCGACCTTCCCTTTCTCGGCGCGTGGGGCGAGCGCTTTCAGCTCGGCCCCGGCTCGATCCGCGTGGCGCACACGGCGGACGAGCACATTCTCAAGGCCGACCTGCTGCGAGGCGTGGAGCTGTACGTCCGCCTGGCGGGCGACCTCCTGGCGAGCGAGGCACGATGACATCGAAGATCTCCGTTACGGTGCTGGGCGCGACCGGCACGGTCGGGCAGAAGTTCATCCGGCTCCTGGCGGAGCATCCCTGGTTCGAGCTCGCCGCGGTGGCCGCGTCGTCCGCGAGCGCCGGGAAGCGGTACGGCGACGTCGTGCGCTGGCGCGAGACGGCGGCCCTGCCCGACCGGATCGCGGGCCTGACGGTGCAGGACTGCGTGCCGCCGCTCGCCGGCCCCATCGCCTTCTCCGCACTCGACGCCGACATAGCCGGACCGATCGAGCAGGCGTTCGCACGCGCGGGAGCGTACGTCGTCAGCAACACCCGCACGCACCGGATGGACCCGGACGTCCCGCTCCTGATCCCCGAGATCAATCCGGATCACCTGCGGCTGATCGACGCGCAGCGAGCGGCGCGGGGCTGGGCAGGCGCCATCATCACCAACCCAAACTGTTCGACTGCCGCGCTGGCGCTCGCGCTCGCGCCGCTGCACCGCGCCTTCAACATCGAGCGGCTCTTCGTCTCGACGATGCAGGCGGTGTCGGGGGCCGGCTATCCCGGGGTCCCCTCGCTCGACATCATCGGCAACGTCGTGCCGTACATCGGCGGCGAGGAGGAAAAGATCGAGCGGGAAAGCCGGAAGATCCTCGGCGCGCTTGCCGAAGCCGGCGTGACGCCCGCGCCGTTCGCGGTCAGCGCCCACACCAATCGCGTGGCGGTGCTCGACGGGCACATGGAGACGGTGTCGGTCGGATTCTCGCGGCGGGTGACGCCGGACGAGGCGATCGCCGCGATGGAGACCTTCCGCGCGTCGCCGTGCGTGGCCGAGCTGCCGTCCACCCCCGTGCCGCCCATCGAGGTGGACCGCCGGCCCGACCGGCCGCAGCCCCGTCTGGACCTCGACCGCGGCGGCGGCATGGGTGTGACCGTCGGACGGGTGCGGCCCTGCCCGATACTCGATCTTCGCATGGTGGTGCTCGGCCACAACACCGTCCGCGGTGCGGCCGGACAGGCGGTGCAGATCGCCGAGCTGCTGGTGGCGGACGGACGGGTGGCGCGCGAGGGATGATCATCGCGAAGTTCGGCGGGACATCGGTGGCCGATGCCACGGCCATCCGCCGTCTCATCGAGATCATCCGCGCGCGCGCCGCGGTCCGTCCCATCGTGGTGGTCTCGGCGCTCGCCAGGGTGACCGACGCCCTGCTGGCGCTGGCGCCCCAGGTGGAGACGGGCAACGGGGCCGCCGTGGACGCCGCCGTCCTCGCCCTCGTGCAGAGGCACGCCGACACCGCGCGCGAGCTGTCCGGCGCGGAGCCGGCGCTGGAGTCGATCCGCGCCGATGCCGAGGCGCTCTGCCGCCACCTCACCCGCGCGCTCGGGGGGCGACTGTCTCCGGCCATGCTCGACGACGTCGCGGGGCGCGGGGAATTGTGGAGCTCCCGGCTGGTGGCGGCGGCCATGGCGGGCGCGGGCCTCGACACCGCCTGGGTGGACATCCGGCCGATCATGGTCACCGACGACCGCTTCGGCCGGGCCACGCCCTCCACCGATCTCCTCGAGACGCGTGCCCGGGAAGTTTTCGGCCGCACGGCGGAGTCCGGGCGCATCGCCGTCACGCAAGGCTTCATCGGCGCCACCACGGACGGCCGGCAGACGACGCTCGGGCGCGGCGGCTCCGATTTCACCGCCGCGCTGCTGGGCGCGGCGCTGGGGGTCGAGCGGGTAGAGATCTGGACCGACGTGAACGGCCTCATGACTGCCGACCCGCGAATCGTCCCGTCCGCACGGACGCTCGCCGAGGCGAGCTACGAAGAGGCGGCGGAGCTGGCCACATTCGGAGCCAAGGTGCTGCATCCGGCCACGGCCCAGCCTCTGGTACGTGCCGGCATCCCCATCGTGGTCCTCAACTCCACGCGGCCCGACGAGCCGGGCACCGTCATCGAGCCGTCCGCCGAGGTGGAGCGGCTGGGCGACTCCCCCATCCGGTCCATCTCGTTCAAGCGGGGCATCACGGTGGTGAATGTCCGCGCGCCCCGCATGCTCGGCGCGTACGGCTTCCTGCGCGCGATGTTCGCGGTGTTCGAGCGGCACGAGGTGGTGGTGGACGTCCTCGCGAGCGGCGAGGTGAGCGTGTCGCTCACGGTCGAGGACCGGACCCGGCTCGACGCCGTGGTGGCGGAGCTGTCCGAGCTCGGCGAGGTGTGGATCGATCAGGGCCGTGCCATCGTGGCCGTCGTCGGGATCGGGCTGCGTACCACGCCGGGAATCGCCGCGCGCGTGTTCGAGGCGGTGCAGCCGGCCAACGTGGAGGTGATCTCCCAGGGCGCGTCGGCCATCAACATTACCTTCGTGGTGCGCGAGGAGGACGGTCCGGACGTGGTGCGGCGGCTCCACCACGAGTTCTTCGGATCGTAGTCGGCAAGTTCACCACGGAGACACGGAAAGCACGGAAAACACGAGATAGTCAGACACTATCGCTGTAGTCATTGTTTGTTTTCGCGTCCTTTCGTGACTCCGTGGTGTAAATGGTTGCCGTTCTCCATTTTTCCGCGCTTTTCCTGGTGTAAACGGTTGTCGTTTTCCGTGGCTCTCGTGCGTCCGTGGTGAAGAGGGGAAGGGGATGAGGATCGTCATCGTGGGCAACGGCAGGATGGGCCAGGCGGTCGCGGTGCAGGCCGCGGCGCGGGGCCACACGGTGCACGCTATCATCGGCTCGGCGGACAACACGGGCGGCCGGGCGCTCACCCGCGAGCGGCTGGCCGGCGCCGACGTGGCCATCGAAGTCACCCGGCCCGACGCCGTGGTGGCCAATCTCGAGCGCCTGATCGACGCGGGCATCCCCACCGTCACCGGCACGACGGGGTGGACAGCGGGGCTTCCCCGCATCACCCGGCTCGTGGAACAACGCGGTGGCGCCCTCCTCCATGCGTCCAACTTCTCCGTAGGTATCCACCTCTTCCTCCGCGCCGCGCAGGATCTGGCGCGCCGGTTCGCCGGGCAGACCGCGTTCGACGCGTTCATCCTGGACAAGCATCACTCGGCAAAGCTCGACGCGCCGTCGGGCACCGCGCGCGACCTGCAGGCCCGGCTCCGCGAGGGCGACCCGGGGCGCGAGTTTCCCATCACCTCGGTGCGGGCGGGCTCCATTCCCGGTACCCATATCGTCACGTACGATGCCCCGTCCGAGACGGTGACACTGAGCCACGTCGCCAGGAATCGCGAAGGCTTCGCCGCCGGCGCGATCGCCGCGGCAGCCTGGCTGCCCGGACACCCCGGCGTGCATACATTCGAGGACATGCTGTTCGGGAAACCGGGATGATCCGCTTCCGGGGGTGCGGCACGGCCCTCGTCACGCCCTTCACGGAGCGGGGCGAAGTGGACGTGCCGGCGCTCCACGCGCTGGTGGAATGGCAGATCGAGGAGGGCATCGACTTTCTGGTGCCGTGCGGGTCCACCGGCGAAGCCGCGACGATGTCGGAGGGCGAGCGCGAGCGCGTCGTGGCCACGGTGGTGGAAACCGCGGCCGGCAGGCGACCGGTCATGGCGGGGGCCACCAGCAACGATACGGCGCGCGCGGTGGAAGAAGCCCGCCGAATGTGCCGGGTCGGCGCCGACTTCATCCTCACCGCGACGCCCTACTACAACAAACCCACCCAGGAAGGACTGTTCCGCCACTTCACGGCCATTGCCGACGCGTGCACGCGGCCGGTCTGCCTGTACAACGTACCGGGGCGCACCTCCGTGAACCTCACGGCCCCCGTCGTGCTGCGGCTCGCCGAGCATCCCAACGTGATGGGCATCAAGGAGGCGAGCGGCGACCTGCGGCAGATCATGGACGTTCTGGCGAGCCGCCCCGAGCAATTCTCGGTGCTCTCGGGCGACGATTGGCTCACGCTGCCGATCCTGGCGATGGGCGGCGACGGCCTCATCTCGGTCACGTCGAACGAGGTGCCCGCCGCGATGACACAGCTGGTGCGCCTTGGCCTGGCCGAAGACCTCGAGCGGGCACGCCGCTGCCACAACCAGCTCCGCCCGCTGATGGACGCCAACTTCCTCGAGACCAATCCGGTGCCGGTCAAGGCCGGCCTCAACCTGATGGGCCGGATCCGGGACGTGCTGCGCCTGCCGCTCGTCTCGGCGGCGCCCGCCACCCGCACCGCGCTCGCGTCGGCGCTCAGGACCGCCGGTGTCGCCGGTGTCTGAGCGTGCGGGCTCGCTCCGCGAGGCCATCGAGCGCTACGCCGCCGGCGTGCCCGACGGTCAGGAATCGGCGGCACGGGCGGCCTTTGTCGAGCTGAAATCGGCGCTCAACGCGGGCACGGTGCGCGCCGCCGAGCGGGGGGAGAATGGTGCGTGGCGCGCCAACACGTGGGTCAAGGCGGGGATCCTGCTCGGTTTTCGGCTGGGCCGCCTGCGTCCGGCCGCGAGCGGCGGGCCGTTCCCGTTCTTCGACAAGGACACCTTCCCGCTCCGCCCCATCGGTGTGAACGACGGCATCCGCATCGTGCCGGGCGGCTCCTCCATCCGGGACGGCTGCTACGTGGCCCGCGGGGTGATCTGCGTGCCGCCGATGTGGATCAATACCGGCGCGTACGTGGACGAAGAAACGCTGGTGGACAGTCATGCGCTCGTGGGGTCGTGCGCGCAGATCGGCAGGCGGGTGCACCTCTCCGCGGCGGCGCAGATCGGTGGGGTGCTGGAGCCGGCGGGAGCGCTGCCGGTCATCATCGAGGACGACGTTCTCGTGGGCGGCAACTGCGGCGTGTACGAGGGTGCCATCGTGCGCGAGCGCGCCGTGCTGGCGCCGGGCACCATCCTCACCGGGGGCACCGCGGTGTTCGACCTGGTGCACGACCGGGTGTACCGCCGGGAGGGCAACCGGCCGCTCGAGATCCCCGCCGGCGCCGTCGTGGTGCCCGGCACGCGGCCCGTGCGGAGCGGCGCGGGAAAGGATCACGGCATCGCGTTGTACGCCCCCGTCATCGTCAAGTACCGGGACGAGAAGACCGATACGGCGGTGCGGCTCGAGGAATTGCTCCGGTAGGCGAGGCCGTCACGTGCACCACACTCACTACCTCTGGTTCGACACCAAGCGCCGCCAGGAGATCATCGACATCACCGACGAGGTCGAGGCCCAGGTGCGCGCGAGCGGCGTGCGCGAAGGCTTCGTCCTCGTCTCCGCCATGCACATCAGCGCCTCCGTATTCGTGAACGACCACGAGTCGGGGCTGTGGCACGACATCCTCGAGTGGCTGGACGGGACGATCGCGCCATGGGACCCGTCGCGCTACCGACACAACGACACCGGCGAGGACAACGCGGCGGCCCATCTCCGGAGCCTCACCGTGGGGCACGAGGTGATCGTGCCGATCACCGGCGGGAAGCTCGACTTCGGTCCATGGCAGCGGGTGTTCTACGGCGAGTGGGACGGTCAGCGGCGCAAGCGGGTGATCATCAAGGTCATGGGAGAGTGAGGGTGGCCTTGGCCGCCGTGCCCGCCACCTCGGCCGTGACCGTCCGCTTCCCCTTCTTGGACCCCGGCGTCCAGCGGGCCTGAGCCCTGCCTTTCGCGTCGGTCACGACGCGCGCGGGAGACACCGTGGCGTTCGCGCCGGTCAAGCGCACCGCCTGGCCGGCCACCGGGTTGTCGTACCGATCCGTCACCTGAACCGTCACAGACCTGGACGCCGAGGGCACGAGTTGCACGGCGGCGGCAGGCCCGCTCTTCGCGCGCGCGGTGACGTCCACGCCCGTCGCGATTCCTTCCACCCGCACCACCAGGTGTTGCTGGCCCGCGGTGCGTCCCAGGGTCCACCGGATCCTGGCCTGCCCAGTCGAGTCGGCCTTGACCGAGCTGTCGGAAACGACGCCCGCCTTGGGAAGCAGCACGAGCGCCGCATCGGGCACCGGGTTCCCCTGCCGGTCCACCGCCGTCAGCACGATCCGCTTGGCCAGCGCCTCGCCAGCCTTTCCGGTCTGTGCGTTGCCCTCCCGCACCCTGACCGAACCCGCCGCGCCGGCATTGGCCGTGCCGCGTGCCGTGAAGAGCGGCATGGTGCGCGCGTTGCCGACCTGCACCTGGACGCGCTGGGCGCCGGCCCGCGGGCCGAGCGTCCACCGGGCGCGAGCCTCGCCGGCCGAATCGGTCCGGGCGCCCATTCCGGTGACGCTGCCACCGTCGGGCGTGCGCCACCCCACGGGAACGTCCGGGAGGACGACACCGGCCGAATCGGTCACGCGGACCACAACGGCCGGGCTCAGAGTGTCGCCGACGGTGCCGCTGAGATCTTCGGTGACCAGGGCGACCCTGGTGCGTGAGGAGACGGGATCGGCCTCGGCGGTCAGCACCGGGACCATGCTCACGCCTTCGGCCGCGATCGCGACGTGCTGGCGCCCGGGTGCGTCGCCCAGCGTCCAGACCGTCCGCACCACACCACGAGCATCCGACGTATCTACCTGGGGCTGGCAGCTGCCCTGCCCGCTCTGCACGCGGAACTCGACCGGGATGCCCGACACCGGGCGCCCGCTGCGCGAAACGATCTGGGCCGTCACGGGAGTGGGGAGCGGCCGGCCGGCGGAGGCGCGCTGACCTTCGCCGGTCACCACTGCCACCGAGGCCGCCACCGGGAGCACCTCCACGTGCAGCCCGTCCTGCAGCGCGCCATACGACGCGGTGATCATCGCCTCGCCGGGCGTCACGCCGAGCGCCTGGCTCGAGCTGTCGACCGCGGCGACGGCGGCGTCGGAGGTCTGCCAGGTGACGTCGGCGCCGGCGATCCTGGCGCCGCGCGCGTCGAGCACGCCGGCGAGGAGCCGCCCGTGCTCGCCCTCGGGAATGCGCAGAAGACTGTCGCCCAGACGGATGGCCGCGGCCTCCTGGCGCACCGTGATTCGTGAGCGGGCTACGGCTTTCCCCACAGTCACCACGACGGTGGCGGTTCCCGCTCCCCGCGCCACTACCGTCCCGCCCTCGTCCACCGAGGCAACGGACTCGTCCGAGCTGGTCCACACGGGGTTGACGGCGGTCAGGGTGGCGCCGCGCGCGTTGGTGGCGGTGACCGCGAGCTGAATCGAATCGCCGATCGACGTGGCGGTGTCCGCGGTGGGCGTGACCCCGGCCCAGCGGGCCGCGGAGACGGAAGGAATCTCTTTCCAGGGGACGTTGACGAACTGCTTCAGCTCACTGGTCGAGCTCGCGATCGAGACCAGGGCGGCGCCTGCGGACAGCGTGCCCGCGCCGAGCTTGAGCATGCGGAGCATCAACCCGGGCTTGGGCCGGGCCTCACTCGACCGGGAGCTTCCCATCGGCTAGCGCATCCAATCGCAGATCGGAACGCCCTCTTCGCCTGCCATCTCGTGGTCTTCGTCGGTGCGGGGCGACTCCATCCCGTCCACCCTGCCCACGAAGATCACGCAGCTCTTGCCGGGCTGCAGCCGGTGCGTCGCGCGCGCCTGCCATCCCTGCGGTCCGGCGCCGAGAATCTGCACCTGCACGTCATGCTCGGGCTGGAGACTCAGGGCGTCGATGCCGGCGGCATAGGTCTTCTTCGACTGGAAATAGCGAAGCTCCGCTGCGGTGACGGTGCGGAGGGTGTTCTTGAGAACAGAGGCGGGCGTTGCCTGCCAGACCGCGGCCGCACTGGCCTGGGCAGAGGCGATCGATCGGGCCACCAAAGAGAGGAGCAGAACGAGCGCGCAACGCCGCAGCGTCCCACGGGGATACATCCGTTCCTCCCGGCTCGTGTGAAGATCGGTGGCGGGCGGTCAAGCGACGGTCGGTGAGCAGGAGATCGGTTCCCATTCACCAGCCACCACTTGCCGCCCGCCCGAGGCCACCTCGCGTGCGACACGGTCAAAAGCCGGACCATTCTGTGGCCCGGCCCGCAACGAGGCAATCGGCAGGAAGCCGACACCGTCCAGCTAGTTGTCGGCGCGCCCCCGGCGATACATGAGGGCGCCATCCAAATAGCGTGGCGGATTGAGTATTCGCCTCGTGCAATTTCCTGCTCAACGAAAGGCGGGTCGGACGAGGTGATGCCGGGAAAAGCCCGGGTCGGTGGCACGGCGCGTGTCACACGGATTGCGAGTCGCGCCGAATGCCTGCGATTCGAGGAGGGCCGCGGAAGCGCAGCGAACTGCACTACATGAGACGATACTTCGGACCGCTCCCGCCCTCGCGAGGTGTCCACCGGGGACCGAGCACATCGGTGGCCTTGCAGTCCACGCAGTTGGGAGGGTTGACCCGCAACTCGTCCCCCGCGCGCTCGTATACGCCGGCGGGGCACATGTGGGCGTAGAAGTCGGCCACGTCGGGCGAAACGTCCTGGCCGACGATCAGGTGGGATGGGATGGTGTCTCGAGTCGCATTACCCGACTTGAACACCGCGTCGAGCTTGCCGAACGTGAGCGTGCCGTCGGGCACCAGGCGATCTTCGGGGGTGACGCGGCGCGGCGAATCGGCATCCGCCGCCATCTCGATCCTGCCGCCGGGAAAACGGCCGCCGGTGAGCGTCATGAGGCCAGCCTTGAAGCCCCCCATCCAGAAGCCGTCCTTGAAGGCCAGCCGCATGTTCCGCGTGCGGTACATGTCGGCGACGATGTAACTGGCATCCACCATCCGGTCGTAGGCCGACAGGGCCGCACCCGTCACGTCGCCCGTCTTGAGGGCCGCGAACGCGGTGCGCGCGGCGTAGATGCCGGACTGCATGGCGTAGTGGATGCCCTTGAGCGACGGCACATCGACGAAGCCGGCCGTGTCGCCGGCGAGCATGATGCCGTCGCCGCTCCGCCGCTCCGGCAGTGCATAATAGCCGCCCTCGGGTATGGTCTTGGCGCCCCACTCGAGGAGGTGTCCCCCGTCGAGATACGGGCGGAACAGGCGGTGGAGCTTGATCCGCTGGAGCAGCTCGTGCACGTCGAGCGACGCGTCATGATAGTCGAGGCCGACCACCAGCCCGAGCGCGATCTGGTTGGAGCCGAGCGGGTACAAGAAGCTCCCCCCGAACGCGTCGGCCGGGAGCGGCCAGCCGAGCGTGTGGATGACCGTGTCGAGCTGGCGCGGTGTCTCCCACACTTCCTTCACTCCGAGGGCGAAGAGCTGCGGGTTGACCGACCCGATGCGCTGCCATTCCCGCCACGCCTGGGACAGAGTGCCGCGGGTGCCCTCGGCCACCACCGTGACTTTGGCCGTGAGGTCGGTGGGCTCGGTGTACGAGCCCGTTCGTTCGCCATTGCGACCCAGGCCCGCCGGCGCGGTCCGAATGCCGCGCACCGCGGAACCGTCCACGAGAAGCGCATCCGCCGGAAACCCGGCAAACAGGTTGACCCCCAGCTCCTCCGCCCGCTCGCCCAGCCAGCGGACGATCTCGCACAGCGACGCGATGTAGCAGCCGGCGTTGTGCATGGTCGGCGGCGTGGGAATCCGCTGCGCCCGTCCCTCGGTGAGCACGTACACCGCCTCGCCGGTCACCGGGCGGCGAAACGGCAGCGCCTCGACGTCGAGGTCGGGAAAGAGGTCATGAAACGCTCGCGGATTGACCGCCGCGCCCGACAGGCAGTGCTCGCCGAGACTCCCGGCTTTCTCCAGCACTCCGATCGCGAGGTCGGCCATCCCTCCGCCCGCTTCCTGGTCGCGCTTGACCAGGCGGGACAGCTCGATGGCGCATGCCAGTCCGGCGGGGCCTGCGCCCACGATGAGCACATCGAGGTCGATCGAGTCGGGACTGGGAGCGTCCCGCAGAATGAGGCGGTCGAGCGGCAGCGGGGGCTGATGCCGGGCCGGCAGGATGGAAGGCACGAGAAAGAACTCCTCGGAGAGCTGGAGGGATCCGGGCAAAGCCGCGGAAATCTAGCCGCGCCTGCGGGCGCTCAGGAGGTACACCGGATAGCTGGGTACTGTCCGGTTTAAACCGGACATTACCAGGAGGACCCCGAGATACTCGCCGATCACCATGGTGATGGCCGCGGTCGAGCCGGCGGTGGAGATCCAGTCGCTCCAGCCGACGACGAACCCGGCGTAGCCGCCGAGCGCGCGGCGGACGTAGACGTACTGCCCACCCGATTGTGGAATCATGGTCGTGAGCTCGGCCATCGAGATCGCGCCGAGCAGGGCGTAGAGCCCGCCGGCGATCCAGACCGAGAGGAAGAGCGCCGGGGTGGGAAGTTACGCGGCGATGGCGCCGGGAGTACGCAGGATGCCGACGCCGATCGTGTTGCCGACGATGACGGCGACCCCGAACGCGACGCCGAGCACACGAAGGAGCTGTCCGGCCCGTCGCGGCGGGTCGGCGAGTAGCGGCAGGGCCAGAGATCCCTCACGAAGTGGCGGAAGGAGCCACTACCTTACATTCCTATGCCCGCTCCCACCATCCCCGGCTTTCGGTCCGTCCCCTTTACGGGCGTCATCTACGTCATGGCCGAGGCGGCCCGCCGCGGCTATCGCTACGGCCACCCCGACTGGTGCAACCTGGGCCAGGGCCAGCCCGAAACGGGCCCGCTGCCCGGGGCACCGCCGCGCGTGCACCACGTCGAGATCGGGGTGGACGACCAGGAGTACGCGCCCATCCCGGGGATCTGGGAGCTGCGGCGCGCCGTGGCCGGTCTGTACAACGAGCTGTACCGCAAGGGCAAGCGCTCGCAGTACAGCGAGATGAACGTGTGCATCTGCGGCGGCGGGCGGTCATCGCTCACGCGGGCGGTCGCCGCCCTGGATGAGATCAACCTCGGGCACTTCCTGCCCGACTACACAGCCTACGAGGAGCTGCTCGACATCTTCAAGCTCTTCGCCTCGATCCCCATCCTCCTCGAGGGCGAGCGGGGTTACCACTTCAGCCTGCACGACCTCGAGCGGGAGATCACCGGGCGCGGCCTGTCGGCGCTGCTGCTCTCGAATCCCTGCAACCCGACCGGACGTGTGCTCCAGGGCGAGGAGCTGGCCGGATGGGTGGGGCTGGCGCGCGACCTCGGATGCACGCTGCTGATCGACGAGTTCTACTCGCATTACATCTGGGACGGCGGCGACGGCGCGAAGATGGTGTCGGCGGCGGCATACGTGGACGACGTAGACGCCGATCCGGTAGTGTTGTTCGATGGACTCACCAAGAACTGGCGGTATCCGGGATGGCGCACCTCGTGGATCGTGGGGCCGCAGCAGGTCATCGACGCGGTCTCGAGCAGCGGCTCGTTTCTCGACGGAGGGGGGAGCAAGCCGCTCCAGCGCTCCGCCGTCCCGCTGCTGGCCCCGGCGGTGGCGTGCGCGGAGGCGGCGGCCATCCGGACGGCGTTCCTGAGGAAGCGGAAGATCCTGGGCGAGGGACTCGCCGCTGCCGGCGTGCGCTTCGACCTGGAGCCGGAAGGGACCTTTTACTGGTGGGGAGACGTCTCGGAGCTACCGCCGCGGATCAACACGGGCATGTCGTTCTTCCGGGAGGCGCTCGAGCACCAGGTCATCTGCGTGCCCGGGGAGTTCTTCGACGTGAACCCGGGGAAGCGGCGGAGCGGACGCTCCTCCCGCTTCCGGAACTATGTCCGGTTCTCCTTCGGGCCGGAGGAGCGGGCGGTGACGGAGGGCGTGGGCAGGCTGCGTGAGATGATCGCCGCGGCACGCTGAGGCACCGCGCCCCGCGGATGCTCATGAGCCCGTTCCGGAAGTTATCCAACACCGAGCACCAACCGCTCGAGCGACGTCTGGAACGGCGTGAGGACTTCCGCGCCCGCGCCGGTGACCTCCACCATGTCGCAATGACGAACACCACCAATGCCTTCCAGGTAAATCGCCGGCTCGACGTTGCATACCATGCCCGCCTCGAGCACGTCGCTGGATCCCGGGCGAAGGCGCGGCCTCGCATTGTGGTCGATCGCGGCGAACCCGACGCCGTGGCCGGTGGAGTGCTTGAACCGATTCCCGAAGCCTTGGGCGTCGAGCATGCCACGCGCCGCGGCGTCCACCGCCGAGGCCCGGGCACCGGGCCGGATCGCATCCAGCGCGGCCTGCCGGGCCGCGAAGACCGCCTCGTACATCCGCTGCCGCCCAGGATCGGGCTCGCCCATGCAATACGTCCTGGTGATGTCGGTCCAGTAGCCGTCGACGTACGAGTTACAATGGACCAGCAGGAAGTCACCCCGCTCCACGCCTCGCCCGGTAGACCAGGCATGGCTGCCGCACGCGAGCGCCGAATTGGGACCCGACATGCAGAAGACGAAACCGCCGGCCCGCCGCACGCCCGGACAGACCGCGCCGCCGGTGGCGAGGCGGCTCCGGAATCCCTCCGCGACCTCCGCCTCCGTCTTCCCTGCCCCGACATGTGCAGCCCCATCGGAGAACGCCTGGCTCGCCAGGCGGCACGCGAGGCGGACCTGGCTGCGCTCGTCCGCGGTCAGCACCGAGCGGAGCCTGCCGAGAGACTCATCGGCCGACCGGACCGAGGCGCCCGGCAGCGCGCTACACAATTCCTCACGCAGACTCTCGCCGTATAGGTTGAAGGAGACGTAGGACGACGGCTGGAATGCCGGCCCCGTCTCGACCCCGACCGACCCCGACCCCGACCCAAGCCCGCGAACCGACTCCGCGAGTGGCCCGCGCAGCAGCTCTCGCGCATCGCGTGGGTCCGAGAGCGATTCGGACCTGAGCAGGTGCACCTCATCGGCCCAGCCGCGCTCGGCCAGCCGGCGCTCGTCCTCTGGCACGATCAGACCGACGCGCCCCGCCCGATTGACGATCGCCACCGCGGTGCCGACGACGGGCCAGTACCCGGTGAGCAGGAGGACATTGGACGGGAGGCCGCAGACGAGGCCCTCGAAGCCGGCTTCCTCCAGTTCCCGGCGCACGAGGGTGATGCGCTCGTTGGCGCGGATCATCGCCCGCTCGTCCGCGCCGCCCGCTCGCCGACCCCGCGGCCCACCATCAGAGGCGATTCAGCGGGGTCGCGGGCAGGAGCCCCGATGTCGCCCCGCAGTCCCCAGGTCACGTAGGCGACGGCGGAGCCGCCGATCAGACAGAGCGCGGCCGCATCGAGCCAGTGAACCCGAACTCCGCCGGGATGGAGCTGCGGCAGCACCAGCCAGTAGACGTCGAGGTAGTGCATCAGGAGCAGCCAGGCTCCAATGGCCGCGAGCCCGACAGGCGCGGATTTCACACTCCGGAGCAGCAGCGCCAGAAACGGCAGCGCGAACTGCCCCAGGAGCACGACCAGCGCGACCCATCCCCAACTCCCGCCGAGCCGGGGGATGTACCAGGCCACTTCCTGGGGTACGTCGGCGATCCAGATGATCAGGAGTTGCGAGAAGGCGATGTAGGCCCAGAAGACGGTGAACGTCAGCAGGAGATTGCCGAGCTTGCGGTAGTCGCCGGGGCCCGGAACACCCTGGGTCAGGCGGGCGCGAACCATGCCGGGACCGATGGCGGCGAGCAGCGCCAGCGCGCCGAGAAACCCGCCGGCGAACACGTAGACTCCGTAGATGGTCGAGAACCATTCCGGCGAGAGCGACATGAGCCAGTCGAACGCGGCGAAGGTAAACGTCAGGCCGACGGCTGGAAGCGCCGCCGCGCTCAACGCCCGGCTGCGTCCATCCACCGATTCGGCAGGCCACGCTCGCGGCGGGAGCGACCACCAACGCAGCGGGACGCCGACGGCGATCCAGACAGCGAAATACACGGCAGCCCGCGCCAGGAAGAACGGCCGGTTGAGCCAGGCGCCCCGGTCGCCGGCGCCGGCCGTCGCCCAGGGATAGAGACGGGAGAGTCCCAGCGCGAGCGGCAGGAACAGCACCGCGAAGAGCGGTACCGAGGCCGCCACGGCCTCCGCCCGCGAGCGGAACGCCGCGAACCATCGGGCACCGGTGATATTGCACGTCATCACCAGCATCAGCGCGCCGAGCACGACGCTGAGGCCCGTCGCGTAGGCGGCGAGATACGACATGAGCGCCCGGCGCGGATCGAGCACGACGCCGAGGGCGAAGAAGCACAACCCGGCTGTGGCGAGCACCGCGCCCACCGCGGTCGCGGTGCGGCCGCCCCGCTCGCGCGTGCCCGACAGCCTGGACGATCGGCTCATGGTGCGCCCCATGACGCCGCGACTCCCGACGAGTCAAGGTGGCGGAGCCACGCCCCCCGGATCGAGTCCGCCCGCTCATCGTCGCCTGCCGTGGGAGTCCGCTGGAGCCGGCGCAGCCAGTCGATCACCGCCCACCGCTCGCGCTCGGTGAGCTGAGCCGCGTACGATGGCATCCGGCCGACGCCGCCGGAGATGACCGCGTAGAGGGCCGCATCGGGAAGCGCCGCGATGCGCGGCGTGCGCAACGAGGGCGGCCGCCGCTCGACCATGTTCGCGGCCACCACGCTCCCGCCGTAGCCGCCCACGCCATGGCACGCGCCACAGTAGATGCGGAAGCGGGAGCGGCCCAGCGCCAGCAGTTCGGGTGATTCGGCGGGCGGCGCCGGCCGCAGGACGCCTTCCCGGGCCACCGTGCCGGCCGGCGGAGCCTGCATGACCTTGCCGTCGCGAAAAAAGGCGCTCGCCCCGTACGCGTCGTACCGGGGCTGCCGCTTCATCCGCTGGAGCGCCGCGCTCCAGCCGGGCTCCGCGCTTCCACACGCCGCGAGAATGAGGCACCCGAGCAGTGGCACGAGCGCTCTCACGCATTCTCCGCCAGTGGCACGACCCGGAGCGGAACGAGCGTCTCAAGGAGGCCGGTCACGAGCTCGTGGTCGAAGGCTTCATCCGTGGCGTCGACGCCAACCCAGAACCGGTCTACCGACGCGCGCTCGAAGCCGTCGATCTCAAACACCGGATGCCAGAGCGCCGGGAGCCGAAGAGTCAGGAACAAGCCGACGAAGGCGACGAGAGCGGCACCGAGCACGGTGGCTTCGAACGTGGCTGGGATGAACGCCGCCACGGAGTGGACCGGCCGGGCACCGATGTTCTGCGGGTAGTCCCACACGTTGGCGTACCACTGAATGCCGTATCCGAGAACGGCGCCGAGCACTCCGCCGCCAAACGTGAAGAGCGGCAGCCGCGAGCGCCCGAGCCCGAGACGCTGGCCCATCCCGGTCACCGGGTAGGGCGCATACGACTCGAGCCGGTGGTACCCGTTCCGTCGGAGCGTCTCGAGCGCATTCAGCAACTCCGCGGGGCTCGCGAACTCGGCCAGCACGCCCGCGGTCACGGCGCCGCCACCTCGGGGGCGGCGGCCGTATCGGCGTCATGTCGCTGGGCCCTGAGCTCGCTGATCGCCACCATCGGCACAAACCGCAGGAAGAGAAAGAAGAGCAGGAAGAAGAAGGCGACACTGCCGAACAGGATGCTCCAGTCCACCCAAGTCGGCGCGTAGAAGTGCCAGCTGGAGGGCAGAAATCCACGGTTGAGCGACGTGACGATGATGATGAAGCGCTCGGTCCACATGCCGGCCAGGATCAGCAGCGAGGCCACGAAGAGCACCGGTGGGCTGACCCGCATGCGCCGCCACCAGAAGAGCTGCGGCACCACCACATTGGCCGTCAGCATCCCCCAGAAAATCCACCCGTAGGGGCCGAACGGGCGGTCGATCAGGTAAGTGTACCGCTCGTAGGCGTTTCCGCTGTACCAAGCCATGAAGGTCTCGACGATGTAGCTGTAGATCAGCATCCACGCCATCGCCAGCAGCAGCTTGGCCATGTTGTCGAGATGCCGCTCGGCGATGATGTCCTCGAGCCGGAACACGCGCCGGAGCGGGATCACGAGCAGCAACACCATGGCGAACCCGGAGTAGATCGCGCCGACGACGAAGTAGGGCGGGAAGATGGTCGAGTGCCAGCCGGGGAGCTGGCTGATCGCGAAATCGAGGCTCACGATGCTGTGCACCGAGATCACGAGCGGCGCCGCCAAGCCCGCCAGAATGAGATACGCCACCCGGTACTGGTGCCATTGCCGCCCCGACCCCCGCCACCCCAGCGCGAAGACTCCGTAGACCCGGCGCCGCGTGCGCCCCGGCGCGCGATCGCGCGCGGCGGCGAGGTCGGGCACGAGGCCCAGATACCAGAAGAGCAGCGAGACCGTAAAGTAGGTCGCGACCGCGGCGGCATCCCACGGCAGCGCGCTCTTGAACTGCGGCCACACCCCCATCCGACTCGGGTAGGGAATCAGCCAGTAGAAAAACCACGGCCGGCCGAGGTGCAGCAGCGGAAAAAGGCCGGCGTTGACCAATGCGAAGAGGGTCATCGCCTCTGCCACGCGGTTGACCGACGACCGCCAGCGCTGATGGAACAGCAGGAGAAAGGCGGAGATGAACGTGCCCGCATGTCCGATGCCGATCCACCAGACGAAGTTGATGATCGCGTAGGCCCAGGCCACCGGAATGTTGTTGCCCCAGACGCCGATGCCGGTGGACACGGTATAGGCGATAGCGGCGACGAGCCCCAGGGTGCCCGCGCCGGAGACGGCGAACAGCACCCGCCAGACCCGCGACGGCGTCCAGGCCGGCGCCAGCAGCCGATCGGTGAATTGAACCGAGCCGCTACTCGCCACCGTCGTCATTCGGCATCGCAGGGTTGGGGTTGGTGATACCGGCGAGGTACTGGACGCGCGGCTCGGTGCCGAGCTCATGCAATGCGGCGTATCGCCTCGGCTCCGCGCGCCGGCGCACGAGGTCGGATCCGGTATCGTTGAGTGACCCGAAGGTGATCGCCCGCGTGGGGCATGCCTGCTGGCATGCGGTGCGAACCTCGCGGGTCGCGGCGCCCTCGATGCCGGCAGCGATCTGCGCTTCCCGGATCCGCTGGACGCAGAAGGTGCACTTTTCCATGACGCCCCGACCCCGCACCGTCACGTCCGGGTTCTTGACCATCCGCTCGGTCTCGGCGATCTCGGCATTGTAGTCGAACCAGTTGAACCGCCGGACCTTGTACGGGCAGTTGTTGGAGCAGAAGCGGGTGCCGATGCACCGGTTGTAGACCATTTCGTTGAGCCCGTCCGGGCTGTGCAGCGTCGCGCTCACCGGGCACACGTACTCGCACGGCGCCTTCTCGCAATGCTGGCAGAGCATCGGCTGCATGAGGACGGCCGGGTTCTCGATATTGCCCTCGAAGTAGCGGTCGATCCTGAGCCATTGCATCTCCCGGCCGTCGAGCACGCCTTGCTTTCCGACCACAGGAATGTTGTTCTCCGCCTGGCAGGCGACGACGCAGGCGCTGCAGCCGGTGCAGGTAGCCAGGTCGATGACCATGGCCCACTGATCGCCCCCGCCGGCCGGCGGCTCGTACAGCGAGAGCACCCGTCCATTCTCGGACGCGGCGAAGGCAGGGTTCCGGCGGTATTCG
>Ga0075288_1000006_pt1 | contig 23415 bp, 26 predicted proteins | sample SF_Rice_20C_0N_4_FD_69763 | JGI IMG/M metagenome (GOLD analysis project Ga0075288, IMG submission 69763) | Rice paddy soil microbial communities from Twitchell Island, California, USA - SF_Rice_20C_0N_404 | ecosystem: Environmental > Terrestrial > Soil > Paddy field/soil | place: USA: Twitchell... | reverse complement strand
CAGCTGCTGGGTGCCTTCAACTTCATCGCCACGACGCTCGATCTGCGCACCCGGGGCATGACCCTCTCGCGCCTGCCGTTTTCCACCTGGGCCTGGTTCATCACTTCGGTCATCGGGCTCATCGCGTTCTCGGTGCTCCTGCCCGCCTGCATTCTGCTCATCCTCGATCGGGTCGCGGGAACCAGTTTCTTTATTCCGGGCGGGCTGGTGGTGAGCGACCGCCTGCAGCCGCACGCCGGTGGCTCCCCCCTTCTGTGGCAGCACCTGTTCTGGTTTTTCGGACACCCTGAGGTGTATATCGCGATCCTGCCGGGATTCGGGATCGTGTCGCACATCCTCCCGGTCTTCGCGCGGAAGCCATTGCTCGGTCCCAGGGTCCTGATCGCCTGTCTGATCTCCATCGCCTTCCTGAGCTACACGGTCTGGGGCCACCACATGTTCCTCAGCGGAATGAATCCGCTCTCGGCCACGCTCTTCTCGGTGCCCACGCTCATTATCACCATCCCGGCCACGATCGTCACGCTCCTCTGGATCGGCACGCTCTACGGCGCGCGGCTCCGCTTCACCACCGCGGCGCTGTTCTGTCTCGGCTTCATTTCCGTGTTCGTGAGCGGCGGGATCAGCGGGTTCTTCCTGGCACAGCCGTCCATCGATACCTACCTGCACGGCACCTACTTCGTGGTGGGACACTTCCACTTCGTGATGGGCGTGGCGGCCATGTTCGGCATCTTCGCCGGCACGTACTTCTGGTTCCCGAAGATGTATGGACGGATGATGAACGAGACGCTGGGCAAGATCCACTTCACGCTCACGTTCGTTGGCGTGTACTGCATCTTCATGCCGATGCACTACCTGGGGCTCGCGGGCAACGTGCGGCGGTACGCCGCCTTCACCGATGACTACATGAAGGGTTCGCTGCCCTTGCATCGGTTCATCACCGCGGCGGCGCTGTTTACCGGCGCCGTGCAGCTCATTTTCCTCTACAACCTGATCTGGAGCCGGCTGCGCGGCGCGAAGGCTCCCGACAACCCCTGGGAGGCGACCTCGCTCGAGTGGTCCACCGCCTCGCCACCGCCCTTCGACAATTTCGGCGGCCGCCATCCGGTCGTCTCTCACGGTCCCAACGAGTACGGAGTGACCGGACCGGCGGGCGACTACGTGATGCAGGCCTCGCCCGCTCGGCCCTCGGGATCCTGACGTGGACGTCCTGAAGCTGACGCCCCGTCCCTCGCCGGCACGGACCGGCGTGTGGCTCGGCATCGCGGCGATTGCGATGTCGTTTGCCGCCTATACCAGTGCCCTCGTCGTGCGGCAGGGGTCGGCGCCCGACTGGCGGCACTTCAGTCTGCCGCCCGTGCTCTACCTGAATACGCTGCTGCTGCTGGTGAGCAGCGGCACGCTCGAGCTGGGGCGCAGGCGGATCGTGGGGAGGGCGCCGCAAATGGCCTTCATGGCGAGCGGCGTGCGCTGGCTCTCGCTCACCCTGGCCCTGGGGCTGCTGTTCGTCGGGGGACAGGCGCTTGCCTGGCGGAATCTCGCCGCGCAGGGGCTCTTTCTGGCCACCAACCCCAGCAGTGCCTTCTTCTACGTGCTCACGGCCCTCCATGCCCTGCACCTGCTGGGTGGGATCGCGGCCCTGGGCTACGTGCTTGGCCGCGTGCGCGTTGCCACCCCGAGGCCGCCGGCGGCCGCGCTGGACGCCGCCGCCCTCTACTGGCACTTCATGGGTGTTCTCTGGCTCTATCTCCTGATGGTCCTCGTCGTGCGGCTGTAGCAGTCGCAGGAGGTGACGTGAGCGAAGCCGAGGTGGCCCTCGCCCTGGAGCACGGCACGGTGCTGGAGGAATCTCCCTTCGGTATCGAGTCCAAGAAGCTGGTGATGTGGCTGTTCATCGTCGCCGACGCCGCCACCTTCGGCGCGCTCCTGTTCGGCTACGGCTACCTGCGGGTCGGGAGCCCGAACTGGATCAGGCCGTTCGAGTTCATCCCGACCATCCTCAACGGCATGGTCATGACCGCCGTCCTGCTGACCAGCAGCCTTACCATGCTGGCCGCCGTGCGGGCCGCCCAGGCCGGCGGCGGCCAGCGCAAGGCGTGCGTCCGGTGGCTCGCCGCCACCGCCGTGCTTGGAATCGTGTTCGCGGCGCTGCACCTGCGGGAGTGGTTCAGCCTGTTCGCCGCGGGATGGAGCCCGTCGGCCAATCCGCTGGGAGGATCGCTCCTCTTCGGCGGGACCTTCTTCGGGATTACCGGCCTGCACCTCCTGCACGTGATCAGCGGCGTCATCGCCATCGCGATCATCGCCCTCGGCTTCCGACGCGGGCGCCTGGGCCCCGGCCATGTGGAAACCACCGGCCTGTACTGGCACTTCGTCGATCTGGTGTGGATGTTCGTCTTCCCGCTCGTCTACCTCATGAACGCCCGCTGAGGGCTTTCGGTGAAAGGCCAGCCATGGCGGCGATGACATCGGTCCCCGGCCCCACCATGCGGGCGTACGTCGCGGTCTGGATCGGCCTCCTCGCGATCGTCGGGGTCGAGGTGGCGCTGACCTATGCCCATCTGCCGGCGATCTGGCTGCTCTCCGGACTGGTCGCCCTGGCGATCGTGGAGGCAGCGCTCGGCGTGATGTACTTCATGCACCTCAGGTACGAGCGGCGGGTTCTCTTCTGGAGCCTGATTCCCGGGCTCATCTTCGTGCTGATCATGATGAACGAGGTGTGGCCGGATGCGTACCGTCTCCTCTCCCTCCGACATTGACTCGTGCGCTCCGCATGAACCTTCCTGAGGGAGTTCATCACCTACCGTGACCACAATGCCTCCGTCGGTCCATGCCATGCTGACCGGCATGGTCATCATGGTCGTGCCGGCGTTTTTCGTTTGCGCCGGTATCGCGATGATGGCCTACCGCAGACGGGATGGATCCGCACGAAAATGACGCCCGGGGGCGGGCAGGGAAGTTGCGACCTCGATCCCGGTCCGCTCCACCCGCCGTTTACGATTCCGCAGGCGGCTCCTCCACCCGGAACGCGCACCTCGGCCGTTCGCGCCGATCGCAGCACTCCACCACCGGCTCGCCGGTGATCTCCTCGACCAGGGCTCGCGCGAGCGCGCAGACCTCGGGATGCTGGGCCGTCACCGCCGAGAGCGGACAGGCATAGCCCTGGAGCAGGTAGCCCCGCTCCGTCCGCTGCACCTCCACGTCTCCTCCCAGGCTTCGCAGCGCGGCGGCAGCCACCGCGACGCGCCCGTCGAGATCCGGCGGCGCGCCGGTGCTCGACGCGACGCGCCGGCCCACGGCCCGGAGCAGCTCGGTCGCGTGGTCCGCGCCATCCCGTCGGGCCACTTCGTCGACCAGCCCGCCCAGGACCAGCGCATACGCCTTGGGGAACAGCTCCTCTCCCTCGCCAGTCAGAGCATAGATGCGGGCCGGCTTGCCGCCCGTGTCCCGCTCGACGCCGACAGGCGCCACGATCCCATCCCGCTCCAGCGCCGCGATATGGGTGCGCACCGCGTTGTCGGTGAGGTGCAGGGCCTCCCCCAGGGCGGTGATCGTCTGCTGGGAGCGGCGTAGCAGGGCGAGCAGTCGAGCCCGGGTCTGGCCGGTGAGTTTTTCGACCCAATTGGTCATGAGTGGCCCTATCGTTGTCTTACAACATATTGAGGCGGTGTTACTTAATCAAGTTATCACATAATACTATTGACAAAGTGTGATTGAGTCCGTATTCTGGGGGCAGATCGGCTCACCCACACCCGCTCGGAGTCAGACATGCCACGTTCCGCCTCACCCCTCAGCCTGCTGTCTCTCCTGCTGTTGGCGCCGTCGCTCGCGCTGACCGCCCAATCCGCTCCGCCCAAGCTGTCCGATCCGGAAGTCGCCCACGTCGCGGTCACCGCCAATACCATCGACATCGACGCCGCCAAGCTGGCCCAGTCCAAGACCAGGAACACAGACGTGAAGCAGTTCGCGGCCACGATGATCGCCGACCACAGCGCCGTGAACGCCCAGGCCACCGCGCTCGCCACCAAGCTCGGCGTGACGCCCAAGGACAACGACGTCAGCCAGTCCCTCCTCAAGGGCGCGTCGGACGCGCGGACCACGCTCGAGCCGCTCAACGGGAAGGCGTTCGACAAGGCGTACATCAGGCGCGAGGTGTCGTACCATCAGGCGGTGCTCGATGCCCTGGACAAGATGCTGATCCCCGACGCCTCGAACGCCGAGCTCAAGAAGCTGCTCACGGACGTCCGGCCGGCTTTCGTCGCACACCTCGAGCATGCGAAGCAGATCCAGGGCGCGCTGGGCGGCAAGTGAGGAAGCGCCCGCACCGGGCCGGGCTCCCGATCGCCGCGGCCGCGGCGGTCGGCGCCCTCGGGGCTGCGTCGGCGGGAACGCCTCAGGTCCCCACGCGACACGCCGTGGAAATGCGGGGGATCGGGTTTCACCCGGACACCCTGAGGGTGGCCCGGGGCGATACGGTCGTCTGGATCAACCGTGACATCGTGCCCCATACCGCGACCTCGAGTCGCAAGTCCGACTGGAACACCGGAACGATTGCCCAGGGAGACAGCGGCAGATACGTCGCTGGTCGCAAGGGGACCGAGTCGTACTCCTGCCTGCTGCACCCGACGATGCGCGGCATCCTGATCGTGCGCTGACGTCTCGACGGCGGATGCGGCAACGGAAGGGCGTTCGGCGCGGCGGGGGAGTTCCCTATCCCTCCCACGCCGGCCGTGTTACACTCTCCCCAATGACTAACGCCCCCCTCGTGCTCGTGGTGGATGACGAGCCGGGTCTTCGAGGTCTCGTCGCGCGGGCACTCGCCGACGAGGGCTATCGCGTCGTCGAGGCGTCGGACGGCCTCGCGGCGCTCGAGCTGTTGCAGGCCCCCGACGCCGACGTTCGCCTGGTGATCAGCGACATCAGAATGCCGCGCATGGATGGCTACGAGCTCGCCGATCGCATCAGCGGCGGCCCGAATCCTCCACCCATGGTCTTCATTTCCGGATATGGCCAGACCGGCGTGTGGCTGCCGGGCTCGGTCTTCCCCAAGCCGTTCTCCATGGCCGCGCTCCTCGCCGAGGTCCGGCGGTTGCTCTATCCGCCGAAGCCGGGCCCGAGCCCCGGGCGCCGGCGCAGGACCCCCGCATAAGGTTCCGACGGGGTCGCCGTGATCCAGCCCACGGCGTCGCCCTCCGTATATGGATAGCGTGGCACCATGCGACGCACCGACTCTACGCCCGGTCACGCAGCCCCGCATCCCAGGCGGAGCGATCGCATACCCACCGTTCGGACCCTGCTCCTGGTGGACGACGAAGACCCGATCCGGCAGCTGATCGCGCGGACACTCGAAGCCGATGGCTACCTGGTCATCGAGGCGTGCGATGGGGCGTCCGCGTGGGAACTGTGGCGGGCCCGATCCGACGAAATCTGTCTCGTCATCTCCGACATCAGAATGCCCGGCCTCGGCGGCCACGAGCTCGCCGAGCGGATCCGCTCGCACCCCGGGCCACCACCGATCTTGTTCATCTCGGGCTACGGCAACGAAGGGCTCTGGCTGCCGGGCCCCCTGCTCCCGAAGCCCTTTCAGCTCGACGCCCTGCGCGCCGAGGTGCAGCGCATCCTTGCGGGCGACGATCGGGGCATGATGGCCTCCTGAGTCGCGCCGATGGCCCTCCTGGCCATCGCCGCCTGCGACTCGGATTCGTTCGGCCCAACCGCCGGCACGCGCGCCTATCGCTCGGGGTTCTCCGCGATCCCGCCCCGGCGCTCGATTTGCGTCCGTGGTGGCATGACCACAACATCCCAAGGGAGATGACCGATGCGCACGATCCTTCTGTCGGCGGCGCTGGTGTGGGGCCTCGCTGGTTGCGGCAGGGGTGAGTCGGAGGCGCGCAGAGACACGCTGTCCGAGCTTCAGCGGGACAGCGTCATCGGACAGTCGCAGCTTCCCGGAGCGCAGGGTGTCCGGGGGGCACTGCGGGCGATGGATTCGGCGCAGTCCCGGAGGGATCGGGAGGGCGCCGAAGGAGAATAGGCGGGCGATCGAAGGCAATGGAATCCACCACGGCCGCCACGGATGCGGTGCTCGCCGTGGCGACGGCGGTCGGCATCGCGCATCTGATCCGCGCGACGCCGTCGTCACCCGGGCGCTACATCTGGCTCATCACGCTGGCGGGCTGGGGACTCGCGGCGGTGCTCGGCGCGGTCACCCACGGAACGGAGCTGGACCCCGACCTCGAGCTGGCGCTTTGGCAGCTGCTGTACCTGGGGCTGGGCGTGGCGCAGGCGATGCTGGTGGTGGGCGCCGTGCGAGACTGGCGCGGCTATCCGAGCGCGCGTCGCCTGCTGCCGTTCATGGTCCTGACCGCGGCGGGGTTCTACTGGCTCACTCGCCGCACCGGCGGAGATTTTCTCGTCTTCGTGATCTACTCGACCGCGACGACGGTCTTCGCCCTGGCGGTCTACGGGCATCTCGCCGCGCGCGCGAGGGCCGGCGCCGCCTGGATCGCGGCCGGTCTCGCGGTCAGCCTCGCGTCGGGTGCGGTGCAGGCGAGCTCCCTGTCGCTCGATCTCCTCTGGAGCTTCGACCACAACGGACTCTTCCATCTCATGCAGATGCTCGGACTCGCGCTCCTGGTGACCGGGCTCCGCCGGTCGCTCGGCGTCACGCCCTCGTCGGGGTAGCGGCCCGAAAGGGAGTGCCAAGCGTAGCACCTGCATGACGATGCCTCCCTTCAGGCGAGAGCGACGCGTACAGGTTGAGGTTGCCCGCCTGATCCTGCGCGAGTCCTCTGCTTGACACGAGCGGGATTGGCTCCACCTTATTTTCCGGTAGCAGGCACGCGCCACCCCAACCCCAGACACCCAATGCCGGCTGGTCCGTCGGTCGCTCCGATGTTCTTCATCAGCTACCGTCGCGACGATAGCGCGGGGCACGTCGGACGCTTGTACGATGCGTTGTCGGCCCGCTTCGGTCGCCAGCGGCTGTTCTTCGACATCGATCACATCGCGCCGGGCCAGGATTTCGTCCAGGTCCTCGATAGCTCGCTGAACCGCTGCTCGGTGCTCCTGGTGGTCATCGGCAAGCGGTGGGCGGGCAGCGGCAAGGTCGGGAACAGGCGAATCGATCAGGCCGACGACTTCGTCCACCTGGAGGTGGCCGCCGGTCTGCGCCGGGCGGACCTGCGAGTGATCCCCGTGCTCATTCAGGGGATGAAGATGCCGAGCCCGTCGGCACTGCCCGAGGATCTCAAGGAGCTTTCGCGACGGAACGCCACCGAGCTCAGCGATCTCCGGTGGAAGGAAGACGTCGCGCGGCTCTGCGCGAGTCTCGAGGCCGCCGGCGGGACCCGAGAACCTGTCGCTGAGACCCTCCGGCACCTTGCCGGCCGTCTCAAGGGTCCCGCGGGGCTTCCGCGGTGGGCCAAGCCTGCCGGAGCCGCGGCCGTGGCGCTTCTCGTCGTGGGACTCGCGGTTGCCGCGTTCACGTCGCGCGACAACGGCCGGGGCGGAGTCACGACCGCGGCCGTGTCCGGGGCCAGCGAAATTCCCCGCGGCGACCCGCTCCGGCTCCCCTCACGGCTCAGCGAGGGCGTGAAAGTCGTCCTTCCGGCCGCGCGCAAATGGCGCGTGGATGCCCAGCTCACGGACATCGAGGCGATGCTCCCGCCCGCGGGGATCCACACCTCGGAGTATCTCCTCGCCTTCGGCTTCCGCTCGCCCGCGGACGGCGCCGGACTCAAGGTGACGACCGGCTCGCCCGGCGGGCTCCGATACGAGAAGCTGCCCGCGGTGACACGGAGCTCGATCCGGCAGCTCTCCGACAGCTTCATGAATCTTCCAGAAGCCCTCGCGTCGGCGCGCGACGCGGGCATGTTCGGGCAGGTTCGATCGGCCAAGGTGTATGCCACCGCGAGCGGGGCGCGCGCCGGCCGGCCGACATGGGCCATTAGTCCCGTGGAGACCGGCCAGGCCAAGACGTACTATCTCGACGGCATCACCGGCAAGCCGCTGGCCGCGCCCGTGCGGAAGCGGGGCGGGCTCCTTGGCAAGGTCGAGGGCATTTTCAAGTAAGCGGCGCGTCGCCGCCATCGGCTACACCTTCGGCAGCTTGATGGGCCGGTCCCGATGGAGCATGAGCCAGTCGCCATGCTCCGCCAGCGCCTCCTTCCCCAGCTCCACCGCCAGGGTCCGCGCGCGCTCCACGCTCCCGTCGTGGAGCAGCGCGGCCATGCGGTCGCCGCCCCGGCCGAAGGTTTCCGCCATCCTGGCGTACTGTCTGGCGTGCTCGCCGAACGCGCGCTTTTCGGTGATGGAGTGAATCAGCGCGCCGGCGACGGTGATGAGCGTGAGCGCGAGTACGGACCAGGTGTGTGAGTCACCCGGCACCTCGGGCCAGCGGCGGTGCGCCCAGGCCGCCGCGAGCCGCACACCCAGGAAGAAGAGGCCGCCGGCCAGCGCGCTCACCAGGAACACGCGCAGCTCCACGAGCGCGTCCCGAACCTTGCCGGTTCGAGCACCCCGGAACATCTGCGAGCCCTTGAAGGCGAGATGCCACGCCAGCACCAGGCTGATCACCAGCAGGGGAACCTGCAGGATCCTGGACCAGTCGATCCCGTGCTCCGGCAGGGCGCGGAGGTTGACGGCGACGCTCGGGATCGCCCAGAGCAGGCTCGCCAGGATGACGCCTCCCGCGATCGAGCGGTAGGTCGCGAGCCGGGCTCGCTCCCGGGTGGTGGTGCGGGTGTAGTACGTCCACTGGTTGCCGATCCAACCGCTCGCGAGCGCGCCGACATCGGGGGAGGGTGCGGGGGCCGAACTGATCCCCGAGCCTCTGATGGCTTCGCGGATCCACGCCAGCTCGTCGCGCTGTTTGCGGAGATAGAAATCCGCAACCGAGTGGCCAAGCCCGGCCAGCCGCCAGTAGAACAGCACGCGCAGCCCCTCCGCGATCGCGCGATAGTCCTGGAACCTGGTCTGGCTCTGCCGGTGACGGGACACCAGGTAGACGACGTCGGCGATGCCGAGCATGGCCAGGTAACCGGCGAGAAACAGGATGACCCGCGAATCGTCGCTCGGCAGCGCGTGCGCGTAGAGCTGGAAGAAGACCACCGCCGTCATGGCCAGGCCGTAGACGGCCCACAGAACCACGTAGGTCTCCCGTTGATAGCGCGAGGCGAGGGCGTCGGCGAGCGCGAACGTGCGCCGGAGGCCGGCCAGGGATGGCGCCCCGTCCAGCGCACCGCCGTACAGTTGCCGCTCGCGCTCGTCCACGGCGGCATCGTCCCGCGAGGCGAGCGCGGTCGCCTGGACGTTGAACGACTCGATCCTGGCGAGATTCGCCGACAACGGCGCCGGGACGCTGTGGCCCCCGGCCGGGGCGGTCTGATCGGCCGTCAGCCAGCGTCCCGAAAAGGGATCGTCGGGTGAGGCGCGCCCCTGCCTCGGCGTCGCGATATGATAGACCGGTCCGGTCTCGGGCAGGTCGAGGGGCGTGCGCGATGGCGAGAAAGGGTCGGGCGCCGCGTCGAGGCGCTCGCCGACGGTGTCGGCGAACCCGAAGCGCCCGGTCCGCCGGTACGCCACGACCTGCGCGGTGCCGCCGATGCTCTCGGAGTCCTTCCCGTCCCACAGCGCCAGCAGCACGTGACTGCTGCGCGCCACGTAGGCGCCCGCCAGGGCATACTGCAGCTCGCGGTCGTCGAACGCGCTCGCCCCGTCGTCTCGCGCGACTCGCGGCAGCTCGATGCGGTGGATGGTGCGCTCGTGCCGGTACAGGGCCCTGAACTCGGCGACGCTGGCGGGAAAGTCGTGCTCGTAGTCGTCTGCAGGCAGTGGAATCGGCGCGACCAGGCTCGCGCCCGCCGCGAGCGCGACGCGGGCGGCGAGTCGGTCGGCGCCCTCCGCCAGCGGCGTCACCACCACGAGCGGCGTGGTGGGATACTCGCGGCGCAACTGGTCCAGCAGCCCACGCACCGCCGCCTCGAGCGCGGGTACGTCGTCGGGGCGCAGATCGCGATGGCCGGTGACGCCCACCACGAGGGGGATGAGGCCAGCGCGCGTCGCGTCAGCCCGTACGGTCGTCATCGGCAGCCGTGGTGAGTGTCCCCATACTTTACTGGCCATTGTTCCGGGTGCAAGGTAGAGGCAACCGATTTGCCGAGGGGACTCCATGGACAAGCAACAGATGGCGCTGCTCATCCCGATCGTGGCCATGCTCATTCCGGTGACCGCGATCGTGTTCGGGGGCTGGCTCAAGGTGGCCAAGGTCCGACTCGAGGAAGCCCGGCTTCGCGCCGGCGCCTCCACCGGTGGCGAGGTCTCCGCGCTTCGCGACGAAGTGGCCGACCTCCGCCACGAATTGTCCGAGATGCAGGAGCGGCTCGATTTCACGGAGCGCCTCCTGGCCAAGGCACGGGAGGAGCCCCGCTGAGCCCCGCGCTCCTGGGGCTTCATCACGTGACGGCCACCGTGGGTGACGCGGCGGCCGACCTCGGATTCTGCCGCGCGACCCTCGGCCTGCGGCTGCTCAAGAAGACCGTCAACTTCGACAACCACAACGTCTACCATTTCTACTACGGCGACGAGTGCGGCACGCCCGGCACCATCTGGACCACATTTCCCTACCATGGCTGGGGCGTGGCGGTGGGACGAAAGGGCGAGGGTCAGATCACGGCCACGTCCTTCTCGGTGCCGGCCGACTCGCTGGGCTTCTGGAGAGACCACCTCCATGCGGCGGGCGCGACGACGCGCGATACCGTGTCGCCCTTCGACGAGGCCCTGCTCGAGGTGTCCGATCCGTCGGGACTGGTCTTCCATCTCGTGGCCGGTGAGCGGGATGCGCGTACGCCCTGGACGACGAGCGGCCTACGCGCCGACGCCGCGATCCGGGGATTGCATGGGGTCACGATGGTGGTCGGCCGGCCTGAGCCCACGATCGAGCTGCTCACGGAGGTGCTGGGATTCGAAGTCGTGCGCGAAGCGCCAGGGAGCCTCAGGCTGGCCGTGGGCGGACGCGAGTCCGGGAAGCTCGTGGATATCCTGCACGGGACGGGCGCCCCGCCCGCGGCGAACGGACTCGGCACCGTCCACCACGTCGCGCTTGCGGTCGGAACCGGGGAGGAGCAGCTCGCGGTGCGCGAAGCGCTGCTGACGCGCGGCTCCAAGGTGACCGAGGTGCTCGACCGCCAGTACTTCCAGTCCATCTATTTTCGCGAGCCTGGGGGCATCCTGCTGGAGGTGGCGACGGTGGGACCGGGGTTCACCATCGATGAGCCGCTCTCGGAGCTGGGGCGGGCCCTCAGACTCCCCCCATGGGAAGAAGCCAACCGGGCGCTCATCACGGCTCAGCTCCCCGATCTGGGCACGGGAGGATAGGAGGCCTCTGTCGGAACGCGAGCCTGGCCGGTGGCTGCCTCGCCCTTCAGGATGGCATTGACGGTGGCCGTCGTTCGGCACGACGGCGCCGCCTATCGCATGCGGTGGTCGGTTCGGGACATTGCCCCATGCCGGTCCGACCGAGACTAGCCGATCGCCGGCACCGGCGCCCCGTCAGATCGGAGGCGTGGCCGATTCGAGCGCCGTTTCGGCCCGGGCGCGTGGCCGTCGCGTCACGCCCACCAGCGGCGGCGCCGCCTCGCGGCCCACGCTCTTCAGATAGGCGATCGGATCGTGCATCACCGATCCGGCAGGCAGGTGCTGATAGAGCGGCCCGAGGTCCTGCCGGATACGATCGGCATAGAAGGCCGGCAGCTCGCTGGTTCGGCTTTCCATGAAGTCGCGCACGGTGCGATCCTCGTCGAGGAGCCGGCGGATCGTCGTGTGATACCGGATGCGACCGAACCCCTCCGACGACATCGCCCGCACGACGTTCATCCACCTGGGGATCACGCCGGCCGTCGCGGTCAGCCGCCGGCCGATGGCGCGCCAGGAGAACGCGTAGCGGCTCAGGTCGACGAGGTGATCGTAGAATGACGGCCAGGTGTAGTTGGCCGGCCGGACGTTCATCGCGTGGTTGTTGTTGAGGAACGTGAAGGGGAAGGGCAGCACACGTCCCGCCCGCTGGTACTCCAGATTGAGCGGCGCCGCCCGGCCGAATGCCGACAGCAGCGAGAACGCGGGAAAGGCGCCCGGCGCGAGATCGAGGAAGGTCTTGGTGAGCTCGAACGGCTCCGCGCCTTCGTCGGTATCGAGCCCGAGGACGAAGTTGGTCTGGATGTAGGGGATGTAGCGCAGGATCATGTTCACGTGATCCGCCACCTGTCGCACCTTGTCCATCCCGGTCCGCCGGGTCTTCGACTTGTTCCCCAGATCGTACCACGACTCGATGCCCGGCAGGATGGCCTGGAACCCGTTCTGCCGCAGCCGCTTCAGATGGCTCTCCGACAAGAGCGACAGGCTGCTCTCGGCGATGTGCCGCATGGCCCCCGGCGGCACCGCCGCCTCCACCGCCTCCATGTAGTCGTCGAACCGGACCCCGAAGTTGGGGTCGTGCCAGCCCACGATCGGGTTGCGCATCTTGGTGAGCAGGAAGGCCAGATCGTCCCGCAGCTGGGCGAACCCCAGCGGCTGGTACTCCACGGTGGAGTCGATGCAGAAGCTGCAGGTGTAGGGACACCCCAGGCTGCCGATCATCGGCACGATCTTGATGGTGGGTGCCTTGGCCAGCGTGGCCTCCACGAACTTCCACCGCTGCGCGAGCGTCGGCAGCTCGGAGGGCTGCCGCTCGGCGGAGATGGCGCGGCCGACGGGCCGGTGGGGCTCACACTCCTGCAGCACCTCGAGGACGACGGTTCGATCGGTGAAGCCGAGGACGTAATCGAAGTACTGCTGCGCGTCCTCGGGATAGCACCGGGCGTGGGGGCCGCCGAGGACCGTGACGGCGCCGCGGCCGCGGAAGAGGTTGCTCAGCGCGTAGGCGAGTTGCGCCGCCTGGGTGAAGGCGCCGATGAAGAGCACGTCGAGATCCTGGGGCAGCTCGTCGAGCAGATTTTCGCCGCCCGTGTAGCAGACGTAACGGACATCGTGTCCCGCCTCCTCGCACCACACCGCGAGCACCTGGGGCATGATGCTGGCGAGGCTGGCGTTCATGAGCCGGCCGTAGAGGCTGTTCCGGGGACTCTTGGTGACCAGATCGAGGATGCCGATCTTGCGACGGCGGGAAGGCGAGCGCGGAGGAGCAGTGAGGGGCATGGGCGCGATCACGAGTCACCTTTCCGCAGAAGAAGGGCACTCGAATCGCTGGGTCCCGAGAGTGGGGCGAAGTAATCGGAGTGGCGCACGCCGGCGATCCGCTATGGCCGGCGTCATGCCTATAGGCTATACTGTAGCGCTACATATCGCAAGGCTATATAGAACGCCCGCCGCTTGCGACCCTCCTTGAAAGGTCCCATGGTTCGTCTTCGGGTTCACCAATTGATGGCGCAGCGCGGCATTACGGCCTACGCGCTGAGCCGGGGCGCGAAGTTGAGCTATCCGAGCGCCTATCGGCTCTCTCGGCCCGGCGGACGATTCGGGCGGCTGCACGCCGATACGCTCGACCGGCTCTGCACCTACTTCAAGGTGGCGCCGGGCGCCTTGCTGGAGTGGACCCCCGCGAAGGGCAACGGCGAGAAGAAGCGGAAGTAGACCGCGAGCTGGAAAGACGCGCCGGACCGAACCGCTGAAGCCGGCGGGGTGGGGAGGTGCTTCTCCGACCGGCGGCCCGGGCGGCTACGCCGCCGGTGCGCCGCGTTTCGGGTCGCCGCCGAGACTGAGGAGATTGCTCACCGCGCTCCACATGGGGTTGAGGTCTCCGCGGACCGCCACGTCGAAGGGACCGCGGACCCGCGCCGCCTGGCGCAGCGGAACCGTGATGAACGCGGTATGCGGCAGGATGGGAGTGTCGGGGGCTTCCTCTCCGACGGCGCGCAGTGCGCTGAGCGCGGAAATTTCCGGCAGCTTGGTGTCGAGGAGCACGAGGTCGAATTTCCGGGCCCGGAGCAGCTCCACGCCATCCTCGAAGCCACTGGCCTCGGTGACGCGCACGCGGCCTCGCCCGCGGAGCGCGAGGAGCTCGTGGACGAGCTGGCGATCGATTTCCTCGTCTTCGATGAGGAGGACCTCCGCGGCAGTCATCATGGATACGCCTTCCCGTGAGCGAGTGAGGAGTGGCGCCGAGAGCGCCGCCCGGGGAAGGGAATCGCCAGGGACATGCCAGGGGGGCTGAGAGCCAATACCCGATAGCTTAAGACCATTCGCCGTCGGTGTTTACACACTCCGATCTCAGGTAACATCAGAGGTCACAACTCGCGCGGCCCGCCGCGTTGCCCACAGTCTACTGTTGCTTCCACAACACAATTCTGCATACCAGACACCGGCCGCCCCGCCCCGTGGGGCGAGACGGCCGGTGACTGGGGCTGGAGGTCCCGACGGCAGGGGCGGCCGGGACAATCAGGTGGTGAGGACTTTGCCGAATCGATTGACGTCGTCCAGAATGCGTCCCGTGCCGCGTACTACGGAGGTGAGCGGATCGGCGTCCACCCGGACCGGCAGGCCGGTCTCATCCTGCAGCAGCTGGTGCAGGCCGCGGATCAGCGAGCCGCCGCCGGTGAGCACGATGCCGGTCTCCATGATGTCGCTGGACAGCTCGGGCGGCGTCATCTCGAGGGCGCGGCGCACCGCGTTCACGATGCGCGACAGCGGCTCCTGAATCGCATCGCGAATCCCCGACGAATCCACTCGCACCGTCTTGGGCAGGCCCGACACGAGATCGCGGCCCTTCACATCCATCTCCTCTTCCGGCACGAGCGGCACGGCGGAGCCCAGGCGGATCTTGATTCGCTCCGCGGTGGGATCGCCGATGAGGAGGCTGTAGGTCTTGCGCATGTACTGCACGATGGCCTGGTCCAGCTCGTCACCGCCGGTGCGGATCGAGGCGTCGCACACGATGCCGCCGAGCGCGATGACCGCGATGTTGGTGGTGCCGCCGCCGATATCGATCACCATGCTGCCCGTCGGCGTCTCGACCGGAAGGCCGACGCCGATCGCGGCCGCCATCGGCTCCGAGACCATGAGCAGCCGCTTCACCCCCGCCGATCGCGCCGAGTCGCGCACGGCGCGGCGCTCGACTTCGGTGATGCCGGAGGGGACGCAGACGATGACGGTGGGCTTGACCTTGAGGACGGTGCGATCGATGACGAGGCGGAGGAAGTGGCGGAGCATTTTCTCCGCGATGTCGAAGTTCGCGATCACGCCGTCCTTCATCGGTCGCACGGCGTTGATGCCGTCCGGGGTCCGCCCGAGCATCATCTTGGCCTCGTGCCCGATGCCCATGATGTTTCCCGCATTGTCCACGGCCGCCACGGAGGGCTCGTTGAGCACCACCCCTTCGCCCTTCACCAGCACCAGCGTGTTCGCCGTGCCCAGATCCACGGCCATCTCCGTGGCAGGACGCCAGACTTTGCGCTTGGGAAGGGCGGCCGTGCGGCCGTTCGTGTGGTCGAGTGACAGTCCGAGGGGGAGCGAGGAATCGGGTTCGAGGACGGCGGTCACGGTAAGGCCCCTCCTGCCTTGCAGTTTTCCCGCCGCGGTTGCGTTTCACCGGTGGGGCCAGGAGTAGGCTCCTGACAGCGCTGGATCCAGGAGGTGATTGTGCAAGATGTGATCCAGACGCCCGATACGGCCTATCTGATCGTGCTGGCGGGAGCCATCTCCCTACGGTCCATGGGCCTGCGCCGCGAGGCGGTGCTCGCCGCCGCGGCTTTCGCGCTCGGTCGCGCGGCACTCGCGGCCGGTCCCCATCCCGTCACGGCGGCGCTTATGGCGCTGGGTACCGTCGGCGCGGCGGTGACGGCCTTCCGGGCGGGCCGCACCGGGATCCTGTTGGGCATCGGCTCGGCGGCGGCGGCGTGGTCGGCGCGGGGACTCTTCGGGGCCGTTGCGCCGGGGCCTACGCTGTTCGCGGCGGTGGTCATCGTCGGGATCGCGGGTCTGGGCCTCCAGGCCGTGCGGCTCCTTCGGAGCCGCTACCCGCCGGGGCCGGACGAGACCGTCTCTCGTGTACGAGGCGCTCACGCCGCCGTGCTCTGCCTCTCGATCGCGCTCGTCGCGTTCGCGCCGCATCTCGTGCACGTCCTGCTCGGCGCGGCGGGCGCATCATGGGCCGGCTGGCTCCTGGTGCGAGGATCCACCCGGTCGCGTTGGCCCGTCGTTCCGGCGGTCGTGACGGCCGTATTGGGTATCACCTGGTACTTCATGGCGACCGTGGCGGGGCCGGTGGGGCTCTCCTTGCGGAGTGTACCCGACCTTCCCCTCAGTCCGGCCGCCGAGGTGCTCGTGGCCGCGGCGTTGCTGCTCGCGAGCTGGCTTCTGACCGGGCTCTGGCCGATGCATCACCGCGTGCCGGCGCCGCTCGTCGCGCCGGCCGCGGCGCTTCTGCTCATCCGGGTGGCGCTGGTCGCCGCGCCCGCCGGCATGGAGCACTGGCGCCCAGTGGCGGCGCCGCTCGCGATGCTCGGCATCGCGCACGCCGCCTTCACTCGGCGGCCGTCGGGCCTCGCGGTGGGAGGCGCGTGGCTCGCCCTCATCAGCGGGCAACCGTCGGGCGTGGCGGCGGCGGCATGGCTGATCCTGTCCGCGTTGGTGCTCGCGATGCTCGGCGCGGAGCGCGAGAACGAATCGCCGGCGCGGCGGTGGGGAAGGAGAGTCGTGTGGCTGGCCGCGGGCTGGGGCGGGCTGCTCGCCCTCGAGGCGAGCCTCGGAGGCGAGGTGGTGTACAGCGTCGTCGCGGCCGCGGGCGCCGCCCTGGGGGTGTCGGCCGGAGATCAGGCGATGACGCCGAGGGCGCCGAGCAGTACGGCGCCAAGGGCGTGATCGCCGGAGACGTGGACCCGCGCGCGATCCGCGTCGGTCTTGAGCGCTCCGGAGAAGAGCCGCCACGCGGTATCGGGGGTCATGCTTACGGTCGCCGCGCTTCGCGCCGGGCGGCCGGCGTAGAGCCGCCAGCCCTCGGCCGTGCGGAGCAGCGCCCAGCTCCCGCCGGCGGCACCAGTGACCTCCACCTGCACCGCCGTGCCCTCCTCGCGCTCCACGTCACGATAGGTGTGCGGAATGGCGCGCACGAAGAGATCCAGCACCGGGTGCAGCCAGTGCCGCTCGAGGAGCCCGGGTGCCCCGGTGGCGTCGCGGATCTGCTGCTGGTGCAGCCACCGCTCGGTGTAGTCGCGGCCGACGTCGAACCAGTTTTCCGAGCGGCTCTCGCCGGCCCAGGACACCGCGAAGTGCGACGGCCCGAAGGGATCGAGCGAGTCGAACAGCGCCGCCACCTGGGGACCGGTGAGCGCCAGCAGGTCGACGATGACTCGCGGGCTCAGCCGCCGTGCCGCGGTCACCCACTCGGCGTTCATCCGGTTGATGAATTCGACCAGCGCGCCGGGACTCTCGTCGCGGGGGCCGGCCGGCGGCGGATGGCCATCGCGATGGAAGGACAGCCGCCGGAGGTCGTCGTCGAGCAGATGCGCCGCGATGTCGCGCACCGACCAGAGCGGGCAGACGGTGGGCCGGTTCCAGTCGTCGGCCTCGAGGCCGCGCAGGAGCGCGATCAGCTCCGCGTGCAGCGGCGGGAAGAGGTCGGTGACGAGGACCGGCGCCATCGGACGGAGCGCGTGGGTGTGCTCGGGCATGCTGCCAATCTGTGGCCGGGCAGCGTGCCCCGCAAAGGCGCTCGTTGATTCCTCCTCTCGGCGGACCCATATTTCGCGTTCCGGATGACGATGACAGTGTGACGCATTCAGCGAGGACACGATCATGGCTTTCTCCCTTCCCCCTCTTCCCTACGACTACAAGGCGCTCGAGCCGCACATCGACGAGCAGACGATGCGCATTCATCACGACAAGCATCACGGCGCCTACGTGAACAATCTCAATGCCGCGCTCGAGTCCCACCCCGATCTGCAGAAGAAAACCATCGAACAGCTTCTCTCCAACATCGCGGCGGTGCCCGAAGCCATCCGCACCGCGGTGCGCAACAACGGCGGCGGCCACGCCAATCACACGATGTTCTGGGAGATCATGGCGCCGGGCGGGGCCAAGGAGCCCTCGGGGCCGCTTGCCGACGCCATCACCCAAACCTTCGGCGGCCTCGCGCCGTTCAAGGAGCAGTTCGCCAAGGCCTGCGCCGGCCGCTTCGGCAGCGGCTGGGGATGGCTCGTCGCGGACAAGTCCGGCGGGCTCGCCATCGAGAGCACGGCCAACCAGGACAGCCCGCTCATGGACGGCAAGACGCCGGTGCTGGGGTGCGACGTCTGGGAGCACGCCTACTACCTCAAGTATCAGAACCGCCGTCCCGACTACGTCGCCGCGTGGTGGAACGTCGTGAACTGGACCGAGGTGGGGAAGCGCTTCGGCGCGCTGAGGGGTCTGGCCGCGGCGGCGAAGTAGATGGCGTCGCTGCCCGCCGTCGGCGCCCCGGCACCCGACTTCACCTTGCCCTCCACGGCGGGCATCGACGTCACCCTCTCCCGGCTTCGGGGCCGGAACGTGCTGCTGGCGTTCTTTCCCCTTGCGTTCACGAGTACGTGCACCACGGAGATGTGCGCGTTCAGCGAGGACCTCGACCGATTCCGCGACGTGAACGCCATCGTGCTGCCCATCAGCGTGGACTCGGTGCCGACGCTCAAGGAGTTCAAGGCCAAGGAGCGGCTCTCGCTCGAACTGCTGAGCGACTTCAAGCGGGAGGTGAGCCGCCAGTACGGCACCCTGCTCGAGGACAAATTCTTCTCGAACCGCGCGTACGTGCTGGTGGACGCCAACGGCACCGTACGCTGGGCGTTCGCCGAGCACACGCCCTCCACCCGGCGCGAGAACGAGGAGATCTTCCAGCAGTTGCGCGCCCTGTCGTAATCTCTCCGACCGCCGCCGGCCTTCCGTCGAGGCATCCGATGCCCCGTCCATCCACCGTGGCCCTCTGCCTGGCGTTGCTGCTGGGGCCGGCGTGCCGGATCGAGGACCACACGCCGGCGGGCTCGCGCCGCGACGAGGACGCGGTGCAGGCGCTGGTCGCGGGCTATGCGCGGACCCTCTCCGACCGGGACTGGAAGGGTGCCCGGGCGCTCTTCTGGGCGGACGCGAGCTACGCCGGTCCGATGATTCCCGCGCCGGGCGACTCGCACCAGGCGGTCCCGATCGACCTCGCCATCAGCACCATCGCCCGGCGGGTCGAGGGACTCGATCCGCAGCGCTTCGACGTCCGCATTCTCCGCTCCGACGTGCGGCAGGACGGCGACCTGGCCGCGGTGTGGCTCACCACCAGGCGCCGGATCCCGGTCGCCGGCGCCTTCGCGGAGTCGGATTGGGTGGAGCACCTGGTCCTGCGGCGGATCGACGGCGCCTGGCGGATCCTGAGCGTCACGGCGCGAACGGCCCCGCGCCGCATTCCCCATGACACGCGTTGACGGCTCGCTCGACCTGGTGGGGTCGGTGGCCAAGCTCCTCAATGCCGGGCTGGGCACCGAAGCGACGATCGCGGCGGTCGCGGATACCCTGAGGGCGGGGCTTCCGGCGGAGGTGGTCCGCCTCTGGGTTCGCGAGCCCGGCACCGCGGCCTTCCGGCCGATATCGGCGCCCCTGGCCCCCGACGCCCATCCGCTGGCCGCCGCCATCGACGCGATCCCGCGCGACGGGCCGGCTCGGCGGTTCGTGCTGGAGCACGAAGGCGCGGAGCTGGGCCTGCTCGAGGCGGTTGTCGACGGCGATGCGCACCGGCTCAGGATCCTCACCGTCGTGGCCGACATCCTCGCCCCGTACCTGGCGTCGGTGGAGCTCTCGAGCGACCTCGCCGGCGAGGTCGCGGTGCAGTCGCGGGAAATCGAGGAGCATCGCCGCTTCACCAGTCTCATCATCGACAGCCTGCCGGTGGGTCTGTATGTCGTCGACCGCGACTATCGAATCCAGACCTGGAATCGCAAGCGGGAAACCGGCACCCAGGGGCTGCGGAGGGACGCCGTGGTGGGCCGCCGGGTGTTCGACGTGCTGACCCGGCAACCCGCGGCGCAGCTGCGGGCCGACTTCGACCGGATCTTCACCACGGGCGAGATCCAGCAGACCGAAATCGAGGTCGAGGTCGGTGGCGAGACCCGGTACTACCGCCTCAGCAAGATTCCCATGCGGCTCGACGGCGACGAGATCAGCCACGTGATCACCATCGGCGAGGACATCACGGAGTGGCAGACCATCCAGGCGCGCATCACGCAGAGCGACAAGCTCGCGGCCCTGGGGCAGCTCGCCGCCGGCGTCATGCACGAGATCAACAACCCGCTCGCGACGATCAGCGCCTGCGTGGCGGCCATTCAGGGAAAGCTGCCCCGCACCGGCGCCGAAGGAGTCGGGGAGTATCTGGACATCATCGACAAGGAAGTGGATCGCTGCACCAGGATCGTGGACGGACTCCTCGATTTCAGCCGTCCCAAGGGCAAATCCAAGGCGCCGGTCGCGCTCAACCGCCTGGTGGACGACACGCTCTTCCTGCTCAAGCACCACGACCGCTTCAAGCATCTCCAGGTGGTGCGGGAGCTGGCCCCATCCGAGCCCCGCACGATGGGGAACGCCGAACAGCTCATTCAGGTCCTCATGGCGCTCATGCTCAACGCCGTGGACGCGATGGAAGGCGGAGGACAGCTCACGCTGCGCACCGTCGCCGGGCGCGGCCGCCCCGACGAGGTGGTGGTGGAGGTCGCGGACACCGGGATCGGAATTTCCCGCGCCGACCAGGGCAAGATCTTCGAGCCGTTCTACACGACGAAGCCGCCGGGCCGGGGAACGGGCCTCGGACTGTCCATCTGTTACGGAATCGTCGAGGACCATCGGGGCCGCATCGAGGTGGACAGCGCGCCGGGCCGGGGCTCCACCTTCCGCATCTTCCTGCCGGCGCTGCCATGAAGGTTCTGGTCATCGAGGACGACCGCACGGTGGGACAGCATGTCAAGCGCGGGCTCGAGGAGCACCACTACCAGGCCGATCTGGTCGACGACGGCCTCGAGGGGCTGCGCCTGGCCTCGGGCGGGCGCTACGACCTCATCGTGCTCGACCTCCGGCTGCCCGGCATGAACGGGCTCGAGATGGTCCGCACGCTGCGCGATCGCGGCACCACGACGCCGATCCTGGTGCTCACGGCGCAGGACGCCGTGGACTTCAAGGTCGAGGCACTCCGCGCCGGGGCCGACGACTACGTCACCAAGCCCTTCGCCTTCGAAGAGCTGCTGGCGCGCGTCGAGGCGCTGGGGCGCCGGCCCAAGGAAATCCGCGATCCGGTGCTCCGGGTGGGGGACCTCGAGGTGGACACCGCCACGCGCGAGGTGCGGCGCGCGGGCGAGAGGATCGATCTCACGCCCAAGGAGTACACCGTTCTCGAGTACCTGATGCGGCACGCGGGGCGGGTCATGTCCCGGACGCTGATCACCGAATACGCCTGGGACTAACACTTCGATCCCGGGACCAACATCGTGGACGTCGTGATCAACCGCATCAGGAAGAAGGTGGACTCGGGACACGGCAGGAAGATGGTCCACACGGTCCGCGGCGTCGGGTACGTCGTGAAGGCGTAGCATGACCACGATCCGCCGCCGGCTCACCACGTGGTACACGGTGGCCCTGGGCGTGACGGTGATCGCCTTCGGTACGCTGCTGTATCTCGAGCGCCGGCAGTCGAGCATCCGCGAGCTCGACCGCCGGCTCGAGCTCGAGGCCGAGCTGGCCGACCGCTGGCTGAGCGAATCCTTCAACGTGCTGGGCCGGATCGTCGCCACCCAGGGGCTCGGCCGGGCGCTCGACCCGGGGATCAGCGCCTACCTCGAGGCGGTGCGCGATTACCTCGTGGTGGTGGATACCAGCGGGCAGGTGCTGGCCCTGTCCGAATCGGCGCGGCAGCTGCGCGCGGCCGACATCGAGCGCCTGGCGGCCCCGCTCGATCCGCTGAGCCTGTCCAAGCGCTCCGGCACGATCCAGCTCGGCGCGCCGGTCGGCGCGGTCCGCTTCTTCGCCACGCACGTGGAGAAGGCCGGCCCCGAGATCGGCGGCGTGCTCGTCGCCACCTCGGTGCGGCAGGTGGCGTTCGGCCCGGCCGAGCTGCTCACGTCGATGCTTTTGATCTCGCCACTCGTGCTGCTCGCCTCGACGCTGGTCGGGTACTGGCTCGCCGGGACGAGCCTTCGGCCGGTGCAGGGCATCATGGACGAGGTCGAGGCGATCTCCGACGGACGCAGCCTCCATCGCCGTCTCGCGGTGCCGACCTCGGGCGACGAGATGGCCCGCCTGGCGCTGACGGTGAACGGCATGCTGGCGCGGCTGGAACGGAGCTTCGACAGCCTCCACCGGTTTACCGCCGACGCCAGCCACGAGCTCAAGACGCCGCTCCAGGTGCTCCGGGTGGGCGTCGAGCGCGCGCTGGTCCACCCCGGCGTGCCCCAGGAGATCCTCGAGTCGCTCGACGAGACGCTGGCGCAGATCAACCAGATGACGGAAATGGTGGAGAGCCTGCTGACGCTCGCGCGGGCCGACGAAGGCGCCGTCCCGCTGGCGATGGAACGATCCGATCTGCGCGACATCCTGAGCGACGTGGCGGAGACGGCGGGGATGCTGGGGGAGAGCACCGGCGTACGGGTGACGAGTGCCATGCCGGCGACGGCGGTACAGATGGCCGTGGACCAGCACCGCATCCGGGAAATGCTCCTCAATCTCGTGACCAACGCCATCAAGTACACGCCGGCCGGCGGCACGGTGGGGGTCGGACTCGCCGAGGAGGACGGTGCGGTGGTCATGACGGTGCGGGACAGCGGCGTCGGTATTGCGGCCGGTGATCTGCCGCACATCTTCGATCGCTTCTGGCGCGCCGATCCGGCTCGCTCGCGCACCGGCGAGCGGCCCGGGACCGGTCTCGGACTCGCGATCACCAAGTGGATCGCCGAGGCGCACGGGGGGTCGATCACGGTCCAGAGCCGGCCGGGGCGGGGCACGGTGTTCACTGTGCGGTTGCCCCGGCGTCCACTCGTCTCCGCCCTTGACGTCCAGGAGGATCGGCGGTAGGTCATCTCGTTCCGGCTGCCGGGCCCAGTCGGAGCCTGCTAATCCCGTTGTCATGAAATTGTCATCTTCAGGCAAAGGCCTCGCTACGAGCGCGTGGTAGGTTGCTGCCACGATAACCCTCCGCTGGAGGTAGTGGCGTGTTCGAAACCCTGATCGAATCGAAGGTCAAAAGCCAACGGACGCTGGGCCAATCGGCTCTGTCCCTGCTCGTCCACGGCGCCATCATTTTCGCCGCCGTCAAGGCGACGCAAGGTGTCGCCGAGACGATCAAGAATCGTCCGGTGGACACCACGATGGTGTTCCTCAAGCCGCCGCCGCCCCCCCCGCCGCCGCCCGACCAGCCGCCACCCGACGTCGTCGTTG
>Ga0075288_1000005_pt1 | contig 24086 bp, 26 predicted proteins | sample SF_Rice_20C_0N_4_FD_69763 | JGI IMG/M metagenome (GOLD analysis project Ga0075288, IMG submission 69763) | Rice paddy soil microbial communities from Twitchell Island, California, USA - SF_Rice_20C_0N_404 | ecosystem: Environmental > Terrestrial > Soil > Paddy field/soil | place: USA: Twitchell... | reverse complement strand
CTCGAGCGTGAAGAAGAAGCTCAAGGACAAAGCTTTCGCGCGCGGCGTGAGCCGGGACGACGTGACCCAGGGCGCCGCGGAGATCGGGGTGCCGCTCGAGGAGCACATCGAGTTCGTGCTCCGCGCGCTCCGGCCGCACGAGCGGGTCCTGGGGCTCGGGACCGTGTGAGCTCCTTCGCGCCGGTCAACGCCGAGGAGTCGATCGCCTGCGCGATCAACCGCGCAGCCGGGAGCCGGCCGGTTCCCGGGAACGACGTCCGGGTGCTCATCGACGGGCCGGCGACCTACGAGGTGATGTTCGACGTCATCGCCAAGGCCACCCGCTGGATCCACTTCGAGAACTACATCATCCAGAGCGACACCGTCGGATGGCGCTTCGCCGAAGCGCTGATGGCGCGCGCCCGCGAAGGGATCCACGTCCGCGTCCTCTTCGACGCATTCGGCTCGTGGAGCACCAAGCGGAAGTACTGGCGAGCGCTCAGGGACGCGGGCGTCGAGGTCCGGCCCTTCCAACCCATTCGGGTGCTCGATCTCGTCGCCAATTTCTCCCGCGATCACCGGAAGCTCGTCGTCGCCGACGGCGTGCGCGCCGTCATGGGCGGACTCTGCATCGGAAACGAGTGGATCGGTCAGGAGACGGAGGCCAAGCGGCCCTGGCGTGACACGGCGGTGGAAGTGGCGGGACCCGCCTGCGCACTCCTGGATCAGGCGTTCGGTCAGACCTGGGCCCTTGCCGGCGGGAGTGTGCCGGACGACGACAGGGCCGGCCGCATCACGCCGGGAGGCGAAGCCGAGGTGCGGATCATCCGCGGAGAGCCGGGCCGCGAGCGGACCTATCGCGTCACCGAGCTGATCGCCGCCGGCGCCATGGAGCGGCTCTGGATCACGGATGCCTACTTCGTCCCGCCGCCCAGGCTATTGCAGGCGCTGCGCGACGCCGCGAGGGACGGCGCGGACGTGCGCCTGCTGGTGCCGGGCATGAGCGACGTGCCCCTGGTCAGGAACCTGTCGCGCATCGGCTATCGCGATCTGCTGCGGAGCGGCGTGCGGATCTACGAGTGGGAAGGACCGATGCTGCACGCCAAGACCATCGTGGCCGACAGCCGGTGGAGCCGGATCGGCTCGAGCAACCTCAATGCCTCGAGCCTGATGGGAAACTGGGAGCTGGACGTCCTGATCGATAGTCACGGGCTGGCCGAAGCCATGGAGCATCAGTTCCGGCTCGACATCTCGAGGAGCCTCGAGGTAACCCGGCGCCCGGTGCGCGCCCCCGGCCGAATCAGCGGTGCCCTGCCCACCGCGCTCAGCCGGCAGGGCCCCGAGCTCATGCCGCCCGATCACCACCAGAGCGTCAAGGAGCGGCGCGACCGCGCCATGGTGGCGCTGCGCATCCTGGTAGCCAACGCGCGCCGGTCGATCTTCCTCCCGCTCACCGCGCTGCTCATCGTGCTTGGCGTATTCTTCTTCGTCCTGCCGACCGCGGCCGCCTACACCTTCGGCGCGCTCTGCGCCTGGCTCGCGCTCAGCGCCTGGCGCGAAGCCTTCCGGCGCCGGGCCGACCGCTGACGCCGGTTACGGCCCCGGCCGCGGGCTGGCCTGCCTGCTCATCTCGATGAACTTCTCGCGCTGCTCAGGCGTGAGCGCTGCCTGGATGTCGCGGCGGGTACGCGCCGAGATGTCCTCGAAGCGGGGCCGCATCTCGAGCATCAGCGCGCGGACGTCCGCCTCGCGTCTGGCCAGCACCGAGTCCACCTGGTCCCGCTGCCGCGCCGAGAGGCCGAGTCCGCTCTGCAGCTTCGACAGCACCCACTTCCTCGCCTCCGGCTTGGGCCCCAGCGGTATGCGCCCGCCGACCGCGTAGTCCATCATCCGGCGATAGTCGACCGACCGATCGAGGGCGGTGCCGATCGCGACGCCGGCCAGCGCGACGAGCACGATGACCAGCACGGCCAGCAGGCGGGAGCTGCGGGGAGTCATCGAACGCCCCAGGTGGTGAACTCATCGTGATGCTCGGTTCGCACCAGGGAGGCGAAAGCGGTCTCGACCGGATAGGCCGTCGCCACCCGGGCGATGGCTACCGACTCGGGTGCGGTCCCGACCGCCTCCCCCGCCGGCATCGAAGAGATCCTCCACAGCATGAGTCCGCTGAGGAGAATCGCCGCGACGCTCGCGGCCACCGCGATCCTGCCCCAGCCGGCGATGCACTCCCACCAGTCGCCGCCCGGGACAGCCGCGCGGGCCCGCCGCATCACCTCGGTCGAGAGTCGCGCCCAGTTCACCGTCCGGTACGGGACCGCCGCGTCTCCCGCACGCAACAGCCGCGCGAGCGCCTCGTCACGCGGAGGATCCTCGTCCCAGCGCATCTCGTCACTCATTCGTCCGACTCCTGAAATTGGGCGAGCAGGCCTCGCAATGCGCGCCGCGCCTCGTGGAGATGCCAGCGAACCGTCCCGGCCGGGATGTCCAGCATCGCGGCGATTTCCGCCCCGGAGAATCCGTCGAGCTCGAACAGCTGCACCACCAGTCGCTGTCGCTCGGGCAGCCGCGCCAGGGCTTCACGGATGGCGTCGCGCAGCGCCGAGCGCTCGGCCGAGGTTCCGGGTCCTGGCTCCCGGCTCGCGAGATCCCCCCGTTCGATCGATTCCGTCTGCCGTCGCGCGCGGGATTTTCGGAGGTTGAGGCTCCGCGTGACCACGATGCGGTACAGCCACGGACCGAAGGGACGGGAGGTGTCGAAAGTACGAATGTTCGTGAGGGCGGCAAGCAACGCCTCCTGCACGACGTCCTCCGCGTCCTGGTGGTGGCCGAGCAGCCGGGAGGCCACGGTGTACGCCCCGCGCATGTAGCGACGGACCAGCAGCTCGAACGATTCGGTTTCACCCTGCTGGACGCGCACGATCGCCGCGGCCTCGTCCGGGTCGGGAGGCACGGGCACCGGGGCGGTGTCGGGGGTGTCTTCCCCTTCCCCGGCGCTCACCACGGCAACTGTCGAATCGTGCGTAGCCTTCCTCGGCGTTCAGAGGCGGATGAGCCGAACGGAAGGTCCCGCCGGACGGCTCGCCGGCGGTGGGCGTCCGAGGCAGTATACAGCCCGGAATAGCCCCCCGTTGGGACGTCCCGGTGGCACCGGGCCAACGTCGCCGGCCCCGGGACTGTAGAAGCGGAGGACAATTTGGCGCGACGATGCCGCGCGCCCGCGAATCCTGTCGGTCGATGCCGGTCAGGGTATCTTCCTTGACTCACCCTGTCCGGCATTCCTGCGATCCTGGACGCGCATCCGTCCCCGAGCAATCTGGAAGGCATGAGAAAGGTTCACCTGCCTCTGCTGGTACTGTCGTTCACCGCGGCGCCCCGGCTTGGGGCCCAGGTGCGCGCCGTCACGCTGCAGCAGGCCATCCAGCTCTCCGAGCGTATCCAGCCGGGGATGGTCCAGGCTCGGGGCGATGTGGAGACCGCCGCCGCCCAGCGGCGGAGCGCCTGGGGGTCGTTTCTCCCCTCGGTCAACGCCAGCTCCTCCGCCAGCGACTTCTTCTCCGAGGGCCAGGCCACCGTCGATCCCGTCACCCAGCAGGTCATCTCCGGCAACCGGAGCAGCCGGAGCGTGAGCGCGGGACTGTCGGCCAGCCTCGACCTCTTCACCGGGTTCCGCCGCGGTGCCGACCTGAAAGCGGCCCGCGCCGCCCAGGACGCCGCGGGAGCCTCGCTGGTGGACGCGCGGTTCCAGCAGGCGCTCACCACGACCAACCAGTTCTTCGATGCTCTCGCCGCGGCACAGCTCGTCGGGGTCCGCGACGCGAGCGTTCGCCGGGCCGAGGAGCAACTCAAGGTGTCGGTGGCCAAGCTCCACGCGGGCTCCGCCACGCGGTCCGATTCGCTCCGGTCGCTCGTCACCCTCGGCACCGCTCGCCTCGATCTGATCCAGGCCCAGACCGACCTCGCCAGCGCCGAGGCGGGCCTCGCGCGTTTCATCGGCGAGCGGGGGCGGGTCGTCGCCGCCGACGATTCCGCATTCTATCAGGTCCTCCCGCCGGTGGATACCGCGGCCATCCGCGCGGAGGCTCTGGCGCGGTCGCCGAGAGTGCAGGAGGCCACGGCCAACAGCGAGGCGGCTCGCGCCAACCTCCGCGCATCGCGTGCCTCCTACTGGCCCAGCCTCAACCTTTCCGCCAGCACCAACTGGAACGGCACCCGGAGCAGCGACTACGCGTTGTTCAACCAGCGGCAGCTGAGCCTCGGGCTCCGGTGGACGCTGTTCAACGGGTTCGACCGCGAGCTGACCGTGGCCCAGCGGTCGGCCAGCCTCGACGTGGCCGAAGCCAGCGCCGCCGACGCGGCGCGCCAGGTGGATGCGGAGCTGACCGCCCAGCTCGCTGCGCTCGACGCCGCGCGCACCAAGATCGACATCACCCAGACCAGCGTCGCCGCCGCCACCGAGGACCTTCGTGTGCTCCAGGAGCGCTACCGGCTCGGCGTCGCCACGATCGTCGACGTGCTGACATCGCAGGAAGCCCTCAATCAGGCGGAGGTGGACGTGGTCGTCGCCAGGTTCGACTACCTCCGCGCCAAGGCGCAGCTCGAAGCGCTGATCGGACGGACGCTGTGACCCTCTCCCTGGGCGATACCGCGGAGCGGATGGCCATGCTCCCGGCCGACGTGCCGCGCGATGCCGTCATCGTCACCCGCAATCTGCAGCGGGATTACGACATGGGTGGCGAGGTGGTGCACGCGCTTCGGGCCGTGGACCTCACCATCCGTAAGAACGAGTTCGTGGCCATCATGGGTCCGTCGGGCTCCGGGAAATCCACCTTGATGAACCTGATCGGCTGCCTCGACAGTCCGACCAACGGCGAGTACTGGCTCAACGGCCACCGCGTTTCCGACCTCGGAGACGACGAGCTGGCGCGCATCCGGAACAAGGAGATCGGCTTCGTCTTCCAGACCTTCAACCTCCTTCCCCGCGCTACGGCGCTCCAGAACGTCGAGTTGCCCCTCGTCTACGCGGGACTCGGCGCCCGCGAGCGCCGGAGCATGGCCACCGAGGCGCTCACGCGGGTGGGCCTGGCGGACCGAATGGCGCACCGGCCCAACGAGCTGTCCGGCGGCCAGCGCCAGCGCGTGGCCATCGCGCGGGCGCTCGTGAACCAGCCCAGCATCCTCCTGGCCGACGAGCCGACCGGCAACCTCGACAGCGCCACCAGCGAGGAGATTCTCGCGCTCTTCGAGGAGCTCTTCCACGAGGGCCAGACCATCGTGCTGGTGACGCACGAGGCGGACATCGCGGCGCACGCTCGCCGCCAGGTGCATCTGAAGGACGGCCGCGTGGAGCGGGACTTCGCGAGCGGAGGGCGGTCGTGATGCGGACCAGGCGTCGTGCCACGCTGTCCCTCGGGGCCATCCTGGCGCTCACGGCCGGATGCAGCAAGAAAACCGAGCAGGTGGTCTATCAGGCCGTCCCCGTCGAGCGGCGCGACATCTCGGTGTCCGCGCTCGCGTCGGGCGCGCTGCAGCCCGACACTACCGTGGAGGTGAAGTCCAAGGCCTCGGGGGAGATCCTGCAGCTCTACGCCGAGACCGGCCAGGTCGTGAAGCGTGGAGCGCCGCTCGTGAAGGTCGATCCGCGCAACGCGCGGAACTCGCTGGCGCAGGCGCAGGCCAATCTCGACGTGGCCAAGGCCAAGCTCGCCAACGCGACATCGCAGAAGAACCGGTCGGACGAGCTCTACAAGTCGCAGTCCATCACCGAGCAGGAGCACGAGCAGGCGGTGCTCGATTACGCCGATGCGAAATCGGCCGTGGTGAACGCGCAGGTGGCCGTGGACAACGCCAAAATCCAGCTCGAGGACACCGACGTGCGCGCGCCGATCACCGGCACCGTGATCGAGAAGGACGTGGAGCGGGGCACCGTCATCGCCTCGGCGACCAGCAACGTGAGCGGGGGCACCACGCTGCTCAAGATGGCGGACCTCAGCCTGGTCCAGGTCCGGACGCTGGTGGACGAGACCGACATCGGAAAGGTGCAGGCCGGCCTGCCCGCGAGCATCACGGTGGATGCCTATCCCAACCGCCCGTTCGACGGTACCGTGCTCAAGATCGAGCCCCAGGCGGTGACCGAGCAGAACGTGACCATGTTTCCCGTTCTCGTCCGCATCGAGAACCGCGCCGGGCTGCTGCGGCCAGGCATGAACGCCGACGTGGAGATTCACGTCGGCCGCCGGGACAACGTCCTCGCCGTCCCCAATGCGGCGCTCCGGACCCAGCGTGACGTCGCCTCGGCGGCTTCGGTCATCGGCCTGTCGCCGGACGACGTCAACCGTCAGCTCGCCGCCCAGACGGCCGCCCAGACCGCCGCGCAGCGCCCCGCCGACTCCGCCCGAGTCCCGGCCGACTCCGCCAGCCTCGGCGCCAGGACCGCGCGCCGGAACGGCGCCGGCGATACCGCGGGAGCGGCGCCCGTGAGCGGTCAGGCGGGCGTCCGCCGCGGCGCCAATGCCCGGGCCGGAGCGGGTGGCGCAAGCCGCTACATCGTGTTTGCCAAGCGCGGGGGGCAGATCGTGCCGCTCTGGATCCGGACCGGGCTCACCGATCTCGACTACAGCGAGGTGGTGTCCGGACTCGAGCCGACCGACTCGGTTCTCCTCCTGCCGAGCGCGAGCCTGGTGCAGTCGCAGGCGGACATGAAGGAGCGGATGAACCGGTTCACCGGAGGCGGCGCGGTCCCCGGGATGCGCCAGCAGCAGCCCGCCGCCGGCGGGGCGCAGAGCGCCAGGAGCCGCTGAGCATGCTTCTCGGCGAGACCATCGCGGTCGCGTTCCAGTCGATCAGGGTCAACGCGCTCCGGTCGGTGCTCACCATGCTGGGCATCATCATCGGCGTGGGCGCGGTGATCACCATGGTGGCGCTCGGCACCGGCGCGCAGAAGGCCGTCAACGACCGGATCGCCGCCCTCGGCGCCAACGTCTTCAGCGTCTTCGCCGGACAGGCCTCGTTCGGCGGTGTCCGCATCACCGACCGGACCATCCTCAGCACCGACGACTACGACGCGCTGCTGCGGGACGGGCGCCTGCTCAAGGCGATCGTGCCCGAGATGCAGCAGTCCTTCCAGATCAAGTACGGCAACCAGAACAGCAACGTGAACGTCATCGGCACCACGCCGAATTACGTGGACGTCAAGAACTACACCGTCCCCTTCGGGCGGATGTTCACCGAGGGCGACAACGCGGCGCGCCAGCGCTATGCCGTGCTCGGTTCGGACGTGCCGCAGATGCTCAACGGCAATCCGGCGGCGATGATCCACCAGACCCTCCTGATCCGCGGCATCCCCTTCGAGATCATCGGCGTGCTGAGCCAGAAGGGGTCGGCGGGCGGGTTCGGCAACCCGGACGAGCAGGTCCTCATTCCGCTTCAGACGGCCCAATACCGGGTCTTCGGCAGCAAGCGGCTCAGGACCCTGTCCATCCAGGTCAAGGACAGCGTGCCCATCCAGCAGGGCATGGTGGATCTCGAGCGGGTGCTCCGCCGCGAGCACCACATCCGGCCCGGCGGCGACAACGACTTCACCATCCGCAACCAGCAGGACGTCCTCGCGACGCAGCAGCAGGCGACGCAGGTGTTCACCAGCCTGCTGGCCAGCGTGGCGGCGGTGAGCCTCGTGGTCGGCGGCATCGGCATCATGAACATCATGCTGGTCTCGGTGACGGAGCGGACCCGTGAGATCGGCGTCCGCAAGGCGCTCGGTGCCACCCGCACGACGATCCTGCTGCAGTTCCTGATCGAAGCCCTTGCGCTCTGCCTCGTCGGCGGACTGCTCGGCGTGCTCCTCGGTGCCGGGACGGCCGTGGTGCTCTCACGCTTCCTGCAGTGGAACACCTTCATCTCGCCGTTCGCCGTCGCGGTCGCCTTCGGGTTCAGCGCCTTCATCGGCGTCTTCTTCGGACTCTGGCCCGCCCGCCGCGCTGCCCGTCTCGACCCCATCGTCGCCCTTCGCTACGAGTAATCCGCGTCGAGCCTTTCCGGGGCCATGCCATGCCCGATGCTGACGTCCTGGTGATCGGTGCGGGCGTCGCGGGCCTGGCGGCCGCCCGGCGCCTCACCGGGGCCGGACGGCGGGTGGCGGTGCTCGAGGCGCGCGATCGGATCGGCGGCCGGGTGCATACCATCCGGCCTGGGGGAGCAGCGGTGGAGCTCGGCGCCGAGTTCATTCATGGCGGCTCCAACGCGCTATGGCCGCTGATCCGGCAAGCCGGTCTCGAGACCTTGCCGATCGGGGAGCGCCACGAGTGGTTGCGCGACGGTAAGCTGACACCGCTGCCGGACCTGCACCCCCCGCTCGAGAAGATCGTCGCCTCCGCCTCGGAGCCATGGCTCGATCGGCCCCTTTCGGAGGTCCTGCACGAGCGCCTGCTCGAAGGTGACGATCCCGAGGCCATCGCCGCGGTGAAGAGCTATGTCGAAGGATTCCACGCGGCCGATGCGCGGCGCATCGGGGTGCAGGCGCTGGCCGAGAACCAGGCGGCGGAAGACGAAGACGGAGAGAACGCGTTCGTCCTTCCCGAAGGCTACGACCGGGTCCCCGCCCTGATTCTCGAGCAATGCGACCCGGCCTGGCTCGACCTGCGCCTTTCCACCACATTGCTCTCCCTCCGCTGGCGCCCAGGCGAGGTCGTCGCGGCCGTCCGGAGCCCCGACGGCCGCACCGTCGAGACGCGCGCGCGCCAGGCCCTGATCACGCTCCCGCTCGGCGTGCTCAAGGCCGCGCCCGGAACGGCCGGCGGCGTTCGCATCGATCCCGAGCCGCCGTACTGGGCCGAGGCACTCGGCGCGCTGGAGATGGGCGCAGCTCACCGCATCGTGATCCGCTTCGACGAGGCGTGGTGGGCGCAACCGGGCAAGCCCCCGGTCAGCTTCGTGCACGGCCCCGCATCCGCGTTCCCCGTCTGGTGGAGCGCGCCCCGCGACGACGAGCCCCGGCTCACCGGCTGGTCGGGAGGCCCGCGGGCCGTGTCGCTCGGGGGGCGGACGCCGGAGGTAATTCGGCAGGCGGCCGCCGATTCGCTGGCGGTGCTCTTCGGGCAGGAAGCGCGCGACCAGATGCGGAGCCCTCGCGGCGTTCACTACCACGACTGGGTCACCGATCCATTGTCGCTGGGCGCGTACAGCTATGGTGGCGTGGGGGCGAAGGCCGCTCGCGAGCTGCTGTCGCGGCCGGTGGAAGACACGCTGTATCTCGCGGGCGAAGCGCTCGCCGCCGCCGGACGCAACGCGACGGTGCACGGCGCCCTCACCAGCGGAGACTGGTCGGCGGAGCAGGCGCTCTGGAGCGTTTGACCGAGCGGCGGCGCGCCGGATTCCGGGTGGAAGCCCGAACAGCGGGAAATGAGAATCGCGATGGCGGCGATGACGAGTCCGGTCCCGACAAGCAGAACGGACAGTGGTACCCCGTGCCGCCTCGGCTCGACCGGAGCAGGCCCGGACGGTAGCTCCGCGGCGAAGTCGGCCGCGGTGGCGAACCGCTCGTGCGGCGCCGGGTCGAGCGCGCGCGTGATGGCCGCCTCGACCGCCGGCGGAACCGTCGGCCGCACCTGGGACACGGCCGGCACCTCTCGCGCCTGCCCGCCGCCGCTGAAGGGCGCTCGGCCGGCCAGCATTTCGTAGAGCACGCAGCCCAGCGCGTAGATGTCGCCCGCGGCATCGGGCGCGCCGCCGGCGAGCCGCTCGGGACTCATGTATTCGGGAGTTCCGGACGCGATGCCGAGTCTCGCCGCGGCAAAGTCCGCGATCACGGCGCGACCCTGACTCACCAGGATGTGCTCCGGCTTGATGTCCCCGTGAGCCGCGCCCTGCCGGTGGGCAAAGTCGAGCGCGTCGGCGGCCTCGCGGGCCAGGGCCAAGGCCCTTTCCAGCCCCATCTGGTGCTCCCAATCGAGGCGGTGCCGCAACGTCTCCGCCTCCACGTACCCGAGCACGTACCAGAAGAGCGGACCCGCCGCCGTGCCCACCGTGCCGCTGTCGAGCATCGGGATGATGCCGGGGTGACGAAGGCGGGCGCTGAGCTGGATCTCGCGGAGGAAGCGGTCGGTGCCGAGCGAAGCGGCGTGCTTGGCGTGCACCATCTTGACGACGACCTGGCCGCCGCGCCCGAGATCGCGCGCCAGATAGGCTGTGACCGCTTCGCCACCGCCAAGCTCGCCTTCGAACAGGTAGGCCTCGGCCAAAGCCGATTGCAGCGCGTGGGGAGCTGGCAGGAGGCGCCTCCAGCGGAGCATGCCGCCTTCACTATACGCCATCATGCCCCCTCACGGAACCACCACCCGGGTGGCGTCGTTTCGTCTTAGATTGTCCTGTTCTCCCGGCTCGCACGGAGCGCTCATGGAATCCGCCGCCGTCCCGCGGCCTGCCGTTCGTCGCCATCACGGGCTGGTCCGCGTGGCACACTGGCTCAATGCCATCCTGCTCCTCGGCATGATCGGGAGCGGGCTGCAGATCTACGCCGCCTTCAGCCACTTCGGCATTCGCGGACGGCCGTTTCCCTTGCCCAACCCGCTCGACGGCACGCCGCTTCCCCGCTGGGGCAAGCTCGGCGGCTGGCTGGCCGGTGGACTCAACTGGCACTTCGCCCTCGCCTGGCCGTTCGTGATCACCGGGGTCGTCTACCTCCTGTTCCTGACGCTCAGCGGCGAATGGCGGGCGCTCGTCTTTCGCCCCCGCGATCTCCGTCCCGCGCTGCAGATGCAGCTCTACTACCTCGGTCTCCGGAAGGATCATCCGCCACAGGGAAAGCACAACGCCCTCCAGAAGGGCGCCTACACCTTCATCGTCCTGCTCGGCGCGCTCTCCGTTCTCACCGGGTTCGCCATCTACAAGCCGGTGCAGCTCTCCTGGCTCACCTCGCTCTTCGGCGGATACGAGCTGGCCCGCTACTGGCACTTCGTGGCGGTGTGGGTGTTCATCGGATTCACCCTCCTGCACGTGGCACTCGTCTTCCTGGTGGATCCGGCTTCGCTCCGCGCCATGATCACCGGATGGTACCGCGGGAGGTTCCCGAGCCATGACTGAACCGCTGCCGCGCCTCTCTCGTCGGGACCTCCTCCGGCTCGGCCTGGTCGCGGGGCCGGCATCACTCGTGGCCGCGTGTGGATGGGACGGGGGACCTACGCTCGAGCCGCGGCTCCGCGCGTTTTCCCGGATCAACGACTGGGTGAGCGAGAAGATCTTTCTCTCCTCGAGCCGCCTGGCGCCGGAGTATCCGGTGTCCGCCCGGACCCCTCCCCGCGATTTCCCCTCCTACTCGATCACCCGGAACGACACGGGATCGTTCCCCGCACTGCCCGCGAGCTGGTCGCTCGAGGTCGGGGGACTGGTGCGCAAGCCGCTCCGCCTCACGCTGGAGCAGCTCCAGGCGCTGCCGAGAATCACCTACACGGTCAAGCACCATTGCGTCGAGGGATGGACGGCAATCGGCACCTGGACCGGCGTGCCCGTGTCCGTCGTCACCCAGATGGCCGATCCCAGGCCGGAAGCGCGGTTCCTGCGATTCGACTCGTTCGACAGCGATTACTACAACGGGTGGGATCTCAAGAGCGCCATGCACCCGCAGACCATTCTCGCCTACGGACACAACGACCGCCCGCTCTCCATCCTCAAGGGCGCGCCGCTCCGGCTCTACGCCCCGATCAAGCTCGGCTACAAGATGACCAAGTATGTCACGAAGATGACCTTCACCGCCGAGCGGCCGGGCGGCTACTGGGAGGACCAGGGATATCCGTGGTTCGGGGGCGTCTGAAACTCCCCCGTTCCGCTCTCGCCCCACTCGCGCTCACCGCGGCGCTCCTCGCCGCGCGACTCGTGGCGGGGCCGGCGCTGTCCGATCCGACCGGCTCCGCCGTCCCGCCCTCGCTTCACCTGCACGCCCCCTGGCTCTACGTCCTGCTCGCTCCGCTGTTCACGCTGTGGGACGGTGTCTCGATGCTGAGCATGAGCCGGCTGGAGTGGTTTCTCATCGGCCTCGCCATCCTGTACCTGCTGTGGCGGTCGGCTCACGCGGTCCGGATCGTCCGGCGTGACGAGCCGTGGCGTCCTCTGCGCGAGCTGCTCGTACTCATTGCGTCGGCCGCCGCGCTTGTCGCGTTCATCGCCGGCGGACTGCTCTGGCACCGGCCCATGATTTCCCTCGCCGGGATGGGACCGGACGAGATCGTCACCGACTTCCACAGCCATACCAGGGTCTCGCACGACGTCCGCAACACCCTCATGCGGGGGTACGACACCCCCGCCAACCTGCGCTGGCACCGCCGTGCTGGCTTCGACGCCGTGTTCATCACCGACCACAACACTATCGAGGGCCTGGGCCACTGGTCCGGCACTCCAGCCCGGTGCCCCGGCATCGAGATCAGCGCGTGGAGGTCGCACGTCGTCCTTCTGGGCGACTCGCTCCCGGTGGACCGGAACCGCTACAACCGCTCGCTCGACGGCTTGAAGGACCTGCTGGCGGTGAGCGATTCCGCCTACGGGGCGCTCTCCCTCCTGTCGCTCCCGGAGTACGAGCGAAACCACTGGGGGCGCCTCGACAGCCTGGTGGCCGCGGGCGCCGACGGGTTCGAGATCGTGAACGCGGCGCCCAAGGCAGCGGAGCTGACCCGCGCCCGGCGCGACTCCGTGGTGGCGCTCGCCAGGCGGACCAACCGCTTCGTCGTGGGCGTGAGCGACAGCCACGGCTGGGGCGCGACGAGCCTGGTGTGGAACCTGGTTCATGCCCCGGGGTGGCGTGCCGGCGGTGATCCGTGCGCGCGGGTGCTCGCCCGCCTGCGCGATGGCTTCACGGCGGTGCGGGTGGTGGAGCGGCACCACCTCGCGACCGGCAGCGCCTGGCCACGATGGCTCACCCCGGTCGGGGTGGTGTGGGAGACGTGGCGCGGGATGGGAGCGGTGTTGCTGTGGAGCTGGCTGGTGTGGATCTGGAGCGTGTGGGGACTCAGGGCGTATCGATCGTAAGCTCCTTGCCGCACTTCACGCAGTGGGTTTCCCTCGGCAAGCTGAACCGGCCCATGACGGTAAAGGCCTGCTCGGTGCCGCAGAACGGGCAGGTTCCACTCGCGTGCTGGAAGATCTCCGATTGGGTGAGCCGGTTGCCCGCGAGCACGATACCGCCGAGCAGCGCACCGGGGATCAGCACCAGGTGCACGAGAGGGATGGGAATCGCGATCGCCGCCACGATGACGGCGATGCCGAAGATCTTTCCCGCCCGCTTCACGCGATCCGCCCCCGACAGCACGGCGATGTCGACCACCGCGGCCGCCGGGGGCGCGCCAAATCCCTTCACCTGTACCGGTACTTCACGAACTTCCATTCTCCTGATTACTCGTCGTCGAGGGGATACTTTCTAAGATAGTAGTCCTGCGTCCGCGTGGCGCGCGCGCGATAGAGCTGCTCTTCGTCGTCGTCGGCATCATGCACGAAGAGATGCAGCGAGCCGGGCCACATCGTCGCCTGCAGCGACCAGTTCGTCGAGGGGGCATGGAGCACCCACTGAAGCGCCCCGCCGCCGGCGTCCGTCAGATGAATCTCGCTGGCTCGCTCCAACGGAACGCTCGAGGGTATGCCGGCAATCGCCGCCTCGACCGGATCGAGCTGCAGCTCGGCATCGGTCCACGACCGGAACATTACCTTGCCATGCATCGGGGCTTCCGTCTCCGGAAGCTCGAACTCGGCTTGCCACTCTCCCAGGAGGTCCCACGCATGATCCATGGGACCGATGTTGGGAACCTGCACCGTCGGATGTCTAAGCATCGTTGGCCTCCGTCCCTGAGGGAATCCGGCAGGACACGATCGACGACACACCCGCGATACGTTCACAGTAGCGCATTCGCCACCATCCTGCACAGGCCGGCTGAATCCTTTGAGCCGACGTTTCGTAGTGTAACGCGACTGTTATTCCCGCACCCCGGAGTCGCCCATGTTGCCCCTGCTGATCACCTTCGCCGCCGGGATCGCCGGATACTTCCTGGCCAGAAACTTCGTGCGTAATCGTCTGCGCTTCGTGGACGCGGTCTATTCGCCCTTTGCGCCCCTTTTGGCCGGGGTGGCCGCTGCTATCGTCGCATGGCCCTTGGCTTTGCTGCCACTGCTCAAAGTGGCCACGGCCATAGTCTTCGGAGTCGGCGTAGGCTTGGGCACCGCCAAGGGAGCCCGGATCCTTCGCCGGGGAGACGGACCGCAACGACTCAACCCCTGACTACAACGTAACAGGGTGCCAAGTGGTTGCCCGTGGACTGGATCACACTACGGGGGCGGCCTATTTTGCGACGATGGATACGGTTCAGTGTACCCGCTGCGGGCTCGCACGCGAGCGCATGGCGTTCCAGCCCTTTCAGAACGACCTGGGCAAGCGCGCGTTCGAGCAAATCTGCGGCACTTGCTGGGCCGAGTGGCTCAAAATGCAGCAGCAGCTCATCAACCACTACGCCCTGAATCTCCGCGACCCGCAGGCCAAGGAGTTCCTCTTCCGCAACATGGAGCAGTTCCTCTTTCCCCAGCGCCAGGTCGGCGGGACGCCCTCGGCCTAGAAGCTCCTGCCAAGCCGGAAAATCAGGTCGATTCCCGGCCCGCCGGGCTCGATGTCCTCCGTCATCCCGATCCGCCATTCCCCTCCCGGCCGCCCATGCGTCGCCAGGAGCCACCCGAAGTCGAGCGACAGCTCCCGTCGGTCCAGGGCGGGCAGGGTCGTGTCGTGATAGTACGGGCTGTGGTAGAACAGGTTCGCGTAGAGCGACTGTCGTCCCCAGAACCGGAATCGCGCGCCGCCATTCACCGAGAGGAACGTCTCGCGCTGCACGGCATCGAGATCGCCGTGCGAAGGCGTGAACCCCAGGCCCACTCCGCCTTCGACTAGCCAGCGTGGCGACGGCTGGGCGCGTACGGTGTTGAGGACGTTGACCGATATCACGCCGCGGCCGTAGCCGTCGGGCGCGGTGGACGTGGGCAGCGTCGCGGAGAGCACCGTCTGGAACGAAGAGCCGAAGCGATGCCCGAAGCCGACCCGCGCATCGCCGAGAAAGAAATCGCTGGGCGAGCGAAGCCGGGTGCTCCCATCCGGCAAGTCGATCTCGTAGAGAAAGCGATTGGTCGGGCGCCGCTCCCGCTCGCGCACCCGGAGCCCGAGCGCCCGATGATACCAGTCGAGAAACCCGTCGAGAAACCCCGCGTAGGCCCCGCCCGCCTCGACGTTGGCGAGGACGAACGAGCCCGCACCGATTTCGCGGCTCACGGCGAGCCCGAGCCGCATGATCTCGGCGTCGAGGGTGTATGACGCGGGCGGCAGCGGATTGAGCTCGACGGCGCTGCCGTAGTCGAGCGAAACAGAAGCCGACCAGCGGCGCGGGCCGGGCGCGACGACCGGCTGGAAATAAAGCCCGCTTCTCGAAGCCGCCACCGGGTTGATCGGAGCGAAGGCCGGAAGGCCCTGCGCCGCGGCCCCGGTGGCGGGCGCGAGAGCCAGGAGCGCCAGCAGCGGCGGCAGGGGGGCAAGGCGGCAGGTCACGGGGACAAGAAGATACACTGGCTTGACAAGGCTCATCGCCACCGCGTAGCTTCGCATTATGGTCCGATCCGCCTATTTCGCTTTCTGGTTTACCAGCGCCGGCGCGGCACGATGCCCGTCCGGTGTCGGGAGCGTCATGTAGCGCTGGCCGACCCTGGATCGAGCGACGCCCCGCCGGAGTGGTTCGGCGGGGCGTTTTGTTTTCTCCCTCGGAGAGTTCATCTATGCGCGTGGCGATTCAGGGCACTCATGGTTCCTTCAGCGAAGCCGCGGCCCGCCGCCGCTGGCCCGGCATGATTACCCTGCCCTGCAGGGAGGCCGGAGACGTCGTGGCAGCCGTCCGCGCCGGCGAGGCCGACGCCGGGTGCCTTCCGATCGAGAACTCGCTTATCGGATCGGTCACCACGACCTACGACCTCCTGGAAGAAGCCTTCGGCGACGGAGCGCTCCGGCTTACTCACGAGATTCTCTTCCCGGTGCACCACACGCTGATGGCGGTGCCCGGCGCCGACCTGAGCCGAATCCGCCGCGTCCTCTCGCACCCCGTGGCGCTCGGCCAGTGCCGGATCTGGCTCTCCCAGCACCTGCCCGACGTCGAGCTGGTGAGCGCGTGGGACACGGCTGGCAGCGCCGAGATGGTCGCGAAGGAGGGCAACTCGGCCCATGCCGCGATCGCGGCCCGGCATGCCGCCGACGCGCACGGCCTTGTGGCGCTCGCGGAGCGGATCGAAGACGACCCCACCAACCAGACCCGGTTTCTCACCTTCACCAAGTCGGACGCGCCGGCTCTCCCGGCCGGCACCGAGGGTGCCACCAGGTTCAAGACCTCGCTTATCGTGCTGATCGACCACCGGCCCGGGATGCTGGCCCTGACCCTTCAGGCTTTCGGGGTGCGCGGCGTCAATCTGATGGCGCTCCAGTCGCGCCCCGAGCGGTCGGCGCCCTGGACCTATCGGTTCTACGTGGACATCGACGGCTCGGCGTCCGACCCGCGCGTCGCCGAGGCGCTCGAGGAGGTCGAGGCGCTGGCGGCCAAGGTGGTCATCCTGGGCAGCTACGAGGCATGGATCGAGGGATCGCGGCTCACCGCCCCGCCTCCGACGCCGGCCCACCACACCCGCAAGCCCGACATCCCGCTCATCGACCGTCGGCGGCATCCTGAGGGCAGCCGGGTCGAGGTGCGGCACCTCGCCTTCGGAGGCGAGGAGCCGGTGCTGATCGGCGGCCCCTGCTCCGTCGAGAGCGAAGCGATGATTCACGACACTGCCGCGGCCGTGGCCGCCGCGGGAGGAGACATGCTGCGGGGCGGCGCGTACAAGCCGCGCACGTCGCCCTACGATTTCCAGGGACTGGGCGTCAAAGGGCTGCGCTACCTCGCCGACGCGCGCGAGCGCACCGGGCTTCCGGTGGTGACCGAAGTGCTGAGCTGGGAGGAGGTGGCGGTCGTCGGCCACTTCGCCGACATGCTTCAGATCGGCGCCAGGAACATGCAGAACTTCACCCTGCTCCGGGCCGCGAGCCGAAGCGGCAAGCCTATCCTGCTCAAGCGCGGCGCGGGCGCCACCATCGAGGAGTGGCTCATGGCCGCGGAGTACATCCTCGCCGAGGGCAACCCCAACGTGGTGTTGTGCGAGCGGGGTATCAGGACCTTCGAGCGCGCCACGCGGCACACCCTCGACCTCAATGCGGTGGCGGTGGTGCGGGAGCGGACTCATCTGCCCGTGGTGGTCGACCCGAGTCACGCCGCCGGCGTTCGGTCGCTGGTCAAGCCGCTCAGCCTCGCGGCGCTGGCCGCCGGGGCGTGCGGCCTCATCGTCGAGGTCCATCCCGACCCCGCGCATGCGCTCAGCGACGGCGCTCAGAGCCTCGACGTGCCCATGTTCGTGGAGCTGGCGGGCCTGGTGCATCCGGAGCGCGCGGCGCGGCCGCGCGTGCAGCTGGCGTAGAGCCGGCGGAGGTCCAGAACGACGAAGAGGACGAAGAGGTATCCACCTCTCCGTCCTCGTCGCTTTTTCGACCTCTCCGTCAACTACGTAACCGTCGTCCCCCGTCTTCCGATGAACAGACGATACAGCAGGAGCAGAACCATGGCGCCGATCACGGAGGCGATGAGCCCTGGGGCCTCACCCGGATCGTTGTACCAGCCCAGGGCGCGTCCCAGGAATCCGGCCAGCAGCGCGCCGGCGACGCCGAGGATCATGGTGATGATGAACCCACCTGGATCCTTCCCCGGCATCAGGAGCTTGGCAATCGCACCGACGACCAACCCGATAATCAAGGTCCACAGGAAGTGCATGTCTCCTCCCAGGTGAACTGCGGATATGGCAGCGAGCGAGTATAGCAGCGAAACGTCGGGACATCTGTGATGGGAAGCACAAGGGGTCGAAGGTCGCGAGTCACGGGTCGCGGGTCGCGCCCTTTTGCACCGCAGCCTCAGGCATGCAGGACTCGCGACTCGTGACCCGCGACCTATTCCACCTTCCCACTCACCGTTTCGTGCTTCCTGTTCCGCATGATGTCCAGCTTGAAGCTTTCGCCCTTATCGTAGCTGCGCAAGATCCGCATCAGGTGGTAGGGACTGGACGGTTTCCGGCCATCCACCGCCACGACCACGTCTCCCCCCTTGAGCCCGAGCTGGGAATTCTTGGGCACGCTGATCACCAGGATCCCCTCGTTGGTGCCGAAGTACTGGCCCAGATCGGGGTTGAGTGGTGCCAGCTCCAGGTCGCCCAGGGGGCCCCCGGCCAGGAATTCACGCCCCGGCGTCGGGAAGTCGAAGTGGTCCGTGAAGTCGCCGGGACCCATGCGCTCACCGGGACCACGCATGCCCACGATGAAATGGCGGCCGGCCCCCCCCTCGGCGAACATGTCCGGCTCAGCCTGAGTCACCACGGAGAGCGTCCGGCGGTCCTTCCCGCGCAGGAATTCGATCGGCACCGTGTCGTTGGGCTGGAGCCGGGCGGCCAATTCGATCAGCCGGAGTCCGGACAGCGACTGCCCGCGGGTTTCGTCGTCCTGCCGGACGCCGCCCGTGAGCACCGACTGGCCGTCGAGCTTGGTGATGATGTCTCCCGAGCGCAGTCCCGCCTTGGCGGCGGGGCCGTTCGGCGTCACCGCGTCCACGTACGCGCCGAGCGAGTCGGTCTCCTTGGCCTGGAGATTGACCTTGATCCCGAGCCGGGCCCGGCGGCTCATCATGATCCGCATCATCCGCTCGGGACCGTGGTCGCCGCGGAGGATGATGGTGTCGGCGGTCTGGTGGCGTTCGTCCTGGGCGCGCGCGGGCACGGCGAGCGTGACGGCGGCACCGGCGGCGGCGAGAACGGCTCCGACCAGGGCAAATGATTTCATGTGATGTCCTCCCGACTAGAGCCCGACGTTGCTGGCGCGGGTGACGTGGACGTCCACCAGCGCGTCCAGCAAGCCGACCCGTTCACGCCAGAGCTTGAGCAGCTGCTCCTCGCGGGACTGCTGCTGCAGCATCTCCGCCATCTCCAGCTCCTGGTCCACCGCCGCGATGCGATCCTCGAGTCCCTGCGCGAGGCCGGCCGTGCGCCCGTCGATCATCCGCCGCTCCGGCTCGTACTGATCGAGGGCGCTCTCCAGGGCCTGCGACCGCTCCATCGCCGCGGCGATCTCCTCCCGCGCGGTGGCGGACGCCCGGGGTGTCCCGGAGACGACGATCGCCATCGCGACCGAAGCCGCGATGGCGAGTCCCGCCAGGCCCGCGAATCGTGTCCGCCGCCAGCGCCGCTCGGCGAGCACCCTGGTGGCCACGCGGGGCCATTGATCGCGGCCGGGGCACAGGGCGGGCAGCGCCTTGAGTCGCGCCACGCGCTGGTGCAGCCGCTCCATCTCGGCGCGGCACTCGGAGCAGCCGTCCAGGTGCTCGCGCGCCGCGGCCGCTCCCGGCTCGGAGCCGGCCTCGCGCAGGGAGACCAGGGTCTCCAGTGTCAGGTGCGTCATGCGACCTCCTCCCCCAGCCAGCGGCGGAGCCGAACGTGCGCGCGCGCAAGCTGTGATTTGGAAAAGCTGGGGGTCTTGCCCATCATCGAGGCGATTTCTTCGTGCGTGTATCCTTCGACATCGTGCAGCCACACCACGGCACGGGCCGTTTCCGAGAGCCGCTCCAGCGCCGCCTCGAGGTCCATGCGGAGGTGGTTGTCTTCCCGCCGCTGGCCGGTGACCTCGTCGTTCAGGATTTCCGTCTCCCGGTACTTGTTGCGGCGGAGACGCATCAGCGCTTTGCTCGCCGCGATCGTCCTGACCCAGCCCCAGAGGCTGCCCTCCTCCCGGTACCGCCCGATGCTTCGGCAGACCTCGAAAAAGGTCTCCTGCAGCACGTCTTCCGCGTCTTCCGCGGTCCGGCAGATCCGCCGCGCCAGGTTGTAGACCGGCACCTCGAAAGCGCGATACAGCGTCTCGAGGGCCGCCGAGTCTCCGGCCCGGGCCCGGGCGAGGACGGAGTCGGCGTCGGCGAGGAGGTAGGAATCCATCAGCAGCGTCCTGGACATGGTCACCTAAAGATGCGGCAGGAGCCCGCTTCGTTGCAGCGGCCGGGCAGGAAAAGGGCGGCCGGGGCGTCCCTCCGCCCCGGCCGCCCGGACCATGCAGGACAAGGCCTTAGGTGGTCGGCCTGCAGAGCCCGCCGGCGGCCACGTCGATCCGGCCCGCCCCGAAGAAGACGGCGCTTCCCACATGATCGGCATTGTCGAGAATGCAGTTCTCGAGCCTGCCGGGAGCCTGATTGCCCTTGAGCGTGGATTCCGTTACCGCCGCCGCTCCGGCCACGTGTGGCGCCGCCGCGCTGGTGCCGTCGGCCACGAGGTAGAACCCGTCGTCCCCGCAGAAGAACCGGCTGCACGCCGAGATGATCAGGTCCTCGTCCACGGTGAGGCCGTCGATGAACTCGCCGCCCGGCGCCACGACGTCCACGCCCTTGCGGCCGTAGTTGGAGTAGCTGGCCAGGCGGTCGAACTTCTTCTGGTTGATCGGCCCGGTGGCCCCCACGCTCACCACGTTGTTGAGCTGCGCCGGAATCGACTTGATCTTGCCGGTCTGATCGAGGTTGAGCGCCTCGTTGCCCGACGCGGCAGCGATGAATACGCCCTGGCGGTGGGCGAAGTTGATGGCCCGCTGAATCGCGTCGGCGAGGCCCTTCTGGTCGGGATCGCTCAGGTCGAGCAGCGCGCCCAGGCTCATGTTGATCACGTCCACCCGGAGGACGCCGGCGTAGACGATGCCGGCGATCACGTCGGCAAAGCTGCCCGAGCCGGTCTCGTCGAGCACCTTGATGGCGCAGAGCGTGGCCGCCGGGGCCACCGACGCGATGCCGATGCCGTTGGAGGAGACCAGATCGGCGGTGAAGGTGCCGTGCGCGTTCAGATCCTCGATGAAGGGCTCGGACTGGACGAACGAGGTGCTGATGTCGAGGTCCACCTTGCCCACCAGGTCTTCCTGCCCGGGGTCGACGCCGGTGTCCAGCATGCACACCGTGACGCCTTTGCCGGCCGGCGTCTTCTTCCAGCCGTCGGGCGCGTGGATCCTCTTCATGTTCCACTGGAACCGCTTGAAGAAGAAGGCGCCGCTCTGGTCGATGCCGCTGCCCTTCTTGTTCCGCTTCGCGGCGGGCAGCCGGATCTTGTCGTGGATGAACTGATTCCGGTTGGGAATCCACTGCGCCTTGAGATCGGTGCTCACATTCTCGATGTCGGTGCGGGCACGCAGGGTCTTGATCGACTTGGCGTCGAGCCCGGTCACCAGCGCCGCGGCAATCTCCTTGTTCCGACGCATCACCTTCCCGCCGAGCGCTTTTACCCTGGCCTCGAAGTCACCGCCTTCCTTGGTTTTGAACTGGACCAGGACTCGCGACTCGCCGTTGGGGCCCTTGGCCGCCGCGTAGGTGGGCGCGAGCGCCATGGGGGTCGGTGTGGGCGCGACCGCGTTGGGCTCGGAGGGAGCCTCGCTGCAGGCGGAGAAAACAACCGAACTGAGGACGGCACACAGACCTGCGCCGGTCCACGAGGAAGGCCGCATTGTACCCCCGAGGTAGCTGTGATTGTCGTGTGGTGTTCGAAGCGAGAGTGCGGTGAGAGGAGGTGCCCGCACCGTCAACAGCTTGCCTCCGCAAATCGACCTCGTCAAGATGGCGTTCCAGATCGTTTCAGATGTTACTTTTCCATCCATGAGCGACCAGATCACCACAGCGACGGCCGCGCCGCTGCCCCACGCCTGGCTGCACCATCTGGCCGACGAAGCCGACGCGGCCTTCCTCTACCGCGAGCTGGCCAAAGCCGAGAGCGACACATCCAAGGCGCAGCTCTATCTGCGGCTGGCCGAGGTGGAGGACCGCCACGTCGCGATGTGGCGCAAGTTGTTGGCCGACAACGATCACCCGACCCCGGCCCCGGCGCCCTCGCGAGGCGCCCGGCTCCGTGCCTGGCTGGCGCACCGGGTGGGAAGCGGCGTGCTGCTCCCCATGCTGCTCGAGGAGGAGGGCCGGGAGGTAAAGGGCTATCTCCGGCTCTACCAGCAGGAGCCGGACGGGGTCGTCGCGCCCACCGCCCTCACGCTCGCCAAGGAGTCGAAGGAGCACGCCGAGACCCTGGCGACGATGAGCGGCGGCGCGGGCGAGCCGTGGCACAAGACCGGGGCCGGCGGATTCCTCCGCAACATCGTGTACGGGTTCAACGACGGGCTGACCGCGAACTTCGGCCTGGTCGCGGGCATGATCGGCGCGCAGGGCAGCCTCGACACCGCCGGTCATGCGGTGGTCATCGCGGGCCTCGCGGGCATGGCTGCCGATGCGCTCTCGATGGGATCGTCCGGCTTTCTCGCGGCCAAGAGCGAGCGCGAGGTGTTCGAGCATGAGATCGCGATGGAGCGGGAGGAGATCCGGCTCATGCCCGAGCTGGAGCAGGAGGAGTTGAGTCTCCTCTACCAGGCCAAGGGTATCCCCGAGGCGCAGGCCGGCGCTCTTGCCGCGCAGCTCATGCAGGACCCGGCCCGCGCGCTCGAGGAACAGGTGCGGGAGGAGCTCAAGATCGGCGAGGCCACGAGCACGCCGCTCCGCGAGGGATGGATCACCGGCGTCGCGACGGCGTTCGGCGCTTTCATTCCCGTGGCGCCGCTGCTGGTCAGCACCCACAAATGGGCCATCTGGACCTCGTTCATCGTCGCGATGGCGTCGCACTTCGGCGTCGGCGCCGCGCGGAGCTTCTTCACCGGCCGCGGCGTGCTCCGCAGCGGGCTCGACATGTTCATCGTCGGACTCGGCGTCGCGGTCGTCGGGTTCCTGCTGGGCGATTGGATTGTGGGATTGCTGTAAGCCTTGCTCACTTCTCCGGCTGCGCGAACAGCACCACATTCCCGCCCGGCTCCCTGAAGCCAATCTCGTCCGCCCCGTAGAAGGTCTTCCGCCTCGGCACCACCGGCACGAGTCCCTTCATCTTCCGCTCGATCGCGGCCACATCGGCTACCTCCACGTAGAGCATCGTGCCCGGCGGCGTGTCGGCCAGGACGGGAATGTCGTTCCGGACGCTGGCCCGGCTCTGGTACATCACCTCGATCCCGTCGCCCACGAGAATCACGAAGCCGAGCTTCTCGCCCTCGGGCACTTCGAGGGCTTTCGTGAAGCCAAGCCGGTCGGTCCAGAAGCCGAGACAGGGCTCGACCGCGTCGACGATGAGGACGGGGGCGAGTTTTCGGAACTGTGGCGACGGCATGGGAACCTCCGGAGGACGGGTAGTTGGGAGTAGGCCTGCTACCCTATCTCCCCTCCGCGCCGGCGTCTTGGAAATTTGGAATCGGCGTGGCGGAACCGAGCCCAGCGTGACGGGGTGAGCCCGGTGAGCGCGCGGAACTCGGTCACGAGGTGGGACTGGTCGCTGTAGCCGAGGTCGGCGGCGAGGGCGGCCCAGTTTACCGGGCCGGCGGCTGCGCGGCGCACCACCTCGCGCAGGCGCGTAACCCGCGCGAGGGTCTTGGGCGGCACCCCCACATATGTGGCGAAGCGGCGCGCCAGGTGCTGGCGGGAAACACCCAGCGCCGAAGCGAGAGGCTCGACCTCCGCGCGCCCGCCGGACTGGACGATCCGGTCCACGGCCTCCTGAACGTCGTCGGGAACCGGCGCCGCGCGCGAGAGCCGCGATACGAGCACGTCGGCGAGCCGCTCGGTGGCGACGTCGGGATCGAGCCGTGGAGTGACGTACCCGGCGACCGTCCGGGCGTCGGGCCAGACCGCGTCGAGCGGGGCGCTCGCATCGGTGATCGATGCGGCCGACAAGCGGAAGAAGGCCGTCGCCATGCCGGCGCGGAACCGGACGCCCACGTAGCCCGCGACCCCGTGTGCGGGGACGAGCAGCGCCTCGGTCATGGTGCCGACGACGATCGCCTGGCCGGGGCCGAAGACGATGTCGAGGCAGCCGTCAGGCAGGATCCGCTCGACACCGTCGCCGTCGTCCGCCGCCGATTCGGGGCGGAACCAGAACCGTTCGACGTGTGCCGACAGCTCGGCGGGGGGAGGGATCTCGATGACCGTGCGCGCCTCGCCGTT
>Ga0075288_1000004_pt1 | contig 24201 bp, 26 predicted proteins | sample SF_Rice_20C_0N_4_FD_69763 | JGI IMG/M metagenome (GOLD analysis project Ga0075288, IMG submission 69763) | Rice paddy soil microbial communities from Twitchell Island, California, USA - SF_Rice_20C_0N_404 | ecosystem: Environmental > Terrestrial > Soil > Paddy field/soil | place: USA: Twitchell... | reverse complement strand
TCAACTTCCGGCTCGGCTTCACCAGCTATGCCCTCGACGCCACGGTGAACCCGGATTTCAGCCAGGTAGAGAGCGACTCCGGACAGGTCACCGTGAACCAGCGGTTCGCCCTCTTCTTTCCCGAGAAGCGCCCCTTCTTCCTCGAGGGAATCGAGCTGTTCGGCACACCGCAGACGCTGGTGTATACCCGTCGCATCATGGATCCCAAGGCCGGCGCCAAGTTCACCGGCAAGCTCGGCCAGCTCGGCGTGGCCCATCTGACGGCGGTGGACGAGGCGGGCGACCACGACGCGTGGTTCAACATCACCCGGCTCCGCCGCGACTTCGGGCGGAACTCGATTGCCGGGGTGACGTTCACCAATCGCGACCAGACCGGCTCGCACAACCGCGTCCTCGCGGGCGACTTCCGCTACGTGTGGAGCCTCTACTACGCGCAGGTTCAGTACGGCGCCTCGTTCACCAGGAACGCGACGGGCAGCCGCACGGCCCCCATCTGGCTGGCCGAGTACGACCGGACCGGCCGCTCGTGGGGCTTCAACTACATGCTAAAGGGCATCGCCGCGGGGTTCGACGATCAGGCGGGCTTCGTCAACCAGCTCCGGAGCAACGTGGCCTACGGCCACGCCTTCAATCGCTTCACGCTCTACGGCGCGCGCGGCGCGCTGCTCGAGAATCTCACGCTGTTCGGCGGACCCGAGCGGACCTGGCGGTACGACAAGTTCGGCTTCGCGCCGGGGCTCGAGGGAGACGAGTACGTGGACGCCACGTTCCAGCTCCGCGGCGGCTGGAAGCTGAATGGTCGGCTGGAGCGCGACTTCGTGAACTTCGAGGACAGCACGTTTGCCGACTATACCAGCGGCAGCGTCGGCGGGCCCGCGTACAGCCCGGACGACGATTTTTCCGGTTTCGTGTGGCAGACCGGCCTCACCACGCCGACCTGGCAGCAGCTCGGCGCCAACTTCACCTACCGCCGCGGCCGCGCCGCGATCTTCCCGGAAGGCGTGACGGGCCGGGGCTGGCGGGTTACCGGAGAGATCGACCTGCGGCCCGCCCCGACGGTCCGGGCCGCGCTCACCGGGACGGTGCTGCGCCTCTACCGGCTCGACGGCAGCGAATTCGCCCGCTCCGCCATCCCGCGACTCAAGCTCGAGTACCAGCCCCGCCGGGAGCTGTTCTTCCGCGTCATTGGGGAGTACCGGTCGGAGCGGACCGCGGCGTTGCGCTCATCCGGCGGCGATGCGCTGTTCGTGGGCGGCCAGCCTCGGCCCACGAACGAGTTCAACGGCCTCCGGCTCGACCTCCTCGCCTCGTTCGAGCCGACGCCGGGAACCGTCGCCTTCCTGGGCTACGGCAGCTCCCTCGAGACCGACGGAGAGTTCGACTGGTCTCGGCTCCACCGCATGACCGACGGCTTTTTCGTCAAGCTCGCGTATCAGATCCGGCAATAGCCGGCACGGTGGGATCACACCCCTCTCCCTGTGGAACGCTTCCGGGGCTATCGTCCGACATTCGGACGTCACGACGACGCGGGGGAATCATGGATACCAGCTTCATCGGACTTGGCGCCATGGGCCGCGGCATGGCCGCCAATCTCATCAAGGCGGGCCATCGCGTGCGGGTGTGGAATCGCAGCGGCAAACCGATGGACGAGCTGGCGCGACAGGGCGCGGAGCCGGCGCACGACGCGCGCGCCGCGTTCAAAGGCATCGTGTTCTCGATGCTGGCCGACGACGACGCGGTGCGCGAGATCTTCCTCGCGCCGGGCATGCTGGACGCGGCGCCGGCCGGCACCATCCACGTGAACATGGCGACGATCTCCGTCGGACTCGCGCAGCTCCTCGCGGAGGAGCACCGGCGCCACGGCGTCGAGTACGTCGCCGCTCCGGTCTTCGGGAGACCGGACGCGGCAGCCACGGGCCAGCTGCACATCGTCGTGGCGGGCGGCGACGACGCGATCACCAGGGCGCAGCCCCTGCTCGACGCGATGGGGCAGCGCACCTGGCGGGTGGGGAGCGAGCCAGGTCAGGCCAACGCGGTCAAGCTGGCCGGCAACTTCATGATCGCGTCGGCGATCGAGAGCATGGCGGAGGCGGCGGTGCTGGTGGAGCGGCACGGCGTGAGGCCGGCGGAGCTGGTGAATATCATGGCGAACACGCTCTTCGCCTGCCCCATCTACAAGGGCTACGGCGCGCTGATCGCCGACCGGCGGTACACGCCGGCCGGCTTCCGGCTGGCGCTGGGGCTCAAGGACGTGCGCCTGGCGCAGGAGGCGGCGGAGGCGGCGCGCACGCCCATGCCGATCGCCAGCCTGGTCCGGGACCACTTCCTCGAGGCGATCGCCCACGGCGACGGCGACCGGGACTGGGCCGCGCTTGCGGAGGTAGCCCGCCGCCACGCCGGACTCGCCGGCTAGCGGTTCGCGATCACCTCCACCCGCTCGATCCGGTCGCCTTCGAGAATCCGCTCGGCGACCTCGCGGTCGCCGTCGATGCGCCCGAACACGGTGTACTCGTGGTCGAGCAGCGGGTTGTCCACCAGATTGATGAACCATTGACCGTCGCCGGTGTCGCGACCCCGCGCCGAAATGCCGAGCGTGCCGCGCCCGTGGGTGAGCCAGGTCAGCTCGTCGCGCATGAACGTGGAGTCGCCCACGTACTCGTTGGCGTCGGGTCCGCCACCCTGGATCACGAAGTTGGGCTCGACGCGCTGGAAGATCCTCCCGTCGTAGAATCTCTCCCGCACCAGCCGCAACACCCTCGCCACCGTCGCCGGCGCCTCCCGGGGAAAGAGCCGCACCGTGAAGGCGCCGCCCCCGCTCGACGCCGCCATCGTCACCCGGAGACGGATGTCGCGGCGAAGGAAAATCTCGCCGAGGGGCTCGGGGCGGATCGGGAGCGGCATCGGCCTGGCGGCGACCGAGTCACCCGTCCACCTCGCGAGAATTCCGGCAGCCATCGCCGCGACGCTGGTGTCGTAGTCGGCGAGATACGGGCGCAACCTCGGCGCCGTGGCGCGGGAGCCCAGCTCGCCGATCCGCTGGAGCACCGCGACGCGGGGATCCCTGGCGTTTTCGGTATGGCCGCCGGTCAGCCGATCCAGGGCGTCGAGCAACGCGGGGAGCGCCAGAGTATCGCGCGTCTTCTCGAGCGCGGTCGCCGCGGCGAGCACGACCTGATTTCCCGGGGAGCCGAGCGCGCGAAGGTAGACGCTGTCGGCGTCCTGCCCCGCGAGCGCGGCGAGTGCGGCGATGGCCGCCTCCTGGACGTTGCGGTCGGGATCGGCCGCCAGGACGTAGAGCTCGGTTCGGGCGCCGATCACCCCCGCGGCGCCCGCGGCGTACCGGCGCACGTCCCACCGCGGCGACCGGGCAAAGGCCGGGAGCATCCGCGCGGCGGATGCGCGGTCGAGATGCGCGAGCGCCAGGAGCGCGTGCGCGCCGGCCTGCCAGCGGTGGTCGGGCGGCCCGCTCCTCACGGTGGCCGAAGCGATGCGGCGGAGCACACCGATCGCCGCCCTGCCCTCCTTGCATCCCGTCGCGAGCGAGTCGATGGCGGTGAGGGCCACGTAGGGGTCACGGTCCATGGTAGCCGAGAGGATCGGTGCGCAGTCGGGAGGGCCCTCGCCCAGCCGGGCGGCGGCCACCGCTTCGGTCCGGACGATGGCGCTCTCGTCGCGGAGACCGCGCCGCACCAGGCCCGCGCGCAGCGAGGTCGAGAGGGCGCCCGCGCCCCGCAATATCATGCGCCGCGTCTCGTCGTCCTGATCCAGCACCGCTCGCACCGCGGTGGCACTATCGAGTCCGCCGGCCGTGGCGAGCGTCAGAAGCGCAAGGCGCCGGGTGGTGGTGTCGGGCCCCAGCACGGCAGCGCGCCGGAGCAGGGTCATGCTCTCGGGCTCGAGGCCGCCGGTGGCTTTTCGCGCCCGGGCCAGCGAATATATCCCGTGCACCAGGCCGGCAGACGCCTTCGCTGCCATGCGGCTTCGAATTGCCTCTTCCGCCGCGCGCGCGGCCGCCCTATTGGCAAACGGCAGGCGGCCGAGCGATTGGCCCATGATGCCCGCCGCCCACGGGTCGGATTCCGCGGCCAGGGCGCGCCGGAGCGCGGCGGCGGCAACAGCCACGGTGAGCTGGGCGGAGTCGGTGGCGGTAGCGTCGCGCCGCACCCGGCGGAGCGCCTGCGCCATGGCGTTGGCCGCCTCCGCGCGGATCGCCGGCAGGCGGTCGTCCAGCAGCGGGAGCAGCATCCGGCCCAACTCCGGCCGCTGCAGTCGCCCGAGTCCCCGAGTGGCAAGCCGGCGGAGCAGCGTGTCGGGCCCCCGGAGCGCGGCCATCAACGGTTCCACCCCTCCGGGGGCTCCACCCCGCGCGTCCTCGGCGGCCAGCAGGCTCTGGAGTGCGGCCGCGCCGGTTCCGGCGGCAACAGGGCTCTGGGAGGCGGCGGCTCGTGGCGCCAGGACCAGGGCCACTGAAACCGCCAGGCACGGCATGCGTAGGTGCATCGGGGTTCCCATGGGTCGGGGCCGGGGCACTACGGGGCCAGAACCCGCGAGTTCCAGCACGTCGGCCCGAACCGTTGTACTATCCACACCGGAATGGCACGCGCACACTCCCACTGGATCCTCCCCGCCCTGGGCGCCGCGCTGATCGCGGCCTCGTGCAGCTCTCACCAAGAGGCGCTTCGGAGCACCCCGCACCCTGTTTCGGCCAGGCACGGCGATTCCCTGGCCATTGCCCGGGCGCGGGCCGACAGCGCCCGTCATCCGTACACCGAGGCCGACATCCGGTTCATGACGGACATGATCGGCCATCACGCCCAGGCGCTGGTCATGGCAGGCTGGGCGCCGAGCCACGGTGCCAGCCCCTCCATCCGGATCCTTTGCGAGCGCATCATCAACTCCCAGCAGGACGAGATCGCCACCATGCAGCGCTGGCTGGGCAACCGGAGCCTGCCGGTACCCAAGCCCGACGACATGCTGGCGCACATGGCCATGGCCGGCATGCTCATGCCCGGCATGCTCACCGACACTCAGATGAAGGAGCTGGACGCGGCGCGGGGGCCGGAGTTCGACCGGCTGTTTCTCACCGGCATGATCCAGCACCATCGCGGCGCCCTCACCATGGTGCAGAACCTCTTCGGGACCTACGGCGCCGCGCAGGACGAGCTGGTGTTCAAGTTCGCGTCGGACGTCAACGTCGACCAGACCACGGAAATCGCCCGAATGGAGAAAATGCTCGCCGCTCTTGCGCCCGCTCAGCAACCCTCGTGATCACCAAGGAAACCGCAATGAGATTCGTCGCCAGTGTGCTGCCGCTTTCTCTCGCCGTGGGCCTCTGTACCGTCATGGGGTGTTCCCACTCCACCTCGACCATGTCCACCGTGGAGCCCAGCCCCGATCCCCGCGTCGGGCTTCGCGCCGGCGTGATGGACGCCGGCGAAGCGGTGTGGAACCTGAGGGTACTTTCCCAGACCCCGCCGTCGCCGGACTTTGTCGACAAGACCAATTCCGACCTGACCTTCACCGGCAACTACGCCATCCAGGGCAACTACAACGGCTATCAGGTGTGGGACATCTCGACGCCGAGTCATCCGCGGCTCGAGACGGGGTTCGTCTGCCCCGCGTCCCAGAGCGACGTGTCGGTCTACAAGAACCTGCTCTTCGTGTCGGGTGAGGGGCTGTCGGGCCGACTCGACTGCGGCACCGAGGGCGTGAAGGACACGGTGAGCACGGCGCGCCTGCGCGGCCTCCGCATCTTCGACATCAGCGACATCGCGCATCCGAAGAACGTGGGCAACGTGCAGACCTGCCGGGGGTCGCACACCCACTCCGTCCTGGTGGACCCGAAGGACTCCGACAACGTCTACGTGTATATCTCGGGCTCCTCGGTGGTCCGCTCGCCGAGCGAGATGCCGGGTTGTTCCAATACCCTCCCGGCCAGCGATCCGAACTCGGCGCTGTTCCGGATCGAGGTCATCAAGGTGCCGCTGGCACATCCGGAGCAGGCCGCCATCGTCAGCTCCCCCAGGATCTTCAACGACCTGGCCGCCCCCGCCAAGCACGGCGAGGCGCCGGAAGACAGCGCAGCCCAGGCCGAAAAGCTGGCCGATGCCAAAGCCCATGGCGGCTTCGTGGTGACGATGCACGGACACGAGGCCGTGTTGTCGGACAACTGGACCGGGCCCATGCTCGACAGCGTCGTCGCGGCGCGGCACGGCACCGGCGCGCCAACGGCGGCCGACAGCGCGGTGCTCCGGGAGGCGCTGCCCGCGATGATCGCTCACATGATGGAAAAGCTGCCCCCGGGCGCCGAGCAGATGGGGCCCACCCAATGCCACGATATCACCGTGTATCCGGCCATCGGTCTTGCCGGCGGGGCCTGCGAAGGGTACGGCCTGCTGCTCGACATCAGCGATCCGGTCAACCCCAAGCGCATCGGGGCCGTGGCCGACTCCAACTTCTCCTACTGGCACTCGGCCACGTTCAACAACGACGGCACTAAGCTCCTCTTCTCGGATGAGTGGGGCGGCGGCGGCCAGCCCAAGTGCCGCGCCACCGACAAGCGCGAGTGGGGCGCGGACGCCATCTTCACCATCGCCGACCGCCAGATGCAGTTCCGGAGCTACTACAAGCTGCCCGCGCCGCAGACAGCCGAGGAAAACTGCGTGGCCCACAATGGCTCGCTGATTCCGATCCCCGGACGCGATGTGATGGTGCAGGCGTGGTATCAGGGCGGCATCTCGGTGTTCGACTGGACCGACGCGGCACACCCGAAGGAAATCGCCTATTTCGACCGTGGCCCGATGGACTCCACCCAGATGGTCGGCGCGGGGTCGTGGTCGGCCTACTGGTACAATGGCGTCATCGTCAGCTCCGAGATCGCCCGCGGCCTCGACATTTTCGAGCTGACGCCCAGCGGTTTCCTCACCAAGAACGAGATCGAGGCGGCCAAGTCGGTCCACCTCGACTACCTGAACGTCCAGGGACAGCCCAAATTCGAGTGGCCCGCGACGTTCTCGCTCGCGCGCGCCTACCTCGATCAGCTGGAGCGGTCGAGGGGACTCGAAGCCGGCCGGATCGCCACCGCGAGAAGCGCGCTGGCCAAGGCGGAACAGGCCTCCGGCACGGGGCAGCGGGAACTCCTCACCCGCCTGGCCAACGAGCTCGAGGCGTACACTGCCGGCGCGGCCGATGGGGCAAAGGTGCGAATGCTGGCGGGCTCGGTGAAGGACATGGCCGCGGCGCCGCACCTGGCAGAGCGGTCCTAGAGGTACCGCTCCCGCAGAACCCGCAGGTGATGGGTCACGTGGCCGGCGGTGATGTACGCCAGCGCGCGCACGGTGAACGGATTGCCGCTGGCGATGCCCCGCCGGGTCCACGCGATCTCCGGAAGGTTTCCGAAGAAGGCCAGCGTCGCGGCGCGGACCGACTCGAATTCCTCGAGATGGCCCTGCCACGACCGCTGGTCCGCGCCGGCCGCCGAGGCCGCGATGTCCTGATCGAAGCTGGGCAACGGGTCGGCAAAGCCGCGGGCGAACCAGAAGGCCCGGAAGACGAACAGGCGCTCGCAGTCGTTCACGTGACCCACCACCTCGCGGATGCTCCACTTCTTTGGAGCGTAGCGGTGGAGTGATTTCGACTCCGAGATGTCGCGCAGCAGGCCCAGCGTTTCGGGCAGCTGCGTCTGGAGAGTCGTCCGGATGTCCCCCGGGCCGACTTGATCGATGTAGCTGAAGTAGTACTCCGCGGCCTCCGACCGGTCGGGCACCGTAATCGTCGTCATACTCCCTCGACCATCCGAACCGGGTCGGTCATCTACTTCGGCGTCCACGTGGGTGTGGCGCCGAACAGCCCGTCCACTACGCCGATCCGATACGCCAGCACGATCCCGAACGCCAGACTGACCACCCCCGACGCGACCCTGAGCCCGGTCTGGAGCCGCCCGGAGCGCGCGCCGGCGCGTGAGAACGGCCAGGCGATGGCGACGGTGATGAGCATCATGCCGGCGACGGTCCCGGCCCCGAAAACCAGCAGATACAGGATGGACCAGCCTGGGTCCCGGATGGTCGTCAGCACGAGCAACGCGACGGCGGCCGATCCGGCCAGGCCGTGAACGATCCCGACGACTAGCGGCCGGGCAGACTGGTACGCGCCCAGGGCGCCGAACCACCTGTCGAGCCGGGCGAGCGGCGTTTCGTCGGGCGAGTGCGGGTGCGACTCCGGATCGTGCCCGTGGACGTGAGTATGGATGTAGTCGCCGTGCGGGTGGGGGTGGACGTGCACGGGCGAGTGGTCGTGCCCGCCGCCCGTCGCCGGCGTGGCGCTTTCGGCAACGCGTCTGAGCCCGCCGGAGAGGTTGAGCACACCCAGCACGATGAGCATCACGCCGACGCACAGCTCCAGCGACAATCCCAGCCGGGGCGGGATGACCCATCCGAGCAGGATGATGCCGGCCCCCACCACCAAGATCGTCAGCGTATGGCCCGCGCCCCAAAGCGCGCCGATCAGCGCGGCGCCCCCGCGCTGGCGGTGCCGGGCCACGATGGTGGTCACCGCGACGACGTGGTCGGGGTCGGTCGCGTGGCGCATGCCGAGGAAGAACCCGAGGACGACGAGGGCGAGGAGACTGCTCATGTCGCGGCCGGCGAGGCGCACGGCGGCATCGGAATCTCGTACGCGATCGGCTCGCTCGACCGATTGGCACTGGTCATGACCAGAGCCTCGGGCGCGCCGGCGGCGAACAGCAGGTGATCCCCTCGGCCCTGGCGCGCTGCAGCGTGAGCGCCGTCGAGGGCGCCGTGGTCTCGAACCCGATGGCGAAGAACATCACGTGGCGGCCGGGATCGGCCCGGGCCAGCTTGAGGGCGTCGGTCGGGGAGTACACGATGCGAACGTCCAGCCCCTGCGCCTTCCGCTCCAGCGGGCTCCCGTGCGCGCCCGGCACCCGCATCATGTCGCCGAAGGCGGCGAACGTGACCCGCGGCTCCCGCGCCAGCGCGAGACCGTCGTCGATGCGCCCCATCGGCACGACGCACACCGGGCAACCCGGCCCGTGAATCAGCTCGATGTTGGACGGCAGCACGTCCTTGAGGCCGAACCGATAGATGGCGTGCGTGTGGCCGCCGCACACCTCCATGAGCCGATAGTGCCTGCCGGGGTCGGCGAGGCGTCGGATCTCATCGCACGTCCTGGCGATCGCGTCAGGATCTCTGAACTCGTCCACGAATTTCACGGCTACTCCTTCCCCTCCAGACCGTAACCGCGCACTTCTTCCATCGCGGCTACGTCCTCGCCGAGGATCGCCAGGGTCCGCATCTGATCCGCCGCCTCGGTCTCGCTGATCTTGCTCATGGCGAACCCGACATGGATCAGCACCCAATCCCCTACCTGGAGCAGCTCATCGGCGAGCAGTCCGAGGTCGACCTTGCGCCGTACGCCGGTGACCTCGACCACGCCGAGGTTGGGGATGTCGGGCACCAGCTCGATGATCTTCCCGGGAATGGCAAGGCACATGGGTCAACCCTGCATTCGGGCCACGAAGTCGAATGTCAGCTTCACGTCCTCTTTCACCTTCAGCATGCCCCCGACCGCACTCACCAGCTTGATGCCGCAGTCGCTCTGCCGCAAGCTCGTCTCCGCGGAGCCCCGGAGCAGGTCGCCGGTGACGAACACGTTCGCGGTCACCGGATGGCCTCGGGTGACGCCGTGAAGCGTGAGGATGCCGTTCATCCGCACCTGGAACTGACCGTCGCCGTTTCGGGTGACGGTCGCCTTGTCCGGGGGGCAGGCGTAGGCGATCTCGGGGAAGCGCGAGGTCTCGAGCAAAGGCGCGGGCGGTGAACCGGCTCGCGCGCGGATCGAGGACGTAGCGGTCCACGCCGGCTACATCGCCCGCAGCTGGAGATAGCGCTCGACGTCCGGGACGACTCCGGTCACCAGGTTGCCGATGCTCACGTTCCCGAGAGTGCGCCGCACGGCGGCATTCGACAGGACCAAGCCCGCCCACCTCGAGCGGATCCACCGCCCGGTCGGCACCGAGCAGGATCCAGTCCTCCTCGATCACGAGACCTCCGTGGATCGGACCGGCCGCATGGTTCCGTGCAGCTTCATCATTTGTTCGGCGGCGAGCGCCTCCGTACGCTCGAGCAGGAGGCGGCCGCGCTCGTCGGCCCGGCGCACTTCCGCTGCTCTCCGCTGCGATCCGCGGGTAGTCGTAGACGATGATGGGAGAGGAGAGCATCGTCTCCCGGCTCCCTTCCTCGCCCACGAGGACGGGCCAGGTGCCGGCGTTCCGGCAGCCGGCCGCGAGGTCCCGCCATGCTTCGGGTGGATCGAGGAGCGAGACGAACTCGCCGCCGCGCGCCCGCAGAAACGGTATGGCCCGACACGAGCGAAGGAGGAAGCACGGCCTCGCGTACCGCGCCCGCCGGCCGCATGTGACGGATCGGACCCAGCTGCCAAAACGGCCCGGCGGATGCCGGGCCGTCTCGTTGATCGGGGACCGAGCCCGCCTACTGAATCGCGCGGAGCGCGTTCACGAAGCCCTGCCCGTAGAACTCGTCCTTGCCGGGCTTGCCGAGATCGTCGGACGACTGCTTCAGCTTGGCCTCGACCTGCGACGGCTTCATGGAGCCGCCGTGCGCCTCGATGATCAGCGCCGCCACCCCCGCCGTGGCGGGTGCCGCCATGCTGGTGCCCGCGGCGAAGAAATAGCTGTTGCCGGTGATGCTGCCAGGGCTGATCACGAGGTCGAAGACCCAGCAGAAGTTGGTGATGGTGCCGAAGCCGGGGAGGGGCACTGTGCAGAGGTCGTCACCCGGCAGCACACCGTCGCCGCCCGGGGCGCCGAACGACACCAGCGACTTGCCGAAGTTCGTGTACGAGGCGGGCCGGGAAAAGTTCGTGGCGCCCAGAGCGAATCCGACGGGTCCGGTCGCCGAAATGGCGAGCACGCGTGCCGACTGGGCGGGCACCGTGACGAGCGTCTTCTCGTCGTCGAGGTTCTGGCCCTCGTTGCCGGCCGAGGCGATGACCGTGACGCCGTGCTTGTCGGCGAACTTGGTGGCCTTGTCGAGCGCCTTGAGCAGCTCCTTGTCCTCCCTCGTGGGGACGAACGTGGAGCCCAGACTCATATTGATGACGTCGGCGCGCGCGCATCCTTCCTTGCCGGGGGTGGTACTCGGGTCGGCCGCGTACATGATGCCCTCGATCACGTCCTCGAACGATCCGGTCCCGTTCTGCAGCACCTTGACGCCGATGATCGTGGCGCCCGGCGCGACGCCGATCGTGCCGATGCCGTTGTCGCGGGCGGCGATGATGCCCGCCACGTGGGTGGCGTGGGAGAAGCCGGCCACGTCCTCGTTGAAATTGAATCCGTCCACCATCGAGGCGGAGCAGGCGACGTCCACCCCGCCGGCCAGATCCACATGGTCCGCGTTGAGTCCACCATCCAGCACCGCTACCCGCACGCCGTTGCCCCGCGCGCCGGCGTCCCAGGCTTCGGGGGCGTGAATGGACTTGGGCGCCCACTGAATGCCGAAGAAGGTCTCGTTGTCGCCGATGCTGGCAGCGCCGACCCCACCCGAGCCCGCCACGTCGTCCGCCTTCACGATCTTCATGTTGGGGTCCACCCACTGGATGATCCGGTCCTGCCCCACGCCCTCGACGCCTGCGATGGCGCTCACCTGCTGCTCGAAGTCCGGCGCATCGGAGGTGACGCTGGCGACACCGGCCTCTGCCCGGATCTTCTTGACCTTGCCGCCTGCCCGCTCGAGCCGGGCCGCCAGGTCGCTCGGCGCGTCGTCGCCGAACGAGACGAGGTAGGTGTGCGACTGGCTGGAGGATTTCTTGGCGGAGATACCGGGTTGGCTATCGGACGGAGAGGTCGGCGGTGAGTCCTCCTGGCAAGCGGTGAGGACGGCGAGCAACACCATCCCGCTCACACCGAGCAGTCGATTGAGTCGCATTGTGGTCACCTCTGCTGAAGTTGCCTGACGAACTGCGGAACGACCGGTCCGCCGAGGAGCAGTGGCGCGGGCCGGAGCACGGCATGGCACCCACGGCCGGAGTCCGGACGGAAGCGCCACAGGTGGTCGAGTCGGGGTTGTCTGGGTGGAAGCCCCGGGCGAGATCTGCCATCACCGAGGAATCCTGCCAACGTTGACCGGAAGGGCCCGCCCCAACGATCACCCGCCCGGGCCGAGATCGTCAAGGGCAGCCTGGTCCTCTTGATGTTCACGGGCGGGAGCCTGGTCTCGGAACAGGACAACAACGACGAGGGTCAGATCACGGGAAGGGTATCGAGAAGAGCAGCGGGAAGACGCTGACGTTCCTGGCGATTCCGAATAACGGCTACGGCTCGACCCTGCTCCAGAGCACCGAGGGAAGGTTGGCCAGGCGCAGGGTCGAGTCGGTCTCGAGCCGCAGACCCATCTCGAGAAGCGAAGCACCGTCACGATAGCGCACGGTGTACCACACGGTGTCCGCCACCGCGTTGCGGAGGACGCCGTCAATCGGATAGACGGCCATGCGTCCGGCGCCCTGCTCGAGTCGCAGCGAGTCGCCCGACATGATGAATCCCCGTCCGGCGTATTTCTCGGCGCGCGTTTCCCACCTGCCGTAGAACGCATCGGGCACGCGACGATCATGCGTGAGCAGCCGCAGCAGCGGCTCGTGTCCCGCCGCCAGGGCGAGCAGCCCGAGGGCCGCCAGCACCAGCTTCATCGGCCGGCGGGGCGACCGGGCGCCCTTGGGCACGACTTCGTGCTCGCCGGCAGGCCCCGTGGACTTGGGCGGAAGCCGGAGAACGGTACCGAGCGCCTGGAAGAACTCGTCGAGCTCCCAGGCGGTCGAGAGCTCGCCGCTCGCGAGCGCCCGGTGTCCCGGCGCGGGGTCCGGCGAAATCTCGTCGCCGGCCCGCTGCCACCCGCTCGCGCCGGATTCGCTCTTCATGCCGCGCCGGCTCCGGTCTGTTCGAGAATTCGAGGTTCCACGCCGGCGCCGGGGGCTGTCGCTTCCGCCCACTCGGGCGTCCGTGTCATCTGCAGGAACGCCGTGACCACCGTCGGATCGAAATGGGTTCCCGAGCTCTTCGCGATGTACTCGACGGCACGCTCCGAGCTCCACCCCGAGCGGTAGGGACGGTCGGAGACCAGCGCGTCGTAGACGTCGGCGACGGCGGCCACCCTGGCCAGGAGCGGGATGCGCTCACCCGCGAGGCGATCGGGGTACCCCGCGCCGTCGTATCGCTCGTGGTGGTGGCGCACGATCCCCATCACGTCCGCGAAGGCGCGGATCGGCTCGAGAATGCGGGCGCCTACGGCGGGGTGCTCGCGAACCAGCGCCAGCTCCTCGGGCGTCAGGGCGGCCGGCTTGTCGAGAATGGCCGACGGAACGCCGATCTTGCCGACGTCATGCAGCAGGCCCCCACGGTGCAGCCGGTCGATGTCGTCCTTGCCCAGCGCCATCTGCAGGCCGATCGCCATCGAGAGACGGGTGACGCGGTCGGAGTGGCCCGCGGTCCACGGGGAATTGGCATCGATCGTCCGGGCCAGCGTCTCCAGCGTGGCCCAGCTCATCCCCTGGAGCTGCTCGAACTGATCGCGCAGCTCCACCGCCATCGAGTTGAACGACGACGCCAGCTCCTGGAGCTCGTCCCCCGTCGTCACCTGCACCCGTGCCTCGAAGTCGCCGTCGGCGAGCCGCCGGGTGCCGTCCTGCAGGCGCGCGATCGGATCGAGACGCTGCCGGAGGAGGACGTTGCTCGCGAACACCACGAGCGCCAGGCCGGTGACGAGCGTAAGGAGCACCGTGCGGGTGAAGTCACCCGTCGCGGCGATGGAGACCAACGGCTGCTCGAGGACCACGGTCCAGGGTGCTGCACCGAACTCGAAGCCGAGAAACACCGACGACGTGCCGGTGACGAGCGACTCGTTCGCGCCGCGCAGGATCTGGCTCGTCATCCCCTGCCGCCAAAAGCCCGTATCCGCCGTTGGCCGGATGGCACCGGACGAGCAGCGGAGGGGTACCCGGTTGGCGGCGGTGTACACGCAGAGGTCCACGCCGGCCGGGGTGATGGACTCCGACCCTCGATCCCCCCAGAGAAAGTCGGACGAGAGCTGTGCCCAGAGCCGTGCCTCTCCCGAATCCCCGGGCTCGATGTTGCGAACCAGGTATACCCTGGAGCGGGCCGAGTCGTCATCCACCACGACGGCACTTCGTCCACGCCTGAGGTGCCGAATCGCTGCGGCCGACAACGGCGGAAGCGGATGCTTCGCTTCGCCCCAGAGCACCTCGAGCGGCCGCCCGGGACGGACGACGATCGCCCGGCGAAGGTGCGTCATCTGCGCTGGAGCAGTCGCGACTGAAGTGCCATTCAGAATCGCCCGCCGGATGACCGCCACGTCCTCATCCGCCGCATAGAGCCGCGCGAGGAGGAGTGTCCCCGAGATCTTGCTCGCCAGCGAAAGCTGTACCCCGGCCTGCGAGCGCAGCTCATGGGTGACCAGCCAGTAGCCGGAGGCTGCCAGCGTGACCGCCGGAACGACGGCGCACACGAGGAAGAGGCCGAAGACGCGGCGGGCCACCCTCGTCTGCAGATAGGGCTTCATCGGTGCCATGGGCCGTTCAGTACTTCGAGGCCAGTCCGATATACCCGCCGTCATTGGCCCGGATGACGTCGTCCTTGCTTGCCTTGGCGGTCAAGGGCGGAGACGAGTCTCCGTCTTTGCCGGCGCTGTAGAGGTCGTAGGTCGAATTGATCGGCACCAGGAACCGGTCCCGCCTGGCGCCCTGGGGGACTTGCTTACCCTCGGGAAACTTGTTGTACTGGTACGGATTGCCCCACGGATCCAAGCGGACCGGGCCGAAAAACGTCAGATCGTCGGGAAGGCTGTCCTGTGCGTCGAGGTCTACCGACATCGCATGGATGTCGCCGATAGCGCGCGCGACCCGCGCCCGCTCGACCATTTCTCGCGTCTTGGGCAGCGCCATCGCCGACAGGGCGCCGATGATGGTGACGACCGCGAGCATTTCCACGATCGTGAAGCCGCGGGCGTTCCGGGTCTGGAACGGGCGCGGCTCGGTCGTCATCTCCAGCGAAAGGGAGGGCACGGGCCCCCGTAGTTACAATTTCCGTTCCAGCCGTAACAATATCGCTAAGTAGTGGATTATGATAGAGTTGACAGCGAGAAAACCAGGGTGCCGATCCGCAGATTGCGTCAACTTTTGCGACGGAGATGAAGATCTATTCAGCGCGGGCGAAACCCAGCGGCTTGTCCAGGCCCTTCGCGTAAATCCGGAGGGTGCGCTCCTCCAGAGTGTAGCGCTCGGCGGACTCCAGGGCTCGCAGGTACTTGATCTCCTGCTCCATCGCCGCGCCGATACAGGCCATCCTGGTCGAGCCCAGCTGCGAAAAGGCGATCGTGTCGCCGGCAATCCGGACGGTGCCGAAGAAGCGGTTGCAGGAGCCGCGACCGGCGACGCGGCCAGCTTCCGGAAATTCCAGCGTGGCGCGGGCGGTGCCGATCACTCCGGCGCCGCCCAGATCCTCGAGCACCCACGACGTACCCAGCAGGGCCGGCGATTGCGGCGCCGGACTCGGGGCGGGAGAGGGCTCCGGTGCCGGTTTGGGCTTGCAGCCCGGCACGGCGGCGGCGATGACCAACGCAGCAAGGGCGGAAGATCTCATGCCGACGAATTTGCAGCCCGCCGCCCACCGTCGCCAGCCGCCGGGCGATCTACAGGTTCTTCTCGAACCAGTGGTGCGCGTACGGTTCGTTGTTGTAGGGAGGAATTTCGCGGTAGCCGCTGCTCAGGTACATGGCCCGGGCCTCGACGAGCGAGCGGTTGGTCTCGAGGCGCACCACCGCCAGCCTGCGCTTTCGCGCAAGCGACTCCAGCCGGCCCAGCATGCGCTTGGCGATCCCGAGTCCGCGCGAGGACTCCCTCACCCACATCCGCTTGATCTCACCCCAGTCGGCGTGGCACTTGATGCCGCCACAGCCCACCGGCTCGCCATTGAGTGTCGCCACGACGAAATAGCCTCGGGGCGGCCTCATCAGCTCCGGCTCCGTGGGCAGGCTGCGCCCCTCGTCGAACCCGTTCTCGAATCGCCGGTCGATCTCCGCAAAGTACGCCTCGAGACACTCCCGCGCCGCCGGGCTCGCCGGATCCACCACCTCCAGGCCGACGGCCCCCGCGAGTAGAAGCCGCTCGACCGTTCCCATGGCCTCGGTGAGGACGGCCTGCCGCTTCGCGTCGAGTCCTTCGAGCAGCGATTGGGCCGCCTCGTCGGACAGGCGATCGAGCACCGCCACCTCCCGACGCCCCGCGGGGGTCAGCGTGACGTAGCGGACGCGGGCGTCGTCGGGCGAGGGACCGGTACGCACGAGGCCCTCGTCCTCGAGCCCGCGGAGCAGCCGGCTGGCATACCCGGAGTCGAGCCCCAGACGGGCGCGCAGCTCCCGGACCCGGGCGCCGCCGGGCCCGATCTCGTAGAGGAAGCGGGATGCACCGAGGGGTCGGGGGCGTCCGAGAAAATTGACGTCGAGCGCGCCATTCCGGCTGGTGACGATCCGATTGAAGCGACGAACCTGGGTGACGGCATCCATTCTCTGACTCTAGTCAGACGATTTCCGGCCCGCAAGAGGGGGTGTTGCCAGCCGGCGTCGAACATCCAATATTGGGCGGCCACTTTTTCCCGGTTGCAGGAGGCCATCATGGCAACGAAGGCGCAGGCCATACCGAAGGGTCATCACAGCGTTACACCCAGCATCGTCGTCGATGGGGCGGCGAAGGCGATCGATTTCTACAAGAAGGCGTTCGGCGCGGAAGAATTGTCACGGTTCCCCGGGCCCGACGGAAAGATCATGCACGCGGAAATCCGGATCGGCGACTCGCCGATCATGCTCGCCGACGAGATGCCCGGGCCGGGCAAGGGCCCCAAGGCGTACGGGGGCACGCCGGTCAGCTTCTTCATCTACCGTGACAACGTGGACGCGGGCTGGAAGCAGGCGGTCAACGCCGGCGCCAAGACGATCATGCCGCTCGAGGACCAGTTCTGGGGCGACCGCACGGGGTGCCTGGAGGACCCCTTCGGCCACCGCTGGTGGCTCGCGCAGCACACGGAAGACTTGACCCCCGACGAGCTGCGGAAGCGCTCCGAGACGTTCTTCTCGCAAATGCAGCCGGCGTCGTAACAGCCTGGCCCATCGGAGCGACACGCGGCGGGCTCGCCGGAGCAACCGGCGAGCCCGCCGTTCTGCGTCCGGCGCCACGTAACGGCGCGGGTCCTGGCGCAGCTCTTGCCTCCCGAGACGGGTCTCCCTGACCCAGGTATGCCAGGATGCCCAGGAACAGCGTTGTCTGGACTGTCCGAGCGCAACGCATGCTCGCGGTTTGCGGCGCGATCCTGCTCTCGGCGTGCGCGGCGCACTACGCCCAGGTCCCGCCCCATCTCAATCTCGTCCCGTACGGGCGGGTAGCGATCGTCACCTTCTCCGGCGACCAGTCCCAGGCTCCCATCAGCAGCCTCGCCACCCAGCGCTTCGCGGAGACACTGCTGGCGAACCAGAACGGTATCGAGCTCCTCGAGCTGGGCGCCGCCGACTCGTCCCTGCGCGCCCTCGCAACGAGCGCCGACGGCACGGCGCTGGCCCAGGCTCTGGGCCGGGAAAAGAACGTGCCCGCCGTGTTCGTGGGCTCACTCAAGGTCTCGAACGTCAAGCCGAGCGGGCGGCTCAGCACCTCGGGCGTGAATGTTCGGACGTCGGTATCGGCCGAGCTCACGGTTCGTCTGCTGTCCACCAGCACGGGCGGAACGGTGTGGCGGGCGAACGCGACGACGAACGAAACGGTCGGCCGGCTGGCGATCTCCGGTGGGCTTCCCGCGGTCTCGGTGCGGGATCAGGACGCCGTCTACGGCGACATGGTCCGCGAGCTGGTGGCGAGCGTGACGCGGGACCTCCGACCCACCTGGGTCAAGCAGTAGCGCCGTTCGTCACCGGGCGCTTTGCCCTCACCGATGTGGCGGTCTTGGCAGTCATCATACTTGACCGTACAGTCAACGCGCGTTAGCATCCCCGCATGCCCCGCCCCAAGTCCTTCGACCAAGATGCCATCCTCGATCAGGCCGTCGACCTGTTCTGGGAGCGCGGCTACGAGGGTACCTCGCTGGCCGACCTGGAGGCCCATCTCGGGCTCGGTCGCCAGAGCCTGTACAACGCGTACGGCGACAAGCAGGCCCTCTTTCTGAAGGCGTTGGACCGGTACAGGCGGACCGTCGCGGGAGACGCCGTGACCCGGCTGAGCGCGGCGGGCTTGGGCCTGGACGCCATTCGCGGGTTCTTCCGCTGGAGCGTGGACATGCTCACCGTGCCCGGCGCCCGTCGAGGGTGCATGGTCGCCAACACCATCCTCGAGCGCGGCCCGCAGGATCCCGACGCGCTGTTGCGCTGCAATCACGCACGGGACGTTCTTCTTCGGGGCTTCCGGCGCGCACTCACCGCGGCCAAGGCCAAGGGCGAAGTCTCTGCCAGCCTCGACGTCGAGGCCGCGGCCATCCTCCTAGTCACTCATAACTACGGTCTCTGCGTCCTCTCCAAGACCGGCGTCCCGGCCGAGGAGCTGCGTGCCTCCGTGGAGGCGCTGCTGGCCGCGCTCAGGTAACCATTCGTATCCTATTTTTGACTACTCGATCACAAATCAAGGAGTTCGCAATGCCGACGGCACAGAAGATCGCGGGACGCGTCGCGCTGGTGACCGGCGCCAATCGGGGAATCGGGCGCGCGCTGGCCGAAGCGCTGCTCGAGCGGGGCGCGCGCAAGGTGTACGGGGGTGCGCGGAAACCGGAGGCGCTCGCCGAGCTTGCCGCCGGAAGCAACGGCCGGCTCGTGCCGCTGCAGCTGGACATCACCTCGGACACGGACGTCGGCAAAGCGACGGCCGCGGCCGGTGACGTGGACCTCCTGGTGAACAACGCGGCCGTGGTGGGGCACGCGTTCAGCGGCTTCGAGGACACCGCCTGGCTCGACGCCGCACGCCAGGAGTACGAGACCAACGTGGTGGGCTCGCTCCGCGTCTCCCAGGTGTTCGCGAGGGTCCTGGCGCGGAACGGCGGCGGAACGATCGTCAACGTCAGCTCGGTGGCCGGACTGGTCGGGATCCCGCCGATGTTCACCTACAGTGCCACCAAGGCGGCGCTCCATTCGCTCACCCAGAGCACCCGACAGCTGCTCCGCGGACAGGGCACGTCCGTGGTAGGCGTCTATCCCGGCCCGGTGGATACCGAGATGGCGGCCGAGCTGACCCTCGACAAGGTCTCGCCGGCGAGCGTGGCCGCCGCCATTCTCGACGGTCTCGAGCAGGGGTTGGAGGAGATCTTTCCCGACCCGACGGCCGTCGAGTATGGGAACGCCTACGCGGCAAACCCGAAGGGGCTGGAGGGACTCGTCGCCACGATGCTGGCGGCCGACTGAGCGGAGTCGCCTCAGCTCCACAACCACGCCGCACCGCGCACGCCGCTCGAGTCGCCGTGCGCGTTGAGTGTCACCACGGTCCTCACCGTGTCGGAGAAGACGTATCCGGGCAGCGCGGCCGTCACGGCCGCGGGCAAGCCCGGCAGATTGCACATGCCCCCGCCCAGGATCACCGCATCCGGGTCGAGCACGTTGAGGACCGTGGCGAGGGCGCGGGTCAGGCGATCGGCGTAGCGCTCGAGCGCATGGCTCGCGCGACCATCCCCGTCGCGGGCGGCGCGAACGATGTCCGGGCTCGAGCGCCGCACGCCTGACAGCGCGGCATAGTCGCGCTCGAATCCCGGCCCGGACAGAAATGTCTCCACGCATCCCTGCTTTCCGCAGTAGCACGCCGGCGCGGCGTCCCGCTCCTCGTCCGTCATCCACGGCAGCGGGTTGTGCCCCCACTCGCCGGCAATCTGGTTCGGCCCGTCGAGAATGTGCTGCCGGATCGCGATGCCCCCGCCGACGCCGGTGCCGAGAATGACGCCGAAGACGGTTTCGAAGCTCCGGCCGGCGCCATCAACGGCCTCCGAGAGCGTAAAACAGTTCGCGTCGTTGGCTACCCGCACCGGGCGGCCGAGCCGGGCCTCGAGGTCGGAGAGCAGTGGCCGTCCGTTGAGCCACGTCGAGTTGGCGTTCTTCACCAATCCCGTGACCCGGCTGACCGTCCCGGGAATGCCGACGCCCACCGAGCCGGTGCAGCCCGACTCCGTCTCGATTTCGGCGACGAGCCGCGCAATGCAATCGAGCGTCGCCGGGTAATCCCGTAGCGTGGCGACGCGGCGCCGGGCCGCGGCGATGGTGTCGCCCTCGAGCGCGATGGCTTCGGTCTTGGTCCCGCCGAGATCAATGCCGATCTGCATCAGCCGCTCGCTCCGCTTCGCGCCTCAGGTCGTCGGCGAAGCTGGTGAACACGGGCCCGAAGTCGGGCATCGACCGCACGGCCAGCGGTATCGCCAGGCCGGAGAATCGCTCCTCCATCGAAAAATCGGTCGCGCCGGCGCCGCCGGCCTCCAATGTGAAGGTGCGCGCGCCCTTGAAGAGCGGGAGAAAGCCTCCGGTCCAGGTCATCCGCTCGTTGGGGACGACTCCGCAGACCAGAGGCGTGAACGTACGGCTGGTCCCGGGCACGTGGATCGTGAGACGCGTGCCTTCGCGGATGTTCCCGTCGATGCGGGTGATGGTCGCGTTCCAGCGAGGAAAGCCGGCCGCGTCGGTGAGGAGAGTCCAGATGATACCGGCACCGGCGCGTATGGTGACGTCCACACGGCAGGCGAGAGAGAACGTGCGGCGCGTCTGAGTGATTCTCGGCTGATTCATCGGATCGCCTCGGACGAAGCCCCCGGCGTGGGACCATGGCTCGTCTCCCTGCCCGAACGTTAGCATGACGCCGGCGGCGCAGCGTTACGCCGGTGTCCGGGCAACCGCCAGCAGGTGCGCTGACTCCGAGCATCGCGAGTCTCGGCACCGCGTCCACCAGATGCACCACGTATCCGGCATCCGCGAGCCAGAGCGCGTACGCGCCCGCCGCGCCGCCGACGTCGAGCACCGCAGCCAGCGGTCGCGTCCGTAGCGCTCGATCAGCTCGCGGGTTCGCAGCTCCTCGAGGGCGAAGGGGCCCTGGCGGAGCCGGTCTTCCTCGGCAGTCCGCGCATAGAAGTCGGCGTCAGGCGCGCTCGACACGTTACCACCGGAGGCGCCATGATGCTCGTGCGAGACGTATGCAAGCTCAAGGTCGGCAAGGCCAAGGAAGCGAAGGCGCTCGGGAAGGAACCGCGTGAGAAACGCGAGGGGCGGAGCGAGGACCGCCACGGCCGGCCTCGCTCCGCCCCTGTCGCGACCTGCCGATCCTAGCGACCGAAGTTGATCGCCCCGCCAAGGCCGAACGACGTGCTCGAGCCATCGAGCCCCATGGGAATGCTGAGGCTCGGGTTCACGCTGAACCGCGAGTGGAATACGAAGCCGGTGCCGAGCGTGAGCAGGCCATAGCTCTCCGAGCCGGAGAGCGAGGTCGTGCCGTCATCAACGGTGTTCCTGGTGTTCGCGAACTGGAAGGCTGCGTTGGGCAGGATCTGCACCTTCGAGCTCTTGTTGACGAGAACGCCGACGGAGGCGCCGAAGGAGAAGGTGCGGCTCGACAGATCCACACCGCTCCCCGCGATGTCATTGGGACCCGACCCGATGCTCAGGTTGGCAACCGGGCACAACTCGGCCGTCCTCGTCGTCTCGAGCGGAATCTGGTAGCCGGCGCCGACGCCGAAGTCGAACGACGAGCCGTCCAGGCCGTAGTACGAGGTCGAGCCGATGCCGGCCTTCCCATACAGGGCCTTCGGCGCGCCATAGCCGAACGTGCCGCCGAAGCCGCTGGCGCCGTCGGCGAACGAGCTGCCGGCGGCCACCTGCATCTGGCCGCTCGAAAACGAGGGCATGCCGACGCAGGTCTGCGCCGCCGCCCTGGTACCGAGCATGAGAGGAAGAGCCAACGACAGAAGAAGAGCGCGACGCATGGATATCTCCCTGGCAGTGGGGTAAACCCCCGTCTAGGGGCAACCGGACGATCTCGCACTCCGCGAGATTCCTGGCTTTGCGTCCCCGCCTCGCGACGGGTTTGCCTTTTGATCTCCTCGCCTCGGAGGGCGACAACTGCACCGCGTATCCGAGGTTGGTGGTCTGGCACGCAGCCACCGTGTCCCCCGCCCGGCAACCGCTATGCCAGGGGGGCGCGCAAATACATGCATTGGCCGTTCAGGATGCCAAAGTCCGCATGCTACGAGTGCGGACGATGTCCCCCGCTGAAACTCGTCCCCACCTTCGCCTCGAGCTGCTCGAGCAGAGCCTTCGCGGTTCCTTCCGACGAGGCCGGGTTCTGGCCCGTGATCAGGTTCCCGTCCACGACGGTATGGGGCGCCCAGTCGTTCGCCTTCGAGTACTTGCCGCCGTTTGCCGTGAGCGTATCCTCCACGAGGAAAGGCACGACCGTGGTCAGGCCGGCGGCGGCTTCCTCGCTGTTGGCGAATCCGGTGACCGCTTTTCCCTTGACCAGCGGCGTGCCGTCGGGCGCTTGGGCCCCGCGAAGCACCGAGGGGCCGTGGCAGACCGCGGCCACCGGCTTGCCCGCGGCATAGAGCCGCTCGATCAGCCCGATGGACGCGCGGTCTTCCGCGAGATCCCACAGCGGGCCGTGGCCGCCCGGATAGAACACCGCGTCGTAGTCGTCCGCCGACAGGGTCGAGAGCTTGACCGTAGTGGCCAGCACGCGCCCCGCTTCCGGATCATTCCGGAACCGCGTCATGGCCGGGGTCTCGGCTTTGGGATCCTCGCTCTTGGGATCGACGGGCGCCGCTCCCCCCTTGGGCGATGCTACCGTGATGTCGACGCCGGCGTCCTTCAGGACGTAGTACGGCGCGGCGAACTCTTCCAACCAGAATCCGGTCGGCTGACCGGTGTCTCCCAGCTTGTCGTGGGAGGTGAGTACCATGAGGACCTTCGGCATAGCTCGACTCCTGCGTGACGGTTCCAGCGTCGCGCTCCATCGCGGAGCGCAGGCTCGATTCGCAGGATAACGCGAGGGATGCGCTCCTGCCAGCAGCGCCGGCGATGTGCCGAGCTAGCCGGCGAGATGCTCGAGCGCCACGCCCTTCGCGCACAACGGACACTCGGATGGCGTCCAGAGCTCGAGCGCGTCTCGAACGACGCCTTCGACCGGCAGCCGCTCCTCGGCGAAGTGACGTACGCCGAGGTCCCCGAGGACGAGCAGGGCCCCCACGGCAACCGGCACGGAGCCGTGGGACCGGAGCTCGGTGTCGGTAGCCCGGACAGACGAGCCGGCGCTCAGGACATCATCGACGATGGCCACACGCCGCCCCTGAACTCGCGACCGGAACGCAGCCGGCAGCAGATAGCGAGCCCGGAAGAGGCCGGCCTCCTGAGCCGGCGGGCCGGGCTGTGAGAAGCAGAACTCGGCGCCGAGCGTCACGGCCACCGAGTGAGCGAGCAGCGCGCCGCCAAGCAAGGGCCCACAGACGAGCTCGGGCCGGTGGGGCCGCAGCTGCTCGCTCAGCCGCACGACGAAGGGCGCGACCTCGCCCGGCCGGCCGAAGAGCCCATCGAGGTCGAGCCAAAGGTCCCCGTGATATCCGGATTCCAGCCGGAAGTGCCCGCGTCGGCCTTGGACGAGAGCGAGGAACCCGGCCAGCGTGGGCGGGGTCAGGCGGCGCCGCCCTCGTGCGGAGCCGCGCGCGCCAGCGCGCGCTCGATGCGCCGATCGGGAATCAGCCACGCGAGGGCGACGAGCACGTAGATGCCCTCGGCGATCTCGGGACGCACGAACGACGCGCCGATGGCGAGGAGGTAGAAGAGCGGCGAGAACTTTCCCTTGAAGTCGCGGCCCACCGCGGAGGCGAGGACGGAGCGCGGCCCCTCCACGCGGAGGATCTGGAGCTGCAGGATGTAGTAGGCGATCGCGGCCATCAGCAGCACGCCGCCGTACAGCGCGGTCGGGACCGGGGCGAAGTGATTCTCGCCCATCCAGCCCGTCACGAACGGCACGAGCGACAGCCAGAACAGCAGGTGGAGGTTGGCCCAGAGAATCGCGCCGGTGACCCGGCGGGTGACGTGCAGCATGTGATGATGGTTGTTCCAGTAGATGCCGAGATAGATGAAGCTGAGGATGTAGCTCAGCAGCACG
>Ga0075288_1000003_pt1 | contig 24224 bp, 17 predicted proteins | sample SF_Rice_20C_0N_4_FD_69763 | JGI IMG/M metagenome (GOLD analysis project Ga0075288, IMG submission 69763) | Rice paddy soil microbial communities from Twitchell Island, California, USA - SF_Rice_20C_0N_404 | ecosystem: Environmental > Terrestrial > Soil > Paddy field/soil | place: USA: Twitchell... | reverse complement strand
CGAGAGGTCGAGGTCGAGCCAGACCGGCAGGCGTCCGGCGCGAAGCAGGTGCTCGGGGGTGGCCATGCCCTTCCGCACGAGCGCGGGCGTGCGCTCCGCCGCGAGCGGCGCCAGCACCTCATCGGCGTCATCGTAGTGGAGAATGACACGGGCCCTGGCACTCAGCTCGCCGCGGATCACCGGCAGCACGGTTTGAGCCAGCGCACGGCGTCGCTCCGCGGGGGGAGCGATGCGGACCGGCGGACCCAGGAGGCGCCGCCCGCGGCGGGATGCCGATAGATACTCGTCGATCCTCGACACCGTGCTCGCCAGCCGGGCCTGGCACTGCTGGGCGTCGTCTCCCCAGATGACGAGGCCGTGGTGCGCCAGCGCCATGCCGATCGACTGGGGCGGGATCCGGTCCACCATGCCGCTCACCGACCGCGCGAGCGGAAAGCCGGGTCGCGCGTACGGAACATGGACGATGGTGTCCTCGAACAGCTCCTTGACCAGCCGCTCCGCCGTCCCGTCGCGCACATTGGTGAGACTCATGGTCGCCACGTCGTGCGTATGGACGATCATCCGATGCGGCAGCAGCGAATGGAGCGGCGTCTCCACGCTCGGTGCCGGGCCCTCGCCCAGCATGCACCCCGCCATGAACCGCATCATCTCGGCGTCGCCCATTCCATCGGCCGTGGACAGAGGGGCCAGGCGCTCGAGCGAGAGCCGGGTGAATCCCTCGCGGGTGATGGTGCGGAGGTCGGTGCCGCTCCCCTTCACCAGCAGTACGTCCCCCATCTTGATCGAGGTATTGCCCCCGCCCGGCTGAACCAGCCGGGTATCGGCGCCGAGGAGATGAGAGAGGTGGACGAGACTATCGAGCGGATCGGCGGGAAAGGTGTGGTCGGCCATGGGGGGAAAATGCGGGCGCCGGGCCCCCGGCGCGAGCGCCCGGGGCCCGACCCGCCCTGCTCGGCATGGGTCAGCCGAGCACTCCGAGCTGCTGGAGCAGCGTCGCCATGTCGAAGTAGTGGCGCTGGGTCCTCACCTTTTCTCCGTCCAGCTCCGAGATCACGCAGGCGCGTACCTCGATGCGCTTGCCGGTGGGCTGGACCGGTCCCGCCGGCATCTGCAGAACCCCCCGGTGGGTTCCGTGCCAGGTCACCTCCATCACCACGCTGGCGCCGCTGGCCAGGACGCCCTGGAAGGTGCATCGCGAGTCCGGAAGCGCCGAGGCCCAGCCCTGCCACAGCGCGATCACGCGGTCGATGCCCTGGACCTTCCGGTGCGTCGCCACTTCATCGTAGGTGATGTCCGGCGTGACACAGGTTTTGACCGCGGCCCAATCCTTGTCGTTGTACGCGAACTGGAGCGCCTTCGCCGCGTCGATCAGCTGCTGTGGGGAGAGCATCGTCGATGGTGTCGGCATGGCTCGGTCCTTTCACTGGGCGGTCGCGTTACGGACCGCCTTCGTAAGGGAATGACGTCCGCCCCTGGCATCGGGTGTTTCGTGCGCGCGCGGCAGAGATTGCCTCCGCGGGGGGTCGGCGGAACGACAAAACCGGCAAAGCAGGACCCTGCTCAGCCGGTTTCGCGATTCGCTCCGCCCAGCGCCCGGGCGAACCAGGTACGCGCTGGGGATCATGGCATCTGAGAGTGCTCCACAATAGGCCGGGGTACCGGGGCGTCAAGAGCTCGCGGAGTCTTGCGCGGCTCGACAGAGCATGATACGCTAGTATCATGGCATCAGCCAACTCGTATCATGCCCTTCCGGCGTACGTCGCCCTCGGGCATTGGTCGTCCGCGGGCGCGGTGCTCGAGCCCAGGCTCGAGTTGCTGGTCGCACGCATGGCCGCCGAGTTGAGCGCCTGCCCGTGGTGCCTGGCGTGGACCCGGCACCTGTGGCTCCGGGCATTTCTCCCCGCCGCCCTCCTGACCGAGGTGCGTCACTACGAGAACAGCCCCGCGTTCACCGAGCGGGAGCGCGCGGCCCTGGGCCTGGCGGAGGCCGTGGCCTTCCACACCGAGCGCGACCGCGCCACGCCCGACCGGGTCCTTGCCCGGGCGCGGCGCCACTTCGCGGAGCCGGAGGTGGCGCGGCTCGCGGCGGCGGCCGCTGGTGAGCACTTCTTCGACCCGGCAACCGGAGCCGTCGGCCTCGACGCCAGCCGGCCGATGCGTGAAGAGGGCGAGATGCCCTGGCGAGCCGTCGACAAGGGGCTCGTGATCCGGGGGCTCTATTGAGCCAGCCCACCCGGATCTGGCTACTGCTGATCCACCAGCTACCCTCCAAGCCGGACTATCTCCGCGTGAAGACCTGGCGCCGTCTCCAGCGCATCGGCGCGGTGGCGATCAAGAGCTCCGTTTACGCGCTGCCCCGGAGCGAACAGGCAATGGAGCACTTCCAGTGGATGGTGCGGGAGATCGTCGCCGCGGGCGGCGAGGCGTCGGTGTGCGAGGCGGCGTTCGTGGATGGGCTCTCCGACGGGCAGGTCGAGGCGTTCTTCCGGACCGCCCGCGCCGCCGACTACGCGGCGCTCGCCGGCGAAGCCGGTGACGTGCTCCGTGGGCTTCCCGCTGGCCGCGCGCTGGATCCGGAGCGTCGAGCGGAAGCCGCGTCGTCGGTGTCGCGCCTGCGCCGCCGCCTCGACGAGATCGCGGCCATCGACTTCTTCGGTGCGGCCTCGCGGGACCTCGCGGAGGACGCACTCCGGCGACTGGAGGAGCGCATGACGACCAGGCCGAAATCGAAAGTCAGGCGCCCGGCGACCGGCGGCCGCGGACGCAAGACAGGGCAGACCTGGGTCACCCGGCAGGGCGTGTATATCGACCGGATCGCGAGCGCGTGGCTCATCCTGCGCTTCATCGACCCGCGGGCCAAATTCCGGTTCGTGGACGAAAAGACCTACCGGCCCGGCCGGGGCGAGACGCGGTTCGACATGTTCGATGGCGAGTACACCCACGAGGGCGACCAGTGCACGTTCGAGGTGCTGCTCGCGCGCTTCGCCCTGCACGAGGATCCGGCGCTGCGCGCGCTGGGCGAGATGGTGCACGACATCGATCTCAAGGAGACCAGGTTTGCCCGGCCGGAGACGGCCGGCCTCGAGGCGGTCGTGGACGGGATCAGGCGAGGGTACGCTCGTGACGAGGAGCGTCTGGCGCGAGGGTCGGCGGTACTCGACGCCTTCTATCGGTCTCTCGGCGAGGTCCGCGCCCGCGCCCCCGAGCGGTGAGCTACCTCACTTCCGTCTCAGGGCACCGCTTCTATACTCGCCATGAATCCCCTGCACAGCCGCCGCGGGGATGGCGCAGGGCCGAGTTCCAGAGGCGGACTAGTCAAGGAGTTGTGAGATGCGAGCTCAGTCAGTCACACGCTTCGCCGCCATGGGCGCCTTGCTGGCGGGACTGGCGTGCGGCAAGAACCTGGATACCGTGGCCAAGCCGGACGAGTCCGCGGTGAGAACGGACTCCACGCAGGACACGGTGGGCTACCAGCCCATGGGACGGGACACCAGCGATATGGCCACCGACTCAGCCAAGGCGAATCAGACCAAGTCGGGGGTCATCGACTCGTCGGGTCAGTCGGTGACCGGTGATACCGTCACGCGAACCAGGCCCGACCAGGGCCAGCCGGTGACCGTGAAGGGTGACACCATCAACACCGGAGTGGACTCGACCAACACGTCGCCAAGCGGCAACGTCGGGGTGGACACCACCGCGCAGCCGTCGCCCGACACGAGCGGCATGCAATCGATGGACACGACGGCGCACATGGGCCGCGATACGACCATCGGGACGCCGGACTCGACGGCGCACTAGCGATCGGTTCAGGGGGCGGCGATTCTGGCGAGCTTCTCGAGCTGCTTCGCCGCCCGCTTTCTCACTCCGGGCACCTGCTTGCCGGCCGCTTCCTTGAGCTCCGCCGCTTTTTTCGCGGTCTTCCGTGCCGTCGCTCTAGCACCCTTCTGAACGGTCTTCCCGATCTCGGCGACTTTCCGCCGCGGCGACAGCGGCGGCGGTCTTCATGAGACGCTTGGTCGTCCGACCCATTTTCGCTCCCCCGTAAGAGTCGGCGCTCAATCTTCACTCGGAGACGCGTCCTCGTGATGAGGCCGCTCACCGCCCGGGCGGAACGTGACTACGCTCACGGGATTCACAGCCGCATCGTGGTAGACTGGTGCGTTCGCCCATCATGGAGGACACCGTGGTGCAACGTTCCAATGGCGGGGGCCGGGCGACGGCCACCCCTCGTCCCAGCCCTCGCCCCCGAACCGGCCAGCGCGCCAGGGAGCTCCAGCAATTCGGCACGATCGCTCGGCTCCCGATCGGCCTGGACGAGAAGGTGTGCCAGGCGAGCGTCGAGGCCCTCAACCAGGCCCTCGCCGATACCATCACGCTGCGCGATCTCTACAAGAAGCACCACTGGCAGGTCACCGGGCATACGTTCTATCAGCTGCACCTGCTCTTCGACAAACACTATGCAGAGCAGAGCGAGCTGGTGGATCTGCTGGCCGAGCGGATTCAGATCCTCGGTGGCGTGAGTCTGGCCATGGCCCACGATATCGCGGAGGAGACCCGGATTCCCCGTCCCCCGCGCGGCCGCGAAGAGGTGCCGGTGCAGATCTCCCGGCTGCTCGAGGCCCACGAGCTGATCCTCAGGCACTGTCACGAGGCGGCCGAGGAGGCCGACGAGGCGGGCGACGACGGGACCAACGATCTGCTGGTGAGCAACGTCATCCGGACCAACGAGATGCAGGTATGGTTCCTGGCCGAGCACCTGGTGGACGCGCCGGTGGTCGAGGCGGAATAGCGGCGCGACTTACTCGACCCGCCTTCCCTGCCGATCGAACCAGTGCAGCCGTTCCCGGTCGAACCGCACGCCGGTGACCGTGTCGGCCGGCACCATCGGCTCGGGAGGGGCGACGACGCGCAGCTCCCGCTCGCTGCCGAGGCCATCGAGTCTGAGATGGACGAGCAGCTCGCTTCCGCGCGGCTCCACCACGTCCACCTTCGCGTCGAGGTCGCCCTGCCCCGGCGGCACCAGCACCACATCGTGCGGCCGGATGCCCAGCGTCGATCCGTCGGTCCGGCCCATGATGTCGCCCGGCAGGAAATTCATGGCCGGCGAGCCCACGAACCCACCCACGAACACGGTCGCGGGCCGCCGGTAGAGCTCCATCGGCGGCGCCACCTGCTCGACCTTCCCGTCGCGCAGCACGGCGACGCGTCCGCCGAGCGTCATGGCCTCCTCCTGATCGTGCGTCACGTAGACGATCGTGGCGGCCAGACGGCGGTGCAGCCGGGCAAGCTCGGCGCGGGTCTCGACTCTGAGCTTGGCGTCGAGGTTGGAGAGGGGCTCGTCGAAGAGGAATGCCTGCGGCTCGCGCACCATCGCGCGGCCGAGCGCGACACGCTGGCGCTGCCCTCCGGAGAGCTGGCCTGGCTTCCGGTCGAGCACCTGGCCGAGCGCGAGCGCCTCGGCGACCTTCACCACCCGATCGACGATCGTCGCCTTGGCGACGCCGCGCATCCGGAGCCCGAAGCCGAGGTTCTCCCGGACGGTCATGTGGGGGTAGAGCGCGTAGGTCTGGAAGACCATCGCGATATCGCGTTCCTGCGGCGGCAGACCGGTGACGTCCCGGTCGCCGATGAGGACGCGTCCGCCGGTCGGCGTCTCGAGTCCGGCGACGATGCGGAGAGCCGTGCTCTTGCCGCAGCCGGACGGCCCGACCAGCACCATGAACTCGCCGTCGGCGATCTCCAGGTCGAGATCCCGGGCGGCGACGTGGCCGTTGGGGTACGTCTTTCTGATGCCCTCGAGTCGCACGGATGCCATCGCCTATCCTTTCACCGCGCCCGCCGTGAGCCCCTGGACGATCCGGCGCTGGAAGGCGAGGACCAGAAGCGCGACCGGTGCGGTCGCGATGATCGAGCCGGCGAGGATCTGGCCCCACGGTACCTGGTACTGCCCGCGGAGCAGCGCGATCGCCACCGGCACCGTCTGGCGCTCCGGACCCAGGGTGAACGACAAGGCGAACAGAAACTCATTCCAGCTGTACACGAACGTGAGAATGGCCGTCGTCGCGAGCCCCGGGAGCGCCAGGGGAATGACCACTTCGAGGAAAGTGCGGAGTCGGCTGGCCCCATCGACCATCGCAGCCTCCTCCAGCTCCGCCGGGAGTTGACGGAAGATTCCGACGAGCAGCCACACGGTGAGCGGCATGGCGAACGTCAGATAGGGGAGGATCAGGCCGGGGTACGTATTGATGAGCCGGAGGGCCCGAAGCAGCAGGTAGAGCGGCGAGACGACCGAAATCTGGGGAAACATGCTCACCGCGAGAATGAGCGCCAGCAGCGGGGCCTTGCCCCGGAAGCGGAGGCGGGCGAGGGCATAGGCGCACAGCGCGCCGACCGCCACGCAGAACGCCGTCGTGGTACCCGCCACGACCAGGGAATTCCGGATGGGCACCCAGAACTCGCGCTCGGTGAACAGGGCCCGGTAGTGGTCGAGCACCAGCGTGTCGGGAAAGAGCCGCGGCGCCGAGAACAGGCGCGACTCCGGCGTGAACGACGAGACGATGGCCCAATAGAATGGAAACGCCGTGGCGGCGATCAGGCCGACGATCGCCACGGTGGCCCACCGGCCGCGTCCGGGTTCGCCCGTCATGCCTTTGTCTCCGTGAGCCCCGCGCCGAGATACCGGATGTACACGAGCGCGAGCGCGAACGTCACCACGAAGACGATCACCGACAGCGCCGAGCCGTAGCCGAACCTGAGGTACTGGAGCAGCGAGTTGAAGGTATAGAGCGCGATCGGCTCGGTGGACGTGCCGGGGCCGCCACCGGTCATCACGTAGATCAGGTCGAACACCCGGAAGGCGTCCAGGGTCCGGAAGATGAGGGCGACGAGTATCGCGGGCCGGAGCAGGGGCAGGGTGACGAAACGGAATTGCCGCCACGCCGACGCACCGTCGATCCGGGCGGCCTCGTACAGGGAAGCGTCGATGTTCTGAAGGCCCGCGAGAAGCAGCAGGGCCACGAACGGCGTGGTCTTCCAGACGTCGGCGAGGATGACCGGCACCCAGGCGAAGCCGGTGCGGATGAACCAGACGAGGGGCTGGTCGAGCACGCCCACCTTGACCAGCGCGGCGTTGGCGATCCCCGCGTCCCCGTCGAACATGAACTTCCAGAGCAGCCCCGACACGACCGTCGGCATGGCCCAGGGCACCAGCACCGAGGCCCGCATGAGACCGCGCCCCCGGAAGGCGCGGTTCATGGCGAGGGCGAGCATGGTGCCGAGCGCCAGCTCGAGCGTGACGCTCACGACGGCAAAGAAGAGGGTGTGTCCCATGGCGGCCCGGAACCGTTCGTCACCGACGGCCTCGAGATAGTTCCCGAGCCCGATGAATGGCTGCCCGAGCCAGGGCATCCGGAGATCGTGCAGGTGGAGCGACTCCCAGACGGTCCAGACGAGCGGGAAGAGCGCGACGAGGACGATCGCGGCCAGCGCCGGCGAGACCAGCCACCAGGCGAGCCGGGCTTCGCGGCGCTCGACGCCGTATCCGGGGTCACCGCGCGGCAACGGGCGCCCCCGCACCGAGTCCGGCGCGGTCGAGCAGCTTCTGCATCGCACCAGCCGCCACCCGCAGCGCCGCCGCCGGCTCCACCTGCCTGGTCAGGGCGCGGTGGAGCTGTACCTGGAGCAGCTCCGACAGCTGGGTGTACACCGGTGTCACGGGCCGCGGCACCGCACGCTCGATCACGGCGCGCGCCTCCGCCGCGGGCACCTGGAGCGCGTCCCTCAGTCGCGGATCGTCATAGAGCGCCCGCCGGGTGGGGAACTGGCCCACCACGCGCGCCCGCTCGAGCATCTGCTCGGGGCGGGTGAGATACTCGACCAGGGCCCACGCGGCATCGGGATGCGGGCTGTTGGCATTGATGGCGAGCTGAGCTCCGCCGAGCGCCGCCGTGGGATGCCCGCCCTCCGCCCCAGGCATGGGGGCCACGGCGTACTTGCCGGCGACTCGTGACGCGGAGCTGTCGTTCATGAGCGCGTAGGGATAGGGCCAATTCCGCATGAACGCGGCTTCCCCGTTCTGGAACGCGAACCGCGCTTCCTCCTCGTGCCAGGTGAGAGCCACGGGGGGAATGATGCCCTGCTCGTAGATCTCCCGTCGCATGGCCGTGAGCGCCGCGACGCCGGCCGGCGAAGCGACGGTGACTTTTCCGCCCTCGAGAATGCGCCCGCCGTGGGCGCCGAGATATTCCGAGAACACGGCGACCAGCCCCTCGTAGCGGGCGCCCTGAAGCACGAGACCGTACCGCACCCGCTTTTCCGCCCGCGCCCGCTCCGCGTCCCGCTCCAGCTCGTCGAAGGTGGCCGGGGGCGAGTCCATGAGATCCGTCCGCCAGTAGAGCATGCCCACGTCGACGAACCAGGGAAGCGCGTACAGGTGGCCCCGCCACGAGTTGGCGGCGATCGTCGCCGGAAAGAACGAATCGACGGGGGGCCGGAAGCGGTCGAGTGGGAGAATCCATTCCGCGGCGGCGAATTCCGGCGTCCAGATGGCGTCGAGCTGGAGGATGTCGGGCTCGCCGGCGTGGGCGTTGAGCCACTGGACGTAGAGCTGATGACGCTGATCGGCGGCATCGGGCGTGGATCGTTGCTCTACCCGGATGTCGGGCCGCTCCTTCATGAACCGCGCGACCTGCCGCCGCAGCACCTCGCCTTCGGCGCCGAGCGTGCTGCTGGGAAAGATGACGGTGACCGGGCCGCCGGCCGGTGCGGCGTGGCAGGCGAGGACGAGGAGGACGGGGACCCAGGAGACTGCGCGGAGGCTCAACGGAACATCGCCGGACTGATCTCCAGCGACACCTCGGCGATGCGATCCACCGGGAAGCCGGCGCGCCGCGCGTGCTCGCGGATGGCCTCCGGGTTCGGGGCGTCGTATTCGCAGTAGATCTTGCCCTCGATATCGGAGATGTAGCTCCGGATCCACACGACGCCCGGCATGTCGTCGACAACGGCGACCGAGCGCTTGCCCGCGGCGTCGAGCTCGGCGGCGGCAAGCGGGGTCCAGGCTCGTTCGATGATGTAGCGCGGCACGCATTCCTCCAGGTTTCGGTCAGCGGCCCCGTGCGCGACCCGGGGCGCCGGCGAGCTCGCCGCAGGCCGCGGCGAGCTCCCGGTCTTCCGTCTCGGCCGCGATGCGCTCCGCCGCCGCCGCACACGCACGGGCGGCGGTGTCCGCGCCGCGCTCGACGTGGGCCAGCGCGAGCCGCTGCAGCATCCAGCCTTCGCCCACCCGATCCCCGCACTCGCGCCTGAGGCGAAGCGAGGCGGTGCCGCATTCGACGGCCCGGTCCGGCTCGCCCAGGCGACGGAGGACGTCGGCGAGCGCGCCCAGCGTCCGCGCCTCGCCGGGCCGGTCGCCCGCGGCCCGATGCAGCGTGCAGGCCTCCTCCAGGGATTTACGGGCCTCGACGCGCCGGCCCATCGCGTCGAGCGTGACGCCAAGGCTCGCGAGCGTGGTGGCCGCATCGCCGGTGCGATTCAGCGCCTGGAACGTCCGCAGCGCCGCCTCGAAATGGCCGTACGCCTCGTCGAATCGTCCTCGCTCCCACTCGATGATTCCCATGGCGTTCCGGAGCCGCCCCACCGCCGGCCGGTCGTCCAGCCGCTCGGCGAGACCCAGCGCCTCCTCGTAATAGCCGAGCGCGAGCGAGGCCTCGGGAAGATACCGGCGCGCGACCCGCGCGAGTCCCTCCAGCCCGGCGAGCTTCCGGGGGTAGTCGCCCGTCCGGTCGTGGAGCGCGCGAGCCTTTCCCCACGCCGCGAGCGCCGACTGGAGGTCGCCGGCCCGCTCCCGCAGCGCGGCGATATCGCTCCAGAGCAGCGCCTCCGTCACCGGATCGTGGAGCTGGGCGAACAGTCCCGCGGCCTCGACGAGCGGCCCGTGAGCCTCCCGATCGCGGCCCATGCCGAGCAGCACCTCGCCCAGGAACCGGAGCGCCTGTGCGAGCCCGGGGACGAACTTCGCCCGGCGGGTCAGCTCGACCGCCTCCCGGTATAGCGCGAGGCTTTCCTCGACTCTCCCCTGGCGCAGGTAGATATGCGCGGTGGACGTGAAGTGGTACGAGAGCTGAATCGGCAGGCGCTTTTCGGTGGTGAGCGTGCTCGCCTGGGCGAGATACTCCAGCGCGCGCTCCTCGTCGCCCAGCTCGCGGTGGACGTTGGCGAGATTATGCAGGATGTAGGGACGCTTGTGAGAGAGATCGCTCGGACCGGCTTCCGAGCCGGCTTCGAGGGCATCGCTCAGCGCCAGCGCCTCGAGCAGGACATCCCGGGCCCGGGCGTACTCCCGCATGCCCTTGAGCACGGTGCCGAGGCTGGCGAGATCGCTCACCAGCGCTTCCAGATACCCACGCTCGCGATCGATCGCGACGGCGTCTGCGATGTACCCGAGCGCGTCGCGGTCCCGCCCCTGATGCCAGCGCAGCAGCCCCAGACTCCGGAGCGTGTTGCGCTCTCCGAAGTCGTCGTGCAGCTCTCGCCGCAGGCAGAGCGACCGGTCGAGCGTGGATTCGGCGTCGTCGAACCGCCGGAGCAGCGTATACAGGTCGCCTTGCCGCAAATACGCCTCGGCCAGGCGCTCCGGCTGGTTCGATGACGCGAGAAGCGCCACCAGCTCGTCGATGATGCGCTGCTGCCGCCCCCGGAGGCCAAGTGTCTCGCACAGCCGCTCCTGACGGAAGAGAATGTCGACCAGCGCGTCGCGCGGCTCGGTCCCTTGGGGCAGGCGGAGGAGCCAGCTCTGGGCGCGCTCGAGAATCTCGAGGGATTCGGCGAACTGGCTCAGCGCGTCGGCCCGCTCCGCCGCGAGCCGCGCGTACCGCACCGCCCTGGGCCACTGCTCCGCGCGGCTGAAGTGCTCCACCAGCCGGCCGACCTGCTCGTCGAGCGCGCCCCCGTACATGGCCTCGATCGCCGCGCCCACCCGGCCGTGCAGCTCCTTCCGCTGATCCTCGAGAAGGCTGCCCAACGCGGCCTCCTGCGTGAGGACGTGCTTGAACCGGTAGACCGGCTCGGGTACGACCCGGACCTGCTGGATGACGCCGGCGGCCTTGAGCGTCTGCAAGGCGTGGGGAAGGCGTCCAGTGTCCACGATCCGCTCGAGGATGCCGCGGGTGAACTCGCGTCCGATCACTGCCGCCACCCGGAGCACTTCGCGGGTGCCCCGATCGAGCCGGTCGAGTCGGGCCCGGATGACGGCCTGCACCGTATCCGGGAGCTCGACCGGATCGAGCGGCCCGGCCAGCATCACCTCCCCGCTCCGCACCGCGAGGCGCCCCTCCTCCAGGAGCGTCTGGGTGATCTCCTCGAGGAAGAACGGATTGCCTCCGGTGCGCTCGTGGATCAGGTCGACCAGTCCGGACGGGAGGGTCGTCGCCCCGAGGATCGACCGGAGCATCGAGCCCGACGAACCGGGATCGAGCGGATCGAGCGACACGGTCGCGAGGTGGCCCTGATGTCCCCACGCATGCGTGGCTCCTGGCCGGCTGGTGACCACCACGAGGAGCGGGAAACCGCTCGCCAGCTCCGCCACCTGCTGGAGCACGCCGTGAGACGCCTCGTCGGCCCAATGCCAGTCTTCGAGCAGCAACGCGGTGGGCTGCTGCCGGGCCACCAGGGTGACGAAGGCCGCGAGCGCTTCCTGCATCGCGAGACGATAGTGCTCGCCGTGCAGGTGGCGGGGCACGGGGTACTCCTGGCTCTCGATCGAGAGAAGCTGAAGCAGCAGCGGAATGAGCTCCGTGAGCTCGCCGCCCAGCGCCCGGAGACGTCCGGCCACGTCAGCGGCCTCGAGGGTAACCGGGGCGCCGCGGGTCGCGCCCAGCCAGTCGCGGAGGATTTCCACGAACGGCCGGTAGGTGGTGCCGCCCTCGGCCGAGTCGCAGCGGCCCTGGAGCAGACCCGCGCCCGCCCGCGCGAGCGCGAATCGGAGCTCGAAGAGCAGCCGGCTCTTTCCCATACCGGCCTCGCCCATCACCACGACGAACCGGCCATCGCCGGCGATCGCCGCATCGAGCGCGTCCTGAAGCACCGATAGCTCGCGCTCCCGACCGATGAACGCCGTCAGCCCGACGTGCTGGGCCGCTTCGAACCGGGTTCGAGGCTCGGCTGCCTCGAGCACCCGAAACGCGGGATCGTCGGTCCCGGGAGCGGCGCGGGCCACTTCCTCGGCGCCGAAGAGGCCCGCGATGGCCCGCCGGGAGTCGAGGCTCACCCAGATGTCCCCGACCGGCGCCTGGGCCGCCAGCTCGACCGCGAGGCCGACCGCCGAGCCGGACACGTGGTACTGTCCGCCGCCCCCGGTGTCCGGCAACACCGCCGCCGATCCGGTATGGATGCCGAACCGCGCCGTGGGCAGGCGGCTGCGCAGATCCAGGGCCGCCCGCACCGCCCGCACCGGATCGTCCTCGTGGGTGACCGGCACGCCGAACAGCGCTTCCAGCGCTCCGTCGGCGACCCGGTTGACCAGGCCGCCGTGGCGGCGAACGACATCGGCAGCGGCAGCTCGCAGCCGCGCCTCGTCGGCGGCCGAGAGGGCGAGCACGGTCACGCGCCGTCGCTCGCCGTCGGGGAGAATCGCGGGCGGCTCGATGTCCTCCGCCCGCCGGCGGAGCCGCTCGAGGTCGCGCATGAGATCCGTGGCGGTATACCGCTCCGCGTGGCGTTCCGCCAACATGCGGGCCAGGAGCCGGTCGAGCGGGTCGGGAAACGTCGGCGGCAGGATTCGCGCTCCGTCGGTGTGGTGCACCAGGATGCTTCGAGCCTCGACCGCGTGATTGGCCGCCTTGAACAGGCGCTCGCCGGTGAGCATCTCGTACAGCACGACGCCGAGCGACCATACGTCGGTACGACCGTCGAGCTGCTCGCCTCGGAGCTGCTCGGGACTCATGTACGCGACGGTGCCGGCCCGGCGCTCGCCGCTCGTCTGCTCGATACCCGGCAGCTTGGCGATGCCGAAGTCCAGGACCTTGAGCACGCCGTCGGCGGTGATCATCAGATTGGCCGGCTTGATGTCGCGGTGAACGACGCCGCGCTCGTGCGCCTTCACCAGACCCTGCGCCACCTGCATCGCCACGCCGAGGGCGTCGTCGGGGGTCATGGCGCCACGCGCGAGCCGGCTCTCGAGCGTCTCGCCCTCGTAGTACGACATGACGATGAACAGCTGGCCGCCGGGCGTCTCGCCGATCTCGTGGATGGTGCAGATGTTGGGATGGTCCAGGGCGGCGGCCGCCTGGGCTTCGACCTTGAGCCGTGCCTTGGCCTTCGGGTCGGCGTTGAGGTGGCTCGCGAGGAACTTGAGGGCCAGCATGCGCTCGAGCCGCAGGTCGCGCGCCTTGTAGACGACTCCCATTCCACCCCTGCCCAGCCGCTCCAGCACCTGATAGTGACCGAGGATTTCCATTCCCGGACGGACCGGCTCATCGACCGCCGGCGTGAGGAGCGCCGCCACCGAGGCGTCGAGCGGGCTCGCCCGATCGCTGGCAGCCAGCAGCTCCTCGATCTCACGCTTGAGCCCGGGCTTGCCGGAGCAGGCGCGCTCGAGAAAGCCCACGCGCTCGCCCGGGGCGCGGTCGAGCACGGCCGCGAGCAGCTCCTGCAGCTGGTCCCAGTGGCGGGCGGTCACCTCGCGAGCTCCCGGTTGAGCCAGGCGCGGGCCAGGACCCATTCGCGCTTGACGGTGGCCGGCGAGAGGTCGAGCACCGCGGCAGTCTCCTCGATCGACATCCCGGCGAAGTAGCGCCACTCCACGATGCGGGCGGCCCGTTCGCTCTCCGCCGCGAGGCGCTGCAGCGCCTCGTCGAGCGCGAGGAGCTCTTCGGCCCGCTCGTCGGCCAGGATGAGGACGTCGTCGAGTGCCACGCGCTGGCGTCTACCGCCGCGCTTGCCCGCGCGCCGCGCCACCGCGTAGTCGACGAGGATGCGGCGCATGGCGCCGGCCGCGACCGCGAGGAAGTGGGCGCGATCGCCCCATTCGATGCGGTCGAGGCGGCTGAGCTTGAGGTAGGCCTCGTGAACCAGCCCCGTGGTATCGAGCGTATGATCGCTGCGCTCACCACGGAGCTGGCGGTGGGCGATTCGACGAAGCTCGTCATAGACGATCGGAACCAGCCGGTCGAGCTCGACTGCGCTCGGCGACGCGGCGGCCCGCGCCGTCCGGCCGATCTCTTCCTGTGCCGACACCGGGATCTCCGTTCGCACGACCGACATACTCTACCGACTCGGGTCGACGGCTGCAAACCTCCCGCTCGCCATGAGCCGATTCGGCGGGATTTCCGGCCTTCCTGATCGAGAGGGACTGTCCGACCTCCCCTCACGAGACCCATTGCACACGCGAGGAGACCGCATGCCGACGCAAACCGAGGCCCGCCCTGCCGATACGGTCCGGAAGACCGGACCCGCACCAGTGCGCGCCAGGGCGCCGCTTACCGAGGAAATGCTGCTCCGTTTCCAGGAGCGCGCGCCCACCTACGATCAGGAAAACCAGTTCTTCAGCGAGGACTTCGAGGAGCTGCGGCAATCCGGCTATCTCCTGATGGCCGTGCCGGCGGAGTTCGGCGGCATGGGCATGAGCCTGGCCGAGGTATGCCGGGAGCAGCGGCGGCTCGGGTACTACGCGCCCGCCGATGCCCTGGCGGTCAACATGCATCTCTACTGGACCGGTCTCGCGGCCGACCTCTGGCGGGGCGGCGATCGTTCGCTCGAGTGGCTGCTCCGCGCCGCCGCGGGCGGCGCGGTGTTCGCCGCCGGCCACGCGGAGTCGGGTAACGACATTCCCGTACTCCTCTCCACGACGCGGGCCGAGCGGGTGGAGGGCGGATATCGCTTCCATGGCCGGAAGCACTTCGGCAGCCTCACGCCGGTGTGGACCTACCTCGGCGTCCACGGCATGGACGCCTCCGACCCGGCGCGGCCCATGATCGTGCACGGCTTTCTGCCCCGCGAGTCCGATGGGTTCAAGGTGGTGGACAACTGGGACGTCCTCGGCATGCGGGCGACCCGGAGCGACGACACCGTGCTCGAGGGGGCATTCGTGCCCGATCGCTACATCGTGCGGCGCCTCGCCGCCGGCGCGGCGGGGCTGGATGCGTTCGTGCTCGGCGTGTTCGCGTGGGGGCTGCTGGGCTTCGGCAACGTGTACTACGGCCTCGCGCGCCGCGCGCTCGATCTCACGGTCGAGGGGATCAAGAAGAAGACCTCGATCGGGCTCTCGCGACCCATGGCCTACCACGCGGAAGTGCAGCACGCGGTGGCGGAAATGGTGCTCGACCTCGAAGCGATCGGTCCCCACCTCGACCAGGTGGCCGAGCAGTGGTCGGCGGGCGCGGACTACGGGGCCGGCTGGGTGATCAAAATCGTCGCCGCCAAGCACCACGCGGTCGAGGCCGCGTGGCGGGTGGTGGACCGTGCGCTCGACCTGGCCGGCGGCTTCGGCATCTTCCGGCGTGGGCCGTTCGAGCGGCTCTTCCGCGACGCCCGTCTCGGCCGAATCCATCCGGCCAACTCGTTTCTCACCCACGAACTGGCCGCCAAGCTCACGCTGGGCATCAGTCCCGACGAGCAGCCGCGGTGGGGATGACCATGACTACATCGAACATGCGCCTGGTGCTCGTCTCGATCGCGGTTGCGGCGGGATCGGCCTGGGTCTTCACGGCATGCAGCGACGACACGAGCCCGGTGACCGAGTCTCCGGTAGACTTCCAGGCCGGACCCGCGTCCTTTCCGTCGGGCTCGGAGATCGCCGTCCTCCAGGGCGACCCCAGCCAGTCGGGGGAGTACACCGTGCGCCTCCGGCTACCGGACGGTTATCAGCTGCCGCCGCATTTCCATCCCACCGACGAGCACGTGACGGTCGTGGAAGGAACGTTTCTGGTTGGAATGGGAGACGCGGTCGACCTCGCGTCGGCGACGACGCTGGGTCAGGGCGGATTCGTCGTCGCGCCGGCCGGAGCCCATCACTACGCGGCGGCACGGGGAAAGACCGTCGTGCAGGTACACGGCGAAGGTCCCTTTGCCATCACCTACGTGAATCCGGCCGACGACCCGGCCAATCAATAGGAGCCGAGGGGACCCGCCTCCGACAGACGGCAGCCGCTCGCCTCATCACGCGAGGGCACTCCTTTCACGCCCGGCCCGGCAGCGCCCCTGCCGGGCCGGGGCTCTTGCGCCACTGAAAGGTGGGGTTTAGAACTCGGGGGCAGGACCGTTTCCTCCATACACCGCTTGACATCCGCCGGCGCGATCGGCGGAAACCGGAAACAACGCCTTGAATTCGCCACCAGGGCGCCTATCCCCCCCCGGGCGCCAGAGGAATTCCTAGTGCAAGGCCCGGCCACCGGACCGTCCGGCGGTGTGGATCGCGCTGGCCCCGAAGTCGTTCCCCCGGCTGTTCCCCGTAGTTCCTTCCACCGTTCGCTCCACTCGTACCGTCCATGTATCGACCCCCGATGGCGATCCCGCATTCCCGGGCCGTCCGCCGCGGGGCCGGTGCAACAGAAAGGATGGAGGATGCCGACATGCGCGTCTTGAATCGAATGTGGGTCTTGGCTGCCTCGGCGGCCCTGCTGACTTCTCTCGCCCGGCCCGCGCCGGCGGCCGCCCAGCAGCCGGGAGAAACCGGGACGGTCTCCGGAAAGGTGAGCGACGACAGAGGCGGACCGATCGCGTCCGCCCAGGTGTTCATCGGCGGCACCACCATCGCCGCGCTGACGCGCACGGACGGCGGCTACACCCTCGAGAAGGTCCCCGCGGGGAGCCCTGTCGTGCGGGTTCGGATGCTCGGCTTCCGGCCCGATTCCGCTACCGTGACCGTCACGGCCGGAGGCACTGCCACACAGGACTTCACGCTCGAGCGCAACCCGCTCCAGCTGCAGACGGTGGTCGTCACCGGCACGCAGACGCCGCGCATCAATCTCGACGCGAGCGTGGCGGTGACCAGCCTGACCCCGGCGGACATCGAGCGGGCGTCGCCCCGGAGCACGACGGAGGCACTCCGCTACGTGCCAGGCTTCACCCGGGTGGAGAGCTCGGGCGGCGAGGTGAACGAGAACATCTCGATGCGCGGCATTCTCGGCGTCGAGTACGTGATGTTCATGGAGGACGGGATGCCCGTCTTCCCCACGATGCACACGTTCTTCATGAACGCCGACAACCTCTTCCGCATCGACGAGAACATCGAGCGGATGGAGGTGGTGCGCGGCGGCGCGTCGTCCCTCTTCGGATCGAACACGCCCGGCGCCATCATCAACTTCATCAACAAGTCCGGCGGCGACCACTTCTCCGGCACCATGAAGGCGTCGGCAGCCACCCAGGGACTGGCCCGCTACGACATCAACGCCAACGGGCCGCTGGGCGACGACTGGCGGTTCAACGTGGGCGGCTTCTATCGGTACGACCACGGCGTGCGGGATCCGGGCTTCCCGGGCATCCGCGGCGGCCAGGTCAAGGCGAGCGTCACCCGCAACCTCTCCAACGGCTACATCCGGGTGTCCGGCAAAGTCATCAACGACCGCAACCAGTTCATTCTCGATCTGCCGTTCGTCAATGCCAGCGACCCCCAGTACGTGAGCGGCTTCGGCAACTACGGCTCGTTCAACACCAACGAAGCGCTCGACCTCCGGGTGCCGATTCCCACGGGGGACCTGACGCTGCCGCTCGACAACGGGCTCCGGACCGAGGCGGGCTGGCTCACCGCCGACGCGGGATTCGACCTCGAGCAGGGCTGGCACATCCAGAACACCGCGCAGATCATGCACAACAACCAGGAGTGGAACGCCCTCGTGCCTTCGACGGCGATCTCGGTGAGCGACTGGATCACGACCCCCAAGGGGCAGGGCGGCCTCGGGCTTCCGGCCGGCTCCACGGTGCAGCTCAATTTCACCAACGTGCGGGACGCAGCCGGCAATCCGCTCCCGTTCGATACGCCGAACAACCTCGTCGCCCCGGGACAGGACATCCACGTCGCCAAGCCGATCTCGGCCTTTCAGGACCAGCTCCAGCTGCGCAAGACGTTCGGTCCGCACACCATCTCGGCGGGCGCCTATTTCGCCAACTACACGCAGGACAACCAGTGGTTCTTCACCCAGGTCCTGACCAACGTGGCGGACAAATCCCACTTTCTCGATGCCGTCGTCACGACCCCCGGTGGCACGCCCACCGCGATCACGCAGAACGGCTTCCTCAACTATCTCTCCGGCTATACCAACGGCAGCGGACAGACCTCGGTGTTCTCGGGCGTGCTCGGCGGCGAGATCCAGCTCACCGACAAGCTGCGGGCCGATCTGGGCGGGCGCGTGGAGTATGACGACTTCGTGCAGAGCTCGGAGAACACCGCCTCGTTCGATCTCGACGGCAACCCGCTGACGACATTCGACAACGAGACCTTCGGCAACAACAGCTTCCGCCATTTCGACAAGAGCCTGACCGACTGGGCGGCTTCGCTCGGCCTCAACTATACGCTCACCAACAACCTGTCGCTCTACGCGTCCGGGTCGAGGGGTTATAAGATGCCGGCGCTGGACGAGTTTCTGAACGCGCAGGCCGAGGCGCAGGTGGAGTTGTTCGAGTCCCGCCAGGTTGAATCGATCGAAGGCGGCGTCAAGGGCGTCACCGGCCGGCTGGGCTTCACGGTCAACGGGTTCTTCACCCAGCTCAAGCACATCGTCTCCCAGGGCCTGGTGGTCGATTCGGTGACGGGCGGCTCGACCTGGATCGTCACTACCTCGCCCGAGAACCGCTCCTACGGCGCGGAGATCGAGCTGGTGGCCAATCCGTTCGAGGGGCTGCAGCTGTTCGGCAGCACCACGATTCTCAAGGCCGAGCTGGGATCCGGCGCCGGGGCGGACATCGGCAGCCGCATCAACGGCGTGCCCACCTCGCTGGCCAACGTCGCGGGCGTGTACTCGGTGCCCCGCAGCGGGCTCCAGCTCAAGGCGGACTGGCACTGGGTGGATTCGCGGCCGATCGATCAGACCCTTGGCGTCTCGCTTCCGGCGTACAGCTACTTCAATTTCGGCGCCGGGTACGCGCTGCCGAACACCGGCACCCGTATCAACGTCGATCTCCTCAACGCCTTCCAGGGTAAAGGCCTGGAGGAGGGGAACCCCCGCCTGCTCAGCACCGGCGGCAACCCGATCTTCCTCGCGCGGCCCATTCTGCCGCGCCGGTTCATGGTGTCACTGACGTACGATTTCGGTGGTGGGCAATAGTCGCCACTCACGCATGACGGCGGCGGCGGCGGGGGTGTGGTTCCTGGCCCTCGCCGCCGCTCGTCTCTACGCCCAAACCCCCGATACCACTTTCATCCTCGGCACGACCGACGTCCGGCGCTCCCCATCGCCCTTCGTCGGGAACGGCCGCGTCGGCGTCGTGATCCCGCCGCTCGGAATCGGCGCGGCGCCGTCGTTCATGGCCGGGCTCTACGAGGAAGCTCCCGGCGACATCCCGCGCATCGTCGCGGTCCCCGCCTGGAACGCCACCACCCTCACGAGCGGCGAGACGTCGCTGGACACGAGCGCCGCGGCCGGCTCCATCGAGCACTACCGTCAGACGGTGGACATGCGGACGGCCACAGCGCGAACGACCTACGACTGGGTGCACGGCGGCGAGCGGACGTCGGTCAGCGTGGAGACATTCGTGTCGCGCGCCGCGCCCGAGGTGGCGGTAACGCGGCTCGCGGTCACCCCTCGCTCGCGCGGCTCGCTCCGTGTCCGGTTCGCGATCGCCGCCTGGCCCCCTCCTCATCGGCTGCCGCTCGCCACCGCGGAACGCACCCGGCCCGACTGGGACGTCTGGTATCCCGGCCGCACGATCGCCCGCGCCCGAAGCGCCACCCGGGAGTCGCGAGGAGCCCGCCTGGCGATGACGTCCACGCCCGAGGGCAGCAGAACCGTGCTCGAGCAGGTATCGTCGGTCCGCTGGGGCGCCGACCTGATCAATCCCAGCGTGACCACGCACGCGGCGGGCGACACGGCGATGGTGGAGATCACCTTCGAGGCCCGGCCGGGCCGGACCCAGACGTTCAACCAGATCACGAGCATGGCGACGGGTGCCGACGCACCGGGCCCGCGCGGCCGGGCCTCGACCACGCTTGACGGGGCTCGCGCCCTTGGCGTCCCGCGGGTCGTCAAGCGGAACGCCGATGCCTGGGCCAGCCGGTGGCGGACGGATGTCCTGATCGAGGGCGATGCGGGCCTCCAACGGGTCGTCCGGTCGATGCTCTTCTACCTTCTGTGCAGCGCCGATGCGGGGACGGCGCTCGGCATCCCGCCGATGGGCCTGTCGAGCGCGGGCTACTACGGCCATGTCTTCTGGGACTCCGACACCTGGATGTTCCCGTCCCTGCTCCTCACCCATCCGGACGTCGCCCATTCGCTGGTGGCGTTCCGCGCGCGCACGCTCGGCGCCGCGCGCGAGAACGCGAAGGCGAACGGCTTCGCGGGAGCCATGTATCCCTGGGAGGCCGACGGGCGCGGCGTCGAGACCACGCCGCACTTTGCCGTGCAGAACGCCAAGTCCGAAATCCACGTCACCGGCGATGTCGCGCAGGCGCAATGGCAGTACTACCTTGCCACCGGCGACTCCGCGTGGCTCGCGAACGAGGGGTACCCGGTGATCCGGGCGACGGCCGAGTTCTGGGTCAGCCGCTCCACCCGGGATTCGATCGACGGCAGCTACCACATCGGCAACGTCGTGTCGGTGGCGGAAGGACTCATCGGCGTCACCGACGACGCGTACACCAATGCCGTCGCCCGAAAGAATCTGGAGATCGCCGCCGCCGCGAGCCGCTTGCTCGGCGAGACCGCCGATCCACAATGGGATCGGATCGCGGCCCGGCTTCACCTGCCCTACGACTCGGCGAGCGGATTCTACCGGACCTACGAGGGCGCGCCCGATTCGACGCTGGGCGACGTGACGCCGCTGCTCGCCTACCCGCTCGCCGTTCCCATGAGCGTGCGAGCCAAGCGTACGCACATCGAGCAGGCGGTGCGCAAGCTCCTCACACGGGGCGGAGGCGCGATGATGGGCTCGACGCTGCTCTCGGTGGGCGCCGCCGAGCTGGGCGACCGCGCGCTGGTGGATTCCCTGCTGCCGCGCAGCTATCAGGACCACGTCAAGGGGCCCTTCCTCATGCTCTCCGAGACGCCCACCAACGACGCCGTCGATTTCGTGACCGGGGCCGGCGGCTTCCTCCAGCAGGTGATCTACGGGTACTCCGGCCTTCGGCTGGGTGCGAAGGGGCTCGACAGCACGTTCGCGCCGCTGCTCCCGTCCAAGATCAGGCGGCTCACGCTCCGGAACATCCACGTCCGCGGCAAGACGTATGACGTCGTGGTGGACTCGACCGGCCGGCGAGTCCTGCCCCGAAAGGATCGGGCGCATTGAGTCCCGGCCTGCTGGTCATCTCCATGGCGCTGCAGGCGGCGCAGATCCAGGCGCCGGTGCTCTCCTTTCCCGATCCCGGCCTGGACGACACCACCGCCTACCAGGGGTACCACACCCGCTTCTATCGCGACTCGAAGGGGAACGCGCTCCAGATCTACGTCGAGCCGCGCGGCGGCCGGGTGGTTCACGTCTGGGCCGACGCCGCCGACGAAAGCCTGGGATTCACCGTTCGCGATCCGGCGGGTCGGCCGGCCCGGGCGGACTGGGGCGGGGAAGTGGCGGAGGCCAGCGACTCGGCGGCGCTGCGCACGGTCGAATACCGGTTGGACGTCCGCGCGCCGCGGATACAGCTCGGATGGTTTCTCCTCGGCTCGATGCGGGTGGAGCGTGATTTCGTGTACGCCGGACGGCACCTCGGGCGGTTCCCGCCGGCAAGCCCGCCGTTCTACGTCGCCGAAGAGTCGCTGCTGGTCGCCAACGTGGCCAGACTGCCCGAGGCCGAACGGCGGACCCACCTCGGCCTCCTGAACGCGGAGAGCGTCGCCGAGCTCCGGTCGCGCCTTCAGCCGTCGTTCTCCTCATCGCGCGCCGATTCGCTCTGGATCGTGCGAGTGCGCCGGCCCTCGCTCGACGGCCGCAATCATCTCGCGCTCGAGCTGCGGGTCGATCCCCGGCAGACGGCCGTAAGAGTGGCGGGCCAGGTGGTGTGGCTTCGCGCGCTCGCGGACTCGACGGTGCACGTGACCGTGCGCGTCACCACCGACGCGGCCCCGCTCACGCCCCTGGCGCGCGACAGCATCTTCGATCCCGGCTTTCTCGCGTTCCTCGCCGGGGTGCACGACGACTCGGCGGGCGACACCCGGCGGCGGCGGCTGGAGCGCGAGGTTCGGAGCGTGGAGCTCCTCGCCAGCGAGGAGAAGCTCATGGCCGGGCTTCCCAACTTCGCCACGTACTTCGGGCGCGACATGATGATGACCGCGCTCATGATGCGCCCGATCTGGCGCCCGGCCATGACGGAGCACGTGATCGCCGGCGTGCTCCGGAAGCTGGGCCCGGACGGCGACGTGAGCCACGAGGAGGCGCTGGGGGGCCAGGCGATCCGCGAGAACGGCCAGGCGTACAATGCGCTCCTCGCCAACTACTTCCGGAACGCGCGCGCGCGCAAGCAGGCAAAGGCCGACAGCGCCCTCGCGGCGGCGCGTGACGTGCTCTCGGATCTGCAGAGGGTCCGGGAGAACTACCACATGATCGACGACGAGTTCCAGCTCCCGGTGCTGGCGGCACGGTACCTGACCGACCCCGCCGTCCCCGACCGCGGCAAGCGCGAGTTTCTGCTCGACACCGCCGGGACCGGCGATGCGCGCCTCGCCCGGCTGCTCCGCGAGATGGCTCTCGTCTCGACCATGACCGGGTCCTACGCGCTCGAGCCCATCCCCAACAACCTGGTGAGCTTCGTCAAGCGGGACTCGGTCCACTGGCGCTCGGCGAGCTGGCGCGACAGCGACGCGGGCTACGCCGGCGGCCGGTACGCCATGGACGTGAACGCCCTCTGGGCGCCGAGGGCGCTCGAAGCCATCTCGGTGACAATCGGAGCGCTGTCGCGCCTGGGCTTCGGCGCGCGGGCGCTCGACTCCATCGAGCCCGGCGTAGGAGAAACACCGCTCGGCTCGTACCTGACCGAACCGGCTTCCCTCCGGAAGGCGATCGAGACGTGGAAGGGCGCACGCCGGCACTTCGAGGTGGCCATGGGCCCCAGCGAGGTTCAGGCGCGCGTCGGCGCCAAGCTGGCCTGGCTGCCGGAGGGCGAGCGGCACTACTGGGAAACCGCGATGACCGAGCGGGGCGAGCTGGGCGACTCGCTCACGTTTCTCGCCCTCGCGCTCGATTCGCTCGCCCGGCCCATCCCGATCGTGAACAGCGATCCGGCGACGGGCCTGTTCCTTGGCGGCGACACCGACCCCGAGACGATCCTGGGCGAGGTCGAGCCCTTCACGCGCCTCTACCCGGTGGGACTCCTGGTGGAGGGCCTCGGCCCCGTCGCCACGAACGATGCCTACGCGACGCGCGAGGTGTGGGACCGGTTCAAGAAGGATCCCTATCACGGACCTCGCGTGGTGTGGGGCCGCGAGGTGAACCTCTTCCTCCTCAGCGTAGCCGCCAAGATCTCCGCCGCATTCGATTCGTCGGGCGCGCTCCGCGATCCCACGCTCGAGCCCTACGTCCAGTCGCTTCGCGAGGCCCTCGAGGGGACGCTCGCCGCGGTCGAGGCCTCGGGCCTCGAGCACAGCGAGTTGTGGAGCTACCGCATCGAGGACGGCCGCCTGGTGCCGACGCGCTACGGCACCGGCTCCGACGTGCAGCTCTGGAGCACGACGGACCTCGCCGTCCAGTTCGCGCTCTCCCGTCTCCCCGCCCGTTAGTGGTCGTCTTCGAGCTCGTCATCGCGCTGCTTTTCGCCGGCGCCATGCTGGCCGCCTGGGGCCGCCGCTTCAGTCTCCCCTACCCCGCCCTGCTCGCACTGGCCGGCGCCGGGCTCGCCCTCCTGCCGGGCGTGCCGGACGTGACGCTCGATCCTGAGCTCGCGCTGGCCCTGTTCGTGGCGCCCGTGCTCCTGGACGCCGCGTTCGACAGCTCCCCGCGCGATCTCAAGGAGAACTGGCGGGTCGTCACCAGTCTGGCGCTCATTGCGGTGGGGCTCACGGTGGCGGCCGTCGCGCTGGTGGTGAAATGGCTGGTGCCGGCGCTTCCCTGGCCCGCGGCCATCACGCTCGGCGCCATCGTCGCCCCGCCCG
>Ga0075288_1000002_pt1 | contig 26370 bp, 23 predicted proteins | sample SF_Rice_20C_0N_4_FD_69763 | JGI IMG/M metagenome (GOLD analysis project Ga0075288, IMG submission 69763) | Rice paddy soil microbial communities from Twitchell Island, California, USA - SF_Rice_20C_0N_404 | ecosystem: Environmental > Terrestrial > Soil > Paddy field/soil | place: USA: Twitchell... | reverse complement strand
GTCGCGATCTCGACGACCCGACCGCGCGGCAAGGGGAGCGGATGTTCTATGCAGCCGGATGCAATGGCTGCCACGCGCCGACGCTGCGGACCGGGTTCCTGCGGAGCGTGCCGGAAGTCTCGAACCAGGTGATTCATCCCTACACCGATCTCCTCCTCCACGACATGGGCGCCGCACTGGCCGACGGACGCTCCGATTTCCTGGCGTCGGGCACCGAGTGGCGCACTCCGCCGCTCTGGGGAATCGGTCTGGTCCAGACCGTCAACAGTCACTCGAACTTCCTGCACGACGGGCGGGCGCGGGGGTTGCTCGAGGCCGTGCTCTGGCACGGCGGTGAGGCGGCGCGCGCTCGGGATCGGGTCAAGCGGATGTCGGCCGGCGACCGCGACGCGCTGGTCACGTTCCTCGAGTCGCTCTGACCGGCTACCGGGCCAACCTCGCCATGTCGTCGAGGATGGCCTTCGGCGAGACCGCTCCGCCGAGAAATGCTTCCACCACCTCACGGGTGGGCCGCGCCAGGCCGAACTGAAAGAGCCTGGGCGCGACCCACCCGTACCACGTCGAGTCGCCGGTGGCGAACGGCCCGTGTCGCTCCACGGTGCGCGCCCGGACCGCGGCGATGAGGATCGCGCCGGTCGCATAGTTCATCATGTATCCCGGCGCGTCGATCAGCTGGCCCCGCATGGCCCACCACGGCAGCTCGGGGTGCGGCCGGATGCGCAGGTACCTGCTCGTGAGATCGGCCCAGACTTCGTTCGGATCGGCTTCGGGATCGCGCAGCATGCGGGCTTCGAGCAATGCCCAGGCCACGTCCATCACGATGCCGGCGTAGCGGGCCCGCAGGCCTTCGGCGAGCGGCACCGAGTCGCCCAGCCAGCGCTGCTGCCACGCCGGTTCGGCCACGTCGAGCGCCACGAAGTCGCCGAGCGCCTCGCTGAAGGGATCGCTGTCGGGCCAGTCCGCATAGGCTGGACGCGTGTGGATGGCGGCGATATGGATGGCGTGCCCGGTCTCGTGCAGCAGCTCGGCGAGGTTGTCGAGCCCGCCGTCCCGGTACGTGGCGAAGACCCAGGGCTCCGCGGGCTCCCAGCGCCCGTTCCGAAGCCGCGCGCGCCGGCCGAACGTGGTGTATGCCACCGGCGTCTTGCCCTCGCGGGGAGCGAGGTCGTACCGGATGCCGAGTGCCGCCACGTCGGCGCCGAGCGACTGGTACACCTCGGCGTTGAGCCGCTCGAGCCGGCCTACGGGAACGCGTGGGCCGAGCCTCCGGCTCGCGGCTCCCGCGGTGTAAAACCAGTCCCACGGCTCGACGAGAGAATCGGGCGTCGCCGAGCGCCACGCGTCGAGCATCGCGACCAGCCACCGCTCCAGTGAATCGGGTGGGACGCCCGACGCGCGTGCCTGCGTCGCCACCAGCGGCTCGCCCGATTTCCTCCGCTTCACTTCGAGCGCGATGAGGTGGCGATAGGGGCTGGCCCCGTCGCCGCGTCCGTTCATGCTGCGCCATACCGGCTCCAGGGCCAGAAAGAGGCGGCGCCGCTCCGCCGCATCGTCGGTCCGGGCGATTGCGCCAAGCACCGTCAGCCGATCCAGCGTGTCGCGGCCGACCACCACGTGATGCTGCGCCCAGGCGTAACAGTCGTAGATTCGTCTTCGCAGCGAATCGAGGCCGTTCGCTTCCCTGCCGGCCGCAGCCGGGTCGTAGGTGCAGCCGGGTTCCTCGTCGGCCGGCCCGAGCACCGCCGCTTTTGCCGGCGCGAGTGGCGTGAGATCCCTGGCGAGCGTCGCGCGCATGACGCCGAGCGCCCGGGCGTCTCCGGCGCCGAGGGCGGACGAGTCCGTCTGAGCGAGCCGCTCCGCCACGAGTGACCGGAGACTGTCGTGCCTTCGCGCGAGCGTGGCGAGCGACATGCCGTCCGGGGCAGTCGTGAGTCCTCTCGCCAGGGTCACGTCGTACCGGTCCCGTAGCTCGCGCAGGTCGGCGTAGGCCGACTCGGCTCGCGCCATCGCGGCCGGCGGCGTTGAGCCGGTGGAAGGCGGGGCCGAACAGGCGGCGAGCGCGAAGATGACGCCGGGGCCGACGAATCGATGACGCATCGCGTGGAGTATCTCCGCTTCATGGTGGCGGCGCTGCTGTTCTTCGCGGCGCTGTGGATCGTGCTGCCGCCTCCCACCTTCCCGCTGCTCATGCTTGCGGTGGCCGCATCGGAGCTGAGCATCTGGCTCGCCGCGGCTGCCCTGCTCGTTCTGCTCGCCTCGCGGCGCCGAGAATCCCCGTCCCGGATCGGGCGGTTCTCGACTCTCTTCGCCGCCCTCACCATCGTGCTCGCGGCGCTGCCGCTCGTTCGTTTCCCCTCGGCGGCCCGGCGGTTCGACCGGGCCATGCGGGCCGCGCTTGGCAGCGACTATCTCTGCGGCGTGCCGACGACCCTGAGACGGGCGATGCGAGGCGCGCCCATGAATCCCGCCGACCTGGTGAGCGGACTCCGGCCCGGGCCCGCGCTGGTCGTCCGCGAAGTCCGATTCATCGGCGGCGGCGGCGCGCGTCTTACCATGGATATCTATCGACCCGAGCCGCCGGGCAGCTATCCGTCGATCGTGCAGATCTACGGAGGCGCCTGGCGGCGCGGCGCGCCGGGCGACAACGCCGCTTTCGCACGATACATGGCGTCGCGAGGCTATGTCGTCTTCGCGATCGATTATCGCCACGCGCCGGCGTGGCGCTGGCCGGCTCAGCTCGCCGACGTGCGGGCGGCGCTGCGCTGGATCGGGGAGCACGCCCGCGAATACGATGGCGACCCCGCACGGCTGGCGCTCCTGGGCCGCTCGTCAGGCGCGCAGCTGGCCCTGGTGGCGGCGTACGCGCCTGGGGCTCCACCGGTGCGGGCGGTCGTGAGCCTGTACGGCCCGGTGAACCTCGAGGAGGGATACCGCCGCCCACCGCGGCCCGATCCACTGGATGTTCGCGGCGTCACCGAGGCGTTCCTCGGAGGGCCACCCGATGGCCGTATCGCTCGCTATCGCGAGGCGTCGCCGATCACCTACGCCACTCACCCGCTCCCGCCGACGCTCCTCATCTATGCGGCCCGCGACAACGTGGTGGAGCCGCGCTTCGGGGCCATGCTGCATGGGCGGCTCCACGATACGGGTACGACGGCGGTACTGCTGGAAGTTCCGTGGTCCGAGCACGGCTTCGATGCGATCACCGGCGGGCCCGGCGCCCAGCTGGCGCTCTACTACACCGAGCGATTTCTGGCCTGGGCGCTGTGGCCGGCGGGATGTTCCGCGCCCCGGTGAATCGCGCGCCACCATCTCCAATAGAAGAAGACGTTGAGCGCGAGTACCAGGACGCCGAGGCCGATCTGGATTGCTCTCGTGAGGCCGTTCGGGTAGATCACCGCCGTGAGATAATGCTCGATGAACCCGCCGGCATAGCCCGCCTCGCCACCTCTGCGCCGCAGCTCCTGCTCGAGAGGCGTAAGAGGACAGATCCACCCCATGAGCTCGATGAGGGCGCCCCAGGCCGCCATGGGCAGGTGGACGTAAATGAGCCGGGGATGCCGCGCGAGCAGCCACCCGCCGACCGTTACGGAGACGATGAACGCCAGATGGAGCGCCAGTACCAGGTCGGCCAGCAGCCGGTAGAGCACGTTACCCCTGGCGGCCGGGCCCCGACGTGGCGGAGAGCACCGCGGTAGGGCGCCCCGGTACCAGCCACACGAGACGGCTCCCGAGACCGGCCTTGTCGAAGGCCCCGGCAATCTCGGCTCGGGATTCGGAGAAATGCTTCCATCCCTCGTAATGCAGGGGCACGATGGCAGCCCGTGCCATCGCCCGGGCGGCGTCCACGGCCTCCTCGGCGGTGAAGGTGAGGTTCCATGGACCGACCGCCTCGACCCGCGCCGCGCCCATGAACAGGATCGCCAGCTCGACGTCGAACCAGCGGGCCACCTCGGCCACACCCTCGTACCAGACCGTGTCGCCCGAGACATAGACCGCCCGCCGCGGCTCGTCCGAGAACGAGAGCGCGAACCCGATGACCGGTCCGCGGTCCATGTGGGCAGGCCCATGGCGAGCCGGCGTTGCGGTCACGAGGAGCGCGCCCGGGGCACCGGGGAGCGGCAACTCCACCGATTGCCAGACCGGAAGTCCGAGAGCCTTGCCGGCGAGCCGTTCCGCGGCGATTTCGGTGGTGAGCACCCGGTCGGCGGACTCGAGCACTCGTCGCCCCGAGGCGTCGAGGTTGTCGAAATGGTGATCGTGGCTGAGCAGGACGGCATCCAGGTGGCCGATAGACTCCGCGCCGATCGCCGGCCCCTGGGTCTTGGTCAACACGTATGCGCCGGCCCGGAACTCCGCGCCTGCCGGGTCGAACGTCGGATCGGTGAGCAGCCGGAGCCCGCCCGCCTCGATCAGGATGCTCGATCCGCCGATGTACGTCAGGCGAAGCGTCGCGAGTGGGTTGAGGGGCATGCCTACGTGCCTCGCCGAAACACCGTCCTGCCTTCGAGCAGGGTGCGGAGCACCTGTACCTCATGGAGGTGGTCGACCGGGACATCGAAGAGATTCCGGTCGAGCACGATCAGGTCCGCGAGCTTGCCGGCCTCGATCGAGCCCGTCTCGCGGGCCTGCCGGTTGGCGTACGCCGCGTTGATCGTGTACATGGCGATCATGGTGCCGAGGTCTACCCGCTCCTCGGGATGCCACGCCACCATCTTCGGCCTCGCCGGATCCCGACGCGTCACGCCCATCTCGATCGCGTCGAGCGGGTTGAGCGACGACACCGACCAGTCGCTCCCGCCCGTCACGATCGCGCCGGTCTTCACCACGCTCGCGATCGGGTAGAGCCAGCGCGAGCGCCCGGGGCCGAGCGCGGGCTCCGTGAGGCGGGTGAGCCAGTCGTCGCCGTTGGCCCAGAGCGGCTCGAAGTTGGCGACCACGCCGAGCGCCCGGAATCGCGGGATGTCCGCCGGATCGATGAGCTCGAGGTGCGCGATGGAATGGCGCGAGTCTCTGGCGCCGTTGCGCATTCGAGCCGTGTCGAGCGCGTCGAGCGTCATCCGGATGGCCCGGTCGCCGATCGCGTGGACATGGATCTGGAATCCGTCCCGATCGAGAGCCGTGGCCAGCTGGTCGAGCGTCGCCTGGTCGTAGTTGGGCGTTCCCGCGTCGCCGTCGCGGTCGAAGTACGGGGCCAGGAGGGCGGCCGTACGAGACTCGATGACGCCGTCGGCAAAGAGCTTGGCGGCGATCGGGCGGACGTGCGGGGACGAGTACCGGACCCGCCATTCCCGGAGCCGCCGGAGGAGCGTCTCCCCGGTGTCGGATCCGACGTCGAGCGCCGCGACGATGCGGACCGTGAGCCGGCCGGCGCTATCCGCCCGGCTGTAGGTGCCCAGCTCCGCCGCGCCTTCGTCCGCCGCGAACAGCGTGGTGATGCCGAACGCGTTGGCCTGCGCCTGCGCGCGCGCCAGACCCGCCGACAGCTCGGCGTCGCTTCGCTCGGGGAGCTTGGTGGCCACGAGATCGATCGCGCTTTCGCGCAGGGTGCCGCTGGGCTCGCCGGTACGGGGGTCGCGCTCGATGCGACCGTTCGGCGGGTCTCGGGTGTCCCGGGTGACACCCGCCGCTTCGAGCGCCTTGGAGTTTGCCCAGGCCGAATGGCCGTCCGACGCGTAGAGAAGCGCCGGCCGGTCCGCCACCGCCCGATCGAGGAGTGCCTTGGTGGGACTTCCATTCGGAAAGAGTGGAAGCTGCCATCCGGCGCCGCGTATCCAGGCGAGGTCGGGGTGGGCGGCCGCATACGACCGGACACTATCGGCCGCGGCCTGGGCGCTGGTGACGTCGTCGAGCACGCACTCGCCGAGCTCGACGCCGCTCGAGACGGAATGGACATGCGCGTCCTGGAAGCCCGGCAGCACCATCCGTCCGTCGAGATCCACCACCTCGGTCTTGGTGCCGATCAATCCTTCGGGGAGCCGACCGGTTCCCACGTACACGATGCGGCCCTTCCGGATTCCCACCGCCGTCGCCCAGCTCCGCGCGGCATCCACGGTGTAGACCGCGCCGTCGCGGAGCACCAGGTCCGCCGGCTCGATCGCTCTCTTCGATGCGGGCGCGGGCGCTCGCCCGCATGCCATGGCGAGGACCAGCCACGAGAGGGCCAGGCGCCACGGCAATCGGGCTACCACGCGATCCCGTAATCCTCGCCGTGGTTGCTCGATGCGCCCCACATGGTGCCGTGCTCCCGATCGAACAGAATGCCGTTGATGGGTCCCGACGTGCGTTCCTCGACCTCGAGGGTGTAGCCCATCGCCTCCAGCGCGGTCCTCACGCTGTCCGGGGTGGACGAGGCGACCAGCAGCGTGCCGGGCCGGGACTCGTGCTCTCCGAACGACGAGCGCATCTGTTCGCTGTTGATGTTCGGCGCCTCCGCCGCCTGCTGCGGCGTCATGCCGAACTCGACGATGTCGAGGAACCACTGGAGCAGGTTCTGGTCCTGCGAATCGCCACCCTGCACCGCGAAGGCGAGATAGGGGCTGCGGCCCTTCATGGCCAGCGTCGGTGTGAGGGTCACGCGGGGTCGCTTGCCGGGCTCGATCACATTGTACGGCCCGTCCTCCGCGCTGGTCACGAAGCTCTGCGCCCGCTGGCTCAGCCCCACACCGGTGTGGCCCGCGATCACGGCGGGAATCCAGCCGCCGCTCGGCGTCACGGACACGACCCATCCCTTGTCATCCGCCGCCTCGATCGACGTCGTGCCCGCGTAGAACTGGGCGCGGAAGGCGGAGTCGGAGATCCCCGTCTTCTTCCCGGAGTCGGGTGCGGGAACCGGTCGCCATCCGGCGAGCAGCGAGGCAAAGGGGTTGGTGCCTCCCTGGAAGGGATAGGGATCGCCCGGCTTGACGGTCGCATCGTTCCGGGCCCAGTCGATCTGGGCATACCGCGAGCGGGCGTACTCCTTGGACAGCAGCCCCTTCACGGGCTCCTCCGGAGGGAAGTACGGGTCGCCGTAGTAGAAGTCCCGGTCGGCGAAAGCCAGGTTCATCGTCTGATAGAGTGTGTGGATGTACTTCGGCGAGTTGTACCCCATCGCCGTGAGGTCGGCGTTCTCCAGGATGTTGAGCGCCTGGAGCATCACCGGTCCCTGCTGCCAGATCGGGAGCTTGTACACCGTGATGCCTTTGTACGTGGTGCTGAGCGGCTCCTCGATACTGACCTTCCAGCGGGCGAGGTCGGCCAGCGTGATCAGGCCGCCTTCTTCCTGGACTCCGCGCACCAGCTCGCGCGCGATGTCCCCCTTGTAGAAGCGGTCGTACGCGGCGTAGATCGCCTGCTTGCGGCTCTTGCCCGCCGCGAGCGCCCGCCGCTCCGCGCCCACCAGCTTCCGGAGGGTGGCCGCCAGATCGCGCTGGACGAAGACCTCTCCGGGCTCCGGCGCCTCGCGTGCCTGGCCGGCGTGCGGGAGGAACACGGCGCGCGAATACTTCCACTGCTTGATCTCGTCCTTGTTGCGCTCGATGGAATTCGCGGTCTGGGCTTCGATCGGGTATCCATCGGCCATCTGGATCGCGGGCCCGAGCACGTCCGCCAGCGACAGCGTGCCGTACTCGGCGAGCATGGTCATCAGGCCGCCCGGCGTGCCCGGGGTCACCGCGGCGAGCGGCCCGTACTCCGGCGGATACCGCATGCCCTTGCCGCGGTAGAACTCGGCCGTCGCGCCCGTGGGAGCCACGCCGAGCGCGTCGATGCCGATGACCTTCTTGAGGCCAGGGTGATAGATCAGGGCCTGCGTTTCACCGCCCCACGAGAGCACGTCCCACATGGTGGTGACCGCCGCGAGCATGGCGCACGCGGCATCCACCGCGTTTCCGCCCCTGGCGTACATCATCGCGCCCGCCGTGGCGCCGAGTGGCTTGCCGGTGATGGCGAGCCAGTGCCGCGCGTGCAGCGGAGGCTTCTGGGTGCGCTGGGCGGCGGCAGGCGCCGCCGCTAGACAGATCACCACGCTCAAGGCGAGCCCGGCCCGCAGCCGCGATACCGGCATGGTCATCTCCTCAGGAGGGACGGGATCAGGACGCCCGCCGCTCCCAGCAATATGATGGTGGCGATCACGACCGCGACCCGGCGAGTCAGGGCCGGGGTCCGCCCGATCCGCACCACCAACGGAAGATTGACCGCCGCACTGGCCAGCGAGGCGATGATCGCCCCGTTGCCGGCGACCGACGCGGAGAGGGTGCCGGCGGCCGCCAGGTTGGCCGCGGACGCCACCGCGCTGGCGCTCGACACGAATCCGCCGAAGAAGCTCACGAGATAGAATCCGGTCTGACCGAAGGCTCGCTGCGCGAGCACCCCGGCGATCTCGAGGACGAGGAACATCACGCCGAAGCGGAGTGCCGCGGTGAGCGAGAAGGGCGACGACATCCTCGCGATGTCGGGTCCGCCGCCCTCGACCCTGGTGCGGCGGACGAAGAACGCCATCGCGGCGCCGGCCATCATGAGGACGAGCGTCGGCGAGGCGCTGGCCAGGGCCTTCGGTGAGATGAGTCCCAGGATGATGGCGTTGCGGACGAGCATCGCCCCCGTGGCGAGCACGACGCCGCGAAACGTCACCTCGAGCAGCTTGGCGCTCGAATCGCTCGCCCGGTCGGACAACTCGGTGACGGTCACGGTGCTGTTGACGAGGCCGCCGAGGAACCCCGTGAGCTCGATGCCACGCGCCCCGTACAACCGGAGCAGCACGTAGTTCGCGAACCCGAGCGCGGCCACGAGGATGACGGTGACCCACGCGGCCCGCGGCTCGATCAGGCCCCAGGGGTCGACCGTGCCCGCGGGCAGGACGGGATAGACGATGAAGGCGAGGATGGCGAAGAGAATGGCCGACCGAAGCTCGCCCTCGGTCAGCGCGCGGCTGAACCCGGTCAGCGGTTGCTTCCAGGCCAGCAGGGCCGCCGTCACCACGCCGAGCGCGACCGGAGTGAAGGTGTGACCCAGGCCGACGAGCACGCCCGCGAATCCGGTCACCGCCAGGGCCGCCGACGTCGTGATCTCGGCGCCTTCGCCGGTGCGGATCGTTTCCTGGTTGAGCAGCACGATCAGCACGCCTACCAGGCCGAGCGCCAGGAGCGCGAACGCCTGGCCCAGCATGCCGCCCGTCGCCCCGAGCACGGAGACGAAGGCGAACGTGCGCAGTCCGGCCTCCTTCTGGCGTCGTTCCCGCTCGATGCCCACGAAGAGGCCGATCGCGAGCGCGAGCGCGAGCTGAAGGAGCGTCGGCAGATACGGCCAGCCGGACAGCTGGGTGGGCATGGAGAAACAATGTACTCAGGAACCTGGCGGGCGAAGGAGCGCGCGCGTCGGGCGCCGCGCCGCGGGTCAGGGGGTGTTGGAGATCAGCGTGCGGGGTCCCGCGCAGGTATGGGTGTGGGCGGCGATGACCGCGTCGAGGCCGGCCGGGTCATCGGCGTCTCCCACGAGGTCGACCGGATACGCGCAGAAGAGCGGCACCCCGGCCCCGGCCAGGAGCCGGTCCCAGTAGGCCTCGAGCCTGAGCGCCGATGCACGCTCGCCCCGCTCCCATAGAATCCCTACCATTTCGCCGAACGCCCGGGCCTTGCCCGCGACGGACGCTCGACGCGCCTCCGCCAGAGGGCCGGCCATCGCCGCCTGCAAGAGCTCCCAGTCGGGCACGCCGGCCTTCAGCACGGTCTCGAGCGTCCGGCCGGCATTCATGAGACGAAGGCGGCCGAATCCGAGCACCGCCGGCACGTCGTGTCCGGCGTCGCGAAGCTGGACGAGCAGCGCGTCCGCATGCGCCGGTGTAGCCACCACGACCACCCCCTCTCCGGCCTCGAGCCCCGCGCCGCAGAACGCCGCGACGTTGCGGACCAGGAGGCTGTCGTCCGTCCCGTAGAACTGCACGAGGTGATCGTGAGGCTCGGGTGACGCGAGATGGGCTGCCCAGGATTGCATCGATGCTCCTTCGAGTGTCGGACGCAAGCTAGGGAGCATGCCGCCACGTTGCAACCGGAGTACCGGGATGTAGAATGCAGAACGAGCAACACGGTGCAACCTGGTGACGCAGATCACATGGCCGCGCATGGCCCGCGAATGGTGAAAGCCTGAATGATTGACGACCGTTTTCATCTCGCGGCTCGAGCTACCCGGGATCTGATCTGGGACTGGGACCTGGTCGCCGGACGGGTGGCGTGGGCCGGGAACACCGTTCCGTATTTCGACTGCGAGGCCGAGGCCCTCGACATCGGCCCGGGGGACGATCACCGCGCGTGGGCCGATCGGGTGCACCCCGACGATCTCGAGGGCAGCGAGGCCGCCGCGGCCACCGCGCTGCGGAGTGGCGCCGAGTCGTGGGAGCAGGAGTACCGGTTCCGCCGGGCGGACGGCTCCTGGGCCCGCGTGCTGGAGCGCGCGTACATCATCCGCGACGCCGACGGACACCCCACACGGGCCGTAGGCGCCATCCAGGACGTGACGAAGCGAGTCGAGACGGAAGAAGTCAGAACCCGCCTCAGCGCCATCGTCGCGTCGTCGCGTGATGCCATCGTCTCCAAGACCCTCGACGGCATCGTCACGAGCTGGAATGCCGCCGCCGAGCGCATCTTCGGCTACAGCGCCGCGGAGATGATCGGCCGGTCGATCTTCACTCTCATTCCCGAGCACCTTCACGAGGCCGAGCGGCAGCTGCTCCGCAGCGTCCGCCGCGGGGAGCGGGTCGACTTCTCCGATACCGAGCGCATCCGCAAGGATGGCACCAGGATCTACATCGCCTTGAGCGTCTCACCGGTGTGGGACGAGTCGGGCGTCGTGGTGGGGACCTCGTCGATCAAGCGCGATATCACCGAGCAGAAGCGGGCCCAACAGGAGCTCGCCCTGCGCGAAGAGCGGTACCGGGCGCTCGTCACCGCCGCGTCCTCGATCGTATGGATCGCGGACCCGGAGGGGAGATTCGAAGGACCGCAGGCGTCGTGGGAGCAATACACCGGACAGTCGTCCTCGGAGCACCGCGGATTCGGCTGGCTGGACGCGATGCACGCGGACGATCGCGATCATGTGCGGGCAGCCTGGGCGCTCGCCTGCCGGGACCGGTCGATCTTCGAGACGCAGGGACGCGTCTGGAGCACGATCCATCGCGGGTACCGGCACTTCGCCGCCCGTGCCGCTCCGATCCTGACACCCGAAGGCCCGGTCCGCGAATGGGTCGGGATGCTGACCGACGTCGAAGACCAGTGGCTCACCGAGCAGCGGCTCCGCGAGGCGGAGCGGATGGAAGCAGTGGGCCGACTGGCGGGAGGCATCGCCCACGAGGCCAACAATCAGATGACTATCGTGCTCGGCGCCGCCGGCTTCGTCCTGCCCCAGGTCACGGACGAGGGCATGCGACGGGATGTCGAGCACATCCGCCGCGCGGCTCAGCGCACGGCCACCATCACCCGCCAGCTGCTCGCCTTCAGCCGCCGCCAGGTGCTGCGATCCGAGACCGTCGACCTCAATGCGATGGTCACGACGCTGCGGCCCATCCTCGAGCGGACCCTGGGCGAGACCTCCCGACTCCGGCTCGGGCTGGACCCGGATACCGGCAAGATCAGGGCGGACCCCGGCCAGATCGAGCAGGTGCTGCTCAACCTCACGCTCAATGCCCGCGACGCCATGCGTAATGGAGGCGTGCTGTCCATCGAGACCTCGAACGCGCACGTCGGCGAGTCCGACCTCGGCAAGGAGCGTGTCGACGGCGCGAAGCCGGGGGAGTACGCCCGGATCGACGTGGCCGACTCCGGCGAAGGGATGACCCGTGAGGTCCTCGATCACCTCTTCGAGCCCTTCTTCACGACGAAGGAGGTGGGCCAAGGCACCGGCCTCGGGCTCGCCACCGTCTACGGTATCGTCCGCCAGAGCGGCGGGCTCGTCTCGGTCTCGAGCGAGCCGGGTCGGGGCACCACCTTCAGCATCTATCTGCCGCTGGAGGCCGTCGGCGCGGAGCCCGCGCCGCCGCCGCCGGCAGTGGAGACGCGGGGCCGGGAGAAGATCCTGCTCGTCGAAGACGACGAGGAAGTGCGTGCCGTCATGGCTCGCGCCCTGCGGCAGCAGGGCTACGTGGTGCACGAGGCGAGCGACGGGCGGGCGGGACTCGATCTGCTGTGCCGGCGCGCCGGGCCGATCGACCTCGTGATCGCCGACGTGGTCATGCCGGCGCTGGGCGGGCGCGAGCTCGCGGCGCAGATCGCCCGCCGGTTCCCGGCGCTTCCGGTCCTGCTCATCTCCGGTTATCCCGGACCGGCGCCTGGAGAGGACGAGGGGCGCGAAGCCGAGGGGGCGTTCATTCAGAAACCGGTCGAGCCGGAAGATCTGGCCAGAAAGGTCCGGGCCATGCTGGATGCGAGGAAGCGGACCCTCGCGCACTGAGGCGGGTCAGCGCGCGGCGCGTTGCCTGGCCGTCTCGAGATTCGGGAGAAAGCCCGTCAGCAGTCCCAGCGCGGGCAGGTACGAGCAGACGCGGTAGACGAAGGTGATGTCGGTGTGGTCGGCCAGCCGGCCGAGCACCGCCGCGCCGATGCCGGCGACGCCGAAAGCGAATCCGAAGAAGAGTCCCGAGATCAGTCCTACCTTCCCCGGCACCAGCTCCTGGGCGTACACCAGAATCGCGGAAAAAGCGGATGCGAGAATCAACCCGATCACCACGCTGAGGACGCCGGTCCAGAAGAGGTTCACGTAGGGCAGCGTCAGCGTGAAGGGAAGCACGCCCAGAATCGAGCACCAGATGACGTACTTCCGGCCCACCCGGTCGCCCACCGGTCCGCCGATGATCGTTCCCGCGGCCACTGCGCCCAGGAACGCGAAGAGATAAAGTTGCGCCGACTGGACCGACAACCCGAACTTGTGGATGAGGTAGAAAGTGTAGTAGCTCGTCAGGCTCGTGAGGTACAGGTACTTCGAGATGATGAGCACGATGAGCACCGCGAGCGCCAGCCGGACCTGCGCCGCCGACAGGCCCTGCCCGATCCCGGCGAGCGCGCGCGCCCCGCCCCGCGCCTGATGGCGCGCATACCACCGTCCCACGCCCCAGAGGACTAGACTGCCGAGCAGCGCCACCGCCGAGAACCAGGCAATGCTCCGCTGCCCGTGCGGGACCACGATGAACGCCGCGAGCAGCGGCCCCACCGACGACCCCGCGTTGCCGCCGACCTGGAAGACCGACTGCGCGAACCCGTGCTGCCCACCCGACGCCATGCGCGCGACGCGGGACGATTCGGGATGGAAGATCGCCGATCCGAGTCCTACCATGCCCGCGGAGACCAGGAGGGCCGGAAAGCTCCGGGCCATCGACAGGAGCAGGAGGCCCAGGAGGCTGAACCCCATGCCTACCGTCAGCGAGTAGGGCATCGGCCGGCGGTCGGTGTAGTGGCCGATGACCGGCTGCAGCAGCGACGCCGTGCACTGGAAGGTCAGCGTGATCAGGCCGACCTGGCCGAACGTCAGACCGAAGTTCTGCTTGAGCGTCGGATAGATGGCAGGCAGCAGCGACTGCATCATGTCGTTCAGCAGATGGCAGAAGCTGATCGCGCCGAGAACGGTGAAGGCGGTATCCATCGGCGAAAGCTACCAGCGGGGGGAAGGGCATTCCCCGTTTCGGTCTCTAAAAGGGCATGCCGTATTCGGGCGGCTTCACCCCGTTGAGCCGGAGGTACGGCACCAGCTGGCCCAGCGTCCACACCGAGTGCTCGAACGAGAGCGCGGCGAGCCGCACCGCGGGCTGCGGCGGCTGGCCGTACATCGCCACGGGGCGCTTGAGCTGCGCGGGTGTCGCGCCCGCGAGCGCGTCGAGGAAGTAGTCGTACGTCGCCGCGGTATAGGTCCGGAGGGCCGCCTTGTCGTGGAGGTACCGGGCGCTGTCGCCGAGCGCCGGGGGCGACTTGAGGCCGCGCAGGGCGATGGCGGCCACCTCGAGGTTGGTCGTCGCGATGTGATCGAACTGCTCGGCGAACGAGCGAACACCGGGGGTGGGACGGAATCCCGTGGCGGAGTCGGGCATCGCCTCGACGTAGGCCAGCACGGTCGCGCGGCTGCGGCGCATGTCGGTCAGGAGATCGGGATAGCCGCTCGACTGGGCGTGGAGATCGGCGGCGACGATCGTCAGGAGGGCGACGAAGAGGGACCGGCGCACGGAAGGCTCCTTTGGGGAGTGCCTGCGGGGACGCGATGTGCGAGGACGTGTTGACGACGGGGCGCCGGGCGTGAGGGTTTCACGCGGTCCTACGGGCCCAACCGCTCGAGCGCCGCGTACGCATTCCCGAGCATGTGGCAGACGAGCGGGACGACGACGGTGCCCGTCGCCGCCCGCGCGGCCCCGAAGAAGAGGCCGTCTACCAAAACGAAGGCCAGGTCGAGCCAGCCGTATTGGACGTGGAGGGCGGCGAACAGCACCGCGATCACGATCACGGCGCCCACCGGGCGCAGGCGGGTGGTGCTGAGCCGCGTGAACATGAGCCCGCGAAACAGCAGTTCCTCCACCACGGGCGCGACCGCGATCATCCCGCCTGCCCGGACGACGCGCTCCAGGGGTTCGTAGCGCGATCCCCACGGGACGACCGGGGGGACTCCGAGCGCTCGGCCCGCCACCTCTTCCACGACGGCGAGAGCGATGAAGGCGCCCACCCACCAGAGCAACGGTCGCGCGGCCGGCGCATAGAGCGCGAGCTCGCGCCGGGGGGAGAAGCCCCGCGCGCGCAGCACCAGGACGACTACGCCGAGCGCCACGAGCGGCAAGAGGATCTGGAGCAGCGTTCCGCGGCTCACGGGCGCGAGGACAGGACCGTGACCTCCACCCGCGAGGGCAGCTTCGGGGTGTGCCAGATCCGGTGGGTCTCGGCGTGAAAGTCGGAGGCCCGGGCCTTGAAGATGTTGGGCACCCAGGTCTGCGGATTGCGGTCGTAAACCGGAAACCACGTGCTCTGGATCTGCACCATGATCCGGTGGCCCTTGCGGAAGGTGTAGCACTGCTGGTGGAGATCGACGGAAAAGGCGAGCGGGGTGTTGGGGGCGAGGGGCTTCGGAGCGGAAAAGCCCTCCCGGTAGCGGCCCCGCAGGATCTCGTGCGCGACCATCAGCTCGTAGCCACCGAGCGACCAGTCGTCGGGCATGCTGTCGGGGAAGACGTCGATCAGCTTCACCGCCCAATCGGCATCGCGGCCCGTGGTGGAGGCCACGATCTTCGCCGTGACGTCGCCCGCGACGAGCACGTCCTCGTCCAGCGGTTCCGAAGTCCAGCTCACGACGTCGGGCCGTCCGTCCACGAAGCGCTGATCCTGCGTCTCCCATGTCCGCCAATGCGATCCGCGCGGATCGTACGTCTGCTCGATGGGCCGCGGACGGTAGGGCACCGGATGCGCGGGGTCCGAGACATACTGGTCGTAGGTCGATTCCCGCGCCGCCGGGGGATCGAACGAGAGACGGCCGCCGCCGTGGAGATATAGCGCCCGCGGCGATCCTTCCACCGGCGCAGGCCAGCGCTCGAACGAGCGCCACGCCCTGGCGCCCGCGTCGTAGAGGTATGCCTCCGGCTCGGTGAGTTTCCCCCTGTCCTTGAGCCAGTAGGCGAACCAGGGTGCCTCGACATCGCGCAGGTAGGCGACGGAGGTGCCGGGATCGACCACCGGCATCCGGCGCGACTCCCGGCGCCATCCGCCGTGGTTCCAGGGCCCCATGACGAGAAAGTTCCGGTGCGCCGTGTCGCCCCGCTCCAGCGCGCCGTAGGTGGCGAGCGGCCCGAAGCGGTCCTCCTGGTCCCACCACCCGCCCACGACGAGGGTGGGGACGGCCGGCGCATCGAGACGACGCTGCACCGCGCGCGCCTTCCAGTACGCGTCGTAGGCCGGATGCGCCACGAAGGCTTCCCAGGTCGGAACCTGGCCGTGGAAGTACCGGGCATCGACGTTGGCCAAGGGCCCGAGCTGCCGATACCAGTCGTAGGTATCCCAGGCCCCGATCGGCACGTCCCTCGACATGTCCGAGGTCAGCTCCATGCTGCCCACGTACTCGAAGCCGTAGGAGAGGCGGAACGCGCCCTGGTGGAAGAAGTCGTCGCCCATCCAGGTGTCGGTCATCGGCGCCTGCGGAGACACCGCCCGGACCGCCGGGTGCGGATGGATGCCCGCCATCGTCGCGAGAAACCCCGGATAGGAGACGCCGAGCACGCCGACCCGCCCGTTGTGTCCCGGCACGTTCCGCACCAGCCACTCGACGGTATCGTAGGCGTCCGTGCTCTCGTCCACGCCGTTGCTGTCCGCCGGATCGTGCAGCGGGACGTTCATGCGGAACTTCCCTTCGCTGCCGAACCGCCCCCGGATGTCCTGATACGCGAAGATGTACCCGTCGGCCGCGAAGAACCGGTAGTCCTCGCTCACGATCGTGTCGCCCGCGATGCCGTACGGTGTCCGGGTCAGCAGGATGGGAAGCGGCTCGTGCGCGCCCGCGGGCTCGCAGACGCTGGTGTTGAGGTGCACGGCGTCGCGCATCGGCACGGCGACGAAACGACAGGTGAAGCCCGACGGCGACTGGGCGGCCGCCGGGGCGAGGACGGCCGCGGCCAGCAGCGCCGCCAGTCCGGTGGGGCGAAGGGTCGACAAGAGCGTGCTCCTCGAGGGCTTGCAATGGACGATGCTTGACATCATTCAAGTACCTGCCTACATCACGGGCATGCGGTGTGTTGCGCTGCGGGAGGCTTGAGCATGGGCGTTCTCGACGGCAGGGTCGCGCTGGTCACGGGCAGCTCCAGGGGCATCGGAGCGGCCATCGCGCGACGCTTCGCGGGGGAAGGGGCCCGCGTCGCCGTGCACGGCCGGGACACGGCCGCTCTGGTGGCGATCCGAGCGGGCATCGAGCTCGCCGGCGGCATCGCGATCCACGTCGCCGCCGACGTCACCGTCTCCGATGCCGTCGAGACGATGCGGGCACGCGTCGAGCGCGAGCTCGGCCCGATCGACGTCCTCGTCGCCAACGCCGGCGGAAGCCATACCCCGCCGGACCCGCTCGAGGAGACGAGCGAGGACGGGTGGAACGCCTCGCTGGCCGGCAATCTCACCGCGACGTTTCTGACCATCAAGAGCGTGTTGCCCGGCATGAAGGAGCGGAAGCGGGGGAACATTATCACCATGTCGTCGGCCGCGGCCCGAAGGCCCCACCCCAGGTCGCCCGTCGCCTACGCCGCCGCGAAGGCGGGCATCGAGATCCTGACTCAGGACGTCGCGGCGCAGGCCGGCCCCTTCGGCGTCCGGGCCAACTGCATTGCACCGGAGACGATCCTTACCGACCGCAACGAACGGCAGATTCCGGCCGAGCAGAAGCGCGCGCTGATCGACCTCCACCCCATCCGGCGTCTGGGGACACCGGAGGACGTGGCCGCGGCGGCGCTGTTCCTCGCCTCGGACGACTCGGCATGGCTCACCGGTGTCGTGCTCGACGTCGCCGGCGGTGCCGTGATGGTGTAGCGGACGTTCAGCGGATGGTGCGGCTCTCCTCCCGAAGACCGGCCACCGTCGTGGCTCCGAAGGTGAGCAGGGCCTGGAACACCCCCTTCACACCGACCTTCGCTCCCTTGCGGGGCGCGCCCCCGTGCTCGCTCACGACGGTGAGTGCGCCCGTCTCGTCCTTCACCTGGTACGCGCCCACCCCGAAGCCGCCTGCCGATTCCCTTACTTCCCCCTGGATGCGCACGGTCTTCCCGTCGTAGTGTGACGGGTTGTCGAGCAGCTGGCCGATCGGGGTGACCGATGCGCAGCCGCCGACCAGGAGCGCCGCGGCGGTGAAGGCGATCAGCCGGCCGTGCCGCCGGGCGGTACGATCTGAGATGGACATGGTGAGATGCTCCGGATGGATTCCGTGAGACCGCCCGAACGGTCGAATCTATCCCTTCGCGGACCGGCCGGCCAACACGGCATCCAGGTCCAGCCGGCGCATCGCCGAGACGGCGGCCTCCCAGGCTCCGTCGGCGCAGAGGCCCTGCATTGCGGCGTCCTCGTAGCCGGCCAGCCCCGCCGCGACCACCGCCGCCCGTATCCGTTCCGCCATTGCCGTTGAGTCAGGGTTCACGGGCGGTCTCCATGTCATCGCAGCGGCGGCACGCAAGCGTAGTGCCGAGGTGGCTCGCGCGGCCCTCCGCCGTCGTGACCCACGGCCGATTCTGCCAGGGAGGCGTGTGCCGCACGTGCTGGCCGTGCCCGCACTCCAGCTCGGCGACCCACTGCTGCTCGTCGTCTTGGTGATATCCTACGATGCGCTGCTCCACCGTCGCTACCGGGTATCGAAGCATCCGGAGCGCGCGTCCACCACCCGCGCCTCGTCCCCGGTGCCCACGAACCGGAGCACGATCGGCGCCGCCTCGCACGTCCGGCCCTCGGGATACACGAAGACCACGGTCGTGTCGCCGCGCCGCTCGCCGGTCCACGCTTGGGAATGGGTCGCCCAGAGGGCGAGCGAGGGGGGGTGCCTGCGCGCCGCCGCGAGCGCCCATGCGACCGGTGATGCCGTGGCGGAGAGGTGCCGCAGCTCCGCCGAGTCCTGTTGCAACGCGGCGTGAATGTAGCGCCGAGCCGGCGTCGTATAGGCCCTGCCCGGCCAGTCGGCGGAATAGGGCTGGAAGTGGAGGACCGCCGCCCCGAGCAACGCCAGCACGAGCAGTGTCAGATACAGCGAAGCCCTGGCCTCGACCATGTGAACCTCTAGAGGCGAAATCCCAGCACGATGACGCTGAAGACTCCCGCGATGGCCACGCCGCGGAGCGCCAGCAGCAACGGCGGCGGCCCGTTCAGGATGGCCGCGAAGACCAGCCCGGTCATCGCGAGCAGGCTCACGGTCATGAGCGCGAGCCGCCACCCTTCGATTCTAATACGTCGGGCGTAGTCCGTCCGCTCTCGTCCCGCCAGGCCGCTGAGCAGCTGCTTTGCCCGACGCCATCGCCGGTACCGCCGCTGCACCACCAGGACGCTGAGGACCAGGAAGAAGACGAACAGGGCCCACCAGAATCGGAAATCACGCACGCGGGGCCTCGATACCGGTCATTCCGTATCCTCGGGCATCCTCTAGCTTAGCCGGCGGCGCGGCGGCCCGGAACGATGGAACACTCCTCATACCTTGACGTCTATGTATCTGGGCTGCATCTTATGCCTAGACATCTAGGTGGAGACTCCATGCTCGCTCCCCCCAAGGACCGGCTGCACGGCACCCTCGACGCCCTCATCCTCAAGACCCTGAGCGGCGGCCCGCGCCACGGGTATGCCATCACGCGGTGGCTCCGCGACACGAGCGCCGACGCTATCCAGGTCGAGGAGGGCTCGCTCTACCCCGCGCTCTACCGGATGGAGCGGCACGGATGGATCGAGGCGGAATGGGGTACATCGGAGCTGGGCCGCAAGGCCCGCTTCTACCGGCTCACGCCGCGGGGGCGCAAGCAGCTCGCGGCGGAAACCGAGCGCTTCGCGCAGTTCGTCGCGGCCGTCTCCCCCATCCTGCTGCCGGCCTGAGCCGATGCCGGCCATCCGCGGGTTCGGACGGCAGCTCAAGTCCCTGATCTGGCGCGACAGCATCGCCGATCAGGTGGATGCCGAGCTCGACTTCCACATCGAGATGCTCGCCGGCGAGCTGGGCGCGCGGGGCATGGCGCCCGACGCGGCGCGCGCCGAGGCGCTCCGCCGCTTCGGCAATCTGTCCGCCCTCAATGCCGCCTGTCGCCACATCGCGCGGGGGACGGAGCGGGCGGCACGGCGCACCGAGTATCTCGCCGAGTTGAGACAGGATGCCGTGCACGCGCTGCGCCAGCTGCGAAGGGCTCCGGGCTTCACCGCCGCCGCCGTGCTCACGCTGGTGCTCGCGATCGGCGCGAACACCGCGATCTTCAGCGTCGTGAGTGCCGTGCTGCTGCGGCCGCTTCCCTACCCTGCCGCCGACCGGCTCACGGTGCTCTGGGCCGCCTCGGGCGATCAGAACCAAATGCTCGTCTCGATTCCGGATGCCAGGGAGTGGCGGGCGCGCAACCGCACGTTCGACGATATGGGGATCGTGCGCAACCAGAGCATCAATCTTTCCGGCATCGAGCGGCCCGACCGCCTGATGGGAAGCTTCGTCGACGCGAACGCCCTCCGGCTGCTCGGCGCCCGAGTGAGCCTCGGCCGGCTGTTCGCGCCCGAGGAGACCGCCGAGGGCACGGGCCGGCGGGTCGCGATCATCTCCGATGCCCTCTGGAAGGGACGATTCGGCGGAGCCGCCGGCATCCTCGGGCGCACCCTGGTGCTGAACGGTCTTCCGCACGTCGTCATCGGCGTCACCGCGCCGGATTATCAGGACCCCTTCGGCTCGACCGAGGTTTGGGTCCCGATCTCTTCCGCGCCGAACCAGTCCTGGTTCACCCGCGACAACGCGTCCGTCTGGCTCGTCGGGCTGCTGCGGCCAGGCGTCATCCGGGAGCAGGCTCAGCGGGATCTCGCGTCCATCGCCCGGGACCTGGGAACCGAATATCCCACGACCAACGCGGGGGTCGGCGTCACGGTGCTCTCGTTGCAGGACTATCTGGTCGGCACCGTCCGCCCCGGCCTCCTCATGGTCCTTGGCTTCGTCACGCTCGTCCTGCTCATCGCCTGCGCCAACATCGCGAATCTCCAGCTCGCGCGCGCCACTTCGCGCCGGCGGGAGATGTCGCTGCGGGCCGCGCTCGGCGCTGGACAGGGGCGCCTGGTGCGGCAGCTTCTCACGGAGAGTCTGGTGCTTTCGGCGTTGGGCGGGGGGCTCGGCATCGTCGCGGCCCGCTGGGCGGTTCCGGCGCTGGTGGCCGCCGTCCCGGGCGGGCTCCCGGCCTTCGGACGGATCGGACTCGACGGGCCGGTCCTGCTGTTTTCGGCCGCCGTCACCATCGCCTCGGGATTGTTGTTCGGCGCGATGCCCGCCATCTATGCCGCGCGAGCCGATCTCAACGATTCCCTTCAGTCAAGGACCAGTGATGGGAGGCCGGGCGGAAGCGGCCTCCGCCACGCGTTCGTGACGCTGCAGCTCGTCCTGTGCATCGTACTCCTCGTCGGTGCGGGACTCTTGACCCGCAGTCTTGCGACGCTGCTGCGGGAGAATCCCGGCTTCGATCCACACGATCTCCTCACCGCCGAGTTCCGCCTTCCGGCGGCGAAGTACCGGTCGGACGCGCAGATCACCCGCTTCATGGCCGACGCACTCGATCGGATTCGGGCCGTGCCCGGAGTCCGATCGGCGGCGCTGGTCAATTCGGTTCCGCTGAGCGGCAACTGGGCGACCACCACCTATCAGCTCGACGGCCAGCCGCCCGCGCCCGCCGGCGAGCTCCCGACGGCCCAGTGGAACGCGGTCACCGACGGGTACTTCGAGACCATGCGCATGCCGCTCCTGCGGGGACGCGCGTTCACGTCGGCCGACCGGGAGGGCGCTCTCCCCGTCGCCATCGTCAACCAGGAATTGGCGCGGCGGGTCTGGCCTGCCCGCTCGCCCCTCGGTCAGCGGCTCAGGATCGTGGGGGCGCCCGAAGTGTGGGTTACCGTGGTCGGGGTCGTCGGCAACGCCAAACAGTTCACGATGACCGAACCCGTCGCACCCCAGGTGTATCAGCCCAAGGCACAGGCGCCCGGCATCTTCTCCAGCGTCGTCGCGCGCACCGACGGCGACCCCATGGCCCTCGCCGGTCCGCTGCGGGAAGCCATCTGGTCGCTGGATCGCGATCAGCCGGTCTGGAAGATCCGCTCGCTGGAATCGCTGCTCGAGCGCGACGTGGCTCCGCCGCGGTTCACCACGAAGCTCGCCGGCTCCTTCGCCGCCCTCGCGCTGGTCCTCGCGGTCGTCGGCGTGTACGGGGTCATGTCGTACGCGGTAGGGCAGCGCACCAGGGAGATCGGCATCCGCATGGCGCTTGGCGCTCGCGGAGCGGAGGTCGTGCGCATGGTGGTGATGCGGGGACTCCGGGTCATCGGCATCGCCACGGTCCTCGGGCTCGCCGTGTCGAGTTTGGCCGCCAGGCTCATCCGGAGCCTGCTCTACGGGGTCTCGGCGACCGACCTGCCCACCTTCGCCATCGTCCCGGCGGTCCTGGCCGTGGTGGCGGCGCTCGCGTGCTACGTGCCGGCCCGAAAGGCGGCTCGGGTGGATCCGGTTGCCGCGCTTCGGTCCGAGTGACTTGTCGGCCTAGGCGCTGAGTCCTGCCAGGAGGGAGGCGATCTCGGGCAACGGCAGCAGCCAGCCTGCTCCCCCCAGCCGGACGGCCGCGCGCGGCATGCCGTACACCACGCAGCTCGCCTCGCTCTCCGCGATCGTCACGCCGCCGTCGGCCCGGATGGTGGACATCCCTTCGGCCCCGTCCTCTCCCATCCCGGTGAGCAGAATACCGAGAACCCGCCCCGGCCGTGACCGGGTGGCGGACCGCATGGTCACGTCGATGCTCGGGATGTGTCTGGCATCCGCGGGATCGGGCGACAGTACGACGGCCATACCCGGACTCACCCGAAGGTGCTGCCCCGCGGGGGCGACGACGACGCCTCCGCGAGTAAGGCGACGTCCTTCGACGGCTTCGGTGACGCGTAGCCGGCTCAGCGAGTTCAGGCGCTGCGCGAACGGGCGCGTGAATCCCTCGGGCATGTGCTGCACGACGACGACCGGGAGCGGGAAGTTCGCGGGCAACACCTGGAGGATGCGCTGGATGGCCGACGGGCCGCCGGTGGACGCTCCGATGACGCACAGCTCGCAGCGGCCGATCTGCGCCGCGGCTCCCGCTCCCGGCTTTGCTCCCTCGCCCGCCCCTGCCCCCGCCTCGGGGCCCGATGGTGAACCGTTCCCGCGCACGTCGGCCTGTGGCGCCAGGGCCCGCAGCCGGTCCAGCACCTCGCGGCGCAGGAACTCGAGGTCCATCACGTTGAACGTGGTCTTGTCGATGAAGTCCACCGCGCCCGCGGCGAGCGCCGAGAGTGTGGCCTCCGCGCCTTCGCCGGTGTGCGCCGAGATCATCAGCACGCGGAGCGAGGGCTTCCACCTGAGGAGGGCGGGCAGCACCTGCAGGCCGTCCATCCCCGGCATTGCCACGTCGAGGGTAACGAAGTCGGGGTCGGCTGCCGGGATTTTCCCGAGCGCCTCCGCGCCCGACCCGGCCTCGCCCACGATACGAAAATCCGGCTCGGTGGCCAGGACCCGCGTCAGCGCCCGCCGGACGAAACTGGAGTCGTCCACGATGAAGACGCGGATCATCGCGGCGCCACCTTGCGGTAGATCACCGCCCCCTCGATCACCAGCGGCGCGAACTCGGCGGTACGGTCGATCAGCGACTCGGAGTGGCCCAGAAACAGGTGGCCGCCCGGGACGAGGCATCGGGCGAAGAGATTGATCATGCTGTCGAAGGCGGCGTCGCTCATGTAGATGAGCAGGTTGCGGCACAGGATCGCATCGTACGTCCCCCAGCCCAGCGTGCCGTTCGAGGCCAGCAGGTTCACCGGGAAGAAGCGCACGCCTGCGCGGTACCGCTCCCGGAGGCGGAACCGCTTCTCCTCCTGGGTGAAATACCGGCGGCGCGACTCCGCGTCGCAGGCGCGCAGCGAGGTCTCTTCGTAGACCCCCTCGCGGGCCCGGGCGATCCGCTCCGCATTGAGGTCGCACGCGTCGATGTCCCAGGTTACGCCGGCGAGGGCAAGGCCGGCGTTGTGCAGGGTGATCGCCAGCGAGTACGGCTCTTCACCCGACGAGCACCCGGCCGACAGCACGCGGAGCGGGCGGCCCTGCAGGCTGGTCCGGCGGTCCGGGATGATATGGGAGATCAGGATGTCGAACTGATGGGTCTCACGGAAGAAGTATGTCTCGTTGTTCGTGACCATGACGGGCAGGCGGCCGAACTCCGCTTCCCGCTCGGGATGAAAGCGGAGGTAGGTGTAATAGTCGCGCAGTGAATCGAGGTGCAGCTCGCGGAGTCTTGGGCGGAGTCGCGACGCCAGGATCTCCTGCCGGATCCCCTGAAACGTCAGCCCGAACCGCTCCTGGATCAGATCCGTGAGCAGCTTGAGATCCGCCGCGTCGAACGCGGTCATGCGGAAAGCAGCGCAGCGTCGCCGGGCAGCCGCTCGAGAGAGGCGCGAGCCGTGGCCGCCACGATCGATTCCTCATCCCGGACGAGGCTGAGCAGCGCCGCCTTGGCTTCCGGGCTCGCCAGGCGACCGAGGCCGCGGGCCGCCTCGTTTCGGATATTCCAGTCCGCGTCCTCCGCCAGGGGAACCAGCAGCGACAGCTCGTTCTCGTCCCCCGCCTCGGAGAGGCCCTGCGCCGCCGCGCGGCGCATCTCCAGATTCGTGTCGGAGAGTCGGGGCCGCAGGAATTCGGTGAGCCATGGTGGACGGATCCGAAGCAGCGACCAGACGATCTGCAGCTGCTCGTGCGGCCCGCACTCCGGATAGAGGTCGCGGAGCTTGGCGGCGGCGCCGGAGGCGCGGCAGTGGCCCAACGCGCGAATCACGTGGAAGCGGAGGGAGTCCGCCGTGCCGAGCAGCGCGATCAGCGTCGCGACGGATCTCTCGCCGCCGCGACGCACCAGGAGCTCGAGCGCCTCCCGCTGAATCGGCTGATGCCGGTCGGCCAGCGCGCGAAGGAGCAGGACATCGGAGCGTGGCCCGGAGACCCAGACGGCGGCTTTGAGGGCGGCGAGCCGGATCTCCGGGTCGCGCTCCTCGGCGAGCTGAAGAATCCGGCCCTCGAGCGCCGGCACCGGATGGCGGGCCAGCACCTCGAGCGCGTGAACCATGACCGAAGCCGGACAGCCGGGCTCGAGGCATGTTCCCAGCTCCGCCAGAGCCTCCGCCGAAAGTCGGCCCAGGGCCTGAGCGGCGGCGGCCTGCTCCACGGGCCCGCCTCGCCGCAGGCGCTCCGCGAGGAGCGGCGCCACCGCATCGAGTTCGATGCGGCCGAGCGCGAAGCAGGCGGCCGCGCGGACCCGCTCCTGCGGATCGCCCAGGTGCGCCATCACCCTTCCCACGTCCGCCTCGTCGAACGCGCCCGCGCGCAGGGCGCCGGTCCGCACGTCGGGGTCGGGGTGCTCGAGCAGGGCCGGCAGGCGCGCCGTCAGTCCTTCGGAAAACCGGCCGAAGAACCCCTCGATCCATCCCGCGGTCCCGTCGCTGGCGAGTCGGGCGAGGAGAATCGGCTGGAGCCGCTCGATGCCGGCGGCCGTCGCGAGCGTCGCCGCCGCGCGGAACAGGCTGTCGGCCTCTTCGAGGTCGGCGTCGCCGTCCACCGGAGCGGCGGTCAGGAGCTCCTCGAGATACGCCGCCGGTTCCCCGTCGATCCTTGGCATCAATGGCGACGGGTCGGGGTGCAGCTCGATGATGACGGCGAGCGCCAGCAGCAGAGGATCGCGAAGGGCGCGCTCGCGGACGATGACGAGCAGCGCGAGGAGAGGCTCGAGCGACTCGGGCGCCGCGATCGAGCGAAGCGCCTGCACCGCCGGCTCCGCGAGCACCGAATCGGGCACGAAGGCCATGAGCGGTTTGACCGCGCCCGGGTCGCCGATCTCTCCGAGCGCCGCGATCGCGGCGAGCTGAAGCCAGAGGTCACCGGAGAGCAGCGCGCACAAGGCCGGCACCGCTTCGCGGGAGCGGAGCTGACCCACGGCCTCGATGGCCGCCTGGGCCACGTTGGGATCGGTGTGATGCAGGAGCGGAAGGATGGCGGGCCCGGACGCGCCGAAGCCGATGCGCGAAAGACTCTGCAGCGCGAACATCACCAGCTCCGGGTCGCGGTGGCCGAGCAGGCCGACCAGATGCGGCACCGCGTAGGGACCCTGCCGCTCGAGCGCGGCGAGTCCGGCGTTGCGTCGGACGGCGTTGTCGCCGTCGGCCACCAGCTCGCTCAGGGCGGCCGGCTCGATGTGGCGAGCGGCCAGCCGGATCGCCTTGTCGCGCACCGCGGGCGCCTCGTCCTCGAGGGCGCCCAGGATGGCGCGCTGGCGCTCGGACCCCTTCGCGGCCGACTCCAGGCAGGCCAGCCGCTCCGCTGCCGTGCTCATGCCCGCCTCACACCTGGAAGAGGGCGACACGCTGGCGGAGAGCGTCGGATTCGCCGGCCAGGCTCTTGGCCGCGCCGTCCATCTGTTCCACCGCCACCAGGTTCTGCCGCGAGACCACCGCGATCGCCTCGATCGCCTTGACCACCATCTCGCCACCCCGCTTCTGCTCCACCACCGCCTCGGACATCTGGTGCGTGAGCTGATTCATCTTCTGCGCCGCCGAGCTGATCTCCTGCGCGCCGGCCGCGTTCTCGTTGATGGACCCGGCGATCTGCCGGGCGAGCGTCGCCATCTCTCCAACGGTGCCGAGCACGGCC
>Ga0075288_1000001_pt1 | contig 30503 bp, 25 predicted proteins | sample SF_Rice_20C_0N_4_FD_69763 | JGI IMG/M metagenome (GOLD analysis project Ga0075288, IMG submission 69763) | Rice paddy soil microbial communities from Twitchell Island, California, USA - SF_Rice_20C_0N_404 | ecosystem: Environmental > Terrestrial > Soil > Paddy field/soil | place: USA: Twitchell... | reverse complement strand
AGCGATGGCAGCGTACAGCAGCTCCTGCCGGCGCTCACCGTCTCTCCCGTGCCGATCGCGCTCGGCTCGGACGTCACGTGGTCGCCGGGACTCAGTCTCACCAATAACACCACGTCGAACGATCCGCTGCCGGTCTTCACCCGGGTTCTGCCTGGCGGCCTCATCGACACCGTCGCGCGGACGGCCGATACGCGGGTGACCGCGTTCAGCTTCGACACCCCGATCCGGTTCGGGTCGTTCAACTGGGCCAACTCGGTGCAGGTGACCGACCAGACCGGCACGGCGCCAGACTCCGTCGGGTTCCGGGTCCCGAACGACGCGACGCCGGACCCGAACGATTCCCTGTCGGTGAGCCAGATCGTGAATGGCAGCTTTCAGAGCACCATCGATTGGGACACCGGCATCAACCTGCCGGTGCTCTTCCGCGGCTCGTGGAAGTTCCAGCCCGTGGTCGGCATCGCGAACACGACGAGCGGTCCGTTCGCGGTCAGGAACCGCAATACCAATGGCAGTTTCATTCGGCAGGGAAAGCGCTTCCGCTTCGGGGTGACCGCCTCGCCGACCTTCTTCGGCTTCTTCCCAGGCGTCGGACCCCTGGCCCGGATCCGGCACAGCGTCTCGCCCGTCATCACGTGGAACTACCAACCCGCCGCCACGATCCCGCTCGATTACGCGCGGGCCGTGGCCGAGCCGGGCCAGCCGATCGTTCTCCGGAGCGACGCGACGCAATCGGTCAGTCTGTCGCTTTCGCAGGTGTTCGAGGGGAAGCGCAAGCCGCCGCCGGGTGACACGGCATCGGCGAACGACACGAAACTCCGGCTGCTCAGCATCAGCACGAGCCCGATCGGCTACGACTTCGAGCAGGCCAAGAAGCCGGGCCGCACGGGCTGGACCACGCAGTCGATCACCAATTCGCTGCTGAGCGATCTGCTCCCCGGCTTCAACGTCTCGCTCACCCACGACCTGTTTCAGGGAACGGTGGGGAGCGACACCGCCAAGTTCGATCCCTTCCTGTCGAACGTGAGCGCCAGCTTCGCAGTCTCGGGAAACACCTTCCGCGCCATCGGATCGATTTTCGGACTTGGCGGGAAGGGCCCGGCCAAGAAGGAGGAAGTGCCGAACTCCTACATCGCGCAATCGGGGCGTCGAACGCGGCCGGGGTCGTTCTTCAGCACGACACAGGCTCCGCTCGGGCGGGGGGGCCAAACATTTTCGGCCAACTTCAACTATAGCCTTTCGAGGACGCGGCCTCCGGTCGGAGTGACCACATCCCTGCCCGGCGACCGGCAGAGCCTCGGCTTCAGCACCAACTTCTCGCCCACGGCGTTCTGGTCGCTCTCATGGTCGTCGCAGTACAACATCACGGACGGCCGCTTCGAGTCCCAGGTGGTTCGGCTCGAGCGCGACCTCCACGAGTGGCGGGCGGGGTTCAACTTCGTGAGAAATCCGAACGGTAACTTCGCGTTCTACTTCTCGATTTATCTCACTGATCTGCCCGAACTCAAATTCGACTACGATCAGACGACATTCGAGAACTAGTTGTCACCCTGCCGGGACGCACCATGCGAATGTTCTCCTGTAAGCTATTGAATTATAACTACTTACATGGACAGCACCTCGTGGCACAGCCTCTGCTCCTCGGCAGGCGACCCTCTTCGGAGAATGCTCGTATGCGTGGGTGGTGGATTCCAGTGGCCCTGCTGGCCGCGGCGGCGTGCTCGGACGACAACGGCTCGGGACCGGGGACGACCCCGGAGACCCCCACGACGCTCACCAGCGTCTCGCTCGACGGAGCCATCGCGCTCACCTGGTCCGACAACGCCTTTCTGTCCGACCCCGGCAACTTCCAGAACTATCGGATTTACAGCACGAGCTACAACATCGACGCCGATCCGCCGGTGTGCGGCGATTCGTTCCGGCTCGAGGGGACGACGGTCGCGCCGGAATTCGTGGTCGGTGCGCTGACCAACGGCGTTCCGCGCTGCTACACGGTTACCGCGGTGAGCGTGGACGGATTCGAGAGCGATCGCTCGCCCCTGCGGGGGGACACCCCCCGGCCCGATGCCCGCAACGTGGCCATCTTCGCTCGCCAGACGCAGAACGCCGGCAGCGGGTTCCGATTCTGGGACGATCTGAACGGCGATGGGGCGGTGCAGGACGGCGAGCTGGGGCTGGTGCGCGACGGCTCGTCACCGGCGATTGACTTCGCGGTGGACCGCGACGCCTCGAATGACCTCTTCCTGACGCCGATCCGCGCCGGCACCGGCGTGGAATACTGGGATGACACCAATCCGGTGGAAGATCTCACGAGCGTCGACTTTGCGCCGGACCAGCAGTATCGGACCACGCCGATTCAGGCGGTGCCGGGGTTCGGATACGTGTTCGAGATGAGCGCGGCGGACGGACACCCGCGGTACGGTGCCGTTCGCGTGACCCACGTGGGGCAGACTTTCCTGATTCTCGATTGGGCTTTCCAGACCGATCCGGGAAATCCGGAGCTCAAGGTGGGGAGGAAATAGAAGTCGCGGGTCACGGGTCACGAGTCGCGGGTCACGAGTCGCGAGTTACGAGTCAGGAGTTTGAAGGTCGGGTGCCCGGGAGCAGCCCGCGACTCGTGACTCGTGACTCGCGACTCGTGACTCCTTACTTTTCCCCCATGCCCGAACCCGATCTCCTTCTCGACGGCCGCTCGCTTACGGTCGCCGAGGTCGTGCGCCTGGCCCGGACCCCCGGCGTCCGCGTGACTCTCGATGCCGGGTCGAGGCAGGCGTTGCTTCGGAGCCGGCGCCTTGTCGAATCGGCCGTCGGCACCGGGCGGACGATGTACGGTATCAATACCGGCTTCGGCAAGCTCGCCAACGTGCGCATTCCCCCCGATCAGCTCGACCAGCTTCAGGTCAATCTCATCCGCAGCCATGCGGCGGGCGTGGGCGCGCCGCTCTCGGCCGAGGTGGTGCGGGCGGTCATGGTCCTCCGTGCGAACGTGCTCCTGCGGCCCACCAGCGGTGTGCGTCCGGAGCTGGTGGATGCACTCGTGGCGATGCTCAACGCGGGCGTGGTTCCATGGGTACCGGAGCAGGGAAGTGTCGGGGCCAGCGGCGATCTCGCCCCGCTGAGCCACATCGCGCTGGCGCTCATGGGAGAGGGTCAGGTGCTCGAGCAAGACCGGAGCGCGCCCGCGGCTCGGGCGCTCGAGGCCGCCGGCCTGGCGCCGTTTCGTCTGGCGCCCAAGGAGGGCCTGTCCTTCATCAACGGCACCCAGGCCCAGACCGCCATTCTCGCGCTCCTGGTGCACGACGCGAAGGTGCTCTGGCGGACTGCGGTCGGCGCGGCGGCGATGAGCCTCGAGGCCCTGCGCGGCACGCCGGCGCCGCTCGATCCGAGAATTCATGCCGCGCGGCCCCATCGGGGACAGATCGAGTCCGCCGATCTCATGCGGGCCCTGCTGGCCAACAGCGAGATCCGGGAATCGCACCGGGAGGGAGATCCCCGGGTCCAGGATGCCTACAGTCTCCGGTGCGCCCCGCAGGTGCTCGGCGCGGTCCGTGACGCGATCCGGTTCGCGGAGGAGACGGTGGAGATCGAGCTGAACGCGTCGACCGACAATCCCCTGGTCTTCGACGATGGAGAGGTGATCTCGGGCGGGAATTTCCACGGCCAGCCGGTGGCGCAGGCGCTCGACCTGCTCGCGATGACGCTGACGACGCTCCAGGCCATTGCCGAGCGGCGCGTCGAACGCCTGGTCAACCCCGACCTGTCGCAGGGCCTTCCGGCGTTTCTCACCGCCGATCCCGGTCTCTCCTCCGGCTACATGATGGTCCAGATCACCGCGGCGTCGCTCGTGGCGGAGTCTCGCGCCCTCGCCATGCCGGCGAGCATCGGGTCGATCCCCACCGACGCCAACCAGGAGGACTTCGTGCCGATGGGAATGGCAGCCGCCTGGAAGGCCCAGCGGATTCTTCTCAACGCGCAGCGGGTGGTCGGGGCCGAGCTGCTGTGCGCGGCCCAGGGCCTCGAGTTTCTGAAACCGCTCCAGCCGGGCACGGGTGTCGGCGCGCTTTACCGCCGGCTTCGCGGTCTCGGTCCGGCGGTTCCCCCGCTCGAGTCCGATCGTCCGCCGGCCCAGGATCTCGACCGTCTGTCCCGCGCGGTGGCCGCCGGAGAGCTGGACCCGGCGTAAGCGCATGAGCCTGACTCGAAAGGGGTTGCGCGGCCTCTTCCGCCTGCATCTTCTGCTACCTATGTTTCGCTGATTCCCGTCCTTTCCGCTCGTTCCCCCAATCCGCCCGAGCCGCATGAATCTGGAAAAGCTGAAAGACTCGGCCCGGAAGTTCGAGCAAAAGGAGGATTGGCGGAAGGCGATAGACGTCTATCTCAAAGCCATCCAGCAGATCGAATCGGGCGCGGAATCGAGCCCCGACCTTTCGCTGTACAATCGCGTCGGCGACCTCTACCTCAAGATCAACGACACCCCGGCGGCGGTGCGCTCCTACGAGCGCGCGGTCGACCTCTATGCCGACCAGGGGTTCTTCAACAACGCCATCGCGCTGTGCGGCAAGATCCTCCGCGTCAATCCCGGGCGCACGCAGACGTACCTCAAGCTGGCCCAGCTGCATGCGCGCAAGAACGTGGTCATCGAGGCCAAGCGCAACCTGATCGAGTTCCTCGAGCGGATGAACGCCCTGGGGCAACTCGATCCGGCATTCCAGTCGGTCAAGGAGTTCGCCGACCAGTTCTCGGGGAGCCAGGAGATCCGCCTGATGCTGGTGGAGCTGCTCCGCGCATCGTCGCGGGAAGACGAGGCCCAGGAGCAGCTTCGCAAGCTCGCGGGTGACATCGAGGCGCGCGGGGGCATGGTCCGGCCCCTTCCCGAACGGCCATCGGAGACCGAGGAGCGGGAGCGGCCCGACGTCGAGCCGCCGCCGGGCCGGCGGGGTGATCTCATCTTCCTCGATACGGGCGCCGATCTGGCATCCGGACACGCCGACCGGCACGCCGACTTCCACGTGCCCGCGCATCCGGACCTGGTCGAGCCGCTCGAGGAGCTGGTGCAGCCCATCGACGAGATCGACGAGCTGCCGCCGGTGGCGATGGACGGCCTCGAGCAGACGAGCGAGGTCGACTTCTCCGCCGCCGCCGAGGAGGAAATTCCGGTGCTGGAGCTGGAGGGCATCGGCGGAGAGACGGTGGAGCTGGACGACATTTCCGTCGAGGAGATTTCCATCGAGGCGACCGACGATCTCGACGCGTCGCTCGCGGACATCGAGGTCGCCCCTCCCGAGGCCACCGAAGGACTGCCCCTCATCGAGATGTCGCCGTCCGCCGATCTGATCGAGCTCGAGAACAGCGTGGCGGACGACCCCGAGAATCCCGACCTCCACCGCAAGCTCGCCGAGCATCTGATCAGCCAGGACGACGTCATGCGGGGGATCGAGGAGCTCGATCTCGCGCTGATGGGCTACGAGCGGGTCGAGAACTGGTTCGCCGCCTCGGAAGTCGCCAGCCGGCTGGTGACGGTGGATCCCGACGGCATTCGCCATCACCAGAAGCGGGTGGAGCTGGCCTTCCGCATGGGTGACCGCGGTCCGCTGCTCGAAGCCTACCTCGAGCTCGGCGACGCACTGGCCCGCGCGGGCGCCGTGGACAAGGCGATCGCGGTCTTCCGCCGGGTGCAGGAGCACGATCCGGGCAACCCGCACGCCGCGCTCGCGCTGGCGGCATTCGCGGTGGATGCCGACGCGGCCGCGCCGCCGCGCCCGATCTCGTCGCCGGCCCGCCCCGCGGGGGCGCCTCCCGCCGCCGAGGCAGCGCCGCCTCCCGCGCCGTCGTCTGCGGCTCCGCCGGCCGCCGAGAAGCCGCCCACCCGGTCCCAGGCCGCGGCGGGCGGGGATTTCATGGATCTCGGCTCCATGATTCTGGAGGAGGAGGGTCCGCGCGACACGAGAATGCGGATCGACCGGCGCGAGCCGCAGGACGAGGACGAGCAGCGCGAGTTCCACGAGATTCTCGAGCAGTTCAAGCGCGGCATCGACCAGAACCTCGAGAGCGACGACTACGAGGCCCATTATGACCTGGGCGTCGCCTTCAAGGAGATGGGTCTGCTGGATGAGGCGATCGCCGAATTCCAGAAGGCCCTCCGGGCGCCCGAAGGGCGCCTCCGCACGTCGGAGGCGCTCGGCATCGCCTTCTTCGACAAGGGTCAGTTCACCGTTTCCGAGGCCGTGCTGCGCCGGGCCGTCGAGAGCGTGCACGAAGGCGACGAGGCCAAGATCGGCCTGCTCTACTGGCTCGGACGCGCCTCCGAGGCCCAGGGCAAGGATGCCGACGCCATCGTGGCGTACGAGCGCGCCATGGCGGTGGACATCCAGTTCATGGATCTGGGAGAGCGGGTCCAGCGGCTCTCGGCGAGCCGCCGCGAATGACCTCGCGGACCGCGCCGGTCACCCTGGCCGATCTGCAGCGACCGTTGCGGGCCCGGCTCGAGCGGGTGCCGCACGAGCTCCGGCGTATCGTCGAGGCGGACTTCGGACTCATCGCCAAGGTCAACTCGCACCTGTTCCAGATGCAGGGCAAGATGTTCCGACCGACGCTGCTGCTGCTGGCCGACGAGGCGACGGGCGCGCTCGATCCCCGCACGACCACCCTCGCGGCGGTGGTGGAGCTGATCCACCTCGCCACGCTCGTGCACGACGACTCGGTGGACCATTCGGTGCTGCGCCGGGGCATGCCCACCGTCAATTCCCTGTTCAGCCATCAGGTCTCCGTGATCATGGGGGACTATCTCTACTCCCGGGCCGTGATCGAGCTCGTGCGGCTCGACGACCTCGAGCCGCTCCGGGTGCTCGGCCGCGTCACCAACGAGATGACCGTGGGCGAGATGCGCCAGCTCCTGGCGCACGATCCGCTGGAGTTCACCGAGGAGGAGTACGATCTCCTGATCCAGGCCAAGACCGCGTCGCTCCTGTCGGGCACGTGCGAGGTGGGCGCGCTGCTGGCGGCGCCGGCCGAGCGCGCCGCGCTGCGCCGGTTCGGCGAAGCACTGGGGATGGCGTTCCAGATCGTGGACGACCTGCTGGACTACATGGGCGATCCGAGCGTCACCGGCAAGCCCACCGGCTCCGACCTGCGCGAGCACAAGGTGACGCTCCCGCTCATCGCCGCCCTCCCAAGGATGAGCGATGGAGACCGGCGCACGGTCAACCGGCTCATGAATTCGGCTGAGCCGACGGACGCCCAGATCGGCGAGGTGATCGAGTCGGTGCGGGAGGCGGGCGGCTTCGACTACGCGAGGAGGCGGGCGCTGCGCCTGGCTCAGCAGGCCGATGCCGAGCTCGACGCCCTGATGCCCTCGGCGGCCCGCGACGCGCTCCGGGCCAGCATCACCTACGTGGTGGATCGCAGACGCTGATGGCGACGGGACCGCACCGCCCCCGTTTCTACCTGGGTGTGCTCGTCGCCGGGTTCCTGGCCGGCGGCTTCCTGAGCGCCTTTCTCAAGCGATGGCTCCCGGAAAGCGCCGCCAAGGAGTTCTTCACCACGACGGCTACGTCGGTCTTCGGACCTGTCTCGATGGACCTCCTGGTGGTAAACTTCACGCTGGGGCCCGTCGGGGTTCACATCTCCTTGCTGAGTCTGATCGGGGTCCTGCTGGCGTACATCATCGCGCGGTCGCTGTTCTAGGAGGCCCCGTGTTCGGAAATCTCGGCTTCGGCGAAATTCTCCTCATTCTGGTGGTGGTGCTGCTGCTCTTCGGCGCCAAGCGGCTGCCGGAGGTCGGCTCATCGATCGGGAAAGGCATCCGGGAGTTCAAGCGGAGCATTTCCGATACCCAGGATGCCATCATGGGGCCCGACGAGCAGCAGCGCAATGTGCCGCCTCGTCCCATGGACGCTCCACCGCAGCAGAACCAGGGATCGGGAGAGCCCAAGCGCCTGTCGCAGTAACCCGGTAGGGGGTACGACGAGGGGGGCATGACCCGGGTCATGCCCCCCTTTGTCTTGCGAGCGGCGCCGTCGTCAGGTCGTTGGCGCCTGCTGCTCCTGGGTGGACTGCAGCACCTTCTTCCGGTTGTCCACGATCTTGGCCCCGTCACGAAGCGCGGCCAGATAGTTCCGGACCCGGTCCTGCCGCGCGAGCTGCAGCATCTGCGGGCGGAACTGATCGATGTCCTTCACGAACTGAGCCGAGTCGGCCTTGACGTGCTCGAGCACCTTGAGGACGTAGAGCCCCTGCTTGGTCTCGATGACCGGACTCACCTGTCCGCTGTCGAGACCGAAGGAGGTGCCGACCACGACCGGATCGGTGAGCGGCGGGTTCACTCTCGTGAACGGCCCGAACTCCTGATGGGGCAGCTTCATCGCATCCGCGGCCGCGCCGAGCGAGCTTCCCGCCCCGACTCGCTGGTGATAGTCCTGGGCCACCTTGCGCGCGAGAGCCAGCTTCTTGTCGGCGCGGGCGAGCGTTGCCACCGCCGTGCGGACCTGCGCGAGCGGCGGCACGCCGGCGTCGTGCAGGCTATCCAGGCGAAAGACGTAGTACGCCACGGATGACTCGATGACGGGGCTGGTGGCGCCCGGTTTGTGCTGGAAGGCCCACACGCCTGCGTCCGGCACCACCAGCTGCCCGAGCTGCACCTTGGTGCCTTCCTCGACCGCACCGGTGTGCCCGATCGCCAGCTTGAGCACTCGCGAGGCGGTATCGAGCGCGGCGCGGTCGGTCCGATCGGCGGCCAGGCGCTCGAGGCTGTCAGCCTGCGCGTCGAGGTGGTCGCGATGGCTGCCCGCGACCTCGATCGGGAAGAGGATGTGGCGGCCTTTGACCTTGTCGCCCTTCCGGCTCGTGATCTCGATGAGATGGTAGCCGAATTGCGAGAGGACCGGGGAGGACAGCTTCCTCAGCGGCAGGCTGAAGGCCGCGGAGTCGAACGCGGGATCCATGGTGCCCTTGGTCCACTCGCCGAGGTCACCGCCCTTGGCCGCGCTCGCCGTGTCGGCCGACTCGCGCCTGGCCACGTCGGCAAACGGCTGGCCGCCAAGAATGTCGGCGCGGGCCGAGTCCGCGCGCGCGCGCGCGGCCGCCGTGTCGCTCGCGTTCGTCAGCCGGGGCAGGGCGATGTAGCTCAGGAAGGCGGTATTGGGCCGCTTGAAATCGTCCTGGTGCGCCCGATAGTAGGCCGCCACCTCGGCGTCCGATACCGCCACCGCGGAGTCGGGGATGGCATTGCGCGGGACGATGGCGGTGAGCTCGATCTTCACCTTCTCGTGCTCGTCCCGCCACTGCTGCCAGAGCGCCGCGTCGGAGAGGAACACGTCGGCGGTCACGACGCTCAACAGCTTGGATCGGCGGATCTGATCCCGATACTGTGCCTCGAGCGACGGAAGGTACTGCTGCGCGACGCTGGATGTGAGCCACCGCTGGTACTTGGCCAGATCGAACTGGCTGTCCGTCTGGAACTCCGGAATCTTCTGGAATTCCGGAGGGGGAGAGGTCCGCAGCGCCTGAACGATCTCGTCGGGCGTGACGGTGATGCCTCGCTTCTGGTACTCGGACTCGAGCACGCTGCTGGTGACGAACTGGTCCCAGACCTCGTCCCGGATTCGCTGATAATCCTCGAGGCCGAGCGCACCCGGAGACTGGCGTTGCTGGGCGTCGATGTTCTGCTGCACGACGCTCTGGAAGGTGCGGGCGTCGATGCTCTGGCCGTTGATCTTGCCGACGGACGTCTGGGTCAGAAGGCCGGTGCCGCCAGTGATGCCGCTGAGGTCGAGGACGAGCCAGGCAAAGAAGGTGATGGCGACGATCACCATCAACGGCTTCGCGGCATTGCGGAAGGCTTGCATCATAGGCGCAGACGGGACTCCGGCAGACGGTTATGCCAAAGAGGTTAAGTGTAAGCTCACCAACACCGAACCTCAAGGCGCCGCATTGCTTAGCAGTTGACAGGGCGGGTGCGGCTGGCTACTCTCGGAAGACCTCCTCCAGCGGTGTACGCGCTTCTCCCCACGGCATCGAGACCTCGGATACCGGAACACGCATGGCCATCAGCGAGATCGAGAAACTCGAGCGCCGGTTCGCCGAAAACCCCCAGGGGCTGACTTTCGCCCCCCTGGCCGAAATTCACCGAAAGAACGGCGATGTGGCCAAGGCGCTCGAGCTGCTCGGGCCGGGCTTGGCGCTGCACCCCGACTACATCCCTGCCAGCATCGTGCTTGGCCGGTGCCATCTCGACCTGGGCGACCAGCACGCCGCGGAGGCCGCGTTCACCCACGTGCTGAGCCTCGATGGCGAAAACGTCATCGCCCTCAAGGCGCTGGCCGAGATCACCGAGCGCCTGCTCCGCCTCGACGAGTCGGAGCGTTGGCTGCACACGCTCCTGTCGGTAGACCGCAGCAACGACGAGGCGCGCGATCAGCTCGAGCGGGTCCAGGCCTCCCGCCGGCAGGCCGAAACCGGCTCCTCCGCGTCTCCAGGTGCCGATCAGGCCACCACGCCGCCCTCCGGCCCGGTCGAAGAGCCGCCGTTCGAGCCGCTCGAGACCGAGTCGTTCGTGTCCGATTCGGTGGCTCCTGCGGAGTCGGCCTCGCCGCCGCCTCCGCCGCTCGCCGATTTCCCGGGCGAGCCCGGGATGGCGTGGGTCTCGGAATCCGACGCGCCCTCCAGCGAGGAGGCGGTTCCCCTCGCGTTCGAGGACCTCTCTCCCGAGAGCCCCGCCGATTTCGTCGAAGAGGTCGAGCCATTGATCGGCCTGGTAGGCCGCGACGAAGAAGACGTGGTCGCCGAGCCGCTGGCCGATGTCGAGCCATTCGAGGGCCGGGACGCCGGCGGGTTCGAGCACACCGGCGATTTCCAGGTGGAGATGAGCGAGGACATCGTCCTCGAGAGCTCCGGCGCCTCGGAGTTCCAGATGCCCAACGCCGCCGAGGAGCTCTACGGCTTCTCGCCGCCGCCGCCATCCGCCCCGCCGGCGCCCGAGCCGAGTTCCGAGCCGATGGCGGAGTCCGCTGCGGAGCCGGTCGCCGAGGCCGTTCCCGAGCCGATCGTCGAGGCGGTGCCCGAGCCCTTTGTCGAGCCCCTACCGGAGCCGGTTGCCGAAGTGGAGCCGGAGCCCGTCGCTCAAAGCGCCCCGGAGCCTGGCCCGAGCATGGCACCCGAGCCGATTTCCGAGGCAGCCGCCCCCCCGGTGACGCTGCCGCCGCCGGCCGCCATCCCGCGCCGCCAGTTTGCCGCCGCCGACGCGGGTGGCCGCTCCACCCAGGACTTCTTCCGCCGCATGCTGGCGTCGCGGCCCCCCGTCGCGGTACCGCACACGGCCCGGCCGGAGTCGGCGGGAAGCGCGTCTGATGCCGGCGGAGCGCCCACTCGTCCGGCGCACGACACCCTGTCGCTGAGCTCGGTCTTCGGCGAGGAGAGCACGCCCACACGGCCAGCGGTTCCTGCTGCCGGCCCCGCGGGTGCGGGTACGGGCGGTGTCTCGTACGATGAATTCTTCAACTCTCCGGCGCAGGGTGGATCACAGCGACCCTCCCGCTCTCCCGATCCCAAGAGCGACGATCTCGATCAGTTCCACACCTGGCTGCAAAACCTGAAGCGCTGAATGCGCATCGCGGTGCTCAACGGCCCCAACCTCAACCTGCTGGGGCAGCGGGAGCCGGAGGTTTACGGCCGCGCCACGCTGGCGGAGATCGAGGCGATGGTGCGCGACGCGGCTCGTGGACACGGAGCGGACATCGAGTGGCTCCAGACCAACCATGAGGGGGCCATGGTGGACGCGGTGCAGCGCCTGCCCGGCAACGCGGATGGCGCGCTGATCAATGCCGCCGCCCTCACCCATTCGAGCCTGGCGCTGCGTGACGCGCTTCTGGCCGTCCGCGTTCCCTTCGTCGAGCTGCACCTCTCGAACATCTTCGCGCGCGAGCCCGAGCGTCGGCACTCCATGATCGCGGACCTGGCCCTCGGTGTGGTGACGGGCTTCGGCGCTCACAGCTACCTGCTCGCGCTGCAGGCCCTGGTGGGCCGGCTTCGTGGGGACTGACCGGCGTCTCGATCGTCAGGCCGCCGTTCGCGCGTCGCTCGAGGCCGAAGGGCTCGACGCCCTGCTGGTCACTCACCTCCCGAACGTTCGGTACCTGACCGGGTTCAGCGGGTCGGCGGCGATGCTGGTGGTTCGCCGTGATGCCACGGTCCTGATCACGGATTTCCGCTACGCGGCGCAGGCACCGGCGGAGGCCGGATCCAGCGCCTCGGTCGAGGTAGACCAGAAGAGCGTGTGGGAGCGGCTCGGGCGGGTGATGGCCGCCGCGCCGCCACCGACGCTGGGGATCGAGTCGCAGGCGGTCTCGATCCGCGACGCGGAGCGGATTTCGGGACTCACCCGTGCCCGCGTCGTGCCCACCTCGGACATCGTCGAGCGCCTTCGCGCGGTCAAGTCCGTGGAAGAAGTGTCGGCGATCCGCTGTGCCGCGGACCTTGCCCGTGAGGCGCTGGCCCAGACACTCCCGGGCGTTCAGGCCGGCCAGACGGAGCTGGAGATCGCGGCCACCCTGGAGTCGGCGCTCCGCCGGCGTGGCAGCGAATGGCATCCCTTCCCGACGATCGTCGCCTCGGGCCTTCGCTCGGCGCTGCCGCATGCGCGGACCAGCGGGAGAGAGGTGAAGCGGGGAGAGTGGCTGCTGCTCGACTTCGGTGCGCAGGTGGACGGGTACTGCGCCGACCTCACGAGAACCGTGGTGGTGGGAGCCCGGGCGGACGATCGCCAGCGCACGATCTACGAACTGGTCCGTCATGCGCAGGAGCGCGCCCTGGCCGGCATCCGCCCGGGGATGTCGGGCCGCGATGCCGATGCCCTGGCCCGCGAGGTGATCGTCGCCCGTGGATTCGGCGAATCGTTCGGGCATTCGCTGGGCCACGGCCTGGGTCTCGAGGTCCACGAGGCGCCCCGCCTGGCCCCCACGGCGGAGGCTGTCCTTCAGGCCGGCGCGGTGGTCACGGTCGAGCCGGGGGTCTATCTTCCGGGCTGGGGCGGAGTGCGCCTGGAGGACGACGTGTGGGTCACCACGGACGGCCCGGTCCTGCTCTCGGATGGCAAGACGGAGTTGATGGAGCTGGTGTAGGGTCGCGAGTCACGGGGCGCGGCTCACGGGTTGCCACGCGGCTCGGGCCCGCGAACCCGACCGGCGGTTTGCCGCCTCCGACTCGTGACCCGCGACCCGAGACCCGAGACCCGAGACCCGAGACTCTATGGCCTCCACCGCCGATTTCCGGAACGGCTTGGTCCTCGAGATAGACGGACAGCTCTATCAGATGGTCTATTTTCAGCATGTGAAGCCCGGCAAGGGCGGCGCGTTCGTGCGCACCAAGCTCAAGAACATCCGAACGGGCGCGGTGATCGAGCGGACGTTCAACGCCGGCGAGCGGGTGACCGACGTCCGCCTCGAGCGGCGTCCGATCCAGTTCTCCTATTCCGACGGGCACTTCTACCACTTCATGGACCAGCAGACGTTCGACGACATCATGGTCACGGAGGACGTGCTCGGCCCCGACCAGTTGAAGTACCTGAAGGAAGGGATGGAGTGCGAGGGACTGGTCCACGACGGGACGGTCATTCTGGTCGATCTGCCGTTCTTCGTGGAACTGGCGGTCACCCGCACCGATCCCGGTGTTCGGGGCGATACCGCCACGGGCGCGACGAAGCCCGCGACGCTGGAGACGGGCGCCACGGTGCAAGTGCCGCTCTTTATCGAGGAGGGCCAAGTGATCCGGGTCGATCGCCGCGAAGACAAGTACCTCACCCGCGTATGACTCCCCAGGAGATGAAGCAGCTCGCCGAGCTGCTGCAGAACGTTCCGGGGATCAAGTCGGTCGACTTGAAGGACGTGACGGGATTGGCGCAGCTGCTGCGCGATTCCCCCGAGATCGGGTCGATCGAGGTCAAGGGCTGGTTCGGGACCGGCGTCGTCATCACGCGGACCACCAGCGGCCCGACCTATTCCCTCGCCCCGACGCTGGCGCCGGCGGTGCCGGCGGCGCTGCCGCCCGCGGCGCCCTCGGCCGACGCCCGCGAGGCGCCCCGGACCGCTCCCGCGCTCAAGGAGATCAAGTCTCCGATGGTGGGGACGTTCTACAAGGCACCGGAGCCGGGCGCCGACCCCTACGTGAAGGTCGGCGGACGGATCACGCCGGGGCAGACGGTGTGCATCATCGAAGCGATGAAGATCATGAACGAGATCGAGGCGGAAATCTCCGGCGTCGTACGCGAGGTCTGCGCCGACGACACGCAACCGGTCGAGTTCGGCCAGGTCCTTTTCCGGGTTGACCCCAATGGCTGATCCCATCGAAGTCCCGACTCAGGGCGGCCCGCCGTTCAACTTCAAGGCGACCATCGGACAAATGGTCCAGCGCAACGCCTCCGACCTGCTCCTGAAGGTGGGGCGGCCGCCCACGGTGCGCGTCAACGGCGAGCTGGCCGGCCTCGATATGCCGCCGCTCAAGCCGGAGGACCTCAAGCAGCTGGCCGAGACGGTGATGACGCCCCGCCAGGTCAAGGAGTTCGCCGAGAAGAAGGAGGCCGATTTCGCGATCGGCGTGCCGGGCGTGGGCCGGTTCCGCACCAACGTCTACCAGCAGCGGGGCACGCTCGCCTTCGCCTTCCGCGCCATTCCGTACGAAGTGAAGACGATCCAGGAGCTCCACCTTCCCGTGGTGCTGGAGGAAATCGCGCTCAAGGCCCGCGGGCTCATTCTGGTCACCGGCATCACCGGCTCGGGCAAGTCCACGGCGCTCGCGGCCATGATCAACCACGTGAACCAGAACCGCCGGGTCAACGTCATCACGATCGAGGACCCCATCGAGTTCCTCCACCGCGACGTGATGGCCAACATCTCCCAGCGCGAGATCGGGAGCGACACGCTCTCCTTCGCATCGGCGCTCCGCCACGTGCTCCGCCAGGACCCCGACGTGATCCTGGTCGGCGAGATCCGCGACATGGAGACGCTCGACACCGCGCTCAAGGCCGCCGACACCGGCCACCTGGTCTTCTCGACGCTCCACACGACCGACGCCACCCAGACGCTCAACCGCATCATCTCCTTCTATCCGCCGTACCAGCACCAGGAGATCCGGATGCTGCTCGCCACGGCGCTGCAGGCGGTCGTGTCGCTCCGGCTGGTGCCCCGCCAGGACGGCCGGGGACGGGTGCCCGCGGCGGAGGTCCTGATCAACACCGCGGCGGTGGCCGACAACATCCGCGACATCGAGAAGGCGCTCAACATTCCCGACCTGATTGCCGAGGGAACGGTGTCCTACGGCATGCAGTCCTTCGACCAGTCGCTCATGAAGTGGTACAAGCAGGAGATGATCTCGTACGAGAGCGCGCTCTTCTACTCGAGCAATCCCAGCGAGTTCGCGCTCAGGGTCTCCGGCGTGGACTCCGCGTCCGACCGGAAGTTCACCGAGATCACGGGGCAGTCGGTGTCTTCCGGCGCGCTCGACCTCACGCCGTAAATGTTCAAGAAAGTCCTGATCGCGAACCGCGGGGAGATCGCCTTGCGGGTGATTCGCGCGTGCCGGGAGCTTGGGATCGCCACCGTGGCGGTCTACAGCGAAGCCGACCGCGAATCGCTCCACGTGCGGTTCGCCGACGATGACGTCTGTATCGGACCGCCGCCCAGCCGCTCGTCCTACCTGCGGATCCCGAGCCTCATCGCCGCCGCCGAGATCACCGGCGCCGACGCCATTCATCCCGGGTACGGGTTCCTGGCCGAGAACGCCGAGTTCGCCGACACCTGCCGCGCCTCCAACATCACGTTCATCGGTCCGACCGGCGAGCAGATCCGCCAGATGGGCGACAAGGCCACGGCGCGGCGCCTGGCGCAGGAGGCGGGCGTGTCCACCGTGCCCGGATCGCCGGGCACGATCGAGGAGGCCGAGGAGGCGCTGGCGTTCGCGCAGAGCATCGGGTTCCCGGTCATCATCAAGGCCACGGCCGGCGGGGGCGGCAAGGGGATGCGCATCTCCCACGACCCGGACCAGTTCGCCCAGCTCTTCGGGCTGGCCCAGAATGAAGCGCTGGCGGCGTTCGGGAACGGGGCGGTCTACGTCGAGAAGTATCTGGAGCACCCGCGCCACGTCGAGATCCAGGTGATGGGTGACTGCTTCGGTCGTGTGGTGCACCTCGGCGAGCGCGACTGCTCGGTGCAGCGGCGGCACCAGAAGCTCATCGAGGAGAGCCCGAGCCCCGCGCTCAATCCGCTGCTGCGCGAGCGCATGGGCGAGGCGGCGGTCGCGCTGGCCGCGAACATCGGCTACATCGGCGCGGGAACGCTCGAATTCCTGCTCGACACCGATGGGCGGTTCTACTTCATGGAGATGAACACCCGTATCCAGGTGGAGCATCCCGTTACCGAGATGGTGACCAGCTTCGACCTGGTGAAGGAGCAGATCCGGGTGGCCGCGGGCCAGCCCATCAGCTTCCAGGGCGACGGCCGGCGGCTGCGCGGGCACGCCATCGAATGCCGCATCAACGCGGAGGATCCCTACCGCAACTTCCAGCCGTCCCCCGGACTCATCACCGCGTATCATCCGCCGGGCGGGCCGGGCGTCCGGGTGGACACCCACGTCTACGCCGGCTACACCGTCCCGCCCTACTACGACTCGCTGCTCGCCAAGGTGATCGTCCACGGCTACGACCGGGCCGAAGCGCTGACGCGCATGGGCCAGGCGCTCGACAGCTTCATCCTCGAGGGCGTGACCACGACGATTCCCTTCCTGGCCCGGGTCATCCACCACCCGGATTTCGTGGCCGGGAACGTGGACACACGATTCCTCGAGAGACAGCCGCAACTCTTCCGACAGGACGTATGAAGCTCGACGTCGTCTTCACGCCCGCCGGCCTCACGTCGATCGAGGTACAAGGCCGGACGGTGTTCGTCATCGATATTCTTCGCGCGACCACCGCCATGTGCGCCGCGCTCGCGCACGGGGCCAAGGCGCTGATTCCGGTCGCGTCCCCCGAGGAGGCGCTCCGCCTCGCCCAGACCATCGGGGGCGGCGACGTGCTGCTGGCGGGCGAGAAGAACTGCGTCAGGATTCCCGGCTTTCCCCTCGGCAACAGTCCGATCGAGATGCGGGCGCCGGCGGTGCGCGGCAAGACGCTCATCGTGACGACGACCAACGGAACCCGGGCGCTGCTCGCCTGCCAGGGCGCCGCGGCGGTGTATCCGGCCGCCGCGGTGAACCTCTCGCTCGCGGCCGAGCGCGCGCGGGAGGCCATCGAGCGCGACGACGACGTGCTGGTCGTTTGCGCGGGCCGGGCGGGAGCCTTCGCCCTCGACGATGCGTACTGCGCCGGGCGGCTGCTCGAGGCCACCCTCGGCGGCCGCAGGCCGCACCGCTCGCTCAACGATGCCGGCCTGGCCTGCCTCGATCTCGTCCGCCGGTACGGCGGGCGCTGGGACCGTCCCCTCAGGCGCTGCCGCGGCGGCCGCGAGCTGATCCGGCTCGGATTCCGCGAGGACGTTCTCGACGCGGCGCGGGTGGACGCGTATCCCGTGCTGCCGCTCTTCCACGAGCGCCGGGTGACGCTCCAGGCGGTGCCGGTATGACGCCGGACGCCCGCCGCCGGTTCGGCGCCCTCACCGCGCTGGTCCTGGGGCTGTTCGTGGGCCTGACGCTGCTCCCCATTTCCATCACCGGTCCGGTCGGCAAATACGTCGGACACGGGCTCTGGCAGGTGCTGGGCGCCGGAGCGCTGGGCATTCCGCTGCTCGGCTTCGGACTGGCACTGGCCGGGTTCGACCGGCTGGGCAACCTGGACATGAAGCGGACCGCGGCGCTGGTTATCGGCCTGAGCCTCCTGATCCCGTACCTCGTTGGCGTCGTCGCCGGCGTCGGCCACGACGATCTCCTGCCCGACGTCGCCCAGCGGAATCTGGCGGCCCGCGCGGTGGGCGTGTTGCCCGGCCTGTTCGCGGAGATGGTGACGCACAAGGTGGGGCTGGCCGGAGCGGTCTTGCTCGGCTTCCTGGCCCTCTCGGCGCTCACCCTGGCCACGTTCGCCTGGCACCCGCTCCAGCGCCTCGAGCGGCGACCCGGAACGCCTCCGCTGACGCCAGAGACGGCGAAGGGCGAGCGCAAGCAGCGGCGACCCGAGGCCGGGAAGACCGGGCAGGAGCCCGAGGCCCCGACCGTGAAGGAGCCGGAGCCCGCCGACAGACCCTCCGGAGGCAAGGCGGATGCCCGGCCGACCAAGGCCAAGGCGTCCAGGAAGGCCGACGCCCGGCGGGCGGGTGCCGCCGAGGCGCCGGGGCGGGTGTGGGAGCTGGATCTGCTCGATCCGCCGCGCACCCGCGCCATCGACGCCGGCGAGACGGAGCTGGACGAGCTGCAGGAACGGCTGGAGGGGACACTCGCGGAGTTCAAGGTGGAGGGGGACGTTGCCGGCCGGACCACCGGACCCGTCGTGACCCAGTACGGCGTGCGGCTCCGGCCGGGCGTCAAGATGAATCGGCTGGTGGCCCTTGCGGACGATCTCGCGCTCAAGATGAGCGCGCGGTCGGTGCGGGTCGCGCGGATTCCGGGACGCGACATGGTGGGAGTCGAGGTGCCGAACCCCAAGTCGCGGGTCGTACTCCTTCGCGAGCTGCTCGAGGACGAGCAGTGGGCCGGCGAGGAACGGCTGCTGCCGGTGACCCTCGGCCTCGATCTCGAGGGCCGGCCGGTCATCGCCGACCTGGCCAAGATGCCGCACCTCCTCATCGCCGGCGCCACCGGTACCGGGAAGTCCGTGGGGATCAACGCGATCATCACGTCGCTCATCTACCACTACCAGCACAAGGAAGACCTCCGGCTGCTCATGATCGATCCCAAGATGGTGGAGCTCTCGATGTACAAGGAGCTTCCCCATCTCCGGCATCCGGTCGTGACCAACAACAAGGAGGCGGCGCGCGTGCTCAAGTGGGCGGTGGGAGAGATGGACCGCCGCTACGCGTTGCTCGAGGCCAACGGCGCCCGCAATCTGAGTGACTTCAACCGCAAGGTGCTCGAGGGCAAGCCCCTGAGATATCCGGCGCCGCGGAAGGTGACGCTGACCGACATCGCCGTCGAGGCGGCCGACACCCCGCCCGTGCCGCCGGTGCCGCAGGAGTACACCGAAGGCAAGCTGCCGCTGATCGTCATGGTCGTGGACGAGCTGGCGGACCTCATGATGACGGTGCAGGCCGACGTCGAGACGCCGCTCGCGCGCCTGGCCCAGAAGGCGCGCGCCGTGGGCCTTCATCTGATCCTCGCCACCCAGCGGCCCTCGGTGAACGTGATTACCGGTCTCATCAAGGCGAACTTCCCGAGCCGGATCGCGTTTCGCGTCGCGTCGAAGGTGGACAGCCGCACCATCCTCGACCAGAACGGCGCCGAAGCGCTGCTCGGCAAGGGCGACATGCTCTTCCTCGAGCCCGGCAAGAGCGAGCCGATGCGGCTGCAGGGCGCCTTCATCTCGACGGAGGAGAGCGAGCGGGTCATGGACCGCTACCGCCGGTGGCGGCTGGAACAGGAGCGGGGCGGCTCGGTCGAGGCCGCCGAAAGCAACATTCTGGACGAGGTGCCGGAGGGCGAGGGCGGCGAGGGAGACGGCGCCGCCCACGACACGGGCGAGCGCGATCCACAATTCAAGGAGGCGGCGATCGCATGCGTGCAGAATCAGGGAGGCTCCACCTCGCTCCTGCAGCGCAAGCTCGGGATCGGCTACGGGCGGGCGGCACGCATCATGGATCAGCTCGAGGAAGCCGGCATCCTGGGCCCGGCCAACGGGAGCAAGCCGCGCGACGTTCGCGTCGGCATCGAACAGATCGACGAGTACTGCCGGTGATCCGCTGCTCCCGGGCGGTCCTCGCGCTGGCGCTGCTCGCCGCCGCGCCCCTGGCCGCGCAGGATGACGCGGCGGCGCGGCTGGTCGGGGCGATGCTCGGCAGCACTCCGCTGGAACGCGATCTCGAGACCCTCACCGATCGGATCGGCGGCCGGCCCACCGGCTCGGCCGCCAATCTCCGCGCCGCCGACTGGGCGCTGGGGCGCTTCAAGGAAGCGGGCGTGGCGGCACGGAAGGAAGCCTTCCGGATGCCGGTGCTGTGGCTCGAGCGTTCGGCCATGGCCACGGTCACCGGCGAGGGCGTGCGCTTCTCACCGCGCGTGGCGGCGCTGCCCTTCTCCACGGCGACGCCCAAGGCGGGGCTCAGCGCGCCGCTGGCCGATGCGGGCACCGGCCGCGCGGAGGACTTCACCGCACTCGGCCCCAGGGCCAGGGGCGCCTTCGTGCTGGTGGAGACCGAGGAGCTCAAGGACATCGACGGGCTCTTCCGGGAGTACAACCAGGCGGCCGCCATCGAGGGCCGCGCGGTGGCCGCCGGTGTCGCGGGGCTGGTCTACATGTCCTCGCGGCCGAACGACCTCCTGGCGCGCCACAACGCGTGGCTCGGGCCCAAGAACGATCGGCCGATGATGATGATGGAGCGCGACGGGGCCGCCCGCGCCCTGCGCCTGTTGCGACACGGTGCCGCGCTGACACTCACCGCCTCGCTCGATATCCAGTCGGGGCCGGCGTACGAGAGCTACAACGTCGTGGGAGAAATCCGGGGCACCAGGGCGCCCGAGGAATTCGTGGTGATCGGCGCGCATCTCGATTCCTGGGATCTCGGAACGGGCGCGCTCGACAACGGCGCCAATGCGATGATGGTGCTCGACCTCGCCCGTCAGATGCATCGCCTGGGACTCCGGCCGGCTCGCACCATTCGCTTCGTCCTCTGGAGCGGCGAGGAGCAGGGCCTCCTCGGGTCGTACGGATACACCCTGGCTCACGCCGCCGAGCTGGACCGGCACGTCATGGCCTCGTCGTACGACATCGGCACCGGCAGGATCACGGGGTACTTCACCGGCGGCCGCGCCGACCTGATTCCGGTGCTGGACCGCGCGCTGGCGCCGGTGGCGGGGCTTGGGCCGTTCACGCACATCGACGCGCCGGTCGTCGGGACCGACAACTACGACTTCATGATGCAGGGAGTCGGAAATCTGGTGGCCAATCAGGAGTCGGCCAACTACGGCCCCAACTATCACGCCCGCTCGGACGAGTTCGGTCGGGTCGATCTGCGCCAGCTCCGGCTCAACGCCGCCATCGCCGGCGCGGTCACGTGGGGGTTCGCCAACCTCGACCTGTCACTGCCGCGGAAGACCGCCGCGCAGGTCGATTCCCTGGTCCGCCACACCGACCTCGCGGACCAGATGAAGACGTTCGGTGTGTACGATGCCTGGGAGTCGGGAAATCGAGGCAGGAAACCCTAGCGATCGCGGCGGCGGCGCTACCGGCGCCGCTCCTCCCGCTCCGCCCGCAGCCCGTAGTGGCCAAGGACGAGCCCGAACGCCGCCATGACCCCGCCCCAGATCACGTTCACTCGCCCCGCCATGCTGCTCCATCCCTCGCTCACCATTCCATGGCCGAACAGCAGAAGACCCACGACCAGAAAGAGCCCACCGATGGGCAGGCGCACGTCAAGGGGCACGGAACTTCTCCTTGCCGGTGGAGGTGCTCGAGACCGGCATTACCAGAACACCACGTTGAGGATCAGGGTCGCCGCGAGGACGAAGACGGCGAGCGTGGCCGGGCGCGCGTACCAGGCCAGCAGCTTGTCGTCGCCACCGGCCCGCGGCGTCAGGGAGTAGACCAGCCCGCGCAACTCCGCCGCCGGACGGGGCCGCGTCGCCAGACTGATCAGTACGGTGACCCCGGCGCAGGTGGCGAAGGCCACGATCGCCGTCCAGAACGTCTGGGCCAGCTCGCTCGGAAAGGTATGGAGAACGCCGAAGTAGCCGCCCTTCACGCCGGGCACCGCGCCCGCGGGAAGCGTGAGTCCGTGATGCACCGCCGCCGCGAGCGTTCCCGACAGGAGACCGAAGAAGGCGCCGTGCCCGGTGGCGCGGCGCCAGAACATTCCCAGGGCGAAGGTGGCAAAGAGGGGAGCATTCACGAACGCGAACACGAGCTGAAGCACGTCCATGATGTTGTTGAAGGAGCGCGCCACGTACGCGGCTCCAATCGAGAGGAGCACGCCGCCGACCGTGGCGGCCCGACCGACCCAGAGGTAGTGCGCGTCGGAGGCGCGCGGGCGCAGATAGCTCTGGTAGATGTCGTAGGTCCAGACGGTGTTGAAGGCCGTGACGTTGCCGGCCATGCCCGACATGAAGGACGCCAGGAGCGCGGTGAGCCCCAGCCCGAGCATCCCGTTCGGGAAGTAGTGCAGGAGCATCGCGGGCGTGGCGAGGTCGTAGTCGAGCACCGCCCGACCCTGCGCATCGATGAGCGGCTGCAGGGCCTCGTTCACCTTGGCCGGGATGAGCGACGCGCCGCCGGTAGCCGTGCTGGCGAACGCGATCATGCCGGGGAGAATGACGAGCGCGGGAAAGAGCATCTTCGGGACCGCCGCGATCAGCGGCGTCCGCCGGGCGGCGGTGGTGGAATCGACGGACATGGCACGCTGGACGACGAGGAAGTCGGTGCACCAGTAGCCGAACGAGAGCACGAAGCCCAGCCCCATCAGCAGCCCGAGCCACTCCACACCAACCGGATTCTGCGATGGCTCCGCGAGATATCGCCAGGCATGACTGTAGGCCCCGCCCGGATAGCCGCGCGCCATCGACGCCTCGGCGAGCCGGGCGGACAGACCGCTCCAGCCACCCACGTCGCGGAGACCCAGTACCACCAGCGGGAACAGCCCGGCGACGATCAGACAGAACTGGAGTACCTCGTTGTAGATGGCGCTGGTAAGGCCGCCGATCGTGGTGTACACCAGCACCACGGCGGCGGCGATCAGCATGCTCGCGTCCATGTCCCAGCCGAGCAGCAGATTGAACAGCTTGCCCATCGCGTACATCGAGACGCCGGAGGAGAACACCGTCATCACGGCGAAGGACACCGCGTTGAACGCGCGGGTCTTCTCGTCGTAGCGCAGCCGCAGATACTCCGGAACGCTGCGCGCCCGCGACCCGTAGTAGAACGGCATCATGAAGAGCGCCACGAAGACCATCGCCGGGATGGCGCCAACCCAGTAGAAGTGCGCGGTGGCAATGCCGTACTTGGCGCCGGAGGCGCCCATCCCGATGACTTCCTGCGCTCCGAGGTTGGCCGAGACGAATGCAAGCCCGGCCACCCACGCCGGTGTCCGACGGCCGGCCAGGAAAAAATCGTTGCTGGTGCGAACCGATCCGCGCACCAGCCAACCGACGCACAGCACGAAGACGAAGTAGACCGCGATGATCGTGTAATCGACCGGGGCGAGCCCCTCCGCTCTCACCGTGCCCCCGCGGGCGCCGCCGACAGAACCACCGTGTCGCCCACGAACCGGCAGCGACCTTCCAGGCCTCCGGTCGAGCTCCCCCCGACGAACACCCGGAGATTCCCGGGCTCGACCGCCAGACGCATCGCCGGATCGTACGGGGCGAGGTCGTCGAGACCGATCGTGAAAGTCACCATTCGTGTCTCTCCTCGCTGAAGTGGGACACGGCGGAAGCCCCTGAGGGTCCGGACCGGTGGGGTGACGCTGGCGGCCTCGTCGTGCAGGCAGAGCCGCACGACTTCTCGCCGGCACGGCGACCGCTGTTGGCGACGTCGACACTGACGGTGGCAGCTTGCCACCCGGATTGTAGTCTCCGACGAGCACGTCGGCCACTGCCGGACCGGGTTGGGCGCCGAGCACCCACATCTCGAGGGCTGATCACTTACGGAAGCCCATACACGACGACACGGGCATCCGACGTTTCCAGCTGCCACGTCCCCGGCGCATGAAGGCCGACGGCCACCGCCAGCAACTGTCTGCCGGCGGCCTCGTACGACACGACACCGCCACCGACGGGTTGGCCAGTGCCGTCATGCCAGAGCAGCCGGCCATCCCTCGCGTCGAAGGCCATGACCTCGCCCCGCAGGTCCGCGGTGAACACCACACCACCGCCCGTCACCGTCACACCGGCCACCAGCGGCGTCGGAGACGAATACCGCCAGCGCACCTCGCCATCGTCGGCATCGAGGGCGGTGAGCCATCCCTTCCGGGTGGAGTCGGGAATGCCGAACGGATGTCGCAGCATGGACGACCCGGTCCAGGGCAGGCCCTTGCGGCCGCGGACCTTCTCGGGAGGCGCGGTGCTCACCGTCGTACACCAATCGATCGAGTTGACGTACAGATCATTGGTCCGCGGCGAGTAGGCCGGTCCGTTCCATTCCACCCCGCCGTTCACGCCGGGACAGAAGCGCGTCCCCGCCGCGGTGAGCGGGGCGTCGACGTTGGCGATGGTCGTCACCGGCACGGCGTAGAGGTGCGCGGCTGAGCGGCGGTCGATACCGTAGACGTGACCATCCTTGCCGCCGACGGCGAGAAGACGGCGCCCCCCGTTCGTCGTGACGAGCGCCGGCGCCGCCGCGACGTCCCAGTCGTGATAGTCGCGCGGCAGGATGGGATACCACCGCTGCAGCGCGCCGGTGCGGGCGTCGAGGGCCACCACGGAGTAGGCGTGGAGGTTCCGTCCCTGACGCACCTCGGGAAGAAAATCGGGCATGGCGTTGCCGGTGGGGACGTAGACCGAGCCGGCCGCCGTATCAACGGTGTAGCTGGTCCACGACGCGGCCCCACCTCGGGGAAAGATCTCCGTCTCGGCCGGCCAGCTCTGACCAGCCGGGCCCTCGCGCGCGATCAGCTCGGTGCTCCAGACCCGGCCGCCGGTGCGCGCATCGAACGCCATCATGCGCCCGCCGACAGCGAAGTTGTCGCCGCCGGCGTTGCCGATGAATACGAGGCCGTGCCACGCCGCCGGTGCCGCGGGGAAGGACTCCCCTTTGGATGGGTCGCCCGCGACCACGTTCCACAGTTCCTCACCGGTGGCCGCATCGAGCGCGTAGACGCGGCCGTCGTTCGCGCCGCGAAAGAGCCGGCCGTCGAGGTAGGCGACGCCCCGGTTGACCCTGAGGTCGACGGGAGGGCCGGGCGAATAGTCGTAGGTATGCTTCCAATGGAGCGCGCAGGTCGCCGCGTCGATCGCCCAGGTGCTCTTCGCGGTCGTGACGAAGAGCACGCCGTTCACGACGACGGGACCCGATTCCATCGCGGCCCGTTCGCCGAGATCGAACGTGCACATCCGGCGCAGCGTGCCGGCGTTGGCCGGCGTGATGTCGTCGAGGGGTGAGAACCGGGATCCGGTGAGGGAGTTATTGTAGCCCGCCCAGTCGGCCTCAGCGTCGGGGCGCGCCGGGGCCGCCGCCGCGAGCGGAGCGCCGCGCTCCGTGCTGCTGTGCCCCGCCGGACGCGGCACCGATGGTGGCGCGAGAAACTTGAGCTGCGCGCATCCGCACAGGAAGAGGGCCAGGGCGACGACGCACGCGCGCATGCTCAACCATGGCGAGCGGGCGGCATCGCAGATGTGACCGGCGCCACCTTGCGCAAATCGGCGCGCCCCATCCGGAGAAAACGATTGCGGCACCGAGGGACGTGCCTGCTACTCTGCGCCATGCACGAGGGGCGGAGCTTCATTCCCACCGTCGCGTGGGAAGACGCTCGACAACTGCGCGGGCTGGCGGGCGAGCGCGCCGCCCTGGCGTTTCTCACGTCGTGCGGCTGGGACGTCGAGGCTCACCGGTTCCGGTGGGGCCGGCACGATCTCGACCTGGTGGCGCGGCGCAATGGCCTGGTGGCGTTCATCGAAGTGAAGACCCGCCGGTCGCTCGCGTGCGGCTCGCCGGTGGAATCGGTCGGTCGGCGCAAGCGAGCCATCATCGGCCGGCTGGCGGAGGTCTGGCGGCTGCGCCACGGGCGCCCGAGCGACGTGTATCGGTTCGATGTGGTGGCCATTTGGGATCGTGGGCGTGGCCGGTACCGGATCGAGCACCTGGCGGACGCCTGGCGGCTATGTTCGTGACTCAAAATCAGTCACACCAAACTATTGCTTCGGCTTAGCTTCGGCTTTAGATTGGGCAGTCGTTTAGCTGTGTAGCAAAATCGGTCACTCCAATATCGAGGATCACCCATGCCCGCCGACGAATCCCGACTCGACGCCGACCGCCGCAAGGCCCTCGGTCTCGCCATCTCCCAGATCGAGAAGCAGCTCGGCAAGGGCTCCATCATGCGCATGGGTAGCGAGTCGCCCCGCGTCAAAGTGGCCGCCATCCCCACCGGGGCCATCAATCTCGACGCGGCCACCGGCGTCGGCGGCGTCCCGCGCGGGCGTATCACCGAGATCTACGGTCCCGAATCCTCCGGCAAAACCACACTCACCCTCCACCTCGCCGCCAACGTCCAGAAGGCCGGCGGCGTCGCCGCCTATGTCGACGCGGAGCACGCGCTCGACATCGAATACGCCAAGAAGCTCGGCGTCAACGTCGAAGATCTCCTCGTCTCCCAGCCGGATACCGGCGAGCAGGCGCTCGAAATCGTGGAAATCCTGGTCCGGTCCGGCGCGGTCGACCTGATCGTCATCGACTCCGTGGCGGCGCTGGTGCCCAAGGCGGAAATCGAGGGCGAAATGGGCGACAGCCACGTAGGACTCCAGGCCCGGCTCATGAGCCAGGCGCTCCGCAAGCTGGCCGGCGCCATCAACCGGTCCAATTGCGCGGTCGTCTTCATCAACCAGCTGCGGGAGAAAATCGGGGTCATGTTCGGCAACCCCGAAACCACCACCGGTGGCAAGGCGCTCAAGTTCTACGCCTCGCTCCGGCTCGACATCCGGCGCATCGGTCCGGTCAAGGAGCGCGAAACGGTCATCGGCAATCACGTGCGCGTGAAGGTGGTCAAGAACAAGGTGGCACCCCCGTTCCGTCAGGCGGAGTTCGACGTGATGTTCGACGAGGGCATCAGCCATACCTCCCTGCTCGTCGATCTCGCCTCCGAGGCGGGCATCATCCAGAAATCGGGCGCCTGGTATTCGTACGGCGACCAGCGCATCGGCCAGGGCAGGGAAAACGCCAAGCTCTTCCTCCGCGACAATCCGCCGCTTCTGGCCGAAGTCGAGGGCAAGGTCAAGGAGCTGCTCGGGGTGCATGCGGCGGCCGCCACGGCCGGAGACGTCGAGTGAGCCTGCCCGCCATCACGGCGCTCGACCCCGACCCCCGGCGGCCGGGCACGCTGCGGGTCGAAATCGACGGGCACCGTTTCGGCGTGGTGCCCCAGGAAATCGTGGAAGCCACCGGACTGGTGCGCGGACTCGGCGTCAGCGAGGAGCTTCGCGAGCGCCTGGCGGCGGCCGCCGATGTCGAAGCGGCCTATCGCACCGCCATCCGCGCCCTCGAGCGCCGACCGTTCGCCCGGGCCGATCTCGCGCGGCGCATGCGGCGCAAGGGCCATTTGCCCGCGGCGGTCGACGCCGCGCTCGAGCGCGCCGCGGGCATCGGCCTCCTCGACGACGCGGCGTTCGCCGCCAACTACGTGCAAACCCGCACGGCGCGGGGGCGTGGTCCATCCCGGCTGGCGGCCGACCTGATGTCCATGGGGGTGGAGCGTGCCATCATCGACCGCGCCATCGCCGCCGAATGGGGTGAGGGTACCGGCCGCAGCACCGTGCCGCGCGCCCTGGCGGAAACCCGCGCGGCACAGCTCGGCCGTCTCCCGCGGCACGTCAAGCGCCGGCGCCTGCTCGCCTTTCTCGCCCGGCGCGGATTCACCGGGCGGGCCATTGCCGACATGGTGGCGGAAGTGGTCCGGTAGGTCGTCCCCCGCCGCGCGCGACTCGCGCCGCGACTCGTGACTCGTGACTCGCGACCCTGTATCTTCCCCTCATGCAGTCCGCTACCATCCGACGGCTCTTCCTCGATTTCTTCGTCGCCAAGGGGCACCGTGAGGTGCCTTCTTCGTCGCTGGTGCCCGCCGACGACCCCACGCTGCTGTTCACCAACGCCGGCATGGTCCAGTTCAAGCGCACATTCCTGGGTCAGGAGCAGCGCGACTACAGCCGCGCCACCACCTGCCAGAAGGTGGTCCGCGCGGGCGGCAAGCACAACGATCTCGAGCAGGTGGGGCACACCAAGCGGCACCACACCTTCTTCGAGATGCTCGGCAACTTCTCCTTCGGCGACTACTTCAAGCGCGAGGCCATCGCCTACGCCTGGGAGTTCGTCACCGGGGCGTCGTACCTCAACCTCGCGCCCGACCGGCTCCGCGTCACCGTGCACCACAGCGACAATGAGGCCCGGCGGCATTGGCGCGAGGTCGCCGGCCTCCCCAATGACCGGATCTACGGATTGGGCGACAAGGACAACTTCTGGCAGATGGGCGACACCGGCCCGTGCGGGCCGTGCACCGAGATCTTCGTCGATCTCGAGTGGAAGCCGGGCGACCTGCCGGTGGAGCTGTCCCAGTCCGATTTCGAGCGCCAGGCCGAGGAGGGACGCTTCCTCGAGATCTGGAACCTCGTCTTCATGCAGTTCGACCGGTCGGCGGACGGCACGCTCACGCCGCTGCCCAAGCCGTCGGTCGATACCGGCGCCGGCCTGGAGCGCATCGCGGCGGTGATGCAGGGAGAGGACGACAACTTCCATTCCGATCTCTTCCTCCCGCTCGTCGAGCGGGTAGGCGAGCTGGTCGGCGCCCCCTACGACCGGTCGGGCGAAAACCGGGCGTCCTACCGCGTCCTTGCCGACCATGCCCGGGCGGTAAGCTTCCTGCTGGCCGACGGTGTGTACCCCAGCAACGAGGGCCGCGGCTACGTGCTGCGCCGCATCCTCCGCCGCGCGGTACGCCACGCCTGGCTGCTGGGGCGCCGGGAGCCCACCCTCGCGGCGCTCACCACGGTCGTGGTGGAGCAGCTCGGCGGCGTCTATCCGGAGCTGGTGGCCAAGGCGAAATACATCCACGAGGTCACCGAGACCGAGGAGCACCGCTTCCTCGAGACCATCGCGGGCGGGCTCGGGCGCCTGGAGGACATCTTCGCTTCGGGCTCCCGGACGATCGCCGGCGACGAAGCCTTCAGGCTGTACGACACCTTCGGCTTCCCGATCGACCTCACCCAGATCATCGCCGGCGAGCGTGGCGTGGCGGTCGATCTCGAGGGCTTCGAGCGCGAGCTGGAGAAGCAGCGCACGCGCTCGCGTGAGGCGCGCGGCGGCGGGCGCGCGCGCGCGCCCGCGGTGCACGTGCCCAAGCCCGGCAAGTGGCGCACCGTCAAGCGAGGCAAGCAGAAGTTCGTCGGCTACCAGCGCACCGAGACGGACACGGACGTACTCGCCTTCCGCCAGGAGGGTCCACGCGTCGAGCTGGTGCTGCGCGAGAATCCCTTCTACGCCGAGTCGGGCGGGCAGGTGAGCGACATCGGCGGGGTAACGGGCGCGGACTGGTCGGTGGCGGTGGACTCGGTGCGGAAGGACCCCAAGGGCACGGTCGTCGGTGGCGTCTCTGCGGATGGGTTCGAGCCCGAGACGCTCCACGCGGTCGTGGACGCGCCGCGGCGCCACGATATCGAGCGCAATCACAGCGCCACCCACCTGGTGCATTACGCTCTGCGCAAGCACCTGGGTCCGCATGTGCGCCAGCAGGGCAGCCTGGTGGAGCCCGACCGTCTGCGCTTCGACTTCTCGCATCACGGCCCCATCGACACCGACACGTTGCACCGCATCGAGACGGACGTGAACGAGCTCATCCTCGCCAACCCGACGGTCACCACGCGCGAGATGCCCTATCCCGACGCGCTCGGGCTCGGGGCCATGGCGTTCTTCTCGGAAAAGTACGGCGACGTGGTGCGGGTGGTGCAGATGGGACCGTCCATCGAGCTGTGCGGCGGCACCCATGTGCGCAGCACCGGGCAGATCGGCAGTTTCCGGTTCTCGGGACAGACCGGCGTCGCGGCGGGGGTGCGCCGCATCGAGGCGGTCACCGGCACCGGTGCGCTCCGCGCGGTACGCGACACCGAGCGGCGTCTGGCGCAGATTGCGCAGACGCTCAAATCGCAGCCGGAGCACCTGGTACGGCGCATCGAGCAGCTGCTCGAGGAGCGGCAGCGCCTCGAGGCCCGCCTGGCCGACGCGCTCAAGTCCGGCGGCGGCGGCGCCATCACCGGGGACGAGGCAGAGGTCAACGGAGTAAGGGTGACGATCGCCGACACCGCGAGCGACGACCGTGACGAAGTCGGCCAGATCGCCGACCGGTTTCGCGAGGGCCGGCGGAGCTCCGTGCTCGTGCTCTTCAGCACCGGCGGCCGCGGCGCCATTCACGTCACGCTCACCGACGACCTCGTCACGGCCGGGCGCAAGGCCGGCGACCTCGTCAACCGCATCGCGGCGCTGAGCGGCGGGAAGGGCGGGGGACGTCCCCACTTCGCGTCCGCCGGCGTGGGTGATCCCAGCCGCCTCGCCGAGGCCCGCGCTGCCACGCCCAGGCTGGTGTCCGCCTGGCTGGGAAACGGCGGGTGACCGCGCTCGCCGCCTGGCTCGATCGCCACACGACTGAGGCACCGGCGGCGCTGCGCGCGCGCGCGCGCGACCACGCCGAAGCCGTCGGCGG